>TARA_R110002167_G_scaffold50547_3_pt1 | contig 54067 bp, 52 predicted proteins | sample TARA_R110002167 | Tara Oceans TARA_R110002167 (sample SAMEA4398238) | marine metagenome | biome: Polar Biome; feature: [MES] marine water layer (ENVO:01000295) within the mesopelagic zone...; material: water (ENVO:00002006), including particulate matter (ENVO:01000060) such as......
GAACCTTGATTTTTAAGGGTGTTGAAACGTAAGCGATCATTTAGGGTTAGAACACCCCATTTAAGCCAGATCTGACGTTAAAAAATTATTCCCGAACTTTTCTTTCCACATTCTTGGGGTAAGCTCTTCAACTTTTGATGCAGGATGCATGCTGACACGTTGCAATACGTCAACAAGGTAATGATAGGAGTTAATTTCTTGTAAGCGGCAAGTGACAAGCAAACTTTGTAAAATACCTAACTGCTCGGCACCGAGTTCACTCCAACAAAATAAATAATTTTTTCGCCCCATGGGAATAACACGTAAAGCTCTTTCCAGATGATTAGTATCCATGGCAACATCGGGGTTTGATAGGAATACCTTTAACTCAACTTGGCGCTCACTCACATAATTTAAGGCTTTGGTCAGTGGGTTTTTGGGCGTTAAGTCGGTGCTTTGTCGTTGCTCATAAATCCAAGCAAAGAATTTAGTGACAAGTGGCTCACTGTGTTTTTGTCTGTAGGCTAACGCATCACTGGCCTCAGTAATGTGGTCTTTGATGTGTTTTTCATTTTTATAAAGTAAGGCTATCTGGTCAATGGCTGCTTGTGCTGCTATCGGTTCAATCAATAACGCTCTATCGAAATAGCGTCTGGCATGCACCCAACAAGCGGCGTGTGTAATGGCAACTTCTTTCTCGTTAAGTTTTGCCACGGTTTTACTGTAAGCCGCATAACCATCGGTCAATAATGTACCTGTAAACCCTTCAAGCTGATTTTGGGCATGCAAAAATCCTCTAGAATTAGACCAAGTAAAGGCAATTTCATTGTTGTCACCGAACATAGGCCAGAAATAGGTTTGTTTCATTTTGCCTTTGCTTTTTCTGCCTGCTTTTATGGGGACTTCATCCATAGCAAGGGTTTGACTGTTGATGATGGATTGCAGGTTAGCTTGGTAGATAGGTCTTAATAGTTCAATGCCTTTTTGTACCTAATTAATTAAAGTAGCTCGGCTAATATGAACACCTGAATCACTCATGCGCTGATGTTGCCGATAAAGTGGTAGGTGATACACACCTTTATCAACCATTAAGCCTGCAATCAGGGATACATCGGCGTAACAACCCTCAAGCACATTGTGCTTGGCGCGGCTGGCGTTTTCACTGTGTGCTCACTTTTATGACGAACAATAGGACGACGGTAAATTAATATCGTGTAACTGCCGGGCTGTTGAGCTAAACGGTTGGTTTCTTTGTAGCCGATAATTTCATAGTTATCGGCGTATTCACCTTGTAGCTCTGGTACTGGAATGTCGATAAATTTAGTAGGAACAGAGGCATCAAAACGCAAACCCGTGTCATTGACTTCATCGCCATTGAGTTGTTTATTGGATTTACGCTGATGGGCTTTTATATCGGTGGCAGTATCGATTGAAGGAGTGTTATTATCCTTAGTAAATAGCAAACCTTGAGCGTTTACATCATCCAGTAATTGTTTTTCTGATTTACGACCAAAGAGTTGACGTTTGAACCAATCAAGCTGCTGTTCAAGCACAGCATTACGCTCTTCAAGTGCTTGAATTTTTTCTTGTTGTAAGGGCGTTTTTTCGGTCATTTTCATCCCGTCTATTATAACAAACCTTACCGAATATAGCGTTTGTTTTGTGGTGATTTTTGCCAATTAATCCCCTCAATTAAGCATTGTAGTTGCGCCCAGTTAAGTGACATTTTATCTTCTTCACTTTTCACTCGATGAAAGCGCCCCTGCTCTAGTCGTTTGCTCCATAAACAGTAACCGCCACGGCTGTAGTAAAGGATTTTGATGTAAGTGCGACGCTTATTAATAAACACAAATAACTCACCACTGCTGGCTGGTCGCTTGAGTTTTGATTGTGCTAACGCAGCTAAACCATCAAATTGATTACGCATATCAACAGGCTTGGCATAAAGCCACACGAATAAGTTAGGGTCTTGCAGTAACATTAGTTATTCATCATACGTAGTACGACACCGTTAGGTAGTGCTAATTCAATGTCCCAGTTTTGGGAGGGTGTAACGTTGTCAGGCACAATGCTCACCCAGTCATCCTGATTATTCTCTTCTTGCGCCACCTTGTTGTCAGTTAAGGTAGAGCAAAGCGAGTTATTTGTTAACGCTAAACGCTTACGCCATGCATAAAAACTTGAGGTATTTAGTTTCTGTTGCTTACAGAAGGCGGCTACTTGCAAGCCGCTTGATGCATACTGCTTAAAAATTTTCTGCCATTGCTCAGGTGTTCTACGGATATTTGCCATTGTTTTTCTCGGTGAGTAAATAATGGCATTACTTTAGGTGATTTAGCTGGAGATGGAATACGGCCTAAATTGATCGCTTACCTAATAAGGGGACTATTTTTAAATATTCAATAACACCTGCAACAATACCATGATGATCTAACCGATTGATTTTCATATTTATACTCACCTAAATTCATAGGTGACATTATATCAAACTGATGAGTTACTAAGAGGATAATTAATCACCAATTTTAATAGAAATTTTTAATTTTTGGCTGATCAATGTCTGTTGTAAGTAAGTGGCGTAAACCCAAGAGGAAACTTAAGGTTTATTGTCGGTGTAAGGTGGTAGATGAACCCGTAGTAGTGAGTAAGGCTAGACCGATGAAAACCAGTAATGGTGTGGAGGAGAAAACCAAGCCGACTATCAGCATTGCATTTGATAGAGTTAATTTTAGTCATAAGCTTTAATTGTAAGGTGCTTGGTTAGCAGCTTACGCTTTACTTTTAATTTCTTTTTCAGACAACCTGAATAGTTACAATGTATTTAGATTTTCTTAAATTTCCTAAATAATAATTTTGTCGTTTGCAAACTGAAATGTTCAGATAATTGGATTAGAAATATTGATTGGAATTCCGCAAGGCAGATTTCCAATCAAGGGAGAGTTTTTAATAAACAACAAAAACCTTATCTAGTCGATATCGACAGAATTTTTTTGTAGATAAAATCTACATGCATCTGTGCCACAATTGGAATCATATCCATAAACTCCGATATGGTATGTGGTAGCAGCAGTATTGTCAAATTGACAAGTTTCCGAAGCATTGCCACTTAAAACTGATCTGCAATCATATGTACTGGTGGTTGGTTCAGAACCTTTTCTTACATATAAATCAACATCATAAGTAGTACTACTTTGGTCAATACCAAGATTAGTCAATGCTATATTCACAACGTCATCCCCGGCCGCAGCAACAATAGTTGTTCTGTACCAGGCCGCATTGCTAACTTTTAATCTATCAGCCTGCTCGATTTTCTTAAGAACGAAGTCGCCTGTATTATAACCGTAGACACCAATATGAAATGTTTCAGACTGTGTTGTATCAAATACACAAGTTTCACTGGTTGTTCCCGAATAATAAGGACGGCAATCGTAGGTAGATAAAGTCGGGTCAGATCCTTTGCGAACATATAAATCCACATCTGCGTTTAAACCAGAAATCCTAATAATAACATGTTTGTTTGCCGCAGCCGAAAGGTTTACACGGTGCCATGTTGAAACGGCAACAGTTTCTGTAGTATTAGCTGGTCCGGAATAAGTTCCACTACAGGCATCATCCGTACAGGTAGAATCTAACATTTTCCAAATAATCTCTGCCGTATTCGTTAGTGCACGAACGTGGCCGACACCATCAGCGTCTCCACCTAATAGATTTGTTGGCATATTGTCTTCAAAATTCCAATCTAATTCATAGGATTTTGACCCAGCCCCTACATTAATCTGAGATTTAACATTACTATTCGAATCAAAAAGTGGCCCCTGAGAACAATCGACAAATCCCAAAAGAGTTGCACAATGCACTTCATCATTAAACCCTGCATATATGGTGTAAAAGTCCACACCAGTGTTGTTTTCAGGTACATTTCTTAAACCCCAAGTTGGGTTATCACTAGTCCATGTATTATAGTATGGATAAACTGTATTATCTCCAGGGAAAAAGCCGAAAACATAACCATCCACCCAATTTTCTGAACCACAAGTTGTGGCAGCTGGATTTGCCGCTCCCATCCATAAACACGATTGCAAACCTTTCAATGCTCCGGCAATGTTGATGAAACGACGAACTTTGCTGAATTTTGTATTATACTTTAACCCTGCCAGGGTCATAGTAACTCCCAAAGAATGACCAACAATGTCTACCGTCGATTTGCCTGTATATGTTAACACTTCATCAATAAAATCTGTAATTATATTATATTTTGCCGGTCTGTGGTAATTGTTGGCAGGTAAGCTAATCTCTGTAGAACTTAAATAGGTAACGCCAAATAATTCACAATCGGTATATCCTTTGGTATCTTTCAAATAGTCGTACACAGATTTATTATGACTTGGGGCATTTGGACCTGTAGGTGCTTTATCAAAACTCAATGCTGTATCGCCATTACCATGAATAAAAATAACGGGAGTTTTGGTTGCTGAATTACTGGAACAACCTCCAAAACCACCATGTTCACCTACATTCGGGACGAAGGATCCACCATATTGTGTAGCACTTCCTCCGACTTCCAAAGCAAATAGACTTGGACAGACTCCAAAAGTCATAGCTACTAAAAAAATAAAGCTTTTCGTCTTCATAGAAATCTCCTAAATAAGTTAAACCGTAATGTTTGTTATTTTCAAAGCCTATTTTAGTAACAACGTTGTTATTCCAACTAATTACACTCTACCTGATAATTTAATAAAAAATAAATAGCACTATAGTGCCACATGCAAGTGGTTGTTTTATAATGAATATATAGTGAGCCTCTTACTTACCCATTGATGACAGTTGCCAAAAATCAATAATATGTTTAGCTGTGCTAATAAGTGATACAAGCAAGTAGTCAGCGATCTCGCTACCATTAATTTCATTCATGATGCCGTGATCTAAATTAGCCACGACAATAAGCTCAATGTGTGTATTTTTCTGCTTGATTTTTCATGAGGTGTAGCCTGTCGATTTTTTTACCTTAAACAACGTTTGTACCTTCTGAAAATTCAAATGTTGAACCCGAAAATTTCTGAAATTATTAATGTTAATTTTTGATACATACAAAGTCCTTTTTTTATAGAAAATAATTATTAATTATGATGTTAGAAATTGTATTTTTTAATTTTATTTAAACCAATAATTTGAACTATACCAGTGAAAGGTATAACCACCGTAAAAAACAATCCCCTGAGTTAATACTACCAACTTAGGGGCTCTATCTACATACCCATTCAAATTAAGTAAACCAAAGGAAATACCATGACTATTCGAATCAAACACGAAGAATTGGCCGTGCCACTCAGCCCAATATTCGCACTTTATATTGCCGATTTAATCGCGCCTCATGAAAATGAAAAAGCGGTAACTATTAACTTTCGTGATCCAAACTATAGTAGTGATGATGGCGGTTATCATCCTGTGGAAATACGGTTAGAAAATGAAGGTGATGGCTGGCGGTTTTGCTACATCACCGACTTTACCTATGTGGGTAGTGGTTATTGTGCGGAGGTTGCTAAAGATTTGGACTTCGATTTTTCTTTAGGGGTGTTTCAAAACCTACATGGTGTATATCCTATTGAACAGGCTATTGAGATGTTCCAAATATGGGAAAGTAACTTTGTCTATTACGCAATGGTACAGAAAGTATTTACGATAGAAATAACGCAAGGGTAAGGTATTTGTTAGTACAGTGATCAAGCTTGTCATTGATCACTTGTGCCACAGGCTGTGTGAAAACTCGTAGCATCGAATTTTGATGCGACGCTACGTAAATTAATAGATAGTTTTACATCAAACATACTACAGAATTTAATCTACAGTGCCTTTTTTCGTTGATTTCATTCAATTAAGCAAGTTCGAAATAGTTTTCACACGGGCTGGCCACATTCGAGACGTTAACATTTGATAATTCACACTAAAATTTTTAGTATGTTTTGATCTACAGCGGACATGGCAACAATCACATCACACTGGTGTTTTCCCTATAGCGGACGTCCCCATAGATAAAATAAATCTGCCTTTGATGATTACTTTTTTCCTATAACCAGTTAAGCCTGAAAGTGAACAAAGCCACCATAGCGAACAGTCGAGGGTGCGATTAAGTTAATATGAAGCAACGAAAATCTCGTGAGTAAAAGTGTATACAACATACTTTCAGCCAATTCAGATTACATGTTTGCAGTGAGTTTAACCTTTGCCTTCGAGCTATAGAGAAGTTATTTTTAAGTAGTGATTAATTAACTCATGATTGTTTCGATAAACAGGTAAACCATAAGAAATCCGATTAACAGTGCTATCGCAGAAATGAACATGCCGATCACAAGTAACAACCCGTCTCTCTCCAACAAGCCAAATGCAAGGAAAAATATCGAAATTGCAGGTAAAAAATTACTAAAAGGCAGTGGTAATGTGACTAAAACAGCAAGGGAAATGACTAATAACCCAACCAACTTGGTAACCGCTGGCCCAGTGACTATTAACCATCTTGGCTTAACCAGTTTTTCTATTTTTATTATCCATGGAATTGTTTTTTCTGCTATAGCCTTGAGACTAATAATATTAATTGATCGTTCTCTCAGAACGCGCGGTAATAATGGTGCTTTAAAGCCTAACATCAGTTGGATAGCGAGAATAATGGCTATCGGACCAGTAAAAATCGTAACTCCCGGTAAGAGGCTTAACAAAGATAGGAAAATAAAGACTCCTCCGAATGAACGGTGACGCAGTTGTAACATCAGTGCTCCTAATAAGACTTTTTCACCTGACAAATCAGCGAGAATTCGAGTTAGCAAGACCGATGTTCTTTCTTTTTTTAAGCTATTTTCTCCAACGTCGTGTGTCATGTTTTATCCTATATTTATTAACGATTAAGTATCTCGCTTTACAAACTTTCGTCCTTTTTAAATAATTTTTGCCGCGCTCGACGTGACATCATATTCAGGCCCTCAATTAATCCTGAAAAGGCCATAGCTGCATAAATGTAACCCTTAGGTATATGTACTCCAAAACCTTCCGCAATCAAGGTTGTACCAATCATAAGTAAAAAGCCGAGCGCTAACATAATAATCGTCGGATTAGAGTTTATAAATTTTGCCAGCGGATCCGCGGCCAATAACATTGCAAGGACTGCAATAACGACCGAAATAATCATAATCGGTAGATGTTCTGTCATACCAACCGCGGTAACAATACTGTCGATCGAAAATACGACATCAAGTATTAATATTTGAGTAATGATGGTTAGAACATTATTGGCAACAACTTTAGGGTTTAAGCTATCAGGGCCAGGATCTGGATCGACCGTATGATGAATTTCTTTGGTTGCTTTCCATACTAGAAAAAGACCACCACTAATTAAAATGATATCTCGCCAGGAAAAAGTTTGTTCTAATATGGTAGTAACGGGATCAGTCAATTTGACAATGAAGGCTACCGTACCTAGTAGAAGTAAACGCAGGACTAACGCGCCAGAAATACCAATTTTACGCGCGCGAGAACGCTGCTGTTCGGGTAGCTTATTGGTTAATATCGAAATGAATATCAAGTTATCGATACCAAGTACAATCTCCATCACTATTAGTGTGGCTAGCGCAGCCCACGCGGTAACATCGGTTGCAAGTGTTAATAAGTATTCCACTGTATTGCCTCATTTAATATTTAAATACTGGAATAAACAAGACGATAAATCGCTCGTTCAATGAAACGTGTTCTTTTATAATTATTTGGCTCTGTTCCTGTTAACTGTTGTCCCTTAATGTCGTCTTAGTATCACCAATATATTAACTGTGCATCACATTATTATGATTTGCAGATAAAGTGTCTTCACAGGGCTACTGTTATTAACAAAACATTACGGCTTTACACCAGTCAGTGCTCTTTTTTCTAACGCATCAATTCTATCTTCTATTGGTGGGTGAGAAGCCCATAAATAGGTAAAGCCTTGCTTTGTTTTTTCACCGATACCAAAAGCGGCCAATTGCTCAGGTAGAGCTTCAGGTTCTTTTTGAGCTAAACGCTTTAATGCACTGATCATATTTTGATGACCCGCTAAATCAGCACCACCTGTATCTGCTACAAATTCACGTTTTCTAGAGAAATACATCACAATAACACTGGCGAGTATTGATAATAGAACTTGCGAGATAAGAACCGTAACAAAGTAACCAATACCATGTCCGCGATCATTTTTTAAGATAACTCGGTCAACTACATGACCAACAAGGCGAGACAAAAACACAACAAAGGTATTCACCACCCCTTGAATTAACGTTAACGTTACCATGTCACCATTCGCAATATGGCTCATTTCATGACCAAGTACTGCTTCAATTTCACCCTGGGCCATATTATCAAGGAGACCTTGAGATACAGCGACTAATGCATTGTTTTTAGTTGCCCCTGTAGCAAAAGCATTCATTTCATTTGAAGGAAAAATAGCGACTTCAGGCATTTTTATACCAACAATATTGGCTTGTTTTTCTACTGTTTGTATTAACCATTTATTAATGTTGGTTGTAGGTGCTGTAATAACAACTGCACCCGTCATTCGCTTCGCCATCCATTTAGAAATGAATAATGAGATAAACGAACCCCCAAAACCAATAACACCTGAAAGTATCACTAAGGATTGGATATTTAAGTCGGAGCCATTTTCTGCCAAGATACTATCAACACCCAGCAGTCTTAATGTGACACTTAATACCAACATAATGGCAATGTTTGTAAGTAAAAAGAGAAAAATTCGTTTCATTATAATTCCTAAAGTAGAATGTTCAGATACATTATAGTATCAACGCTGAGATGAGTAAATTTACTCAAGTATTTGTGTGTTAAATCAGGTGATTAATGTGTAAAAGAAGATTAACTTGAATATTTACATCAACCATACAAATTTTAATAAACCATAACTGGCTATTGCCACAGGCTATGTGAAAACGTTTTGATCACTTTTTTATCGAATAAGCACCGAATACTTATGATCAATCAATCTCAATACAAGTCAATAACCCACTATATATTTGGTTTAATATTCAGCAGGTTAATTGATTCTATGGTAGCTTCATGTCACGTCATATTAAAGGTTTATCTCACTTCCAAGCAACACTCTTTCCTGGCATACTTGATAACTTTGTTTCTCAATACCCCCATCAGAGTAATAGATATTGTTCTCGCTCTATAACATTATTTTGCTTTTTTGATCATGAAATTAGTATCAAAATCGATTTTGGGAACGTCCGCTTTCCTAATGATTTTCAATTCTGCTGTCGAATGTCTTAGGTCAACTAACTGGTGCTCAGTTGACCTTGACAAACACTCTCAATTTCAAAATATCGCTTCCGGTTTGCGCACTAACTTGTCATAAAACTTATCTGAGTTTCACCACATTATCAGGTGTTTCTTGTTCCATTCGTTTAATATTAAACGTTGAGCTGTCACCGTTATGGATATAGAAAACACCTTCGCCTTCGAATGGTGTTGGAAACTCTACCTTCCCCCTGCCACTAACATTATCATTACCGTCACTACCTTCCCATGAGAATTCCAGTTCAGGCGTTCGGGTATTAACAACGACATCCATATGTCCTTCAATTTCGCAGAAGCCAAATTGCCCTTGGTCATCTGCATCAAAGCTAAAATAACCTTCTCCTACTATATCCACCATATCCTGTGACCATTGTTTCATATAGGTAATGCGCCACTTGCCAACAAACTCATTCACTATTCAATACCTTCAATTCTATTTTGACCAATATTGTAAACATAAAAGGAGATAACTTCCCAAAGGATTCATTATGAAAAAGAACAAACTAAACCCAAGTAATATATGTAGCAAAGAGAGTCAACTTAGCTACCAATTTCAATTTAGACGTTTTGAAGGTATAGATTCAATACCTAAGAAGTATGAAAAATTCGGTCATGATATGAAAAAAGAGTTCATTTGGTCGGTAACCCCACCACCACGATAAATTTAAAAAATAAAAAGCCCCGACTCTTTGGAATCAGGGCTTTATAATATTTGGTACCCACGGTCAGACTTGAACAGATACACCTTGCGATAGGGGATTTTTAAAACATGTGCATTCAAAAAAACACTAGTTGTAAATTAAGTCCGGTAAAGCACTTTAATTACATGCCAACCAAATTTAGTTTTAACGAGATGAGGCTCTAATATCGCGCCTTTAAATGCTCTTTTATCAAACTGAGGTACCATTTGACCTCGTTTAAACTCACCCAAATCACCGCCCTTTTTACCCGATGGACATGACGAATGTTTTTTGGCTAACGTTTGAAACTTAGCACCTTTACCTAACTGCTTAATAATATCTTCTGCAATTTCTTTGTGCTTAACCAATATATGAAGTGCGTGTGCTGTAGCTGCCATGTAAAACCTTTTAACATTATCTTTTGGACATAAAAAAGCCCCGACTCTTTCGAATCAGGGCTTTCTATATATGGTACCGCAAGACGGACTTGAACCGTCACTTCTTTCGAAACCGGATTTTGAATCCGGCGTGTCTACCAATTCCACCACTGCGGCAAAGGAATTCAAGCTGTTTAAGCTTTGCAAAGTTTTCTGAATCTATCCAAATAACTTTGCAAAACTTTGCCAGTAAATCTCGGCAATTGCTACACCAACATAACATTTTATTTCAATTATTTATCAAAACTCACATCGAAAACGCTGTGCTTTTTAATCCTTAATTTCTACCAAAACCATCACTCCGACGACACAACCACTTCAGCAATCAGCTTAAGTGGGTGGCATTATACGAGATATCTTTGCTTGTGCAATAGTTTTTCTTGGCGTAATGACTATTTGCTGTTTATTTATTCAATTCTTGTTTATAAAAAAAGTGTTCTGGTTGGTATGCTTTAAGGAATAAACCGACGGCTTTATCAATATGTTGACGAATATCTGCGTCTGATATTTTCTCGTTAGGTAGCAGTAGTACCTTAAAATGCAAGCGCCCTTTTACCATTTCCATTAACATTTGTGTGGCATAAAAAGGATCATCAATGGCGAGTACTCCTTCTTCATCAAGCTGCATCAAATAATCGGTAAGTGGCTTTGTACCTTTGAGTGGGCCTTTTTCATATATCAGCACACCAAGCTCGGGTAGTTTTGGCACCACTTGAATAACTAAACGAAAAAGAGAAACTAAGGTCTCTGAAACCATACCTTTAACAAAGCGAAAACACATTTCTTTTAGTGCATCACTGGGCGCTAACTCCGTAGTTTTAATTGATGCTATTGTGGCGGTCTGAATGATGACTTGTTGTTGAATCACCGACATTAACAGACCTTGTTTATTACCAAACTCATTATAAATGGAGCGACGCGAGCCGCCAGCCTCAGAAATAATCATTTCAAGTGAGGTTTCATCATAGCCATGTTTAAGAAATAACTTTTGCGCTGAAGCGAGTATTAATTGTCCGCGCGAACTTAATTCTTTTTTACATAGTTTTTCGCAATTTGGCATTGGCTCACAAACTCTTTTTAACTATTGATTGACTTTGGTACTGCATAGTACCAAAATATGTAGTACTTAACAGTACAAATTTACTTTTTAGACTTTACTACCTTAAATAAAGGGTAATACCAATCGGATTAATTTATTGACCCCTTTGCTATAAATCTCATCACTGGAATCATCATGCGACTATTATTCACAATCTTCTTAGCTACCTTTTTATTGAGCTGTAGTGAGCAAACAGTTATAACAGAAAAAGCAATAAGGCCTATAGCTTGGACAACGGTAGCTGAGTCAAACTTACAGCAATTGCGTACATTATCTGGCATTGTAGTCCCTGTTGAAGCAACCAGTTTAAGCTTTGAAGTAATAGGAAAAGTGCAAACTGTTGATGTAAAACTTGGTGATACCGTTCAAAAGGGACAAATATTAGCGCAGTTAAACCATCGCAATTTTGAATTATCGTTAAAATCGGCTCAAGCTCAATTAGATAAAGCAAATTCTGATTTGGTTGAAACAAAAAATAGCTTTACTCGCTATAACAAATTAATAAAGCAAGGTTTAGTGTCTCAATCAGGTTTTGATAATGCAAAAGCCAATTATCAATCGAGCAAAAGTGCTGTGGGGGTTGCTCAAGCTCAGTTGGATATCTCCAAGAAAAATTTGCAAGACAGCACGTTAATTGCGCCATACAACGGCATTATAACTAAGCGTTTAATTGAGCCCTCTCAGCAAATTGCTACTGGACAAGCCGCCTTTGAAATTGAAGGAAAACACGGTTTAGAAGTTAACGTTATGGTACCTGAAACATTGATCAGAGAAATACAACACAACACCATTATTCCGGTACGATTCCCCGTGTTAACCCAGTTGAAGATGTTAGGACGCATCGCCGAAATAGGTACTAGAGCAGAAACAGCTAATGCTTTTCCTGTCACTGTTGTACTGCAAGAAGAAAACCCTTTATTAAGAGCAGGTATGACTGCTGAAGTTGATTTTTATTTTGAGGGAATAGGATTAACTGGCTATCAAGGTGTCACCATTAGCGTACCATTTACTGCACTACGAGCGGGTGTAAGTCAAAAAAACTATGTGTTTGTATATAACCAAAAAACGCAAGTTGTTGAGCAACGCCAAGTACAAGCTGAAAACGTACTCAACAACATTGCGTTTATTTCTTCAGGTTTAAAAAAGGGTGAAATAATTGCCATTGCTGGTGTCGCCTTTTTACGAGATGGCCAAAAAGTTACCCTCTTAGACAACACTACTCAGCGCTTTAACTAAGAGTAACAGCATGAATATCACTCAGATCGCCTTTGAATACCGTAAAACAGTATTTTTTATCCTTGCTTTGCTATTAATCAACGGTGTGTTCGCTTATTTCACCTTGCCCGCACAAGAAGACCCAACCATTACTATACGAGAAGCAGTTATTGCAACTTCTTTTCCGGGTATGGCACCTGAACGCGTCGAACAATTAATAACTAAAAAACTTGAAGAAGAAATACGAAAAGTGCCAGAAATAAAAGAGATAAGGTCACTTTCAACCACAGGAACGTCAACAATTCACGTTAAAATTCAAGACAGATACTTCAATCTTGATAATATTTGGCAGGATGTTCGTAATAAAACCAACGCTGCCTACAGTAAAATGCCAACAGGTACTAGTTCTCCTTTTGTGAATACTGAATTTGGCGATGTGTCGGTAGTAACGCTTGCTTTAACTGCTGATGGATTTGACATGCGTGCCATGTACGATATTGCGCAACATATTCGAGATACTTTATATGCGGTTGAAGGCACAAAAAAAATTGAAATTTTAGGGCAATTAGCAGAACGTATTTATCTTGAAGCGTCCAACGCAAAACTGTCGCAACTGGGTATTTCTCCTCAAGCGCTGGTCAACGAATTACAACAGCAAAATATTATTCGTTCAGGTGGTGAAGTAGACACTGGTGCTAAAAGCTTTATTGTCGAGCCGTCAGGTAACTTTGGTAGTGTAGCCGATATTGCCAATACTTATATCAACATACCAAATACCGAAGATTTTATCGCTTTAAAAGATGTAGTAAGTATCAAACGAGATTATATTGACCCGCCCGATAAACTTGCCTATTTCAATGGCAAGCCAGCTATTTTCTTTGCTATATCTATGTTGCCTCAATACAACATTTTAAAATATGCCCCGCGCGTAAAAACTAAGTTTGAGCAAATAATTAATAGTTTGCCCATTGGTTACCAACTAGATATTGCTACTTACCAAGCTGATCAAGTAGAGAAAACGGTGCGTGGCGTTTCTGTCAACGTGCTACAAACCTTAGCTATTGTTCTGGTGGTAGTGGTTTTATTCTTGGGTGTAAGAACGGGCTTAATTGTTGGTGCTATTGTTCCTTTTGTGATGCTATCGACCCTGTCAATAATGCTCTTTTTTGATATGAAACTTGAACGCATGAGTTTAGCTACTTTGATCATATCGCTAGGCTTATTAGTTGATAATGGTATTGTTATTGCGGAAGATTTTAAACGCAGAATCGGCGACGGTATTAGCCGATATGATGCCATGTTACAAGGCTGTCAAGAACTTGCTATTCCACTATTAAGCTCTTCCGTTACTACCATTTTATTTTTCTTACCACTTATGCTAGCTGAACATGTTGCGGGTGAATATACGCGTTCAATATCCTTGGTCATTTTAATTACCTTAATGACCAGTTGGATACTCGCTTTGTGTGTCACGCCAATTCTTTGTTATTACTTTATAAAACCTTCTGTCGAAGTAAACAATGACACTGCGTTAGACAAAATCTATGCCGGTTATGAGAAGTTTTTACATTGGGTGTTACAACATAGATTATTATTTATGAGTTTAATGCTGGTATTATTTATTGGCTCTGTTGCTTCAATGAAGTTTGTGGCTAAACAGTTTTTTCCTGAATCAGACCGTACTCAAATATTAATGTACATTGATTTACCAAACGGTACTTCATCACGTGAAACTAACCGTCAAATGAAAGACATTTTCACTTGGTTAGACGACAAAGAAAAGTTCAGCTTTATTGAAAACTATTCAGGCTATGTAGGCTTTAATGGTTCACGATTTGTTTTATCACTTAACCCTGAAGATCCTGCTCAAAACAAAGGTTTTGTTGTGCTTAATGTGGTTGAAGGCACTGACGTTACCAAAAGAGTACTAGAATTAGATACCCAGCTTGAAGCTAAGTTTCCTAATATTTCGGCGCGTGTGAAAAAAATGTTCTTAGGACCCTCTGATGCAAAAACCATAAAAATTCAGGTAAAAGGCCCTGACAAAAATGTCCTCTTTGAAAAAGCACAGCAAATTATGGATTTACTTCATCAAGTGCCTAGCACTATCAATATACGCAACGATTGGGAAAACTTAATTGTTAAAATTGATGTGCAAATTGATCAACATCGTGCGAAAAGAGCAGGCTTAACATCAACAGAAATTGCAAATGCGCTACAAACCTACTTTTCTGGTTCACAAATAACCCAGTATAGAGAGGGAGATGAAATTATTCCTGTCGTTCTTCGTGCACATGAAGCTGAACGCAATAATTTAGATCGATTGCGTACGCTGAATATTTATTCTGAAAAAACAGGTAAAGCCGTACCGCTATTTCAAGTAGCAACTTTTGCACCAGTAAATCAATTTTCAGTTATACATCATGAAGATATGTTCCGTACTATAAGCATTGAAGCACGTAATAACGACATGGCTGCCGAAGATTTGCAACTGGTTATTGATGAAAAAATTCAGGCTTTAGCGGCCGATTTACCTATAAATCATGAGATAGTTTACGGGGGGGCAATAAAAGAATCTAAAGCCGCCCAAAAAGCGTTAAGTGCTAGTATGCCAATGGTAATAGGTTTTATTTTAATACTGCTTGTTGCCCAATTTAACTCTTTTAGACAAGCTACTGTAATAATCCTAACCATGCCATTGTCTTTTATTGGTGCCGTTATCGGTTTACTCGTAATGCAAGCACCTTTTGGATTTATGGTAACACTCGGTTTATATAGTTTGGCGGGCATTATTATCAATAATGCCATTGTGCTTATTGATCGTATCAAAATCGAAATTGACAGTGGTAAAACACAATACCAAGCGCTTGTTGATGCTTGTTTAACACGGTTACGGCCAATTGCCATGACAACAATTACTACCGTGATGGGGCTGCTGCCACTCATCATTGGTAAAGACCCTTTATTCTATGGCATGGCTAATGTTATTGCCTTTGGCTTAGGTATTGGCACCATATTAACCCTTGCCGTGGTTCCTGTACTTTACTCATCATTTTATAAAGTTAACGCAGACTAATAAAAGCTCGTTGGTGAATGCCTGATCAATTGAATTCACCAACGTTTTAATTTCTCCGATTGAACATTACTCACTTAAACTTTAGCTGTAACTTTGTTAGACTATGATTTTGTTAAACTAAGAAAAATATTCTGAGCACACTTTATGACTTCAACTTCTGATAATGAATTTCCCCGCGCTGGATTTCGTCGCCGTTTTGCCTCTTGGCTTTATGATGCTCTCATTGCTTTTGCTGTGTATATGGTCGCTGGTGCAATCTCATTTTTATTGATATACCTAGGTCATTATGTTGGTTTGTATAACATGCAAGGTTATGAACATTTTTCAGATACTATTTCAAATACCTATTGGTTAAAGTGGCCAAATGAATTTTGGAAGCTTGCTTGGGTAAGTTTTTTCTTTGTTTTCTTTTGGGCAAAAAGCGGTCAAACGTTAGGCATGAGAGCATGGCGTTTACGTTTACAAAACCAAGATGGTACGCGCATCACTAAAACGACTGGCTTAAAACGCTTACTGCCTACTCTTTTAGGATTAGGTAATTTAACGGTGATATTTGATCGTAAAAACAAACTGAGTTTACAAGATAGATTAACCAACACAGAAGTTGTTGTTTTATCATTAGCAGCAAACAAAGGTAGGCTGTAGTCACGAGTTTCGAGCTAGTAGTCACGAGTTACGAAAACAGCTCACTCTCTGCCTGTTGTCTTCGAAACTCGTAACTTTCTTTTCTCGCTACTTTTCTTATGTCACCTTCTTATTTATAAAATACCAGGCAACACTAATAAACAATATACTAGGTGAAATAGCCCCTATAATAGGCGGAAATTGATAAACCAAACTCAATGAACCAAGCACTTCGTTTGCCACAAAAAATATTATTCCAGTGATAACACCCATCATAATACGCGCCCCCATAGAAACAGAACGAAGTGGCCCGAAAATAAATGACAAGGCGACCAATAACATGACAGCCACCGTTACGGGCTGAATTAGTTTTCTCCAAAAGGCAAGTTGATAACGGCTAGGATCTTGCGCATTCGCCTGTAAGTAATCTAAATAATCAATCAAACCACGTATCGACAATGACTCAGGCGTAACAGTTACCACACCTAATTTTTTCGGCGTTAATGAAGATTCCCACACTTGAGAGTCTATTTTAGTTGTTATAATTTCTTTTTCAGTTATCTGCGTATTAACAACCCCAGACAGTAGCCATACTTCATCTTGATAAGTAGCAGAATCAGCACTAAGCCAACTATCAAGTTTGAGTTCATCATTAAAACGATATATTTGTACCTTCTTCAATTGCCCTTGCTCTAATACTTCACCTATATTAACGAAATAATCACCATCTTTAGCCCAAACACCGTTTTTGGCTGAAATTAAACTACCGCCAGATATCGCCTGAGCACGAATTTCTCTCGCCGTTGTTTCGCCATTAGGTGCCAACCATTCGCCCACCGCCATCGAAACAAAAATAAGCAATATGGCTGTTTTCATAACAGATTTAATAATATCTAAACGTGATAGCCCAGCAGCTTGCATCACCACCAATTCACTATTGCTCGCTAACATGCCAATACCAATTAAGCCGCCAATTAATGCTGACATTGGGAAAAACACTTCAACATCTCTTGGCAGTGAATAAAGCACATAAAGCGCAGCATGAGATAAATCATAATTACCTCGCCCTACGAAACGCATTTGCTCTACAAATTTAATAATGCCACTAACGCTCACAAAAACCACTAGCGTTAAAAAAGTCGTTGAGGCAACAATACGGCCGATATAAGCATCTAATATCTTCATTCTATTTGACCTCGAGCATTATTAACGCTGGCAACATTACGCTTTAAGCCAGGAATTTTTGCTTTTATTTTCATACCACTACTGCGATCTTTCATTAATAGAATAACACCTAAAAACAGCGCACTAATGTGGATAGGCCAAAGCCCAATATTCGATGGTAACGCTTGTCGTTCAACACCTGACCTCATCGCCGTTAATAATAAAAAATAGCCTAAGAATAACATTAACGCTGGTAGCATTTTTGCAAACTTACCTTGCCTAGGGTTGACTACGCTTAATGGCACAGCAATAAAAGTTAAAATAATACAAGCAAGCGGAAAAGCTATTCGCCATTGAATAGTAGCGCTATACTCAATCGCTGATTTAGCATCAGTTGAATTAAATAATTGTTGGGTTGGTAAAGCGCTAAGTTTTCGATGCTTTTGCTCTACTTCCTGATCTTGAATTTGAATATAATATTTATCAAAAGTAACTGACTGAAACTCACCATTAGTTGCATCTTTGTGATAGCGCATTCCTTTGGATAGCACCAAGCGTTGAGAGCCTGAATCGTCTTCAAAGACTTGTCCTTTCTTTGCATAAACTAAACTAGAGTTAATAATGCTATCTTCAGTATGATCTTCATCGGGTAGCTGAGCCACAAATACTTTATCAAAACTATTATCATCACGATTTTTATCATGAATAAAAACAACGGCTTTTTCATTACCTGTTTTTTGAAAACGCCCAGCAATGAGTGAACTGAGGCCTGAATCTGCTGCAAGTTGTTCTTTTACTTGGTATTGATATTCTGATGCCATTGGTGCCAAGTACAAAGTAAAAATACCAGTAAAAATGGCGGTAACAAGTGCAAGAACTAATGTCACCCGTACTACATACCATTCGCTCACACCACAAGCATGTAATACGGTCATTTCGTTATCAGCATATATGCGACCATAAGCTAACAAAATGCCTAAAAAAAGACTTAATGGCAGCATCATACCGGCTAAATCAGGAATTTTAAGCGCAATAAATATCATCACCATTTGCCCTGGAATGCTACCTTCTGAGGCATCACCTAATACTCGAACAAATTTTTGACTAATAAAAATGGTCATCAACACAAAAAATACCGCTAGTTGCGTTTTTGCCACTTCTTTTAATAAATAACGAAAAATGATCACAAAAAGATCCCATTAAAATTGTGTTTTTTCTGACAATCGACGAATTTTTCTAGTAAACTTGCCGTTTTCATAACTAAACTATATAGTCAACGGATAAGCTTAATTGTTATATGCAGCTATAATTATAGCCCTTAGCGGTATCACTTGAATAGATAAGAGTGCAATTTTTTATTAATTTTAGCAAGTTATAGTCTTATAAATGATCTCATTAAATGTAAAAGGAGAACTCATGGAGTTTGGTATAAAAAGCGGTAGTCCAGAAAAGCAGCGTAGTGCTTGTATTGTAGTCGGTGTATTTGAACCCCGTCGCCTAAGTTCAACAGCAGAGCAACTTGATGAAATTAGTGAAGGCTACATTAGCAACCTTTTGCGTAAAGGCGATTTAGAAGGCAAATCAGGCCAGATGTTATTATTGCATCACGTACCCAATATTCTTAGTGAACGAGTTTTACTTGTTGGCTGTGGTAAAGAACGTGAATTAGACGAACGCCAATATCGCCAAATAATCAAAAAAACCATTAACACTTTAAACGAAACAGGGTCAATGGAAGCCGTATGTTTCTTATCAGAATTACACGTTAAAGGTCGTGATACTTATTGGAAAATTCGTCAAGCGGTAGAAGCAACCCAAGATGGCTTATACAGTTTCAATAGTTTAAAGACGCGTAAAGAAGAGCCACGCAGACCCTTACGTAAAATAGTTTTTAACGTGCCTACTCGTCGTGAATTGCCTATTGGTGAACGGGCAATTAGTCATGCTTTGGCTATTTCTGAGGGTATTACTACCTGTAAAAATGTCGCGAATATGCCACCAAATATTTGTAACCCTGCTTACCTCGCTGAACAAGCCAAAATTTTAGCCAACGATTACGATAAAGTATCAACGACTATTGTCGGTGAGCAAGAAATGGAACAGCTTGGTATGGGATCATATTTAGCGGTTGGACGAGGTTCGGTAAATGAATCCTTAATGAGCATAATGACATACAAGGGTATAGATGATGACTCTAAACCACTTGTTTTAGTGGGCAAAGGGCTGACTTTTGATAGCGGCGGCATTTCATTAAAACCCGGCCCAGGCATGGACGAAATGAAATATGATATGGGTGGTGCTGCCGGTGTTTTAGGCGCAATGCACGCCTTAGCTGAGTTAGATTTACCGATCAATGTGATCGGTATTTTAGCTGGTTGTGAAAATATGCCCAGCAGTAATGCTTACCGTCCCGGTGATATCCTCACCACCATGTCAGGCCAAACAGTTGAAGTGCTAAATACCGATGCTGAAGGCAGATTAGTATTATGTGATGCGTTAACTTATGTTGAACGCTTTGAACCCGAGGCAGTAATTGATGTTGCTACGTTAACGGGTGCTTGTGTGGTTGCTTTAGGTAAACATGCTACGGGTTTATTAAGCTCTCATAACCCACTTGCTCATGAATTATTAAACGCTTCAGATCAAAGTGGTGATAGAGCATGGCGCTTACCTTTATGGGATGATTATCAAGAACAACTTGAAAGCCCATTTGCTGATATGGCAAATATAGGCGGGAAAGAAGCTGGCACTATTACCGCGGCTTGTTTCTTAGCACGTTTTACTAAAAAATATCATTGGGCGCATTTAGATATTGCCGGTACTGCTTGGCGCAGTGGCGGTAAAGACAAAGGCTCTACAGGTCGTCCTGTTAGCATGTTAACGCAGTTTATGCTTAATCGTGCCGGACAAGAACAAGGCGAATAAGTTAAGCCGATGCAAACACAGGTTATGTTTTACATCCTTAGCGATGAAAAAGGCAATGATGACAAAAACGCTGATGCTAATGATACTAGCTCAGCGTTTTATCATGCCTGTTTGCAAGCCAGTCATTTTTATCGCCAAAATCAACGAGTATTCATTTACACGCAAGACAAGCAAAGCGCTGAACAAATAGATGAATTACTGTGGGCGTTTGATAGTGACCGTTTTGTGCCCCATAACTTAGCTGGGGAAGGGCCAAAACAGGGGGCGGCAGTAGAAATTAGTAGCCAAGCACCACAAGGTCGTAGACCCGTATTAATTAACTTAACTAGCACAATGCCTGCGTTTGCTAATCAATTTCAATTTATCGTTGATTTTGTCCCTAGCGATGAAACCTTAAAACAACAAGCCCGTGAACGTTTTAAAGCGTGTCGCCAATGGGGCTTTAAAGTAGACAATCAACCAGTAGCCTCTTCACAATAATGTAGGCAAACCTACAATTCATAACTTTTATTTCGAGAACATGATGGAAAAAACTTTCAACCCAACCGACATTGAACAATCTTTATATACTAGCTGGGAAAAGCAAGGTTACTTTAGCCCTACAGGTGAAGGCGACAGCTACAGTATTGCTATTCCACCACCCAATGTCACCGGTTCTTTGCATATGGGTCATGCTTTTCAGCAAACCATCATGGATACTTTAATTCGTTATCAGCGTATGCAAGGTAAAAACACCTTATGGCAAACGGGTTGTGATCATGCAGGTATTGCTACCCAAATGGTGGTTGAGCGTAAAATAGCGGCTGAAGAAGACAAAACGCGACATGATTATGGCCGAGATGCTTTTATTGACAAAGTTTGGCAGTGGAAAGAAGAGTCTGGCGGCACTATTAGTAAACAAATGCGCCGCTTAGGTAACTCAATTGACTGGACACGCGAACGCTTTACCATGGACGAAGGTATGTCTGAAGCCGTACAAGAAGTTTTTGTGCGTTTATTTGAAGATGACCTAATTTATCGTGGCAAACGCCTTGTTAACTGGGATCCAAAATTCCATACCGCTATTTCTGATTTAGAAGTAGAAAACAAAGATAAAAAAGGCCATATGTGGCATTTACGCTATCCGCTTGCCGATGGCGCAAAAACAGCTGAAGGTCTTGATTATTTAGTGGTAGCCACCACTCGCCCAGAAACCATGTTAGGTGATACTGGCGTTGCGGTAAATCCTGAAGATCCTCGCTATAAAGATCTTATTGGTAAAAAAGTTTTACTACCTTTAGTTAACCGTTTAATTCCTATTGTGGGTGATGACCATGCTGACATGGAAAAAGGCACGGGTTGTGTAAAAATCACCCCTGCCCATGATTTTAACGATAACGAAGTAGGTAAACGTCATGCGATGCCACAAATTAATATTTTAGATAAAAACGCGGCTATTTTAGCCAGCGCACAAGTTTATGATACTAAAGGTGAACTTTGTGATACTTACAGCAGTGACTTACCAAGTGAATTTGCTGGCATGGACAGATTTGTTGCCCGTAAAGCGATTGTTGCCAAATTTGATGAGTTAGGTTTATTAGTTGAAGTAAAAGATCATGATTTAGTAGCCCCGTATGGCGATAGATCCGGTGTGATCATAGAGCCGCTATTAACTGATCAATGGTATGTACGTGTTGAAAAACTTGCCGGTCCTGCGGTAGATGCAGTAAAAGACGGTCAAATAGAATTTGTACCAAAACAATACGAAAACTTATATTTTGCTTGGATGAACAACATTCAAGACTGGTGTATATCACGTCAATTATGGTGGGGACATCGCATCCCTGCATGGTATGACGAAAATGGTAAAGTGTATGTTGGTCGCACTGAAGCGGAAGTTCGTGCTAATAACACCATTGCCGATGACATGAAGCTACGTCAAGATGATGATGTACTTGATACGTGGTTCTCTTCTGCCCTTTGGACTTTCTCAACATTAGGTTGGCCAAAAGAGACGGAAGACTTAAAAACCTTCCATCCAACGGACGTGTTAGTCACAGGTTTTGATATTATTTTCTTCTGGGTTGCCCGTATGATCATGATGACCATGCACTTTAACAAAGACGAAAACGGTAAAGCACAAATCCCCTTTAAAAAGATTTACATGACAGGCCTAATTCGCGATGAAAATGGCGATAAAATGAGTAAATCAAAAGGCAACGTTATCGATCCATTAGATATGATTGATGGTATTAGCCTTGATAACTTACTAGAAAAGCGTACTGGCAATATGATGCAGCCAAAGCTTGCCAAAAAGATTGAAAAATTGACGAAAAAGGAATTCCCTAACGGCATTGAAGCTCACGGCACCGATGCATTGCGTTTCACACTAACGTCTGTTGCCACCACAGGTCGTGACATTAGTTGGGACATGAAGCGTCTTGAAGGTTACCGCAATTTTACCAATAAATTATGGAATGCTAGCCGTTACGTGTTAATGAATACTGAAGAATTTGACTGCGGTAGAGAGGGTGGTCAAGCAGCAAACGCGGAAATGGAACTTTCACTTGCTGATCGTTGGATCATCGGTCAATTTGAACAAACCGTGAAAACTGTGCATGAAGCCTTTGATAGTTTCCGTTTTGATTTAGCCTCACAAGCCTTATACGAATTTACGTGGAACCAATTCTGCGATTGGTATTTAGAGCTAACTAAACCGGTATTATTTCCTAAAGACAAAGAGCAAAGCAATGAAGCACAGCAACGTGGCACTCGCCATACGTTAGTGAACGTATTAGAAGGCTTATTACGTTTAATGCATCCAATTATGCCATTTATTACTGAGACTATTTGGCAACGAGTGCAACCATTAAGCAACTTTGCTAAAAATGGTGACTCAATCATGGTACAAAGCTTTCCTGCGTTTAACCCTGATAACTGCGATCAACAAGCCATTGGTGATTTAGAATGGCTTAAACAATTCATCGTTGCTATTCGAAATATTCGTGGTGAAATGGATATTGCGCCAAGCAAGTCATTACCCGTGTTGCTTAAAAATGTTAATAACAACGATCTGCGCCGCTTAAACGAAAATGAACAATTTTTAAGTGCCTTAGCAAAACTTGAAAGCATCACCGTACTTGGTGAAGGTGAACAAGGCCCTGCCTCAGCTTCTGCTGTAGTTGGTGATTTATCAATATTAATACCGATGGCAGGCTTAATTGATAAAGAAGCAGAATTAGCCCGCTTAGATAAGGCTATTGATAAGTTAGAAAAAGATGCCGCTAGAACCCGTGGCAAATTAGGTAATGAAAACTTTGTTAGCAAAGCACCCGCAGCCGTTATTGAAAAAGAGCAAGCCAAACTAAGTGATGCTGAATCAGCGCTTGCTAAGATGCTTGAACAAAAAGTACAAATAGCCGCGCTTTAAGTAAAAGAGAGCTAAGGCTAAAAAGATGATGAACTGCATAGCTAATTACCATGTAAATTAATAGCTATGCGGTTCATAAAACTTAACACTAAACTCACCACTAAACTCACCACTAAACTTAACTTTACTCTGCCCTTACCGATAAAATAGCACATTAACCAGACTCAACTATACTCATTATAATAGATCAACTGTGTAAATAATAAACGAGGACTTGTCATGTATCGTTGGGCTAGTATGTTTTTATTACTAAGTTGCGCGCTGTTAACAGTATATGCGCAGCCGATCCAAAACATAAGCCAAGAAATGGCAAAACAAGTCAACTATAGCCAAGTCCCTTTATTAAGCATTAAAGGTGCCATTGGTCCTGCCGTAAGTGATTATTTAGTTAGAGAAATATCTGCTGCTAACGCTAAAGCCAATACGCCAATGATTTTAATCACCTTAGACACTCCAGGTGGTTTAAGTGCTAGTTTACGAGACATTAATAAAAGCATACTTAGCTCAAATGTGCCAATAGCTTGCTTGGTTTACCCGCAAGGTGCTCGGGCAGCTAGTGCTGGAACTTATATTCTTTATGCCTGCCACGTTGCAGCAATGGCTTCAGCTACTACGCTAGGCGCAGCAACCCCAGTAAATATTGCCGCGCCCATGACACCACAATCAAAAGATAGCCCTGAAAAAAGTAATGGCTCTGCTATGGAAAAAAAGGTACTAAATGATGCTATCGCGTATATTCGCTCTTTAGCTCAATTACGTAATCGTAATGCCGAGTGGGCAGAAAAAGCCGTGGCTCAAGCTGCCACCTTAACCGCTAGTGAAGCATTGAAAGCCAAGGTGATTGATATTGTCGCTGAAACGCCACAAGCACTAATTGACCAGCTTAATGGTAAAGAGGTTTCAATAAATCAGCAAGTAATTCAACTACAGTTGGCTAATGTGAAACTTGTCACAAAAAGCCCTGATTGGCGCAACCAATTTCTTGCCACCATTACCGATCCTAATATTGCCTACATTCTAATGTTAATTGGCATTTACGGTTTGTTGCTAGAATTTTACAGCCCTGGCATAGGTGTTGCCGGTGTGACTGGTGGTATTTCACTACTTATCGCTATGTATGCTTTCCAATTACTGCCTGTAAATTTTGCTGGTGCGGGTTTAGTTATTTTAGGTATAACGCTATTGATAGTTGAATCTTTAGTGCCCAGTTTTGGTGTTTTTGGTATAGGCGGTGTTGCCGCTTTTGTTATTGGCTCAATTTTTTTATTCGATACCGACCTAGACCACTTCAAGGTGTCACTGCCGTTAATTGCTGCAATAGCGTTTATCACAACATTATTTATCGTTTTTGCTTTAGGTTTTATTTGGCGGGCAAGGAAAAACAAAATAGTCAGTGGTCAAGAGGAAATCATCAATGCTTGGGTAACCGTGAGTGATGATTTTACTGGTAACGGCTACGTCATGTTTCATGGTGAACGCTGGGCTGCTAATTCTTTACAGCCGGTAAAAAAAGGTCAAAAAGTTAAGGTGAAATCTATCAAAGGATTAAGGCTAAATTTAGCCTCACCAACCACATTAGTTAATAATAAGGAGCAAACTGATGCCTCCCATATTTAATAATATTGAAATATTTTCAACGTCGATAATACTTCTGCTCATAGCCATACTTCTAAGCGCCTTTCGAATTTTACGAGAGTATGAACGCGGCGTTATTTTTTTACTCGGTCGTTTTTATAAAGTAAAAGGGCCTGGCTTTATTATTCTTGTTCCGTTAATTCAACAAATGGTGAAAGTTGATTTACGTACTGTGGTTATGGATGTTCCGAGTCAAGATGTTATTAGTCGTGATAATGTTTCGGTGAAGGTCAACGCAGTTATTTATTTTCGAGTGATAGATCCACAAAAAGCCATCATTAATGTGGAGAACTTCTTGCAAGCAACCTCGCAACTAGCTCAAACCACACTAAGATCTGTATTAGGACAACATGAGCTCGATGAAATGCTTGCCAATAGAGAAATGTTAAATACCGATATTCAAACCATTTTAGATGATAGAACTGCTGGTTGGGGCATTAAAGTTTCCAATGTTGAAATTAAACATGTCGATTTAAACGAAAGCATGATCCGAGCAATTGCCCAACAAGCAGAAGCAGAACGAACACGTCGTGCAAAAGTTATTCATGCCTCAGGAGAAATGGAGGCATCGGGCAAGCTAACTGAGGCTGCTAGTAAGCTTTCAGAACAACCAAATGCCATTATGTTGCGCTATTTACAAACCTTAACTGAGATTGCGGGAGAGAAAAATTCGACCATTATTTTTCCACTGCCGATGGAGTTAATCAATGGCTTATTGGAAAAAAATCAAAAAAACAAGAATACCGAAAATCATTAAACAGGAGTAAATTAAAATGAAGGTTTTATTATTAGTATTAAGTATTATTGCCTCAGTAACACTGCTTAGCTGTAGTGAAGGAGCTGACTCTCCTAGAGGCTTCAGCTTACCCAAGGGTGATGTACAAGCAGGTGAAGCCGTATTTATGAAATATCAATGTTTATCTTGCCACACCTTAGAAGGTGTATTACAAGAAGGTATACATAAAAACCCTGAAATATCAGTAGCTCTGGGCGGTAAAACGAGACAAACAATAACATATGCTGAACTAGTCACCTCAGTGATCAATCCTTCTCATAAACTAGCTTCACGGTATTTAATCGCCGATGTATCAACTGAAGGCACATCAAAAATGACTGTATTTAATGATGTGATGACGGTGACTGAATTAGTTAATCTGGTTGCTTTTTTACAACCAAAATATGAACTTGAACCCTATCAACCAACGAGATATAGCTACTATCCAAATTAGTTAAGACATACCCAAGCCACCTCAAGATACAGAATTCAGCTGGAGTTAGAAAATAAAGTGATGCTTATGAAAATAAAATTGAACTATTTCAACTTTTTATAAAGCAAATTAAAAACAACTGTGTTATTATCTTATTGCGTTGAGTTTTTGTGTTGCGGATGAAGGTTGATACTAACTTTTGTTTTAGATTTATCAGGTACTTATGTACTTGTATATTCTTAACAAATGGATTTAGGCAATGCAAACTGATTGTTTGTTCCAAATACGCTTTGTTACGAATATGGTTTGTTTCCTTCCTCTTCCTGTACTACTTATGGTAGAGGGCATTTACTCGGGTAAAAACGGCATAAATTCATGTTGAGGCTTTTCTCAACAAGAAACGCCACATTAATATTATTTATGACTACGGGAAAATGTAAGTATGTCTGATTCAGTTACTGGTAAAGTTAAATTCTTCAACGAAACTAAAGGTTTCGGTTTTATAGAACAAGAAAATGGTCCTGACGTGTTTGTTCACTTCAGCGCTATCTCTGGAGACGGTTTCCGTACTCTAGCTGACGGTCAAGCGGTAACGTTCACTGTTAAACAAGGTCAAAAAGGCCCTGAAGCAGAAAACGTTCTAGCTGTATAAGTTTAACTTATAAGCTAAAAAAGCGAAGAATGAGTAAAACTCCTTCTTCGCTTTTTTGTATCTAGCCTTTTATATTTAGTCTTTAAGAATATCAAAGTAAGCTTCTACCACTTAAACCAATCAGATTAAATCCACTATCAGCACAATCTGTACATACGGTTAAATTTTAAAAACGCTAACGATATTATTCACCACTAGCGTTTATTTGTTAATAGGCTAAAGATAACCTACTCAGCAATATACTCAACTACTTCTAAACCAAAGCCAGACAATGAATGATATTTAGTTTGTGAGCTTAATAAGCGCATTTTACTAACGCCTAAGTTAGATAATATTTGCGAGCCAACACCAACATTGCGAGAGCCAACATGACGACTCACTTCTTTCACGGTTTCGCCAGCATCAATCTTAGCGTACTTTTCAACTAAGCTAATTAACTCCATTGGAGATTCATGCTTGCCTAAGAGAACCAAAACACCGCCCTCTTTAGCTATTTTTTCTAACGCATTTGCCATTGGCCATTTAGCCACACTTTCACGTTGACTAAACAATAAATCTTTAAACGTATTTTCTAAATGTACACGTACGAGTGTTGGTTCATCTGGCTTAATTTCACCTTTAGTTAAGGCGAAATGTGCTTGACCATCAATAGTGTCTTTAAAAACGATTAAATCAAATTCACCAAATACTGTTGGTAATTTACATTGTGATACACGTTCAATAGTTGTTTCTGTCGCGTTTCTAAACTCAATTAAATCGGCAATAGTGCCCATTTTGATACTATGCTTTTGGGCAATAATTTCTAAATCTGGACGACGCGCCATGGTGCCATCTTCATTTAAAATTTCAACGATAACCGCTGCAGGCTCAAGGTTTGCCATACGTGCTAAATCAACACCTGCTTCGGTATGACCAGCACGATTAAGTACACCGCCATCTTTAGCTATTAAGGGGAAAATATGCCCTGGTTGAACAATATTCAAATGGGTAGCATCTTTAGCGACAGCTGCAAGTACTGTAGTCGCTCGATCGCCAGCTGAAATACCCGTTGTAACACCTGTAGCGGCTTCAATGGAAACGGTAAAATTGGTGCTAAACTGTGCATCATTTTTATCGACCATCAAAGGGAGTTTAAGCTTTTCACATTTTTCTTGCGTCATTGGCAGACAAATAAGACCACGACCATGAGTTGCCATAAAGTTAATGGCTTCAGGCGTTACCATTTCGGCAGCCATGATGAAATCACCTTCATTTTCTCGGTCTTCATCATCCATTAAAATAACCATTTTACCTAAAGCAATATCGTCAATTATTTCTTGTGGGGTATTTAAATTCATTAGGTTCTCTTTGATTACTTGTTGATAATAGTTGTTGCTGTGTTTATTAATAATAGTTGTTAATAGCTTGCGTTTATAATTACCGTTTAAGGCATCAGTTTACTTGATAAAGCCAGACTTTTTCAATAAAGATTCTGTCACATTTGACTTGGGCGCAGGCGTTTCAGTATTTTCTTTTGTTAGTAAACGCTCTAAGTAGCGAGCAATTAAATCAACTTCTAAGTTAACTTTAGTACCCACTTGATAATACGCAAAAACAGTTTCTTTTACGGTATGTGGCACTATGGTTAATCTAAACTTGTTATTGCCCGATTGTTCATATAACGCATTCACTGTTAAGCTTGTTCCATCAACCGTTACAGAGCCTTTTTCTGCAATATAATGGGCCAAATCTGTTGGCATGGAAAGCCAGTATTCAATGCTATTGCCATTATTAGTAATGGATAAAATTTCACTAACGCCATCAACATGGCCTGAAACCATATGACCACCGAAACGGGTACTGGCCAGCATGGCTTTTTCTAAATTAACTTTCATACCCACATTATAATGAGCAAAGCCTGTACGCGTTAACGTTTCATTTGACACATCAACACTATAACTATGTTGATCAAAATCAACCACAGTTAAACAAATGCCATTAGTGGCAATTGAGTCACCCAATTTAACATCACTCATATCAAGGCTATTGGTAGCGATGACTAAACGAGCTCCTTTGGTATTGATATTAATAGCTTTAATTGTGCCTACAGCTTCAATTATTCCGGTAAACATAGGTACTCTCTATTAGGTTTTTCTCTTTAAATGTGTTGTCAGTTTAGCCGTGATACGAATATCACAGCCCACTGTACGAACATCTGTAATTGATAACGATTTTGCTTGCGCTAATGTACTCACATTGGGCATTTCTATTAAGTTTTTACCATCACCACCCAATAATTGGGGCGCTTGATATAGTATAAGTTCATCTGCTAAGTTTTGCTCTATAAATGCACCCGCTAAGTGAGCGCCAGACTCGACCAACACATCATTTAAACCACGTTGTGCTAATAATGTTAATAGTGCAAGTAAATCAACTTTATCTTCACCAGCACGCGCTTTAACCATTGGTAATTGTACTTGTTCTACAAAATGAGGCCATTTATGGTTATTTTCAAGTCCTACTTCGGCTAATTTCCCTCGAACTAAAATAACAGCAGACGCTTGGCTAAAAAAAACTAAGTCGGGCGTAAGCCGGTTTTTACTATCTATTACCACTCTTACCGGTTGACGAATTGCTTCTTCTTGATAGCGTTCTTTTAATTCACCCAGTTCAGACCAGCGCACCGTCATTTTAGCATTATCGGTTAAGATAGAATCTGCACCGGCAATAACAGCACAACTTTGTGCTCGAAGTTTTTGAACATCGCGTCTTGCATCACTTGAGGTAATCCATTTACTTTCGCCGTTTTTCATGGCTGTTTTACCGTCAAGACTAGCAGCTAACTTGACTCGAACATAGGGTAAAGCTTGAGTCATCACCTTAATAAAACCGGGATTTAGGGCTTTAGCCTCATTTTCTAATAAACCAGATCCTACTTGAATTCCCGCTTGTTCAAGCACCTTCAAACCACGACCAGAGACTTCTGGGTTGGGGTCAACCATAGCAGCAACAACGCGTTTTATTTCAGCATCAATTAAGCCTTGGGCGCAAGGTGGTGTTCTGCCAAAGTGGCTGCATGGCTCTAAAGTAACATAGGCGGTTGCGCCTTTGATTAGATGTGGATAGTTATTCTTAGCGTCAAGTAATGCATTAACCTCGGCATGTCCCTGCCCTGCCTTTTGATGAAAACCGGTACCAATAATCTGTTCTTTGCCATGAATACCGTTAACTAGAGCACCATTAACCAGAGCACCGCTAACTAAAACACATCCTACTCGCGGGTTTGGTGAAGTAGTATAATGTCCCTGTTTGGCGAGCTTAATCGCTAATGCCATATAGTGGTGATCTTGTTCGCTAAACACGTTACTTCCTTTACCCTGAGCCTTTTCGTTTGCCCTGAGCTTGTCGAAGGGTCGAAGGGTTTAATTTATTCCGCTATGTTTTATTATTCTCTATTTTATCCGCTTTTTTCTTACCGCTTTTTTCTCTGCTAAGGCTTTCTTTACCTAATAGCGCTATTTCATCGGCAAATTCACTAATATCTTCAAATGATAAATATACTGAAGCAAAACGGAGATAGGCTACTTTGTCTAATTCTTTCAATTGAGTCATCAATAAATTCCCAAGCATTTCACTGGTGATTTCTCGCTCGCCAGTTGCACGCATTTGTGATTTTAATTTATTAATAGACAGCTCAACTTGTTCGGTACTGACCGGGCGTTTTTCTAATGCGCGCATTAAACCCGTGCGCATTTTGTCTTCATTGAACGGTTCACGCGTACCATCTCGTTTGATAATGCGGGGCATCACTAATTCAGCCGTTTCAAAGGTGGTATAACGCTCATTACAGACTAAGCATTGGCGACGACGTCTGATTTGATGGCCATCTGACACTAAACGCGAGTCAATAACTTTAGTTTCTTGTGCGCTACAAAATGGGCAATACATGGTTTACCTTCAATAAATATAAGATCAAAAATGGCCGCTAATTGCGACCATTTTAATATAAATTCACGTTAATTTGTAAATTAGTTTTGTGTTTTCAGATTATTAGCAACGACTATTCATATACTGGAAAACGTGAACATAGCTCTTTAACGTTTGCTCGTACTTTAGTGATCGTTTCTTCGTTATTGATATCATCTAAAATATCACAAATCCAACCTGTTAACGCCTTAGTTTCTTCTATACCAAAACCACGACGACTAATAGCCGGTGTACCAAGACGTAAACCACTCGTTACAAACGGAGAACGTGGATCATTGGGTACTGAGTTTTTGTTAACGGTGATATGTGCTTTACCTAAAGCGGCATCAGCATCTTTACCAGTGATATCTTTATCAATTAAATCAAGTAGTAATAAATGGTTTTCAGTACCATTTGATACCACTTTATAACCTCGTTCTTGTAATACGGCAACCATGGCTTTAGCATTATCAAGTACGCTTTGTTGGTATACTTTAAACTCTGGTGCTAGTGCTTCTTTAAATGCTACTGCTTTAGCAGCGATAACATGCATTAATGGGCCGCCTTGGCCACCAGGGAAAACTGCGCTGTTTAATTTTTTGTAAATCGCTTCATCGTCACACGCTGAAACAATTAAACCTCCACGTGGGCCAGCTAAAGTTTTATGTGTTGTGGTAGAAACAACATGTGCATGAGGTACTGGGTTTGGATAAAGACCAGCAGCAACAAGACCAGCAACGTGAGCCATATCAACGAAGAAGTAAGCACCAACACTGTCAGCAATTTTACGCATGCGTGCCCAGTCAACAATGCCAGAGAACGCAGAAAAACCACCAATGATCATTTCTGGTTTGTGTTCATTTGCTAACCGTTGAACTTCTTCATAGTCAATATCGCCAGTTTCAGGGTGAAGACCGTATTGAAAAGCTTCATAAGATTTTCCAGAAAAGTTTACGTGAGAGCCATGAGTTAAGTGACCACCATGGGCTAAGCTCATCCCTAACACTTTTCCGCCTGGTGTAACAAGCGCTTGAAAAACTGCAGCATTTGCTTGAGAGCCAGCATGTGGTTGAACATTAGCATAAGTAGCGCCAAATAATTTTTTAGCACGGTCAATGGCTAACTGCTCAGCAACATCAACATATTCACAACCACCATAATAACGTTTACCCGGATAACCTTCGGCATACTTATTGGTTAATTGTGAGCCTTGTGCTTCAAGAACACGCGGGCTACAGTAGTTTTCAGAAGCAATGAGTTCAATATGCTCTTCTTGGCGCACAACTTCTTTGCTCATAGCTTGATAAAGTTCAGGATCAAAATCAGCAATATTCATATCACGTGTAAACATGGTTTTTCCTCAAATAAACAACCTAAGAACGTTGTATGTAAGATAATAAAAAGGTCTAAAAATAATGCCGCATATTTTGCCTGAGTTAGCTCAAAATGTACACGTTAAAAACTTTGAGTTTTAGTTCATTTTGTCTTGTCTTATATCTGAGTTATCGCTAAACGCCTATAAACGTCAGAAAATAAAATCATACCAAAAGCTTTTAACTTCAACATTACTGCAATCAAAACTGAATATAACCAACAAAAAGACAAGTTACAACAAATATAAACCAGTAAATAAGTAAAACAACAGAATTTAAAACGGATTATTTTCGCTCTTTCAAATAAAAACGGTGCGTCAAATGCACCGTTAGATAAAGATAATGTCACTATTTAGGATTAACTCAATGCTAAGACTACTTTTTCAGAACGTAATTTTTTCGCCATCAATAACACTAATACAATCGTCATACTTGTAGTCACTAACCCCGTAAAGCCTAGTAACGCCCAAGATACGGGTAAGCCTTTGAAAAGATCTTCCATAATAAGTGACTGACCAGAAATAGGTAACCAATCTAACCACTTAGGTTTATTATCAACAAACATCATGATCACAGGCACCATAGCCGGCAACATAATAATCATAGAAACCATTGATTGTGCTTCTTTAAAGTTTTTAGATTGAAAAGCAACGAAAAGCTGCAAGGCTGAAGCAAAGAAGCAAATAGGTAATAATAGTAATAACAATGCGGTAATGGTAAAAGCATCTAAATTAAAGCTAGCACCAATTTTAGTTAAATCGATGAAACTGACTGAGAACGACGTTAAACTCAAGGTTAACAACACACCAATACCAGCAATTAAGCTAGCACAACATAACTTAGCGGCAACCACTTTAACGGTACTGACTGGTTGGCATAAAAGCATTTCTAACACATTACGTTCTCGCTCTCCTGCACTCGCATCAATAGCCACAGGAAGGCCTGACATAAAAGCCGCCATCAACAAATACAAACCAAGCATCATCGAAATAATCATGGCATTTGAATTTGGCAAAGAGGTATCTTGTTCGATAATTTTTATTGGCTGCAACAAACGTACATCAATACCACGTACTAACAAGCGTTTATAGCCAATAGCGCGCGCATAATTATTGATAGTCTGTTTAATGCGACGTACAGGAGACATATTTGCTTTCTCGCTAAAGTCGGCACTTAAATGAATTTCAATGGGTTTACCATCTAACATGTCTTGATTAAAACTATCGGGAATCGTTAAACTGAGATTACGCTCATCCCAAATAACTTTTTTATCACTTGGTACATCACTAAACAATAAAACATTCTCATCATTAAGTGCTTTTATTAGTTTAGGCGTATTTTCAGCGCCAACCACTTTTACATAAACAGCAGGGGTTTCTACAGCCTCTTTGATCATCACTTTTGACATAGCAAAGATCAAGATAGGTGCCATTACTGCCATCATCATCGCCATCATCATAGCGCGTTTATCGCGAAATGCTTCTTTTAATTCTTTAGATAATAGTGCCTTAAATTGGATCATGCCGCGACTCCTTGAACAGAAGGGCTAGATGAACAAATCACCATCGCGCTAACATCAGATATCATGGCGCGTTTATCGCGAAATGCTTCTTTTAATTCTTTAGATAATAGTGCCTTAAATTGGATCATGCCGCGACTCCTTCATCTGATCCTATAATTTTAACGAAGGCTTCTTCTAACTGAGTTTCACCTGCTAACTCACAAAGCTCATTTGGTGTGCCTTGTGCAGCAAGTTTACCGTTGGCAACAATAATTACGCGGTCACATAAAGCGGCAACCTCTTGCATTACGTGTGAAGAAAATAAAATACAATGACCTTTTTCTTTAAAACGGGCTAAATAGTTACGCAACACTCTTGTGCTCATCACATCTAGGCCACGTGTTGGCTCATCAAGAACGAAATTTTTTGGTTGATGAACTAACGCTTGCGCTAACGTAACCTTCATCCGTTGACCTTGAGAAAAACCTAACGTTTTTCGATGGGCTAATTCAGTCATTTCTAAATCTTTAAGCACGGTTTCAATGGCTTGATGCTTAGCATCACCTTGCAAACCATGAATACTGGCAAAGTAATCTATTTGCTCATAAGCCGTTAAGCGCTCATATAATCCAAACTTATCAGGAAATATACCCAATCGCGCTCTCGCAGCTAGTGGATTTTCAACAACATCAATACCATCAATAGTAGCGTTTCCTTCGTCAGCTTTTAGTAAACCGTAAAGCGTACGTAAACAGGTCGTTTTTCCTGCCCCATTAGGACCTAAAATGCCGGTAATTTCGCCATCATTAGCGGTAAAAGACAAGCCATCTAGCGCGATAACAGGGCTTTGTTTTTTACTATTGCTAAAGCGACTAAAAATACTCTTCTTGTGACCACCAAAGGTTTTATGTAAATTATTTACTTGTATCATTAGTCTTTACCTCCTTGTTCAGAAATATCTGTGGTGATAGTTCCGCCATTTAGCACTCCACCATTTAAATTAGTCATAAAAGATTCTCTTGGAACCTCTTCTAAACAAGATTCGTCTAGCGCTTTAGGTTGCAAACTTGTTAAAAATTCATTGATAATATCACTGGCGCAAGTGCTCATAGCAACGGTATGTGCAGCATTTTCAACAATAATATGGTGATTGTTTGGTAAAGAGTTTGCAGTGTACTCACCATTACTTGGCGGCGTAACGGGATCTAAATCCCCGGATAATATCAGCGTAGGAATATCTGCGGTTACTGTTTGGTAGAAGGCTTCACTTGGACGATATTGAGGCCAAAGTGGACAAACCATTTTAAAACCAAAATGGCTATCATCACCACCAAAGTTGTTATTAGCGTCTTGCTCAAAGTCAGTATCTGATATTCTAGGGAAGTCTTCATTACAGGTGATATTAAACAGCAAACCAATATAGATACCTTGCCCACCTTCTGATTGCGCAACCAACCCAGCTAGCGGCATATAATTGCCTAAATAAGCTTGATGAATAACCAAAGGCACTAATGATCGTGTTGCTACTGAGTATAATTGCATGCGCAAAGTCCCTAGCAATTTTGCTTCACTAATAACAAATTTCGTTTGTGTTCCTAATCGTGGGTGAGCAATATTAACTTGTGCCGGCGCTTGTGCTAAACGAGCTAATAAAGCTTTAAATTCTTGTTCAAGCTCAGGATAAGCTGTTTGACAACTAAGCTCTTTTTGACAGTTTGCTAATAATAAATTAAAAGATCTTGCCGAGCTTTGTCCAAATAATCCAATAGGCACTTCTATTGGCCCAACGCTATCAAGTACAACGCTGCGTAGAGAATCAGGGAACATACGCATAAAAACAAGCCCTGCACGGGTGCCATAGGAACCACCATAAATATTTAGTTGTTTATGACCTAAGGCAGCACGTACAGCGTCAAAATCACGGATAGCATTTTCACTATTATATTGGCTTAAATCACCACTAAAACTAGCAAGACAATCTTTAATGTCTTGCGCCGAAAACTCTTCTGGCGTGATGGCATAAATATCTTGTTCAATCGCCTCTTCACATTGAAGCGGATGCGATTGTCCAGTACCTCGTTGATCAACCAAAATCAAATCTCGGGTTTTACGTACTTCATTAAATACTTGACGTAAACCAGACGCTAATTCTGCAGCAGCTTGCCCTGGCCCACCCGCTAAGAACATTAAAGGGGTTTTATTATCGCTATTATCAATGGCCGGCAATACAACAAAATTAATGCTTATTTTTTCCCCATCACTTTTGCTGTAGTTTTCAGGTACTTGTAACTTACCGCATTTCACCTGTGCTTTAACACCATCAACATGGCAGTTTTCAAGCGTGAAACTTTGCTCATCACTATAAGCAGTAAAGCTTATAAGCAAAATAATTAACGCTATAACTATCCTATTATTTATCATTTTATCTTTCCGTGTTGTTTATTATTATTAACCGTTTTGTTATGCAGCGGCCTATTCTATTAGATTTTACTCTTATTTAAAATTCATCAATTTGTAAATATTTATAAATACTTATTCCCAAAAGCATTAATAAAAGATAAAGTTTAAAGATTGATTTTCCTCTAAATATCTAAGGACCCTCCATGGAATTGAACCAGTGGGTAGATGAATTATTTGAAGTGTTTGATGAAGATAAAGACGGTGTCATTAGCCGTTCAGAATTCGTTGAGCTCATTGATGTACTATTACAAGACAAAGGCATTCGTATGTGTGAGTCTATTTTTAATCGTTTTGACAAAAACCATAGTAATTCTATTTCTAAAGATGAATTAACAGAAATGGTGATAGAATTAGCTTTATAGCTTTTTACGTCTTGTTTGATTTTAGCTCTCTTTTGGAGAGCTAAAACCTCCTTTATCCCTAATATTGCTAGGGTCTAGGCTAAAATCGCTAACCCTTTTACTTTCCTGATAATTTACTTACCCGATAGTTTACTTTCACGATAGTTTACCTTTACGATAATAGCGCTTTCTTCAGTGCTTCTTTATTGATTTGATTTTTGTCACTTTGCACCAACGGCAATGATTTTTTGTAAATAACTCTGCTAGGTATCATGTAAGAAGCAAGGTGGTTTTTCAGCTCAAACAATATTTCTTCTTCAGTTATTTCGCTTACCGCAGAGTAGACCATCACAATCTCTTCTTCAATAAATTCATTATCTAGCCCAAAAACAGCGCATTTTTGTATTTGCGGAATATTTTTTGCCACTACTGATTCAATTTCAAAAGGCGAAACCCTAAAGCCGCGTGTTTTGATCATATCATCTTGTCTGGAAACAAAGTAGAAGTAACCCTCTTCATCTTTGTATACGTAGTCGCCAGTAGCCACAACCAATTCGTCAGTTAATTGTCCTTCTAGATTAATAACATCCTTTAAAATTTGTACTGATTTGAATCGCTCAGAATTTTGCTCTGGGGCATTCCAAAAACCACGATAAATATAACCGCCTCGATGAATTAACTCGCCTACTTCACGAACACCGCATTCCTTACCCTCTTTGTTGATAACATAAAGTTCGACATCAGCAATGGCTTTACCGATTGAATCGGGTCTAATTTGCACTTGTGAGGGGTCAAGATAGGTTGAGCGAAATGCTTCAGTAAGGCCATGCATTGAGTAAAAGTCTGCCTGTTGAAAGGTTTTTTTACAGTCTTTGATCATTTTAGCGGTAACATTACCGCCGGATGAAGTAATCGTTTTAACGCCTGCAAAAAGCTCTGCACTGGGAATTCGATGAATATCTTCATCAAACATTTGTGAAATATTAACCGGCATTAGGGGTAAAATAGTCACTTTATCATTAATTAAATGGTTGAAAAAATCTTCGGGTAAAATAAACCGGTGCAGCGCTAACGTTGCCCTTTTATACAGGGTACAAAAGATTTGATTTAAGCCGTAATCAAGATTAAAAATAAGTACACCAGAAATAACGTCTTCGTGTTCAAGATGCAAATATTGAGAAACAACGCGAGCAGAATCAATTAAATTACGATGTGAAATAACAATACCTTTGGGTGTGCCAGACACACCAAAAGAATAGGTGATTACGGCATTGCTATGACCATTAATATCACAGACATAAGGCTTGTTGTAGTACTTGAATATTTCTTCAAATGACGGAATGCCTTTATTGGCTGTTTCGTATGAAATAATATGGCCGCTAAAATCGATTTCTTCAATGTTTTCAAGATGAAGCTTGTCGGTGATAATGCATTTAATATCACAATCGTTAATGATGTATTCAACCTGCTCAGATTTTAGCAAGGTTGTTAATGGCACTAAAATATAGTCAGTAGACAAAATTGCCAACACGGCGATAACTTGTTCAATACCTTTGGTAGAATAAAGTCCAACGCGTGAATCTTTTGGTAGGTCTAATTCATTTAAGTAAAAGGCCACTTGGTTTACTTTGGTAAACAGTTCGGCGTAAGTAATGCTTTTTTCGTTATAAACTATGGCGGCTTTATCGCTATGAGCCAGCACGGCACCTTCAAGCAGTGTTCTTATACAGTTTATTGACATAATGCGTTTCCTTTTCTTTCTCTTTGTATTTTAAGCATCTGCAGCCCCAAGTGTCCAAATATCGTAATTAGTATCAAGCACGGTTACAGGGTTATGCGCTGAATTAAGAATTTTTTTGTAGAAAAACGAAATAATATCTTCTATTTCGTCGCTCGTTAATACTTTGGTAATACCACCCGTTAACACAATAGAGTTGATGGCAAGTAGCTTTAAATTTATATAGGCTTTTCTATAATGTGAAATTTTACATAAAACCAAGAAGATAGCCAACTGCATTAATATTTTTGTCGCTTTTTCACTTTGTTCTTCAAAAATGTTTTCTGTTACTTTTAAGTGCATAAGTAGTTCATAAACAAATTCATTACTTTTGGCCGCAAAAATTAATGATTGCTTTGACTTATACACGCCAAGCTTTTTAAACACTAATCTGTCGTACTCATTTTCGGTGACTAAGTTGTCATCAACTAAATCTTTTGAATAATGAATATCGGTGGTTGCGCCGCCAATATCAAGTAGAATAAAAGGATTAACCACTGAGAATTTAGTGTTAATTAATGGCAATGTTTTATTCACAATGTAAGGCGTAGGGTATATTTGATTCGAGGTAATATCGTATAAATGCTTAATATCTTCCTTACCTTCAATATCTTTTTGATAAAGGTTCGTTAAATACTCTCTTAAATGCTCTTCAACAATGTGTAGCCTGTCGTCAATAATATTTGGCAATATATCCACATTTTCAATGTTTTCTTTTATGGTAGGAACATCGAGTTCATTACCCACAAACACAATATTTGAATAATGTAGCTGCGCTAAATAATCATATAAACTGGCTGAAAAAACATTACCGTTTGAGTTAATACCGCCAACAATAATCACCACATCAATAAGATCACTTGGCAGTGAGTAGTCTTCAATGTTTTGATAAAGCACAGTATCAATAATATTAATACCTGAATTAAAAGCGATATTAGTGGCGTATTTTATTGAAAAAGTATTGGTGATACCGATAATTAGTGTTGTTAATCCGCCATTAGCAGATGAACAAATATAAATATCTTCTTTAGCAAAACGGTCTATCGTTTTACCCGCTTTATGCATTAGGTCATCTAAAATATCTTTATTGAAATCGCGAAAATGCTGCTCAATATTTGCTGGGGTGCTTAGCTTGAAGTAAGTGCTACCCACATCAATAAGTAGTTTCGCATTCTTATTGCTGATGTTGACGTTTTCGCTACTATTCTTATTGTCGTTTAGTTCTACTGTGCTCATTGCATAATCCCTATATCGTGAATAATATCATTAACGATACTGGTGGTATCTTTAGTTAAATCACATTGCGCTTTGTCATAGGCATAACATCTGTCTGGAATGGGCACATTTCCTCTTTTAATAATTCTGATATTTTTCTTGGCATCTCTAATGGTGATCATATTATTGTGATTAATAATATGGGGAGAAAAAGGCACATCGATAATACCGTTTTTAATAGAATTGAAAACTTTTCGCCATAAAGTATCTGCAGGATCGTTAAACACTGCTTCCATAATAGCGTTAACCTGTAGCGTTAACATTTCCTCTTCTTCTTCATCAACCACATTAGGCAAACCGTTTAGAATACCTAACGTATACTGCGTATTAGCCACTGTTTTAGCATTCGCTTCTTTGGTAGGAATGCCCGACGCTTCTTCTCTGGTTTTGGTAATGATTTTGTCTGCACCCACCATTGAAGCGATTACTGTAGACATGTTTATGAGTTGCTCGGCATAATCTTTATTGGTTGGGAAAGCGCCCATCCATTGATGATAAACCAAATGTATTGACGCATCACCACAGTTAATTTGCTCAGCATAATACTTAGCTAATTTTTTAATAACTGCCCCCGTAACAATGTCTTGGTTCATTGAACCTTGTTGCGAAAATGACACAGAAAAAGACTTTACGCCTTCTTCTAATGAAAGCAGCATTTCAAGTAATTGAATAACAATAGTAATTGACGGTGGTACTAACGTAGCGGTGAGCGGACCAAAAGATTCTCTATTAATTGGCTCATTCAACTTAGAATAGTTAGCACATACTCTTTCTACATACTTCCAGTACAGGAAAGCTTTATCTAAAGGGAAGTTTTTTGAATAAGGTAAAAGGTAGGTTATTGGCCCGCCTTCAATTTCAAAAATCCCCGAGGCAATCGCTGTTTCTATTAACAATCGGGCATCGGGCGTACCGTGTCGTAAACTTACCGGTTTATTAAAATGGGTGATCATTTTACGGGTGGTTCGATAGCCGTGATTAACTAAAGGATAACCGTTAAGCATATCAACGTTGTTTTCTTCACTTAAACGCAACATTTTCTTTGACGTGGCATAATCATTTAAACGCGTATTAGAATCAATGGTTAGTGGCAGTACATCAACATTGGCATCAACAAAAAATTCGTAAAGCGCAAATTGCTTTTTATAGGTCGGAAAACCACCACGAGGTTGTACCAACATCTTACTTTTGTTTTTAAAATGATGTGATATAAAGAGATCTTTGCTGGCATTTTTAACAAAGTCTTCAACTTCAGCAAAATCAAAAGTATCAACGTACTCATTGCTTAGAATTATTTCTCTTTCTTCTTGCAGCAAACTCATTATTTATTACTCTCTTTTATATCACTATCTTTACTTTCTCTGTCTTGAATTTCTCTATCTTTAATTTCTCTATCTTGAATATAAGTTTCTAACAAATCAAGGCCAGTATTTAAATCAACTTGGTGACAAACGATATCAAAACCATAATTTTTGTACCTTGGCACAATATCTTCCGCACTACCGGTGCCAACAACTAAGTTGCCACCAATCATCATGATAAGATTATCTAAATTTTTGTATTTTGCTTTAAGTAATTTAACTTCTCGGCTCCACCCTTCTGCTTCACCATTTAGAGAAGATATCAGTAAAATTTCTGCGCCAGTTTCTACCACTGCATCAAAGAATTCTTCTAGGTAAGTGTTTACCCCTAAGTTAAATACTTCATATCCGCGCGCATTTAGAGAAAGCTCAATTAATCGATTTGCAACCACATGGATATCGTTGCCAACTACACCTGTTATTACCTTCATATTACCTTCATATTGTTGTCACGTCTAACGTATAACTATTCATCATTACTGAATATATGGTATCAAAGTTTAGTGAAAAACACTCCTTTAATGCTAGAATACTCACTTATACCGTATATAAAAAAAGAACAGGACTGATTTATGACATTTTTTACCGCAGATATCTGTGATGGACACAGCGACAAGGTATTTGTATTAGGCTCAGGCTATAAAAATTATGGTGGCGCGAGTAAATGCCAGGGCGAAATAGTGACCATAAAGTTAGATAAGAACAATTCAGATCTAATAAAATTACTTAGAGATGAAGATGGCTCAGGAAAAGTTGTGGTGGTTGATGTAGACCAAGAATATTTTGCTGTAGTGGGTGAAAATTTGATGAAATTTGCCCATCAAAATAACTATGCTGGCATTGTAGTAAACGGTTACATTAGAGATACTTTTCAAATTACCGATATTCCCGTAGCACTATATGCCTTAGGTACTTGCTCTAGAAAAGCCATTCCAGTCACATCAGGTGAACGAGGTATTAGCTTATCATTTGGCGGTATTGAGATTAAGCACGGCGATTACCTTTATGCCGATACTGATGGCGTGATTGTTACCCCGAATAAAATTGTTTAGCTATTTTTATTCGCTTTGAGTGCGAACAAGTTCCCGCCTACGGGTGATTCTGACGTAGGCGAGATTTAAATACTCAATACAACCTTTGCTGCTAATATTATTGACTGCGGGCTTTTTATATTTTTAAATGCTGTGTTTACATGGTTTAAATAATTAAAGCACTTTAGCAATAGATTGCGTTAAGTAGTTAACATTATCAGGTGAAATACCTGCAAGACTAATACGACTAGAGCCAACAATATATATACTGAATTCATCTTGTAAACGTTGTACTTGCTCTTTATCAATCCCTAAGAAAGAGAACATGCCATTTTGTTTGGTAATAAAACTAAAATCGCGTGTTACACCATTAACTGCCAATTGATCAACCAAAAGCTGACGCATACCGTTAATGCGATCTCGCATCTCTTTTAATTCACCGTGCCACTGCGTTGTTAATTCTGCAGAGCTTAAAATGGTTTCTACAATGGCTGCGCCATGTGCAGGCGGCATAGAATAATTAACCCGAACAACAGACAGTAATACCGAGCTAATAATGTCAGCAGAAATTGAATCTTTACCAATAATAGAGCAAGCACCAATACGTTCACGATATAAGCCAAAGTTCTTTGAACATGAGCTACAGATGATCATTTGTTCAACCGTGTCAGCCATTAACCTTAGGCCAAAAGCATCGGTATCTAAATCCTGACCAAAACCTTGATAAGCCATATCAACAACAGGAATAAAGCCAACCTGCTTGGCAACGTCTGCTATTTGCTGCCATTGTTCTTTATTTAAATCCATACCGCTTGGGTTATGACAACAAGCATGTAATAGCACGGCATCATCTTTAGAGACTTGCTTTAATGCTCCAAGCATTCTTTCAAAGTCTAACCCGTTATTTTCATAGTCATAATATGGATACGTTTTAACATTCAAACCAGCTGCGGTAAAAACACCTTGGTGGTTAGCCCACGTAGGATTACTTACCCAAATAGTAGCGCCAGGTGTACACGTTTTTATAAATTCACCTGCGTTACGTAAAGCACCCGTTCCACCCGGAGTAGAGATAGTACGAATACGATTTTCTCTGATAACCTTATGATCACCTAACATAAGTGAAGTTATTTTTTCATTAAATAGTACCGATCCTGCAGAGCTTAAATAGGCTTTGCTATTTTCATTTTCTACACGAAATCTTTCAGCTGTTTTTACACAGGATAAAACGGGAGTATGACCACTTTCATCTTTGTAAATACCCGCGCCAAGATCAATTTTATTAGGATTGACGTCGGCTTTAAATTTTACAGACAAACCTAAAATTGGATCTGCTGGTAACTGCGTTAACTGTGAAAACATAAGTTTAATACCTTTCTAATTACGGTGATGATTTTGTATAACTGATACCACTTACTTTACTGATTAAAATATATGGCTAATTCTTCAACTTAATACCATTGACATTGGTTGGGATTATACATCAAGAAATTTGAATATTCGTAAATTAATATTGAATATAAATGCTATTATTTTTTCAAGATACGGAATATACCAACAAGAAGCCATTTAGCTAAGCGTATATTATTATTGTAGGTATGTTTGTATATAATACTTTCTAAAGCTATTTTTTGAAAAAACAACCTTAGAGAATGATAATTTATTGTTTTAGTGAGAGTTTACTGATACTTTTATTTAAATGATATATACATTAATAAAGAGGTGATTCACATGGATGTAAATTTATGGGGCGTTTTTTTTACCGTAGCAGTAGCTCATTTTTTAGCATTGCTAAGTCCTGGTCCTGACTTTGTGTTAGTTGTAAAAAGTGCAATTAAAAATAATGGTAAAAATGCTGTTGGTGTTGCATTAGGTATAGCTTCGGCTAACGCTTTGTATATTGCTTTGTGTTTGATTGGTGTAGGCTCAATTTTAGCTGCTTCTATATTCGTAATGGTTGGACTAAAAATTGTTGGAGGACTTTTTCTTATATATCTTGCCGTACAAGCGTTACGTGCTCGTAAAACTTCGTATAACAATATAGATATAGCTGACTCGACAAACTCTGACGTTATTAAAACAACCTTTTTAAAAGAGTTTATTACTGGGTTTATGTCTGGGATATTAAACCCTAAGAATTTGTTATTTTATCTTAGTCTTTTTACTGTTGTGCTCACACCTGAAATTGGATTTGCTTTTAAGTTAGGGTTAGGGATTTGGATGACCGTCATAGTGTTTTTATGGGATTTATCTATTATCTTTCTTCTTTCAACACGTAAAGTGCGAAGTAAGTTTACCCAAGCAGCTTTTTACATTGATAAGGTTACAGGTGTTTTATTAGGGCTTATTGGTTTTGCCATTGTAAAATCGGCGTTAACGAAACAATAAAAATATCAAGTCTATTAAGATATTTCCCATTCAGCGAGGATTAAAAGGCTTAGGGGCAAGATTTAGATTGTAAAGAAAGAATGGTGCCCCGACCCGGATTTGAACCAGGGACACGAGGATTTTCAATCCTCTGCTCTACCAACTGAGCTATCGGGGCATTTTAATGGAACTTTGTAATAAACATTGCAAGACAATAATACTTCAAAGAGCGCGTATAATAGCTAGAATTATCAATACTCGCAACCATTTTCTCACACTTTGCCCCATGGAAATAATAACGGATAATAGACTAACAGGGCTAAAGTTCAAAATCGCCAAAATCTAGATCGTCATCATTCGACACTATTGTTTTTATAGGGGGATCTAATAATGAAGGTTGCACTGCTTGATGTTCTTCTTGAACAGTTATAACGTTAACCGTTTTTTTTAGCTTTTTATTTATTTGACGTTTTTTTCTTTGAATACAGCGTTTGATTACTTTTTGCTTATTGTCGTTATCCAGCGTATCCCATTCTTTTCTTTCATCACGCGTACGCATGCAGCCAAGGCAATAACCCTTTTCATTCGATTGACATACACCCACACAGGGGCTTGGAACATCAAAGAATTCTAACTGCATTTATAACATGACCTTAAATGACACAACTTTAAAATTTCACCAACAGACGCTTAATCAAGCTTATCCGTCGCAATGTGATAATCAGGATCTTCAATTACGTTAACTTCAACTAAATCACCTGCTTTTTCTAACAACAATTTGCATTCTTGACTTAAGTGTTTTAAATGTAACGTTTTACCTTTCGCTAGATAACGTTCAGCTAAGGTATCAATAGCGCCTATTGCAGAATGGTCAGCAACACGAGAGCGTTTGAATTCAATAACAACATCATCACTATCTTTATCAACATCAAATTGTTCTAAAAAAGTAGCAACTGAGCCAAAGAAAATAGGACCAGTTACTTCATAAACTGTTGAGCCTTTTTCATTGATACTACGGCTAACAATAATATGCTTTGCATGTTCCCAAGCAAAAACTAATGCTGAAACAATAACACCAACAACTACTGCTATAGCTAAATCAGTTGCAACAGTAACACCTGAAACAAGTAAAATGACAAAAGCATCTGCTTTAGGTACTTTGCTCAAAATACGGAAACTTGACCACTCAAAGGTACCGATAACAACAATAAACATAACGCCAACCAAGGCAGCTAACGGGATCATTTCAATTAAGCCTGATGCAAATAAAATGAAACCCAATAACGCTAATGCGGCTGTAATACCTGACGCTCTACCTCTGCCGCCAGAGTTTACATTGATCATAGATTGTCCAATCATGGCACAACCGCCCATTCCACCAAAAAAACCCGTAACAGTATTTGCAGCGCCCTGAGCAATACATTCTTGATTGCCTCGACCACGAGTGCCTGTTAATTCATCAATTAACGTTAAGGTCAATAATGACTCAATTAAGCCAATTGCAGCAAGTACGAGTGCGAAAGGAAAAATAACGTTTAATGTTTCTAAGCTAAAAGGTACATTGGGAATAGAAAACTGTGGTAAACCACCCGCAATAGAAGCCGCAGGATCGTTGGTCATATCACGAAGAAAATCAACAACGGTACGAGTATCAAGCCCGAAACTTTGTACCAATAGTGTCACTACAACAATGGCAACCAGCGAAGAAGGCACGGCATTGGTTAATTTAGGCAGAAAATGGATAATAGCCATAGTTAACAGGATTAACCCTGCCATTATCATCATAGGTGAGCCTTGTAACCATTCTAACTCGCCAGCATTGTTGATTACTTTAAATTGACCAAGCTGCGCTAAGAAAATAACAATGGCTAAACCATTAACAAAACCAAGCATAACAGGGTGTGGCACTAACCGAATAAACTTACCTAGCTTAAAGATCCCTGCCAATATTTGCAGCATGCCTGTTAACACTACCGTCGCAAAAAGGTATTCAACGCCATGAATGGCCACCAAACTAACCATAACAACGGCCATGGCACCTGTTGCACCAGAAATCATGCCTGGGCGACCACCGAATATAGCGGTAATTAAACCCACCATGAATGCAGCATATAGTCCCACCAAGGGTTCTACACCTGCAACAAAAGCAAAAGCTACAGCCTCTGGTACCAAAGCCAAGGCTACAGTTAAGCCCGACAATACATCATTTTTCAGGTTTGATACTTTACTGGCATGTATTTCAAACATTTTTTTCTCATTGGTTATATTGAATACCCTATAAAAAACGTATTCATGAAGTTAATAACTATGAAGGCACCTAAGTCTAACAAGCTTAGGCGATAACAGAGTTTTTTGCGTAGATTTGAAGCGCGGGAATACTATAGATTTACGTAAGAAAAGTCAATATTTGCTTATTTTAACAGCGGCATTTACAGATAGAAATATTGTTTAAATAGCATCAGCTATTAACCAGTAATTTCTTTTCTTTTACTTGCACGATAGGCACTTTCACTTTGAAACAAACACCTTGTTCTGATTCAAGCAACTTAATAGTACCACCTAATTTAGCATCAACTAAATTAAAAACAATATTCAAACCTAAACCTGAGCCACCTTGCCCACGCTTGGTAGTAACAAAAGGATCGAATATACGCTTTTTAAAATCCGCAGGTATGCCTTTGCCATTATCGGTATAAAGTAACGTTAAATATCCATTACTTTTAGTAAAGGTTATTGATATTTCACCTTCACGGCGATCTTCAAAACCATGAATATGAGAATTCATTAAGAAATTGGTTAAAATTTGGTTCCAAGCACTAGGGTAAGTTATTAAGGTAATATCTTTATCTACATCAATATTGATTTGATATTTTTTTTGTTTAAAGAGTGTTTTAACTGTGTTTACTACATCATAAACATGTTGATGTAAGTTAATGTTCATTTCAGGGTCGGTGTGTTGTTCTACAGCAACCGATTTAAAGCTACGAATTAACTCGACAGCTTTAGTTAAACTACGCTCAATTATTTGCTCATATTCAATCAACAAATTTAGCGTATCGTTAAGAAAGGATTTCGTGAGTTCTTGCGATTCTACTGCCTTTTGTAATTCCTCAACTTTTTCTTTTAAAGCGCTAATTGAGGTAACGCAAATCCCTAAAGGTGTATTTACTTCATGGGCAACCCCCGCAACTAACTGGCCCAAGGATGCCATTTTCTCAGATTGTACTAATCGATCTTGTGCTAGCGTTAAATTATCAAGCAAGCTTTGTAATTGCTGATTACTTTCTTCTAATTTTGCCGTTCTATCATGAACTTTAACCTCTAGTTCACCATTTAGTGTAAGCAACGCATTTTCCGCATTTTCTAGCTTACCAATTTCATTTTGAAGTTTAATGCGCGTGCTATTGATTGCATTAACAAGATAATCTAATTCATCTTCTTTTTCCGGACGGTTAGACAAGGTTAACTCTTTATCTAAATTGTCACTAGCTAATTGCTGAGCATAATGAGTAATTTGAAATAAGTGTCGAATGATCAGTTTATCAACAATAAGGATGATAAAAAAAGCGATAATAAACACTTTAATAAATTCGGTAGTTAATATAAAACCAGCTTGTTGCCATAATCGCTGGTAGATATCTTGATAGTCAGCATAAACTTGTAATTTACCAACATGTTTGCCATCAAAAGCAATAGGGAATTCAACAACCTTTTTCGCAGTAATGTCCGCATTGCCAAACTGCTGATGATAATCAAAATCATTCTCAACAACAGCAAAACCTATATCGGGTAAATCAACAATACCCTGAATTTGTTGAGCAACTAATGGCTTATTAAAATCCCACAAACCACTAGCAATAGAAGGAACATAACTTTTTTCTATATTATCAAAACGTTGCTCTAATAAAGTCAAGTCATCTTCGAAAAAGGAGTAAAGCTGAACTAACGTTGAGCACACAGAAAGTAAAGTACTGCATAATAATATATAGAGCAACAATCGCTTGGTAAGTTTGTCATTGATTTCAATTGCTTTATTCATTAATACTGCTCATTGACATGGTTAATTTTCATCCGTAAAGAACTATTTAAAGCGTGTTAATGATAAAAGTCAACTCAAAGATTTATAGTTAACAGACCATTAACAATGGGCTATGTAACAAAGTTATGTTTATAAAATAAAAATTTGGGTATATGATAATTCAATTGTAGAGCAAACCCTGTTGGTACTAACTTATGAAACGACTTTTATTTATTTCATTTACCTTATTTTTGTTAGTGGCTTGCAGCAGCAAACCTACAGCTAATATTGATTTTAATCCTGATACAAATTTCCAACAATTCACTAGCTATCAATATAGCCCTCAAACTGATGTTTCTGTTGATTTTAATCCTATTATGATTCACCGCATTCAAACAGCAATTGACTATAACCTAGCTAAAATAGGCTTAACTAAACATGTATTTATAGACAAAAATAGCGCGGACATAACCATTGAAATCAGTTTTAGTAAACAAGAAAAACAGAACAATTCATCGTTTAGTATTGGCTTGGGTACATCAAAAATGGGAGGTAATTCAAGATCAGGCGTTGGTGTTAATACGAGTGTACCCTTTAATAGTAAAGCAGACATCGTAACTAAAATAATAATCAACATGAGCGATGCAAACCAAGCTATTTGGCATGGTAGTGATAGTTATGAAACAAGCGCTGATTTATCAATAGAACAAGCAAATGAAGCAGTAAATACAATCGTGAGCAATTTACTTGTAAACTTTCCTCCTGAAAAAATTAAAAAATAACAATAAAGAATTTTTATTAGAAACTGGCTGTTAGTCTCCCTAATTTATACAAGAAAATAATCAGATATTTTATTGTTAAAAATTGTTATCATCCTGCCATCATTGTTACATGAGAAAATAAATGCAAATTATCGCTGTACTTGCGCTGTTATTAATGGCGTGGTTAATTTGGCAATTAATTAAGGCTAAACGCTATACACGCTTCAAGCAAATAATTGAAGTAGAATTAAAAGAGAAAGTTATTGCTAGTATTATAGAAGAATTACGCGATAACCGTAGCGCGACTTTTCCAAATAACGATTGTCATCAAGAAGCAACAATATATTACTGGTGCCAATATAAAAGCCGCCTATTACATGCGGCTTTACAAAGAGAGATAATTACAGAGCAATGGCTTAAAGACTCGGGTAACTTACGTAATGCGCAACATTTATTTTTTGTTGAAAGTCAGTATTTCCCTTCGACAAGCTCAGGATAATCCGATATCTATCGAAGAAGTATCAGATAGATAACAGAGAAGCATCTATGACTTACATTTTAACGAACTGTATATCCCAAACACCATGACCTAAGCGGTGTCCTCGGCTTTCAAATTTGGTTAATGGCCTTGAATCTGGACGTGGCACATAATCATTAGTTGCAGATAAGTTTTTATAGCCTTGAGCGCTTTGCATGTCTTCTAGCATACACTCTGCATAGTTCTCCCAGTCAGTAGCCATATGAAATACACCGCCAACCATAAGTTTTTGGCGGATAGCTTCAACAAAGTCAGCTTGTACAATACGACGTTTATGATGCTTCTTTTTATGCCATGGATCAGGAAAAAACAGCTGCACTGTTGTTAAGCTATTTGCAGGAATACATTCAGCCAAAATTTCAATCGCGTCATGCTCAAATACTTTTAGGTTTTCTACACCCTGCTCTGCTGCTAAAGCGATACAAGCGCCTACGCCAGGCTTGTGCACTTCAACGCCTATAAAATTTAGCCCTGGAGCAGCTTTAGCCATTTCAACTAATGACTTACCCATGCCAAAACCAATTTCTAAAACAATAGGATGATCATTACCAAACAGTGCTTTTAAATCAATTAAACCATCACTGTGCTTTAACCCCATAGTTTGCCAATGATCATTTAAAGCACGTTCTTGCCCCTTGGTTAAGCGACCTTCACGTTTCACAAAGCTACGTACTTTACGAATGTACTTACCTTCTTGTTCAGCTTGCTCTATGGTTTTGTGAACACGATTTTCGTTTTCTTCTTCAGTCATTTTTCTATCTTTTTGAATTTGTTTAAAGCAATAAACGCTGACACCGCTGAGAGAATTAAAAACATTTTAGACAAGGCAAGTAAATGCAGGAAAAGTTATTCATATTTCAAATTTACTTAACGCAGTATAAAGTGTTTTTCAACTCTCAGAAGTTATTCAGCCCACCACACATCGTACAACTCGCTTACAGATACAGTTTTCGCACCATTATCAGTTAACCACTTTTCAACTGCGGCTCTGTTTTCATCTGTGCACGAACCTAGCTTTTGAGTGCAAATTAACCCGTGCCATAAAGTGTCACCTTCACCACCAAAGCCTAAACCATTGGCTTGAATAACTTCACTAAAAAACTTATCAATAAAGGCATCAAGCTCATCACTGGTTATGCCTTCATTTAACTTCCAAGCTACATCAAATCCTAACTCTTGGTATTCATCAACTCTCAATTTTTTACGCAGTCGCTGACTTCGATGCTTTACATCAACTTTCATGGCATAGTCTCATAATAATAGTTACTAAAAAATAATTGCCGCTATTATACAGATTTCACCTCACGCAATAAAACAAATTTATTAAATACAGATAAATGCTAAATTCAGCAGCGTAAAACATTTTTTGAGTCAATTTGTATAATTAGTTACACTGCCTCACCATTTAAAAGTGAAGTTATCATTATTAATACGCCAATTGCGCCTCCCTCATTACAAAAAGTAAAAATATCCAACGAGTCAGCTAAACAATTCGCGGCTCAAGTAATTACCTGGTATCACCATCAAGGAAGAAAACACTTACCTTGGCAACAAAATAAAACTCCCTATAGTGTTTGGGTTTCTGAAATAATGCTGCAGCAAACTCAAGTATCAACAGTTATTCCTTATTATCAACGCTTTATGGCGAGTTTCCCTACCATCACAAGTTTAGCTAATGCCGATGAAGATAATGTACTACACCACTGGACAGGCTTAGGTTATTACGCCAGAGCGCGTAATTTGCATAAAGCTGCACAGCTAATAAATAGTCAATATCAGGGCGTTTTTCCCGAAGAAATAGAACAAGTTATCGCGCTACCGGGCATAGGCCGTTCAACAGCAGGGGCTATTTTAAGTTTGTCGTTAAATCAACACCATCCTATTTTAGATGGCAATGTAAAACGCGTATTAGCCCGAAATTATTTAGTTGAAGGATATAATGGCTTAGCCAAGTTTGACAAAGCACTGTGGCAGTTAAGTGAACAATTAACCCCTGCAATCGATACAAGTTTTTATACGCAAGCCATGATGGATTTAGGCGCTACCGTGTGCACGCGCAGCAAACCTAATTGTGAACTGTGCCCAATAAAAACAAGCTGTTTAGCTTTTGCTAGCTCTGAGCAAGCAGACTTCCCACAAAAGAAACCCAAGAAAAAAATTCCAGAAAAAAATACTATTATGGTGATCCCTAGAATCACAACTGCAACAAGCGACAAGGTGCTAATGGAAAAACGTCCTCCTGTCGGTATTTGGGGAGGTTTATGGTGTTTTCATGAAGTAAGTGAAAAAAGCGAAATTGCTGATTTACTACCGTCATTAGGTTTAAAGATCATCGCTAAACAAGGCTCTCAACAAGAGTTGACACCCTTTAGACATACCTTTAGCCACTTTCACCTTGATATATCACCTATCATTATTGACTGCGTTCAAATAGAAATTGGCTCACGTTCATACTTTAATAATCAAGAAATTAATAATCAAGAAATTAGCGAACCAAGAAAACAAAAATGGTATGATTTGAACAGTGAAGCTAGCGTAGGTTTAGCCGCATCAACAAAAAAACTTATTGGCCTATTGCAAAATTATTAACGCAAAAGAATTAACGCCAATAATAAATCGTAGTAACTATTACTTAAAATCAATAAGAGAGAATTATGAGTCGCACAGTATTTTGCCAAAACCTTAAAAAGGAAGGTGAAGGTTTAGCTTTTCAACTATATCCCGGTGAAGTTGGCAAGCGTATCTTTGATAACATATGTAAAGAAGCTTGGGGTAACTGGCAAAAAAAACAAACCATGCTAATTAACGAAAAGAAAATGAACATGATGAATGTTGATGATAGAACTTTCTTAGAAGCAGCCATGGTTGCTTATTTATTTGAAGGCGTAGAACCTGACATTGAAGGCTACGTACCGCCAAGTAAATAACGCTAATTATACTCGCTTTCAGCTTAAATGACTTTTAAAACAACAAAGCGCAGAAAAAAACGACAAACAACCATTTAATTTAAAAAAAGGGTTGACTGAAATAAAGAAAAACAGTTTAATACGCCCCGTCTTAACGAGGTAGCAAAATCACCTTGATAAAGATGCCCCGATAGCTCAGTTGGTAGAGCAGAGGATTGAAAATCCTCGTGTCCCTGGTTCAAATCCGGGTCGGGGCACCATTTACAGGAATGGTGCTCAATAGCAATATTGAATATTATTTCGGTGCCAAAGTATTACCCTTATGCAAAAAGTGATACTGCACACAGCTTTGTGTGCCGACTTAGCTCAGTTGGTAGAGCAACTGACTTGTAATCAGTAGGTCGCCAGTTCGACTCCGGCAGTCGGCACCATTCCTTCGTAGGAAGCATCAAGCCCTAACCTCGGTTAGGGCTTTTTTGTATCTGTCGTTTGGGTGAATTCTCTCATCACTTTCAATAACACCAGTAAACGCCCTTACCCCGCCTATTCTGCACGCTATACGTGATTTAATCCTGCCATACAGATAAGTTAATAGGCACGAAATACACACCTTTTTGAATAACCCGCTCTCTAATAAAGAAAGGGGCACAAATTTGAACTAGGGTAAGTAAATTTGGTTTGTTCGGTTTATCTATAGATATAGCGTTTATTTGTTAATTTGTGCGAGTAAAAAAGGATTTAATCCGTTGCTATAAGATAACGGGGTTGATGAAGCGACCATCACATCACCACAGACCAACTCACGGAAAAACCTGTGCCTGTCATAATCTCACAAGAAAAAACTATATTTTTTTTATTATCATGATTTAGAAACATGGTTCATATATCTACACAGTTAAGGGGTAATGCTAAACTGACTTTTGTTCTGCCCATAACAACAGATGTTTTAAAATGTAGAACAGCGATATCACTAAAAAAAA
>TARA_R110002167_G_scaffold39717_2_pt1 | contig 53906 bp, 44 predicted proteins | sample TARA_R110002167 | Tara Oceans TARA_R110002167 (sample SAMEA4398238) | marine metagenome | biome: Polar Biome; feature: [MES] marine water layer (ENVO:01000295) within the mesopelagic zone...; material: water (ENVO:00002006), including particulate matter (ENVO:01000060) such as......
ATTCTATCGAAAATTGATTTTGGCGGTATTGTTGGATTTTTCTGCAACAATACTGACAAAATCTTAAGCCTACCTTAAACAAAAACAAGCTCTTCATTTAACATTATTTTTCATACTATTCTACATATTCCAAAACCCAAGTAACCCATTATTGGAAACTAGGAGTATATTTATAGGGGAGCTCTTTTTCAAAGTAATCCTCACCCCAATGAATACTTACATGCCACCCAATAATCATTAAATCAATGCACTTAAAAGCTTTAAACAAACTTTCCGGCTCGTTTTCTAATGCGCAAAAAATGCCTGTTCTATTTTTAGGACACGGCAGCCCTTTGAATGCCATAGAGGAAAACACCTTTGTCGCAAACTTTAAAAAAATCGGAAAAGAAATCCCCAAACCAAAGGCTATTTTATGTATTTCAGCCCATTGGGAAACCAAAGGTACTTATGTGACCGCTATGAAAAAGCCAAAAACCATCCATGATTTTGGTGGTTTTCCCCAAGCATTATTTGATGTACAATACCCGGCCCCCGGAAGCCCTTCCCTTGCCCGGGAAACAAAAGATTTAATCACAAAAACTAAAATAGGATTGGATAAAAACTGGGGGCTAGACCACGGTACTTGGAGTGTAGTCAAACATCTTTATCCGAATGCAGAAATACCAACTATCCAAATGAGTTTGGATTATACCAAGTCGCCTAAACACCATTTCGAATTGGCGAAGGAGTTGTCTCAGTTGCGTCAAAAAGGGGTTCTGATCATTGGCAGTGGAAATATGGTACATAATTTAGGTAAAGTGGCCTGGGACAAATTAAAAGGAGAACCATTTGCTTTCGACTGGGCCATGGAAGCCAATGAAAAAATAAAATCCTGGATATTAAATGGGGACTTTCAAAATTTAATAAATTTCAAAAAACAAGGAAAAGCCTTTGACCTTGCCATACCAACCCCGGAACACTATTTGCCACTGCTCTACGCCTTGGCACTTAAACACGACCGAGACAAAACTAGTCTATTTAATGACCAACCCGTGGGTGGTTCTCTATCGATGACTTCGGTAAAATTTGACTAACCCATTCTCAATGCTACACTTATTAACCGATCGGTTATTGAATATAACTCATCTGATAATTCATTAAAATATTTAATCCCGTGTACAAAAAGCTGCTTCTTTTCGTTGTTCCAATTTTTCTAAGTTTAGATTTCCCCAATATTAAGCCGCCCACCGACGAAATTCTTTGGGACAAATGGGGTATTCCTCACATTTATGCCAGCACTGATGACAACCTTTATTATATGATGGGTTGGGCACAAATGCATAACCATGGCAACCTGATCTTAAAACTATATGGTGAAGGAAGGGCAAAATCGAGTGAATATTGGAGCGAAGATATTGGTAGAGATAAATTGTTGCATCAGCTAGGTGTACTCAATGCATCTCAGAAGGCTTATGCACTACTTCCCCAAAAGGAAAAGCAAGTCCTGATCTCTTTTGCCAAAGGGATAAATACCTATGCTGAGCAAAACCCCAATGAACTCGAAGAAAAATATAAAGTGGTATTACCGGTAAAACCCGAAGATATTCTTCAACATACATTTAGGGTTTTTTACTTAGAATTTCTGATTAACCGAAATATTAGCAAAGCGAATAAATGGACAGCCGGATCAAATGGATGGGCTATCAGCGGAAGTAAAACTACCTCCGGAAATAGCATGCTAATGGCCAACCCACATCTAAATTGGGATGATTTCTGGTTGTTTTTTGAAGCGCATTTAATAACAGAAACCAACGATTTGTACGGAACCACCTTGGTAGGCCTTCCTACCATCGGTATAGGCTTCAATAAAAACCTAGGTTGGACCCACACTGTCAATACCTTAGATAATGTAGATCTATACGAACTTACCCTTCAAAATGGGCAGTATCAACTCGACAATGAATTTCACGATTTCACTATTGACAGTGTCCAAATTATCGAAAAAACAGGAAGTGAAAAAAAAGCAACAACAGTGCTGAGAAAACAGTCAGCTTTTGGAATGGTATATAAAGAAGAAGGCAATAAAGCCATTGCCATAAAATGGCCCAATACTGACGGCAAGCTCAATATAATTGGTCAATGGTTGGCCATGGGAGAATCCCAAAGCCTTGAAGAATTTCAGGGGGCCTTGGCAATGAATGGCCTGCCCCTATTCAATGTGATTTACAGCGACAAAGAAAACAATATTTTGTATCATTTTGGAGGAAATGCCCCTAAAAAAAATGGGGATTGGAAAAAATGGCAAAACATCGTTGCCAGTACCTCTAGCGATGATTTGTGGCAAGGCTACTATTCCTCAGAGGAGGTTCCCACCTACCTAAACCCTGAAAGTGGCTGGATCCAAAATGCCAATGACCCACCCTATACCAGTACCTTTCCTGCAGCAATTAGGCCTGATGATTACCCTTCTCATATGGCTCCAAATGCAATGGGATTTAGACCCCAACGCTCAGCTTTATTGATTAAAGATGCAATGAACCTCAACTTGGATCAACTAATCGCTTTGAAGCACGATACAAAATCGGAATATTTTTTAAGAATAAAAGAAGATTTAAGGAATATCAATTCCATGGAACTGGATAGCTTGACAAAGGAGGCTTTAGAAATATTGCTCAGTTGGAATGGTGCTTTCGAGGCAAATAGCACTGGCCCGGTATTGTTTGGTATGTTAGCAAAGGAACTAGGGAGCAAGGGTGTTTTCGCCGAAGAATGGGATTTTAATGACCCTTTAAACACTCCCAGAAAGTTAAAGGACCTATCTCATGTTACTTCCTCACTTCAAATAGCAGCAGAAAAGCACCAACAAATTTACGGATCCCTAGCTGTTAGCTATGGAGATGTTTACCGTCTAGAGGTTGGGAATCATAGCTATGCTGCAAATGGTGGCGCAGGAAGTTTAGGGATATTTAGAACCATGAATTATTCACCAAAGGGAAAGGGACAATTCATTGCCACGCACGGTGAGACCTACGTTTGTGCCACTGAGTTTGGAAAGGAGGTTACTGCCAAAGCCCTTATGTCATATGGAAATGCCACCCAAGCCCATAGTCCCCATGTAGGAGATCAATTGGAACTGTTTTCCAAAAAGCAACTCAGGAAAGTATTGCTTCAAAGAGAAGATCAATTACAAAACCTAGAAAAAAGAGAGCAATTAAGCCAAATGCAATAGGGTAAATTTGGCGATAGGCTAGACTTTGGCCTCATATCGTCAAATTTACCTGTTTAAAGATTAATTTTGCCTTCTGTTCAATCGGTTAATTTTGAATTGAAGCAACAAAATCATCGTGATAACTGCCACTAAAATTATACCTGTTAGGAACTTTATTTCAGGCATAATTGAAGCAAAATCCCCTCCATAAAATGCTACTTTCCTAAAGCCACTCAAGTATTGAGTTACGGGAATAAACCGAGCCACATTTGTAATCACCTCAGGGATTGCCGAAGTAGGCCAAGTAAAACCACTTAAAATAAATGCGGGTGTAGAAATCACCATCAACAACTCCGTTGCTTTCAGTTGGCTGGGTATGGCAATCGAAAACAACATCCCCATAAACATAGAGGCGAAGGTTAATAATGTTGTCAAAATTAACATTTGAAAATTGATTACTTCTACCCCAACATTAAAGAAAGTAAGAATCAAACTTATGATTAACCACATAAAGGGAAGCATAATCAAAAAGGGCGTTGCCTTTAAGGCTATGTGGTAAACTGAAGATTTACTTTCTTGTATAAGTTGGCCAAAATACCCATCTTCAAAATCTCTGGAAAAAACCAAGGCCATTGCCAGAAAAATGATTTGTTGCATAATGGCAGCAAGCAACCCAGGTAGCATAAAGGTTACATAATTCCCGGTAGAATTATATAGTTTGTTGAAATTTATTTTAAAACTCTCATAAGCAGCCATGGCTTGATCCGGATGGATTCCTTGCTTTTTAAGCCCTTCTATTTCAATTCCGGCATTGATTGTCATCAACACAGTATTAATATGGTTGCTTGCAGTATTCGCATTCAAAATATTGGCCATATTTAGATCAACTCTGACTTCAGGATGCCGTTTTTGTAAAAGGTCTTTCTCAAAATCACTTGGCAAAGTAATGACAGCAATATACTGATTGACAGGCATTTCCCTTTTAATATTCCCCGGAACGGTACGAACATCTTTCACATCTAAACCTTCATTGTCCTCAAAAGCATCGATTATCTTATCTGTAGCAGGACTTTGGTCTTGGTCTACTATGACAATCGGTAAATTTTTGACCTTTGCTTGTTGGTACACAAAGCCGAATAAAATCCCATAGCCTACAGGTGCTCCAAAGAAGATGGCCATCAATACACTATTAGAAAAAATACGCTTGAACTCTAACTTCAATAAACCTATGAATTTTTTCATTTTCTTTTACTTTATAAGAAAGGTCGCATTCATGTATAATTTTTGAGCTGATACATCTGATGTAGGTACTACTTTCAATTCGTATATGGACTCAGACAATTCGTACAAAGGAGCTGTGCTTGTAATATCAGCGTATTTGGCAAGTTGTTTAATGGCTACAATTTTAGCCACTACCTCTTCTTTAGTAAAAGGATTTAACAGTGTCAAAGATTCTTCCAACTCAAAATCATATATTTTGGATTCAGGTATGGTAAACCTAAAGTATACGCCATTGGTTTTGTACCCATTGAAAAGGGTATACCCGGGACTAAGCAACTCCCCCTTATCCAAACTGATGGTTTCAATTGACATGTCGGCAGGAGCAATTACATACTGTTCTCTTGAGGCAGAAACAACCTCTTCTTTGGCTCCCTTAGCTCTATCAAGTTGCCCTTTTGCTTGTTCAATTTGTTCTTCTCTTGCTCCTTTTTTTACTTCATCCTGCTTTGCAGACAAAGCGGCCACTTGAGCTTTTGCCATGTTTAATTTCATTTTCACCTCATCAAACTGTTGCTGAGTTACCAGAGAATCCATAAACATGGCTTCCAATCTGTTGTAAGACTCTTGAGCAAAATCCAGCTGGGCTTTTCCCGCATTCAATTGTTCATTAATCTGATTCAATTGTTCTGCAGTTGCCCCATTAAATGCCATATTTAACTGACCTTTGGCAGCCAATATAGCACCCTCAGCTTGAAGCAGTTTGGCCTGCACTTCCGGGATATTGATGATGGCCAAGGTGTCTCCTTCCTTAACTTTTTGCCCTTCCTCTACAAAAATTTCATCTACTCTCCCTGCAAGTTTGCTACTTACCGAAATGGTTTCAAATTTCACTTTACCCCTATAAGGGCTAATTTGCTCTTGCTGACAGGAATTTAAGGCCAATAATGTTAAACTGCCTAGTAATATATTTTTATACGCATTCATTTTCTTGATTTTTTTGTAGGTTAGTAATTTAGAATCCCTTTGGCATGAAGCAAATCTGCCACTGCTCTTCTTTCTTGAAAATAGGATTGTTGTAATTTAAAATTGGCCTTTTCAACATCGTTTAATGCATCCAACACCTCATTGATCGAAGCCAAGTTATTTTTAAATTGTGTATTGACCATCTCATAATTTTCTTTGGCCAGTTCAACTTCCTTTTGCACAATTTTGGTATTCATCAAGGCCGCTTCATAGCTAATTTCCGCTTTGGAAATCCCCAATGCAATCATTTCATTGGCATCTGCAATTTGCTCTCTATACTTGGCTGTTTCCAGCTGAATTTTCCTTCTTTTCAATCGGGATTGATTGCCATCAAAAACATTCCACTTGAGGCCTACACCTACATACCATTTAGGGTCAAGCAGAGATAAATTTTCTTCCAAAAACTCATAATGTCCCTTTAATGCTACTTTTGGAATAAAGTTGCTCTTCAGCATTTTGGCCTGATATTGCGTGGCTTTTTCTGCTTCTTCTAAAGCTTTGATTTCATTGCGTTTTTCACCGCTCACTTCACCATCCACAGCAAATGAATGCAACTGCGGGTTCAGCATTTGCAAGTCCACTCTGCTTTCACCCGTAAGCTGATGTAAGGCTTCGATCAACAGTGTATTGTTGTGTTCAAACTCAAGTTTTTTACCCTCCAATTGTTGCTTTGCCAAGGCTATTTTATTCCTGCTTATAGGGGTAGCCAGACCATTTTCAATGGCTTTATTGACATACAGCACTTGCTCATTGAGGTAATTTTCCGTGCTTTTTAGTACTTTTTTAGAAGCTTTTACCAAGGCAAGTTGATCATAGGTTTCGATAATCTTTAAGGCAATTTTATCCTCTTCCGCCAATCCTACATAATTCAAGGATGCTTCCTTGTGTTTGCTTGCCTGCAGTGCATTGCTTGCTTCCAAACCGCTAAACAAAACCCAATCTACATCTACAGAAGACCTAAGAATATTTTGATTCTGTAATACAGGGACTTCTTGAAGTGGGATATCATTGGGGAAAGTGGAGTTGAATGGCAAGCCAATTGCATCTTTAATTACAAGCTTTTGTGTCGCGGTTAAAAGGGTTGTGGTATTCTCATCAAATGTAATGTCATCATTCAAGTGGGTATAACTTCCATTCAAAGTTATTTTAGGCAAGAATACCGATTTCGCCAATTGCTGATCCACCTTTGCTTGTTCCACCTCAAATCCATTGCTATTGAGCCCATGGCTTTTATCTAGCCCTTTGTTGATCAAATCTTTTAAGATAGGATCCAATTGCTGCCCCTTGGTGATTGAAGGCAACGCCGTTACAAGCACTATCAATAGCATTACTAATGCTCCTTTATATGGTTTCATGGTAAATCATTTAATAATTACCCTACAAAGGTCCTGGAACTACAAGAATTTTCTTTTGACCTATATCAAAAAGTGAAAGATGGAAACGGAAAACAGGTTAAAATTGCGTCTTTTATCACTACCTATTGACTGAAAAATCAAAGCTAGCATGAAACATCGCCAGTATTTTTTTTTTGAATCCGGATAATCATTAGGAATACCTGGCCTTTCTCAGATAGGAATCCAATCATAAGAATATCAGGATATTTGGAGATTTTTACTCAGCATTTCTATATCCACTTTCTCCAATAAGCATAACTTTTGAAGGCCGAAAAAAGCCTAACAATCTTGTTTGTTATGAGTGGTCGATATTAATAAAGACTTTTCAAGTATGAATTATTTACTCGAATTGCTTTTCCTAATCCGACTCAAAGTTTCTTGCGTCATGCCTAAATAAGAGGCAATATGACCTAGTGGGACTTGATAAGCGATGTCCGGAAATTCAGCCAACATGTACTCGTACCGTTCTTTTGCCGTTTGGAATTGAATGGCGTTTAGTTTATTTACAACCTTGGTGAGCATTTCGGTGGTAACCAACCTTCCCAACTTCTCCATTTTTGGATAGGTATCAAATAATTCATCCAATTTCCCCTTAGAAATGCTGTAAATCACTGCATCTTCCAAAATTTCGATGTAATATAAACTGGGACATTGTTGAAAAAAACTGTCGGCACTGGCCATAAATTTACCACTTCCAAAAAACCATTGGGTGATCTCTTTCCCGGACTGGTTGAGGTAATAGCTTCTACCCAAACCACTTTCTATAAAATACAAGGTTTTAGACACTTCTCCCTGGCGAACAAGCAATTGATTCTTAGCAACCGTCTCTTTGGTAAAGTGCCTAAGGATGTCATCTAGTTCCTCTGTGGTAAAAGGCACCAAAGCTTTTAAAAAATCAGAAAGATTCATATCAATTTATTGGGGTAGCTATACAATTCAATTCAAGCAAATTTAACAGCTCTTGCTGCGAATCAATGAAATCCTTTATTTTTTTTTAATTTCTTGTAGCTAATTAAAGTTCAGTTAAATATTTGTTCCGAAATTGTATGGCCATGGGGATTAATCAATTTATATAGTCCCATATTCTCAAAATTTATGGAACAAAAACTTCAATTGCGAACAGTCAATGTAACCAGATACATGCAAGCTCTCAGGGAAGGGGGTTCACTTCCTGCACTTGCTGCCGCAGACGATGGCTTCAAATATGTGTTAAAATTTCGCGGGGCCGGTCAACGGGAAAAGGCGCTAATCGCTGAGCTCCTTGGTGGTGAAATTGCCCGGATTTTAGGTCTTAAAGTTCCTGAACTTGTATTTGCCAATTTGGATCCTGCCTTTGGTCGTTCAGAAGGTGATGAAGAAATTCAGGATTTACTAAAGGGAAGTCAAGGTTTGAACCTGGCCTTGCATTATTTATCCGGAGCCATAAATTATGATCCTGTAGCTACTAAAATTGACACTTTTCTCGCCTCTAAAATTGTATGGTTAGATCTTTTGATCACAAATGTGGACCGAACTTTTAGAAACACAAATATGCTGATGTGGAACAGAGAGCTTTGGCTAATTGATCATGGTGCAGCATTTTTATTCCAACATGGATGGACAAGATGGAAAGAAAATGCAACCAAGCCTTTTCCTATTATTGCCAACCATGTTTTGCTCCAACAGGCAGAAAAATTAGACCAAGTCAATGAGGAATTCTCCTCTCTTTTAAGTAAAGAGAAGATAGATGCTATCGTATCGCTAATTCCTGAGGAATGGCTACTCGCCGGAAGAGATGGAGATAATGCAGCAGAATTAAGAACAGTTTATGCAGATTTTCTGAAGTTAAGAATGTCCTATTCAGATCAATTCACCAAAGAAGCCAATGATGCAAGAAAATCACTTATATGAGTATGCTATCCTTCGGGTTGTTCCAAGGGTGGAGCGGGAGGAATTTGTAAATGTTGGCGTTATTTTGTGCGACCACAAAAGTAATTTTCTAGATGTCAAACTTCACTTCTGTCGGAAAAAAATTGTGACTTTGGATGCAGATGCAGATTTAGAAATGATCCATGAAAATTTAAAATCTTTTGAAAAGATTTGCAAAGGAGAAAACGAAGGTGGACCAATAGCAAATATGGATCTTGCTTCTAGGTTTAGGTGGCTTACAGCAGTAAGAAGCTCAATAATTCAAACTTCCAGACCTCATCCGGGACTAAGTAAAGATCTTCCAAAAACCCTTCAGCAACTTTTTGAAGAGTATGTGATGTAATAAAATTAATAGACAAAACTTCAAATCTTTAAGAAAGTTACTTTATTCATTAGGCCATAAAATACAAATCCCGCTCGCAAATTTCTATCGGGAGGGATTTGTATTTAACCCATATTAAGTAATAGGGTTTGAGATTAGTTTTGAATGGCGAGAAAATCAGGCTGATTTTCTCGCCATTCAACCCATAATTGATGGTCGATTGCATTGGGATTTAAAAGCCATTAACACCGCCTGCCACAAGGCTTATCAACAATAGAACAATAAATATATAAAAGATAACTTTAGCTATTGAGGCCAAACCGGAGGCTATTCCTCCAAAACCTAACACCGCAGCGATTAAAGCTACAACAAGAAATGTAATTACCCATGTCAACATAATATCAGTGGTTTATAGTTAAAAATTGATTCAATCAATTGGTTACAAAAACCAATCCAGTATAACGGGTAACAATCGCTAAGTCCTTATTGCGGTGTATTTTAACCGATCAAGCTACTTTTTTGATTTATTCAGTTAATAACACCCCAATTTCGGCAAAAGTAGCAGCTTGGCCATCGGTTGTACTTTTGGCAACCAATCGAATATACCTAGCTGTTCGGGGTTCAAATTCTACTTGTTGTTCTATGGGACTATTGGCTATATTACCAAACTCCCCAGATGCAGCCTTTTGCCAGTTTTTCCCATCCAGGCTAGTATAAAATTCAAAGTCCTTGATCAATCCTGACATGTACCGGGTCTGCATAGGGTAATAGGTAAAACCGGAAACCTCCTGAGTTTCTCCCATATCTATGCTTGCCCTGTTTTGTTTACTGGTATAGTTGGTGGATGGGTCATCATCAATCAGGTGGTTGGCATCCTTTTCCGGAGCTATTACCACCCACTTTTTCTTGGCTAAAGAAAAAGTTATCGTTATCGGTTCGCTAAATTTTCCTGTGATCGGATCCTTGGAGACTGCCTTCAAAGTTCCGGGCTTGATAAGTTCAAAGCTATTTTCGTAAGCAAGGCCATCAGTTTTAGGATCACTTCCATCCAAAGTGTAAAAGGACAGCAAGCCTTCTTCACTTAGATCAAACCTTACCAGACCATTTTTATCCCTGGAAATTGTAGGAGGTAATAATAATTTAGGCGCATTGTAAAATGCAAGGTGACTAATAACCGGGCTTTCTTTGGCATCATGAACAGTGAACCTCACTTCCGATGTTTTGGTATCCGGAAGTCTAAGTATTCTTTTATAACCTATGGTGGTCTCCTTGGCCAAGGGTTCCCATTGCCCATTCTCATTTTTGATTTCAAGCTCAAAAGACTTCACCCTTTGTCCTAAGGAAATATTCTCTTGCACCAAAAAGCGGTTAAAAGTTTGTTCTTCACCAAAATCTATGGTAACTGTTGCAGGCAGTTCTCCTGATTTGGGATTCCAAAATGTTTCCATTTCAGGTTGGAGCAAATTACCCACCATGTGCTCGCCATTTTCTGAAGATGCCGATAAATTGCTAACACTTAAGGAAACCTTTTGGCTAAAATCTTCTTTAACCTTTGTCACCAATTTCATGAGCTGTTGCACATCATTTTCGTGAATTTGCCCTGTTCTATCTACGGGGAAATTTAGCAACAAGGAGCTATTTCTGCCAATACTATTATAATAAATGTCCAACAATTCCGGAAGAGACCTTACCTTATGGTCTTCATAAGCATGGTAATACCAGCCCGGACGGATAGAAACATCAGCTTCTGCAGGTACCCAATGGGTGCCATTTTCCTGTCCTGAAGAATATCTTTTTGAGTATTCTGGCATACCACCATAAATTGAATCTCTCATTAGGTTTGACCAAGTGGTGGGGTAGGCAAAACCATGTTCATTTCCAACCCACCTCACATCGGGGCCTGCATCTCCGAAGATCACAGCGTTGGGCTGCAATTCTCTTACAATTTCAATTGTCGTAGGCCAGTCGTAATAATTTTTTTTATCTACTCTTCGCTCTTCATTGGCACCACCATAAAAGCCGGTACCTCCATTTGCACCATCAAACCAGACTTCAAATATCTCCCCATAATTGGTCAATAATTCTCGAAGTTGCTCCCTGAAAACAGAAATATACTCCGGTGTGCCATAGGTAGGATGATTTCTATCCCAAGGTGAAAGGTATACACCAAATTTCAGTCCCTCAGCCTTGAAAGCTTCAGACACTTCTTTGATTATATCCCCTTTACCATCTTTCCAAGCTGCATTCTTTACCGAATGCTCAGTAGTGGCTGTAGGCCAAAGACAAAATCCATCATGATGCTTTGCAGTTATTATTATGCCTTTCATGCCTGCTTCCTTACATACCTTTGCCCATTGCTTCGGGTTAAAATCTGTGGGATTAAAAAGAGAAGGGTCTTCATCCCCCATGCCCCACTCCATATTGGTAAAAGTATTCATGTTGAAATGTGCAAAAGCATAAAATTCTAAATCTTGCCAAGCCAGTTGCTTTTCATCCGGTATTGGATGAACAGGAGCTATGGGCTCAGTTTCAGTCTGACGACAGCTCGCCAAAAGGACAAGAGTAAGGACAAATAGTAATTGGTTACGCATCATTTTTGTTTTGTTTTTGATATTGTGAAGGTAAAGTTCCAAAATAATTTTTAAAGTGTTTCGAAAAATACTTGGCATTATTAAATCCAACTTGATAAGCCACCTCCGAAACCGAAAACTGGTTTAACCTTAATAATTGGGCAGCCCTTTGCAGCCGAATGGATCGGATAAATTCCAAAGGACTTTGTCCTGTTAGGGCATTGCATTTTTTATACAAATGCATCCTGCTCATCCCTAATTCTTTGCTCAAGGTTTCTACAGAAAAGTCCGGATTTTCTATTTCACTTTCTACTAAAGCAATGGCTTTTTGTATCAATTTATCATCCAATGACACCAATTCCGGCTCACTGGTTTGGACAGATATGATTTTCTGATAATGTTGCTGTAGTCTACTTTTTTCCTCCAAAAGATTTTGTAAACCAGAACGAAGAAGCTCAAGGTTAAAGGGCTTTTCAAGGTATAAATTGCAACCGGAGGCCATTCCGGATAAATGGGCTTCTTCCGCAGTTTTCGCGGTCAGTAATACCACGGGTATGTGAGAGGTTTTAAGATTGCTTTTAATGTGTTTACACAAGGTTACCCCATCCATTTCCGGCATCATAATATCGGAAAGAATTATATCGGGTATCTTTTCTTGCGCTATTATTAATGCTTTTTCACCATTGGCTGCTTGGTCTATTACATAATCCTCCTTTAGCACCTCATAGAGGTATTGCCTCAGGTCTACATTATCTTCCACCAGAAGAAGTTTTGGCTTTTGGTCAACCCCTTCTTTCAGATTTTCTTCAAGCAATTCCTCCCCATCAGAAAATAAAGATTCACCCCCAAAAGGCTTGTACCCCTTCCTTAGCTCTAGTGGAATTCTAACCGTAAATGTTGACCCCTGCCCAATTTCGCTATCTAAGCTAACCTCCCCACCATGCATTTTAGCAAATTCATCTACCAATGCTAGACCAATTCCTGTTCCCTGATTTTGGTTGGCATTGGTGGTATAGTACCTTTCAAAGACTCGTTTCTGTAGATGTTTAGGTATACCTATGCCAGAATCTCTTACATGAATTGTCAAAACCCCTCGATTTGGACCATCCTGCCTGAAGCTTAATTCCACCTCAATTCGCCCACCTTCATTCGTAAACTTAAAGGCATTGGACATTAGGTTATTGATGATTTTTTCAATCTTATCTGAATCAAATGAACAATGTAAATTTTCTACTTCAGTACTGAAGGACAATTCAATATTGGTATGAATAGAAAGACTCTGAAAAGCAAGCACTTGATCCTTAATCAATGCTACAATATCACCTTCAGCCTTAACCAATTGAATGCTTTGCATTTCAATATTCCTAATGTCCATTAATTGGTTGACAAGCGTCAATAATTTAAGGGCATTTTTCTGAATTGTTTTTAAGTGGAAATTTGTCGAACCTTCTACATACTCCTCTCTTAATTTTTCTATAGGCGCCAAAATCAAGGTAAGTGGAGTTCTAAATTCGTGGCTTACATTGGTGAAAAAACGACTTTTCATTTGGTCTAATTCAGCCCGTCTTTGGATTTCTTTAATTTCTCCCTGCCTTTTTATTCTGAGACGTTCTTTGTTTACAAACCACCTCCAGGTGACACCTAATAACAATAAAAATGACAATGAATAAATAAGGTAGGCTACACCGGTTTTCCAAAAAGGGGCCAAAACCTCTATATCCAAAGCTGCTGTTTCAGACCCCGGAATACCATCTATACTAGAGGCTTTTACCAATAGTTGGTACTTACCGGGATCCAAATTTGTAAAGGTAACTTCAAATGGAGGCTCCGTAAGGTTAGTCCAATCATTGCTAAAGCCTTCCAATTTATATTGGAAACTGCTTTTTTCCGGATTAAGGTAATTCATTGAAGAAAATGAAACGGCAAAAATGTTTTCATCATGGTTCAATTGAATGCTGCGAGAATGATCCAAAGGTTCTTTCAATAAAACCCGGCCATTTACATTTTCATTCACGGATACCTGCCGGTTGAATAATGAGAAGGCTGAGAAAACCACCTGTGGTTCATCTTCATGAAATGAAAAAGCCGTGGGATCTACAAAATTGAAACCATCCGACCCACCGAAATAGATGTCTCCTTTTTTAGCAATGAACATCGCATTTTTATTGAAATAATCTCCTTGAAGACCATCTCTTGCATTGAACACCCTAAAATCAGCTTTCAATTTAGGACCGGATCTGTCTATCATCGCATGAATGATACCCTCTTGAGAACTCAACCATAAGTCTCCAAGGGAATCCGCAACTAAACTGACCAAAAATTCATTTTTTAACCCATCTGATCGATCGAAACCGACAAATTGAGAGGTCTGATCATCGTAATAGCAAAGGCCTTTATGGGTACTAATCCATATCTTTCCGTATTTATCTTTGATAAGGTCTGAAACTTCATTGCTACTTAAACCTGATTCATCTCCTATGCCTCCCGGAAAATACTTATAATATCCGGTTTCCGGATTAAAGACATCGATGCCCTTTATCCCTGCGGACCAAATATTTCCGTGCTCATCCTCAGTTATTCCGGTAATGTAGAGGTTTTTTAACGCCAATCCGTTCCCGGCTTCAGTAAACTGTACAAAGGAATTTTCCGCCTGGTTGTATAAAAAAAGTCCCTCTCTAAGCGTACCTATCCACAATCGCTTTTTACTGTCTTCATAAAGGTTCCAAATATTATTGTCCTTTAAAGTTCCGGCATTTTTTTCCATCCCCGGTGCAAAGTGTATCAAAGATTCATTGTCATAGGCATACAAACCATTCTGGTAAGTACCTATCCATAACACGCCTTCACTATCCGTCAATAAGTCTACAACCACCAAATCTTTTGGGAGTGAAGTTCTCCCAAATGTTACAACATCTGTAATCGCACCGTCTTCAGGGGAATATTGCCATAAACCTCCCCCATTGGTTCCGATAAATATATTTCCAGCTGCATCTTCTTCAAAGGCATTTACATCATTCATTGGGTAGGGCTTGCTTAGGTCTATTTCTCTTTTCACCAAAGCAAACCTGCTAAAATCAGGGTGGTATAACTCTACACCCTTTTTGTGGGTGCCAATCCAAACTATACCCTGATCATCTTCAAACAATGAATAGACAGCATTATGGGATAAAGAGTAAGGATTATCCGGTTGATTTAAAAGATAACGAACTTTACTCTTATCTGTATTGATAATATTTATTCCCCCATGGTCTGTACCTATCCATACCTCACCATTGGAGCGGGGCAAAACTGCTTTTACCAATGAATTATTCAGTTTTAACCCCTTCGAGTTTTCATTGATAGCCTTTAAGGTTTGGGTCTTTCGATCTAGATAAAAAACGCCCAAAGCAAAATTAGGACAGAAAACCCAAGCACCGCCCTGCTTGTCAAGCTTGATTTTAAAATTAAACCTTTGGTTCCTACCATATTCTTCATCTATTTCGAATTGACCGGAAACTTTTAATGACTCGCCTGACAGAATGTCTACTGAGCCATTGTCATAAACCAACCAGAAATCACCATTCAAATCTTCTTGGATATCCGTTACATTATTAAAACTCAAACTTGCTGTTTCAGAAGGTTTACTTATTAAGTATTTTGACTCATCCTTTTCCGGAAAATATAATGTCAGTCCATCAAAGGGATGTAAAAACCATAACCTCTTTTGTGAATCCACAAAAATTTTATTTACCTCCTTACTTTTTAATTTGTATCGGTTTTTGATGGCATCAAAATCTCGGATAAAAACTCCCTTATTTTTAATGTATACGTTGAAAATGGAATCCTCATTTTTCAGCCAAAGATCTCCGCCTATCCCCTCAAAAATATCATAAACATCATTGCTATATAGCGCATTTGAATCACTTTCATCTGCAAAAAAAGTTTTTATGGTTGTTCCATCATATCGGTTTAGCCCATTGCTTGTCCCAAACCACATATACCCATCGGAGTCTTTAAAAATAGCCTGTACATGACCGCTAGACAGCTTTTGATCAGTTTGAAGCTTCCTTAAATTATACTCTTGCCCTAAAAGATTTGAAAAACAAGAAAATACAGCAAAGAGCAAAAAATGCCATCGAATCATAAACCTAAGATAATGACAATAAGGTAAAATTAAAATTACCCTTAGCAAATAAGGCCATGACTATTTTAATCAAGGGAAAGTGACAGGTTTTCCTCCGATCTATTATAAATAATAACTTTACAATTAGTTTTTGATACCCTTATTAAAAAATCCAATTTTCGGTTGATCAGTTCATCTGACTAATCAATTCCTCAAAATCATCTCTTATATAAATCACATTCCTACCTAATTCGATCCACTTTTTTTTCTCTAATTGTTTGAGTAACCTTGAAATCACCTCTCTAGAAGTGCCCAATTCATTGGCGATTTCCTGATGGGTGGTGGAAAGTTCATTGGTTTTCAACTGCTTCATTTTTGTAACCAAATACCGCATCAATCTTTCGTCCATGCGTTTAAATGCAACAGCATCAAGTGTTTTCAGCAATTCTTGAAATTTTATTCGGTACGAATCTGTCACATAATCCTTCCATTGTTTGAACTCCTCTGTCCATTTTTCGTGCTTATACACAGGAACACTCAGAATCACGCAATCTTCCTCAGCCACAGCCCTAATCTCACTTGGTTTATAAGATGAACAACAAGTTAAGGATAAAGCACAGGTTTCTCCCGGGTCTATGTAGTACAATAAGAGCTCTCTTCCTTCTTCATCTAAGCGCAAAACTTTAATGCTTCCACTTAGCAAAATAGGAACCATTTTAATGAATTGGCCGGGTTCTATTATCGCCTCCCCGCTTTTTACTTCAATGATTCTACCTTCATTACCCAAAGCAGCTAATAGTTTAGAATCAGAAAAAAATGTCAAATAACTGTTTAAGTTTTCTTTTGTTATCATCTCACCTAACTTAATCCTTTTTACTATCTAAGGCAAATGCATTGGCTTGATTAAATTCATAAACCAAAATAAAAAACAGCAAATGAATCATCTGAGAAGGCAAAGCAGACCAGTTTTCAATTAAAGATGTTCCTGCAATTAATGCCAGCATTAAAAAACCACCTACAATAGCTGCGCGTTTGGTTTGCCAGCCTATGATTAGAAGTAAACCCAATAAGAACTCTATAAATGGAAGTGCAAAACTAAAAGGGATAAGTAAAAAGTCCGGAAGTGGAGCGCTCTGAAAATTATTGATCATCCCCTCGCTAAAAGCATTAAGTTTTGGAATCCTTACCAAACCATGGCCCAGCATACTTATGCCAATGCCTAATCTAACCATTAAATATGATACTGATTTCATAATTTGTGAATTATCATTAAATCTATGAATACTAATTAACACAGTTTTACTTCTAATCACTCCATAAGGTTGTAATTTTTTTCAGTTTCAAATATGAAGTGAAATTCCTCCCCTTAGCAAGAGCATGTGATAGAATCTCCTGAGTCTTCTCAATGAGCCTTACAATTGCATAGCAAAGCATTGCTAGGTTAAGATTGCAAGCAAAAACGAAGTAGCTGATCTTGAAGTCTTTTCAGCCAATTTAAGTTTGTCTATTGCAGTATTTTGATTTATCCCTAAATCGAATTAATAATAGAAATGATCTATTTAAAACAAAAAAACCCCAATCATATCGATTGAGGTTTTTTGTTAATTATTTTTAATTTAATACCTGTAATAATCAGGCTTAAATGGTCCTTGAGGAGCTACACCGATATATTCGGCCTGGTCTTCAGACAATTGATCCAGTTCAACGCCTAATTTTTTAAGGTGCAATTCAGCAACCTTTTCATCCAAATGCTTGGGCAACATATATACTCCCGGCTTGTATTGGTCGGTATTGTTCCACAATTCTAATTGTGCTAAGGTTTGATTAGCAAATGAGTTGGACATCACAAACGATGGGTGGCCGGTAGCACAACCCAAATTAACAAGTCTACCTTCAGCCAAAATAATGATGTCGTTTCCATCAACATTGTAAAGATCCACTTGAGGCTTGATTTCATCTTTGGTATCACCATAAGCACCATTCAACCAGGCCATATCAATTTCATTGTCAAAATGGCCAATGTTACAAACAATGGCTTTGTCTTTAAGTGACCTAAAATGCGCTTCAGTAATAATGTCTTTATTGCCGGTAGCTGTAACTACAATATCAGCTTCTTTAACTGCATCAATCATTTTCTTAACTTCGAAACCATCCATTGCCGCTTGTAAAGCGCAAATTGGATCCACTTCAGAAACGATCACTCTAGCACCTGCTCCACGAAGAGAAGCAGCTGATCCTTTCCCAACATCTCCATAACCTGCCACAGCGGCTACTTTTCCGGCCATCATTACATCGGTGGCCCGTCTTATGGCATCCACCAATGACTCTTTACAACCATACTTGTTGTCAAACTTAGACTTGGTAACAGAATCGTTTACATTGATTGCAGGAATTGGCAATGTGCCATTCTTCATCCTTTCGTAAAGCCTATGTACTCCTGTGGTGGTTTCTTCCGAAAGTCCTTTAATATTGGCCACTAATTCAGGGTATTTATCCAATACCATGTTGGTCAAATCTCCACCATCATCCAAAATCATGTTCAAAGGCTTTTTTTCTTCACCAAAGAAAAGTGTTTGTTCAATACACCAATCAAAGTCTTTTTCGGAAAGCCCTTTCCATGCATAGACACTCACACCTGCTGCGGCCACAGCTGCTGCGGCATGATCTTGAGTAGAAAAAATATTACAAGAAGACCAAGTAACCTCAGCACCCAAAGCGACCAAAGTTTCGATCAATACTGCAGTTTGAATTGTCATGTGAAGACAACCTGCAATTCTTGCCCCTTTCAAAGGCTGGGATTCCCCAAATTCTTCTCTTAAGGACATTAGTCCGGGCATTTCACTTTCGGCAAGTCTAATTTCTTTTCGACCGTAATCGGCAAGAGAAATATCCTTTACTTTGTATTGAACGTATTCCTGTGATTTCGTTGCTGACATATTTGAAATTATATAGTTTCTAGGAAAATTTTGTCAAATTTAGCTATAAGTGGACACAAATGAAAATTAGTCATTTCTAATTAGTCTAATTTGTTTAAGCTCATAACGAATTTGTTCTCCATTTTGTTTACTCATTTCCAAATGGCCAAAATTTCCTACTCCGGTAATTTTACCTGAAAAAATCTCACCATCATCATATGTGGCCCACTTATCAAACAGATAAAGCATGTTTTGATAGGTTTCTTTGATGGATTTAAATGATTTGGTTTGTAAATGGCGGTACCATATTTCAACATGCCTTAAAATTTCGCTCAGGACTTCGTTCAAATCCAGTTCAGTTCCTGTAATGTCTTTCAATGATATGGCTCCCCTGGTTTTAAAATCAGTTTGATTGACATTGATACCCAAGCCAATGATGGAATGATCCAAGTATTGTCCTTTTATACGATTTTCCAGCAGCATCCCTCCTAGTTTTTTGCCGTCGTAATAAAAATCATTCGGCCACTTCACTGCCAGGTCATTCACATAGCGATTGAGGCCTTGTTTAACGCCGATAGCAATGGCCATATTCAAAATAAATTGATCGTTGATGGATAAAAAGGTAGGAAATAAAACCATAGAAAAAGTCAAGTTAAGCCCGGGTGATGATTCCCACTGGCTCCCTCTTTGCCCTTTACCCTTGGTTTGATTGTATGCAATGACAACAGCCCCTTCATGAATGAGCCCTGATCGAACCATAGAAAGCGCAACCTCGTTGGTAGAGTGACAGTCTGTCAGGTTTATAATTTCTTTTCCTAAAAAAACAGTATTGGCAAGGATTTTATGCATCTATTATTAGTTATTTCACCCCATAATCTGGATATTTAATGTTTCATCTCAAGTTATGGATAACAAAGTAAATAAATTTAAATTACACGATAAATAAATATATGACGGCAGAAGAGCTGTGCAAAGTTATTGTAAAAGGAATGGAAGATAAAAAAGCTTCTAACATCGTATTGATGGACTTGAGAGATATCTTTAGCACGATGACTGATTTTTTTGTGATTTGTTCAGCCACATCCGACACACAGGTAGATGGTATTTCCAACGCAATCGAAGAAGAAGTTTATAAAACGAATAAAGAAAGACCTTGGATGAGTGAAGGAAAAAACACGCGTCAATGGGTCCTACTGGACTATGCAAATGTTGTCGTTCATATTTTCTTAAAAGATACGCGAGAGTTTTACCAATTAGAAGAACTTTGGGGGGATGCTAAGATCACCAAAATCGAATCTCAATAATACTATGGATAGAAACTTTCCTTTATCTTATTCGTTTTAAAAAAATTCAAGCATTATAAAATACCGATATGAGTAATAATAAATCTAAAAAATTTGTTCCAAAACCTCCCCAAAAACCAAATTTCCAACTTTGGTTGATCATAACTGCAGTCATCGTCCTTATTGGCGTTACGTGGTTTAATCAAAACACAGCCACTGTTGAAATTACAATGAAGCGTTTTGAGGACATGGTTTTAAGCAATGACGTTAAAAAAGTAACTGTCATATTCAATCAAAACTATGTAGAAGTCACCTTAAAAGAGGAGGCACTCGAAAACCAAAGGTATAAAGATGAATTGGAGAGTCAGAACAGGTTTTCTAATCCCACGGGACCACATTATAAAATTAAGATAGCTTCCGTTGACAATTTTATCGAAAATTATTCCCAACTGGAAGAAAAATTACCCGAAGAGCAACGCATTGGCTATTCAGCCAAAGAGGAAGAGAGCTGGGGCAATTGGATTTCAAGCTTTGGCTTTTTGATTTTAATTTTCTTTCTATTCTGGATGATGATGCGGAGGATGTCCGGCCCAAGTGGACCGGGAGGACAAATCTTTAATGTAGGCAAATCCAAGGCTCAGTTATTTGATGCTGAAAACAAAGTTAAAATCACTTTTGACAATGTGGCAGGTTTGGACGAAGCCAAAGAAGAAGTAGAAGAAATCGTAGAATTCCTTAAAACTCCTGCCAAGTTTACCAAACTAGGTGGTAAAATTCCTAAAGGTGCTTTACTTATAGGCCCTCCAGGTACTGGTAAAACCTTATTGGCCAAAGCCGTAGCAGGAGAAGCAGGTGTACCATTCTTCACACTTTCCGGATCAGATTTCGTGGAAATGTTCGTAGGTGTAGGTGCGGCAAGGGTTCGTGACCTTTTCAAACAAGCCAAAGAGAAAGCGCCATGTATCATATTTATTGATGAAATTGATGCCATAGGTAGATCAAGAGGCAAAGGGCAGATGCCCGGCTCCAATGATGAAAGAGAAAACACCCTTAACTCCCTATTGGTAGAAATGGATGGATTTGGCACAGATTCAGGCGTAATTGTTCTTGCTGCCACCAACCGTCCGGACGTACTTGACAGTGCACTCCTAAGAGCTGGTCGTTTTGATCGCCAAATTAGCATAGACAAACCGGATATTGTTGGTAGAGAAGCCATATTTAAGGTACACTTAGAGCCAATCAAAACCGCTGATGATATAGAGCCCAAAAAATTAGCTGCCCAAACCCCCGGATTTGCCGGAGCAGAAATTGCCAATGTTTGTAACGAAGCAGCATTAATTGCAGCGAGAAGAAACAAAAATGCAGTGGATATGCAAGATTTCCAAGATGCTGTAGACAGGGTTATTGGTGGTTTGGAAAAGAAAAATAAAATTATCTCTCCTGAGGAGAAAAAGATCGTTGCCTACCATGAGGCAGGACATGCTGTTGCAGGTTGGTTTTTGGAACATGCAGATCCATTGGTTAAAGTAAGTATCGTCCCTCGAGGGATTGCTGCATTAGGCTATGCTCAATATCTTCCGAAGGAACAATTCCTTTACCAAACCGAACAACTTATCGACGAGATGTGTATGGCTTTGGGAGGCAGAGCTGCTGAAGAAATCATTTTTGGTAAAATCTCTACGGGAGCATTAAGTGACTTGGAAAGAATAACCAAAATGGCCTATTCCATTGTCTCTGTGTATGGAATGAATGATAAAATCGGTAATGTTTCTTTCTACGATAGCAAAGGCGGCGAATACAAGTTTGACAAACCTTATTCTGACAATACAGCACAAACCATTGACGAAGAGGTTCGCAAACTAATCGAATTTGCTTATTCCAGAACCCTTGACCTATTAAGAGAAAGGAAAAAAGAATTGTTAATCATTGCCAAAGAATTACTTGAAAAGGAGATACTGTTTCAAGCAGATTTGGAGGAACTTATTGGCAAAAGACCTTTTGACAAGGAAACTACCTACGAGAAATTTACCAAACTAAAATCGGAAGATAAAGCTATTGAGGCACCCAAAAACGATGCTACAGATACTGACGATAAAAAAGAAGATGTCGTAGAAAATAAAGACTAAGGTCTCAAAAAAACTATATTGTTACAATCATTTAAAGGAGGGGAAACCCTCCTTTTTTGATATATTGATATCCTATAAGCTATTTTTGTAAATAAACAGTAATTTTGTAAACAAAACAGATCGTTTTAAAGGCATGCCATCATCTCAAATTGCTACGAATAGAAACAATACCATGAAAATCACATTACAGCAATCCCAAAAGGTCTATTTTGTTTCAGATTTTCACTTAGGAACACCGGATGATATAAGCAGTAGGAAAAGAGAAGATAAAATTGTTAAGTGGCTAGGCGAAATTGAAGCGGATGCTGCTGCCGTGTTTTTTGTAGGGGATATTTTCGATTTTTGGTTTGAATACGAAAAAGTTATACCCAAAGGTTTTTTCAGATTTTTCGCCAAGCTAACCATGATGAGAAGTAAGGGGATTCCTATGTTTTTTTTCACCGGAAATCATGATTTATGGATGAAGGATTACTTTTCCGATGAATTGGGAATACCCATTTTTCACCACCCTCAAGAGATTGAAATCAATCATAAACGTTTCCTAGTAGGACATGGTGATGGATTGGGACCGGGAGATAGAAAATACAAGTTGCTCAAAAAGTTCTTTACAAGCAATTTATGCAAATGGATGTTCAAATGGTTACACCCCGATATTGGAATCGCAATTGCTCAAGCTTGGTCCAAAAATAGTAGGCTATCCAATGAGTTAAAAAAGGAAGATGAATTTAAAGGGAAAGAACAAGAATGGCTCTTTCAATACAGCAGGGATATAGAAAGTAAAATACATTTCGATTACTATATATTTGGCCACAGGCATCTGCCTTTAAACTTACCTATCAACGACACTTCTGTTTATTATAATTTAGGAGAGTGGGTAAATCAATGTTACTATGGGGAATTTGATGGGAAAGGCTTTCAACTTAAGCAATACAATGGCTATGCAATTAAGGCTAATTAAGGCATTTTCTGCTTCTCTATTTTTACTATGTATGGCAAACAATGTTTGCGGACAAGACACCAAGCTCACCAAAATGTGGGAGGTTTCCCTTTCAGGAATAGATAAAGTGGCCACCAATAGTAGAGGAGAAATTTTTGTTACCAATAATCAAGGATACCTTTTTCAATACAATGCATCAGGAAGTTCAGTCAATCAATTGGCTACATCCTTGAGTGCTCCCGTAACAAATTTGGATGCTTATAATACGGTAAACATATTTCTTTTTAGCGCGGCTTTGCAACGATTTGAGTTTTTGGACAGATTTTTAAACCCTATTAGCAGCTTATCCATTAATGAGGCCATCGCTTCAGGTTGGGTAAGTCAGGCTTGCCCCGGCAATAACAATAGCCTTTGGGTATATGATGAATCAGATCTCAATTTAAATAAGTACAATCTCACTACGAATGAACTTGTGCAGGCCCAAGCCTTGAACACACTTATCCAACAAAATGACCTAAAAGTAGTATTATTAAAGGAAAGAAATAATTTGTTATTCCTACAGATAGCTGAAGATGGGCTGTATATTTTCGACAATCAGGCCAATTTTATAGAAAAAATTCCGCTAGATACACACAACAGATCCGTTATTGAAGGAGATTATGTTTATGTGATTCAAGAAGGCCAATTGATTAAAATAAATTACCTGACAAAGGAATCAAAATCTATTGCCATCCCTAAGGAAAGCAATTTTGAAAAGTTAGGCCTTTCTTCCCAACAGATTTTATTAGCTAATGAAAAGGTTTTGGTCGTTTATAAACGTCCAAAAGATTTATAATAAAGCACAATACAACCATTTACATAAAACAAAGTAATATTTATTGCTTTAGAGCCAATTGTTCGCTTATTAGTTATAATTTTGTTAAATTATATTAATTAAAGTTGAATTTTTAAAATTATTCGGATCGATCTTTGCTATTTGCATATTAATGAATGTAGAAAAATATACCTTAAAATTAACAATACCTGTACTCCTTTTTTTAGCTCTTTTCCAATTGGGGAAGTTTACAGCAGAGGCTCAGAACGTTAGCAGGCCCTTTGAAACGGAAATATCATTCCCTAAGGACCTGAACACCCCTACCGTAAATTTTAATTTACAATCATTGGGAAATAAAAAATTCAAGCTTATCCTAGACGAACCCAATACACAGTCAACTGAGGTTAAAATTTTTGACATTTTAGGTAATCTAATTTTGCAAGACCAACTAATGCCTGATGATGGCCTTCAGAAAAATTATGATTTTACCCATCTCAACAGCAAAATCTTTGTTGTGGAAGTTGGCAATGCCAAATACAACAAAACCAAAAGCATTTATGCCAACCCCCATGGCACCATTGATAAACAAAGCAAATTAAAAGAATAAAAAAAGGACTTGATTTACAAGTCCTTTTTTTATCGTTGCATTGGGTAATTTAAAATTAAATTACTTCAACAAGTTGGATATCAAATACCAAATCTTCACCTGCAAGAGGATGGTTGGCATCAAGAGTGATTTTAGTTTCATCTACGTGTACCACTTTAACCGGAGTCGGCTGTCCTTGTTGGTTTTGGATGGATAAGTCCATACCAACCTCAGGCTTAATTTCTGCAGGCACTTGATCTATCGGCACGTCTAACATCATGTCTTCCCTTTTCTGACCATAAGCTTCGTCAGTTGGAATGGTTACGCTTTTGTCGTCTCCTACCTTCATGCCTTCTACAGCCACGTCAAATCCCTTTATCATTTTACCATCTCCTACAACGAACTCGAGAGGCTCTCGGTCTTTAGAAGAATCGAATATTGTTCCGTCTTTAAGTTTTCCTGTGTAGTGTACCTTTACCGTATTTCCTTTAGTTGCTACAGACATAATTTATGTTTTTTTGTTTGATGCACAAAGGTAACAGAAATATCAGGCTATTAAAAAATTACAACTCCCGAATGTAATTGTGTTCAAATTCGAAAAGAAATTGTTCACTTTCGAACAATTTTTCCGGCCTATATGCACAAATTTTGTTATTTTGGGGTATAAAAGCTTGGCATAATTTCAGCAGTTAAAAATCAAAAACAATGGAGGAGAAAAATTTAGGCAAAATTTTAATAGTAGATGACAATGAAGACCTGCTCTTTGCGGCTAAAATGTTATTGAAAAAACATGCCAAAGAAGTAACCATAGAAAAAGACCCAAGAAGGATCCCATTTTTGATAAACAATAACAATTTTGATGTAGTCCTTCTGGACATGAATTTTACAGAAGATACGACTTCCGGAAAGGAAGGATTTCATTGGCTCAAAAAAATAAAGGAAATTGACCCAAAGGCTGTGGTTATTCTTATAACTGCCTTTGGAGATGTGGAAATGGCTGTACAGGCCCTTAAAGAAGGAGCTACAGATTTCATCCTTAAGCCTTGGCAAAATGAGAAATTGCTTGCCACCTTATCTGCCGCCATAAAACTAAAAGAAAGTTACAACCAAGTTGACAAGCTTTCAAGCCGTCAAAAGCAGTTACAGGCGGACTTAAAAAAGCCTTTTTCAGAAATTATCGGCCGCAGTGCTTCCATGAAAAATGTTTTCTCTATTATTGAAAAAGTGGCGAAAACGGATGCTAATGTTTTGATTCTGGGAGAAAATGGAACAGGAAAAGAACTTATTGCACGAGCCATTCATGACCAGTCTGAACGAAATGACGAAATTTTTGTAGGTGTAGACATGGGGGCCATAACAGAGAGCTTGTTTGAAAGTGAATTATTTGGACATAAGAAGGGGGCTTACACGGATGCCAAAGAAGACCGGGCAGGGAGATTTGAGCTGGCAGACAATGGCACCTTATTTTTGGACGAAATTGGTAATCTTAGCATGCCATTGCAATCCAAGCTTCTAACAGCCCTTCAAAAAAGGGAAGTAACGAGAATTGGGAGCAACAAATCATTACCAATAGATATTCGATTGATATGTGCTACCAATATGCCCATTCACAATATGATTATGGAAAGTACTTTCCGCCAAGACCTTTTGTATAGAATCAATACAGTGGAAATATTTTTACCTCCGCTCAGAGATAGGCAGGATGATATCCCTATATTGGCAGAACATTTTCTTAAAATTTATGCCAGCAAATACAGAAAAGAATTTAAAGGTCTGAAACATAGCGCTCATCAATTGCTGCAAAGGTACAGTTGGCCAGGGAATATCCGAGAACTTCAACATGCCATAGAAAGAGCCATCATCATGGCCGAAGGAGAAGAACTAGACAGCCGAGATTTCTTTTTCCTTTCAGCAAAACCTGCTAACGAAAAAATAAATACGAACACCTTAAATCTCGATGAGGTGGAAAAAAATATGATTCAAAAAGCAATCGATAAAAACAGCGGAAATATTTCTAAAGCAGCGAAAGAATTGGGGTTGACCAGGGCTTCCCTTTATAGAAGGTTAGAAAAATATGGATTATAAAATCGGTTTACTGGGAAGGGTTTTTGTGCTTGCACTGAGCCTTTTTTTCCTAGCATATATTATCAGCAATGATGCAGGAGTATTTGCCATCTCTTTATTTATCATTCTAACATTTGTCCAATTGATACTGCTTATCCGCTATGCTGAAAGCAGTTTCAAAAAGGTCAGGCAGTTTCTGGACAATATTAAGCAAAACAATTATTCTACAGTATATCCTGTTAAATTTGATGGCACTGAGACGGATGATCTTCACATCGAATTCAATGCCATATTGGCAAAGCTAAAGGAAGATCAACTGGAAAAAGAAGCCAACTTTCACTATTTTAGAACCGTATTTCAGCACCTCAGTATAGGATTAATCACCTTTGAAGCAGATGGAAGCGTACAGATTCTCAATACCGCTGCAAAACGGATGCTGAATATTGATAAACTCAACCATATACGGGAGATATCAGGTATCAATAAAGAATTGTATCAAGCCATAGACCAACTCAGGACAGGAGGAAGTGAACTTATAAAAATTGCCCATCCTGATGGAATCATGCAATTGTCGGTATATGCCATAGAATTGGTATTGAGGGATACAAAGTTTAAATTGGTTTCTTTACAAAATATTCAAAGTGAGCTTGAAGAAAAAGAAATGGAGGCCTGGCAAAATCTTATCCGGGTACTTACCCATGAAATAATGAATTCCATTGCTCCCATCTCCTCTTTGGCAGCTACCATCAGTACTGATTTAAAAGACAAGATTAAAAATAAAGGACAAGTAGAGCAGGATGATCTACAAGATTATCAAATGGGCATATCCACGATAGAAAAAAGAAGTGAAGGCTTGATCAATTTTGTAAGTGATTTTAGAAGCTTGGCTCATGTACCATTGCCAAAATTCACAGCCATAAAATTAAAAGAGCTTTTTGACAGGCTAGACATCTTATTTCAGAACCAAAATGAAGAAAAATCGATCCGGTTCATCAAAGAAATTCATCCAAGTGACCTGCTTTTATTTGCTGATTGTTCTTTAATAGAACAGGTATTGATAAACCTGGTTCAGAATGCCATCCATGCAGTAGAAGAAACGGCTATTAAAAAAATCACCTTGCGGGCCTTTATAGATGACAATGGCAAGATCATCATTGAATTGGAAGATTCAGGGAAAGGAATCGAAGAAGAGGCATTGAATAAAATCTTTATCCCTTTTTTCACTACCAAACAAAAAGGTTCGGGCATTGGGCTAAGCCTTTCTAAACAAATCATGCGTCGACACAAAGGCAACCTTCAAGTAAAGTCGAAAGTAGGTAAAGGAACTGTTTTCAAATTAATATTCAACGCATAATTTTCCCTATTAGTACAATCACTGCATTTCTATTTGGCACAAATACCTTTTTAACAATTTCTTCACATAAACTCAGGATATCCCCTCCAAATTAGCATTTAAATAATAAGGGCTTCATTACCAGTTTATTTGGCATGTTTAAATTGCTTCCAAAATAAAATCATTTTGGAGACAAATTTTAAAACGATTATTCTTTCTGACATCCACCTTGGAACAAAAGGATCCAAAGCCAAAGAAGTGGTCAGGTTTTTAAAGCAGCATGAATGTGAAAACTTGATCCTAAATGGAGACATTATTGATGGATGGCAACTAAAAAAGTCAGGTAGCTGGAAAAGAAAACATACCAGGGTATTTAATAGAATCTTGAAAATGATAGATTCTAATAAAACCAAGGTCTTTTATCTTCGCGGAAATCATGACGATTTTTTAGACCAGGTCCTTCCCCTTGAAATCGGTCGACTTTCAATTCTGAAAGACATGATTTACGAAAGCAATGGCAGAAGGTATTTTATCACCCATGGGGATGTTTTTGACAACATCACCACAAACCTTCGCTGGATAGCTTATTTGGGCGATATAGGGTATACATTTTTATTGTGGCTCAATACTCAAGTTAATCTTTACCGTCGCAAAAAAGGTTTGCCTTATTTTTCACTTTCCCAATACGTCAAATCTAAAGTAAAATCAGCTGTTACGTATATTGATGACTTTGAAAAAGAGCTGTGTAAGATTGCCAAATCTAAAAATTGTGACGGAATTATCTGTGGCCACATCCATAAAGCAGAAATAAGAAATATCGATGGCATTGACTACTATAACTCGGGAGACTGGGTGGAATCCCTAAGTGCTCTTGCTGAAGATCACAAAGGAAACTGGCAACTTATTTACTACAATGAATTGGATTTTAGCCAAACCGATAAAAACAAAGTGGTAAAGATGAAGGACATTACCTTAAATCAAGCCAAGAATTTTTATTGACTACAGAAATGAAATTTTTATTTATCGTTCAAGGTGAAGGAAGAGGGCATATGACACAAGCCCAAGTGCTGAAGGGGATATTAGAAAAACAGGGCCACAGTATAGAAGCCGTGATTTTAGGAACTAGTAAAAGAAGAAAAATACCGACTTACTTTTTAAATACTTTTAATTGCCCGATTTATAGTTTCCCTAGTCCCAACTTTGTTACCGATAAAGAAAATAAATCCATTCGACTAAGTGCCACAATTTTTCAAAACTTAAAAAAGGCTGCACTTTTTATCCGAACACTAAAACAGATAGACCTCAAAGTACAATCCCATCAGCCGGATGGGATCATTAATTTTTACGACATTTTAGGTGGTTTGTACAACTTCCTTTATAAACCAAAGGCAAAATTCATTGCAATAGGCCACCAATACCTTACTTTCCACCCGGATTTTATTTTTGCCAAACAGGGCAAATTCAATAGTTTTTTATTTAAGTTAAATACCCTTGTCACCTGTTATGGTGCCCAAATGAAGATTGCTTTGTCCCTTTGGCAACCCTGCCCTACTACCTTAGGACCGGGGCTAAAGGTTTGGCCTCCACTTATCAAAGAAAGCATAAAAAAATCTACTGTCAAGCAAGATGATTTTTATCTGGCATACGTTGTTAACCCGGGCTATGCACAAGAAATCATAGATTCTGCCAAGAAGAACCCTACAGCACAAATTGAAGCTTTTTGGGACAATGCAGCGTTTCCGAACCCATACCAAGTATTGCCAAACCTTACTTTCCACCTGATTAATGAACAACTATTCTTGGAAAAAATGGCTACCTGCAAAGGTTTTCTTACGACCGCCGGTTTTGAATCCATAGGAGAGGCCATGTTTTTAGGGAAACCAATTCTTATGGTACCTGTAAAAGGGCAGTATGAACAACGCTGCAATGCCCTTGATGCAGAAATGGCCGGAGCAGGTATGGCCTCCGACACCTTTGACCTTTCCGTTTTGGAGGAATATATGCGAAGGCCGGCAGACAGCCTCGAAAGAAAAAGCACCTTCAAATGTTGGCAAAACACTTTGGAGACCCATATCATGGAAATGGTGGCGGAACTCTCCGGCAAAAGAAAACTCAAGGTTTAAATCTGATCTTCGCCACAATTCCCACCTAGATCCTCTTAGTGGAGAATGAAAATCTTCAGTTTAAATCCAAATTTTATTCGTTCGTCTAAACGAATTAATTCAAATCAAATTTGCAAAGTCCCATTTACGCTTATATAATTAAATATTAATGTTTCGATCTCTAAATTTTTTAAATTAAAATAAAAAAAAATAAAATTGAGACATCAAATTTTAGCATAAAGAAATCTAAATAGCTTAAATTCGCTCTTTATTAATTTGGCGAGACCTACCCATGAATATAGAGCTAAAGCGATTGAAGGAAGACCGGGAAAAAATCCGGCACTGGAAAAAATGGGGCCCTTACCTTACGGAAAGGCAATGGGGTACCGTTCGAGAAGATTATAGTCCTGATGGATCTGCCTGGGAAAATGTAACACACGATGATGCTAGAAGTAAAGCATATCGATGGGGAGAAGAAGGTATTGGCGGCATCAGTGACAATAAACAAAAACTATGTATTTCTTGGGCATTCTGGAATGGTCATGATGAAATGATCAAGGAAAGACTGTTTGGACTAACAGGAAATCAAGGAAATCACGGTGAGGATGTTAAAGAATTGTATTATTACCTAGACTCATCTCCTACGCATAGTTATATGAAAATGCTCTACAAATACCCACAGAGCAAATTCCCCTACCAGCAAATATTGGATGAAAATCTTAGACGAGGAAAAACGGATAGGGAGTTCGAGATATTAGATACCGGAATATTTGATAACAACGCATATTTTGATATTTACTTGGAATATGCGAAGGAAGACATAGAGGACATAGTCTGTAAAGCCACCATTCATAATCGAGGCTCAGAAGAAGCCTCTATTTGGGTTATGCCTACCATTTGGTTCAGAAAAACATGGTTTACAGGGGATGAGCCATTTATGCCTACATTCAGAAAAAATGGTAAAAACAAAATCAAAGCCTTTTCTCCTAAGTCCGGAAATTACAGTTTTATTTTTCAAGGAGAGCCTGAGCTTAAGTTTTGTGACAATGAAACCAACCGTGAAAGATTATACCATATTGGCAATCAAAAAAAATACCTTAAAGATGCCATAAATGACTATGTACTTCATGGAGATACTGCTCACCTGAATCCCAAAAACACCGGCACCAAGTCAGCAGCCATATATAAGTTGACCATTCCTGCCGGAGGAAAATCCGAAGTACTTTTCAGGATGCAAAAATTGCAAACTGAAAACCCCATTGAAAATGCAGAAAGCATCCTTCAAAGCCGCATAGAAGACACCAATAATTTCTATGAAAATATCCAAGAAAGGGTAAAAGACGATGAAATGAAAATGATCCAGAGGCAGGCCTATGCCGGTATGCTTTGGACCAAACAATTTTATTATTACAATGTAGAACGATGGCTGGAAGGCGACCCCGGCAGGTATCAACCTCCGTTAGAAAGAAGATCCGGAAGAAATAGCAATTGGCGTCACTTACAGAATTACGACATTATTTCTATGCCCGACAAATGGGAATATCCCTGGTACGCCGCATGGGACCTGGCATTCCATACCATTCCTCTTGCCCGTTTAGATCCGGACTTTGCCAAAGATCAGTTGCTTGTCTTGCTGAATGATTGGTACATGCATCCCAATGGGCAAATGCCTGCATATGAATGGAATTTTAACGATGTTAACCCTCCCGTTCATGCGTGGGCTGTGCAAAGAGTTTATCAAATCGATAGAAAAAACAACGAAAACAAAGTAGGAGATCAGGAATTTCTAGAAAGAGCCTTCCATAAACTTCTTCTTAACTTTACTTGGTGGGTCAATCAAAAAGATGAAGAAGGCAAGAATATATTTGAAGGTGGATTTTTGGGGCTTGACAATATCAGTGTTTTCGATAGAAGCCATGTAGACAAGTTTTTTGGTAAACTTGAACAAGCAGATGCCACTTCTTGGATGGCCATGTTTAGCCTTAACATGCTTAGGATCTCCTTAGATCTATGTGAATTTAACAAAGTTTACCAACATACAGCCATTAAATTTCTTGAGCACTTCCTGAATATAGCAGGTGCCATGAGTAATATTTCTAAGGAAAATATTAGCCTTTGGGATGATGAAGACAACTTCTTCTATGATGTCCTACACCTTTCCGGAGAAGAACCTAAGCTCATGAAGGTAAAATCCATCGTAGGCATTATACCAATGTTTGCCGTAGAACCTATTCGGGAAGAATTGTTTGATGATCTTCCGGAATTTAAAAAACGCTTGAATTTTTTCTTCAAGGAAAGACCAAAACTGGCCGCATTGGTATCCAACTGGATTCACCCCGGGCGTGACAAAAGACGACTCTTTTCATTGTTGAGGGGACATCGAATGAAGAGTATCCTTAATAAAATGCTTGATGAGAAAGAGTTTTTATCAGAATATGGCATTCGCTCCTTGTCCAAGGATCATCTGGAACATCCCTATTCTGTGCAAATCAATGGCAATAAGTTTTCCATCAGGTATGCACCGGGAGAATCGGAGACCTCTATGTTTGGAGGAAACAGCAATTGGCGGGGCCCCATTTGGTTCCCAATCAATTACCTGATCATTGAGTCATTGAAAAAGTTTGACTACTATTACGGTGGAACATTCTCCATTGAATACCCTACGGGGTCTGGGAAATACATCACCCTGGATTTGATCGCGAAAGAATTGTCGCTTAGGTTGATCAACATCTTCATGAAAGACAAAGATGGGAATCGGCCAATCTATGCAGATAATGAAAAAATGCAAAAAGACCCGCATTTTCAGGATTTGATTCTATTCTATGAGTATTTTCATGGAGACAATGGGCGTGGTCTGGGAGCATCCCACCAAACCGGCTGGACAGGCTTGATTGCCGAGTTGATTCACAAATACCATAAAGAACAGGAATTTTACCCTAATGCTGCTACCGAATTTAGTTCCTAACAGATTAGAAGCCGGCTGCGATGAAGTGGGAAGAGGGTGCCTATGTGGCCCTGTAACTGCCGCGGCGGTTATTCTTCCGGAAGACTATGCCAATGAGTGGATCAATGATTCTAAAAAATTAACCAAGGGCAACAGGGAAAGGCTTACCAATGAAATCAAGGAGAATGCTTTGGCTTGGGCCATCGCTAGTGCCACCGTTGAGGAAATTGATGAAATCAATATCTTGAATGCCTCTTTCTTGGCCATGAACAGGGCGATTGATACCTTAAATGTCAAGCCTGAGTTTTTATTGATTGATGGCAACAGGTTTAACCCTGTCTACGATATCCCCTACCAATGTATCGTAAAAGGGGATGCCAAATATGCCAGTATAGCCGCCGCTTCTATTTTGGCAAAAACCCACAGAGATGAATTGATGACCAAGCTAGCCCTTGAATATCCGGGGTACGGTTGGGAGAAAAATGTGGGTTATCCAACCAAAGCACACCGGTTGGGCCTACAAACATTAGGTCCTTGCCCCCACCATAGAAAATCTTTTCGATTGCTTCCGAAATAAGTTGGCGATACCTTATTCTATTCCGAAAGCTAATAAGCTTTGTGGAATACTGTTGATGATATCTGTAGGCAAAGTGCCCCTTCCATATTTTTCTCCGGCAAGTTCTCCGGCATGTCCATGATGAAAAACACCACAAATGGCTGCATTTTTCATTGAATACCCCTGGCCTAATAAGGAGGTGAGTATTCCTGTGAGCACATCTCCGGAACCACCTGTAGCCATAAAAACTGTTCCGGAATTATTAAATACCTGAGTTCCATCCGGAAAAGTAAGCAGACTAAATGCTCCCTTTAAAACCAAACTGCAATGATTATTCATGCAAAAATCTTTGGCCAGTTTGATTCGCTGAAGGTGATTGTCACAGGTTTTACCCGTTAACCTTTCAAACTCTTTTAAATGTGGTGTCAGCACAACATTTGGGTGCAATAAAGCTATCCACTCCCGTTTTTCTCCAAGGATATTAATGGCATCAGCATCCAGTACTGTAGGCCCTGTATAGTTTTCAAGAACATGGTGTACCAGTTTATGCGCATGATTACCTTTGCCCAATCCGGGGCCCAGGCCTATTGCGTCTATCCCTGCAAGATCAAGGTCAGCATCCACTTCCATATCAGAGGACGGGGGAATTACCATGGCCTCAGGTATGGTGGACTGGACAATGTTTACCCCACACCCCGGTACTTTGCAAAACACAAGCCCCGCCCCTGTTCGCAATGAAGCCTTTGTACTTAGACAAATAGATCCCATTTTCCCAAAACTTCCTCCTGCCAAAATAATGCGTCCAAAATCTCCCTTATGACTAAAGACATGGAATTTCCGATGGTAGGCAGGCATGTTCTCTCCGGAAAAAAACCAATACTCTGAAGGAAAAGGTTTAAAATGTTTGGGTTCCATTCCTATATTTCTCACCACTAACTTTCCTACATAAGCAGCATGCTCAGGGAAAAGCAAAGCCAATTTTGGAAATTGGAAGCTGATGGTATAATCTGCATGAAACACTTCCCCGTCTGCCGGAGTCTCTGAAGGAAGTCCGGACGGCATGTCTACACTGATTTTCACAGCCTCATTATTATTTAACATTTGCACCAAATCCAAGTACTCCCCTTCCAAAGGACGGTTTATTCCGACACCAAAAATAGCATCTATGCATAGATCCCTGGGCTCCAATTGACGCCAATTACTTTCTATTACTTTTTTCGGTAAAACTTTCAGGTTTTTAATGAAATCAACAGATCCTTTTTCCTGATTGCCAATTATAGCAACTTTCACCTCATAACCCATTCCTGACAATATTCTTGCAATGGCAAGGCCATCTCCCCCGTTATTACCTGTTCCACAATAAATATTAACCGTGTAGGCTTTCTTATACTTGGATTCAAACCAATGACAAAATTCATTGGCAGCCCTTTCCATCAACTGATAGGAGCTAATTCCCGATTCTTTGACAAACAAAGCATCAAGCTCTTTCACTTGTTTTCCTACTATTACTTTTTGCATAAAATATTATAATCAGTGACTTTCAAATAATAAAATTACAAGACAAGCACCACAAAGCAAGTGCTACATGTTGTTTCAGTAATTCAAAAGGTGAAGAAAATTTTATAGCCCATGTTTCCCAAATCACCACCACCGATTTCTAATCCCTTTGTAAAACCTTCAAAAAAAACACTTCCTATCCAACTCCTAAAAAGGCGAACTCATAAACTGAAAGGCAAAGTGAAAGTAAAGCATAAATAATCTTGGTCATCCGTTTGAAAATTTAAGGTAATAAATGACAGTCCAAAAAAACAATTAATCTTTCTTCAGATTAAATTGTATCTAAGGAAGGGAGTGAAAATAATTGACATTTAGTTAGAAACATAAATTTTAAATAAAGAGTATTCGCCTCAAATTACTCTAAACGGGTAGATTAATAGCCCTTGAAAGGCAAATTGGGTAAAGGTTTACAAGGGAGTCTATGTCATTAATCCATTTATGAGAAAGTCAAAATCCCCTAGGGATAATGGGTTGAAAATATTCTTAAAATTAGGCACAATCACTGCTATTGTCAATGCTCTTTCAATCGATGGGTATAAATGGGCAATTTTTAATATTACTCCAACCCTTACATTAAGAGTACCATACTTCCGATAACATATTTTTAACATAGAATAATGGCCCAAATCATCTGGTTTTCAGTCTTCCATTAGAGAGCAAGTGTAGATAAAAAAAACCACCAATCTTTAACTAGCTTTTTCACCACGATCTAATCAATGAAATATGAAAATCAACCTTTACAAAAATACAGTCTCCATTTTTGCTTTACTCTTGATTGTCTTTGCTTGTTCTGAATCCAAAAAACAACAGCCCAGTACATCCAAAGCCCTTATCAGCAAAAAGATTTCAGAACTTTACCAAACAAAAACAGTTGCAGAACTTAATGCCCTTACTTACGAGGATGCTTTTGCCATGTTTACAGCGGAAGAAATTGAAATCTTGGCAAGTGGGCATTGGACATTTAATGTAAATGTTCCTGTTGTTGTATCTGTAATGCGTAGTAAAAAGCAAATAAACATTCCTTTTTGGCTTAAAGACCGGGGTTTTGAGAAAACTGGAATGCATATGCAAAACGAGATGACAACTTATGAAGTTTGGCAAAAGGAATTTGATAAAGGAGAAGTTGGGCTGGGCATAAACGGTTTGGTGAATTACAGCTACCATTATTTTGTAAGTGTAGCTCCTAAAAATCCAGGAGATGCATTGACTATCAGCAATATTTATCCTGAAACCAACTTTATTGGCACCTTAGATAATGGGGCATTTGTGTACCATGATTGGGACGAGTTAGTGCTTTCGGAGGTACCTGAGGCCTTAAAAGGACAGCAAATGCTCACAACCGTACGTGGTAGAGGAACCGAATCACAGTTGGTCAAAGCATTTAGAACCACTAAGTTTCCAGCTACAGAAAAAGCAGATCAAATCATGCTTACATGGAGTGCAGATCCTTCCTCCACCATGGACATCCAATGGAGAACAGCAAGCTCTATTGATTCAAGCAAAGTAAGCTATCGAATAAAAGGAACTGATGTTGTCCACACCCAAAAGGCTGAAAAGTATGAAATGGAAGACCTAAGGCTAGCCAATGATCGTTATGTCAATCGTTTTACTGCTCAATTAGAAAACTTGGAAGCAGGAACTACTTATGAATATAAAATAAGTACTCAAAACAGCTGGCCGGCAACACAAACCTTTACCACCCAATCCAAAGACGATAGTTTTTCATTCATCTGGTATGGAGACACACACTTTTCGCCCGTATGGGGAAAGCTAGCGAATCAGGCTTTTCAAAAACATCCAGAGGCAGCATTTCATGCCATTGCCGGTGATTTGGTAAGTGATGGTCTCCATAGAGACCAATGGGATGAACTCTTTGAATACTCCAAAGATGTCATTTCTCAGAGACCTTTTATGAATGTGATAGGAAACCATGACAACCGTATGGGCTTGGGTGCAGAGATGTACAGGCAACTTTTCAGTTACCCAACCAATGGACCTAAAGACCTCCCTACTGAGCACACCTATGCCTTCACCTATAAAAATGCCTTGTATTTGATGATTGATGCCACCTCTAAGGACGAATTGCAAACCCAATGGATAGAGCAGCAATTGAGTGCATCCAAAGCCACATGGAAATTTGCCATGTTTCACTTCCCTCCTTACAATTGGGAGGAGCCATATCCTAATATCCAAAAAGAATGGATTCCTCTGTTTGATAAGTATCATGTTGACATGGTGTTTTCGGGACATATTCATTATTATATGCGCTCCAAGCCCATGAAAGATGGCCAAGTAGTCCCTAAGTCCCAAGATGGTATCATTTACCTGATTTCCATAGGTATTCCTAGCCCTCATAGGGGCATGGACGAAGAACCCTATGCCGAGATTAGGTATGAGCAAGGACCATTTTATCAGGTTTTGGATATCGACGGCAACAGTCTTACCTACACCGCCAAGGATTCCAGTGAAAATGTGATTGATGCGTTTAGTTTGGTTAAGTAATTTATTGTTTATCAGACAAAACATTGTGTTAAACCCGAAATATAGAAAACGTCTTTCTAGTCTAAGCTTAGGGAAGAATAACTTGCACTTAAAATGCTAAAAAGGTCAACTTCCACAGGTTTTGCGAACAGTTATTCGTCAATGTTTTGGCTAAAGCCAGGGAAATGAGAAAATTTCCAAAACCCCCAGCTAAAGCTGGGGGCCATTGAGAAATGTAATCAATAAATACATTTCCTATTCCATCAGATTTTCAAATTAAATAACCTTCTCAATAGGAATGGGCTTTAGCCCATTTATTAAAGCAATATCCTATTTGTCCGGCTTTAGCCGAAATTTAAAGCGATAAAGGGTTTTCATATATTACACCTTGACCGTTGGATTTGGCCTGTGACACCTATGGCTTCGACAGGCTCAGCCACCGGTGCCGGATAGAGAAAAATTTAGACATAAAAAAAGCCGAGATTGCTCTCGGCTAATTGGTGGGCCCACCTGGGCTCGAACCAGGGACTTTCTGATTATGAGTCAGATACTCTAACCAGCTGAGTTATAGGCCCCACTATTTTTAAGATTTTATCCCCTCTTCTATTTGACCACAAATAAAAGAAAGTAATCTTCCAAGTCCAACTATTTTTTCAAATTCAACTTGGCTCCCATTTGAAGTTTAAAAGTCTTTTGAAGCTTTTACCTTGCTTTTGGGAATGCAATGTTACATATTTGATTTTAAAATCACAACATAAATTGTAATGAAAAATTGGCAAGAAATTGAATTTTTGATTTTTGATTTAGGCAATGTTATCTATGACATTGATTACCAACGGACTTTTGAAAAAATAAATAGTCGCCTTCCGGAAAACCAACATCATTTAATTAAAGAATTTATGGTCTCCCCTATTCACTTTGACTTAGAAACCGGGAAATCTGACGAAAATACTTTTAGAAATGGGGTGAGGGATTTCTTTTCTTCAGACTGGGAAGATGCATGGATTGATGAGGTTTGGAACAGTATCCTAGTAGATATTCCTCAAGAAAGATTGGAGTTGCTAATCGAACTGAAGAAAAAATACCCTTTGTACATGCTGAGCAATACCAACAGCATCCATTTTAAGGTGGTGGAAGAAACTTTCAAAAGAAAATTACCAGAAGGCACCTGGCCTCAACTTTTTGACCATATGTTCTTAAGTCAAGAAATGGGTTTGCGTAAACCTGATGAAGCCATCTACAAAGAGGTGGTCAAAGGCATTGGTGCAGCTCCGGAAAAATGTTTGTTTTTTGATGACCTCAAAGAGAACCTTTTGGGCGCGAATAAAGTTGGCTTACAAACACATCATATTGACCACCCAAAAGCATTAATCAACTTTTTCCAAAATGTATAGTACCAAAGAATATTTAAAACACGGTACCCTTTTCCTATTAACAATTGTTGCAACTACCCTGGCAGGGGGTGAATGGCTATATGGAAGAAGCATACTCTCCTCCGAGCAACCCCTTACCTGGGAATATTTTGTCCTTTCTCTACAGTTTTCCCTTCCTTTTATAGGAATTCTATTGATTCATGAGTTGGGGCATTTGTTTACTTCCATTTACCATAAAGTAAAATCTTCCTTGCCTTTTTTCATTCCTGCCTGGCTGGGCTTCTTGGGTTCCCCTTCCATAGGAACCTTTGGGGCCGTTATCCAAATGAAGGGATTAATAAGCAGTAGAAAAAAATTCTTCGATATAGGTGTTGCAGGCCCTATCGCAGGCTTTGTGGTGGCATTAGGCGTTTTGTTTTATGGTTTCACAAATTTGCCTGAAGCGGATTATATCTATGAGGTGCATCCCGAATATGCAGATCCGGATTACGTGCTGGCAGAAGACGAAGAGGTAATGGATTTTGAATTGGGGTACAACCTATTATTTTGGGCAATGGAACAAACCTTGGCAGATCCGGAGCGAATGCCCGCCATGTCTGAAATCATACATTATCCATACCTTTTTGCGGGGTATTTGGCCTTGTTTTTTACAGCCATTAACCTTTTACCCATTGGCCAATTGGATGGAGGACATGTGGTATTTGGGCTGTTTCCCAAAAAACACAAGATTATCTCCCTAGTGGTCTATACCGCATTTTTATTTTACGCAGGACTTGGGATAATAAGTCCCTTTGAGGACATCAATTACTTGGCATTGGCCTTACCCCTGTATGTAGGTTTTCTTTACATCTGCTACCGAAAATCAGACTTATCCAATACCAACAAATGGATAATGGCGTTAATGATTGCAGCCATTCAATACAGCTTGGTGAGTATTTGGCCGGATATTCAAGGCTATTCCGGTTGGCTTTTCTTTGCCTTTCTGGTAGGCCGGATTTTAGGTATCAAACACCCGGAGGTGATCGATGGAAGAAAATTAAATCAAAAACGAATCATTCTGGGTTGGTTAGCCATCGTTATTTTCATCTTATGCTTTACCCCCGAACCATTCGTTTTTGAACAATAAATAAAGAAAACAATTACTCTTCTTCCAGTTCTCTATAAGCCAAAATACCTCCGATAACATTACGGACTTTTGTGAAGCCTTTGCTCTCTAAAAACTGCTTGGCATTTCCACTTCTGGCACCGGAACGACAATGAACAATGATTTCATCGTCCTTGTGCATTTCTATTTCAGACAGCTTATTTGGAAGTTGGGCTAGAGGTATATTTTTAGCCCCCAAGTTGTCCTCTTCATATTCATAAACTTCTCTGACATCTAAAAAAACAAACTGTTCCTCTTTGTCTAATCTTTCCTTTAATTCTTCTACTTCTATGTCTTTCATCGGTACTTATTGAACAATAATTCTTTGAGTTAAGGACTGGCCATTTTTCACCAATTTGATCAGGTACAGTCCTTTTTGACTTTCTGTAAAATTAAGCATTTTACCTGCTTTATCCTCTTCCTGTGGTATATTTATCAACCTTCCCTGAAAATCAAAAACTTTGACATCAGTGACTTCACCTACCACATACAATCTCTCTGTTACCGGGTTAGGGTAAATAACTAAATCATCATCCGGCAATTCCGTTTCTTCCACCACGGGGTCTAAACTCAAATGAGCCCGCATCATTAAGTTTCCTCTGACAACTTCATTCTGCTGCCAGGCTCCCACCACATTGTAAAAAATCCGGTCCCCGGAATCTCCACTTTTATCCAAACCTACAGGAAGGTAGTCATTTGAAAACTGAGTGAAACCTACAAAGAAATGATCTTCAACGAGTATATTGGAGTCCAATGCAAAATAAGCATACGTGCCCAAACCTGCATCGGCAGGGATTAAGACCTCTTTTTGATACAATGGTTCCCTGCTAATGGTGTCCCATACCATCAATTCAATGGCATTGTTCCTTTGAGCAGGATCAACAAACTGAATGCTCACTCCTGCTAGGTAAGAAGGGTTGGTTAACTCAAAAGACAGGGCCAAAATACCCCCTCGTTGATTAATCCCCGCAGCATAATCAGCCATCCCGTTGTCATAAGCATAAAAATCGCGAAAAGGGATAACAATTTTACTCGTATCATTCACCCGAAAATCCACATTGGAAGGATATCCATCCCCTCCTTCTGTCTCCAAAAGCGTATCCCCTGCCATCAGATACATCGACACTTCTACATCCATGGGCTCATCGATTGCCTCCACCAATGCTTTGACATCTAAATTACCACTACTAAATGCTCTTCGCTCAAGGGCCTGAGGCACCGGGTTAAATGGACTGTTGGAATTGGGCGCATCCAATAGCTCACCCGTAGCCAGATTTTTTAGGCTTACGGTATATTCCATGGCCCTAAACCTATTGGCGAGGTTGTTGAATTCGTTGGTAATCGGTCCTGTGATCTTGTCCTCGTTAATTTCAAAATAAGGGATAGCAAAATAAGGTGCAAATGGACTCCCTGGTATTTGGGTGATTGCCCTGTCTTCAGGAAACCTGTCGATAATACTCCTATCCTTGTTCAGGTAAATATAATCCAAAATCCACGAGTCAAAGGGACCTGAAATTCTTCCGGATTGCTGAAATTTAAATTGGAAGGCACCATACAGAAATTTATTCTCCACAGGCAATACCACTTGAACAAATTCATCGGTTGACAAATCTGCCTCTCCGCTTTGGCTCCAGACCAATTCCCAAGAGCCTTCTGAATCTAAAAAATACAATTCAAGCGCATCTGAATCATCAGGGCGTTCGGCCTTGCCACCTGCCTGCCAATAGAAACTAAGGTACGTATCCTCTGCAGCGGTCAAATCAATTGGTTTGGAGAGCAATTGATCTCCCTCTCCTTCTTCTAACCTGGTAGAAGAATAGGGTTGCCCGGTTTCATCCACCCCATCAAACACTACAACCCCTAAAGAAGGGGCTGAAATTCCGGTGGTAAAGGAAGCATTTACTCCCTTGGCTTCCCACAATAACTCAGAGCATTCGCCGGAAGAGAAATCATCCCAAAATGGGAGCTGAAGCGCATCTTCTGCCGTTTTTAAATTATAAGTTGATGCTGGTTCTTTAGAAATCGAATGGGAAGGAATCGGTAATTGGCGAAATTGTGCCAGACTGTCAAAACTTATCAAAAGCCCCAACAATAGCACAGCAATCAGACCTGATCCCTTATATTTCTTCATTTAAAAGTCTATTTCTTGGGCAAGTTTAGAAACCCATACATCCACACGCTCCCCTGTTCTCATACTTAGTCCGGAAGGTGGAAGTTGCTTTATTACGGTACCTTTTGGAACAGTATCTGTTTCCACGTAATTGATTTCTCCCATGGTAAGCCCGGAGCCTAAAATTAAAAATTCGGCTTCGAGATCATCCATTCCTATTATATTTGGCATGGTCAATACCTGATTGCCCAAACCATCACCCACCACCAAATCTATCTTAGAACCTTTGGGTATCTCTAAACCTTCCTTTATTTCTCTGCCTCTGTATTTTTGTTTCAACACCGCATTGTGGCCAATATCCGGCACATAAACTATATCTCCCCTTACCAAACCAAAGTTGGATATTATTTCTTGCGCATTTTTTAGCGGAGTATTGACCAAGTTAGGCATCTTGATTAAAGGTGCATTTTTCGCATTCAGGGTAACATATATTTTACGTTCCTGCTTTACTTTAGCTCCGGGTTTAGGGTTTTGTTTTAAAACTACCAAGGGCTTGGCTTCAGCTTCAAAACCACTGTCTAAAGTAACTTCCATTAACAGGTTCCTGCCTGCTAAATATTCTTGAACTTCATCATAGTGAAAGCCCTCTAAATCCGGAACTGTAACCGATTCCCCATGATGGGTATAACTCGGTAAATAAATTTGGAAAAAGGTAAACAATAACCCAAAGGTAATGGCCAATATAATTAACAGGTGAATACCTATTTTTTTAATACCTACTTTAAAATCACTCATAATTTGTCCTATGCAAGATTTGATCCAACTTTTAAGGATGTAACCTTTTTTTCATTTGAATACTTATGCAAATTAATGCTATAATTTAAATCTTGTAAATTACAGCTGATATTTTTCTGAAAGAACTGCCCTCCCAATTTCATCCTATCATTGAATAACCAATCTTTTGGTTAGTAGGAAATCCTCACCTATGATCTTTACAATAAATAAACCGCTACTTAAATGCTCCTTCCCAAAGGTATACGTTTGATTTAAAGTATTGGAAAAAGTAACATCGTATGCTTTTTGTCCTGATGTACTGAAGAATTGAATGGTTACCTCTTCGTAATCCTGCAAATTGAACGTAATGTTGAATACATCCTGAGCAGGGTTAGGATAAATCAAGGTCTGGTTTATTTCAGGTACAACCGGGTCAGGATTATCAGACAAATACAAAGAAATATTGTCCAACTGCAATACCCCATCTGTATCATTTTCGTTTTGTACTTTAAAATATATCCGTACTTTTTCTTCCCCGGCAAAGTCATTCAAATTGACAAAACTGTGTTGGCTTTCGTCATCAGATCCACTGGAAACCATTTGTTTATTAAGCGCTTCACCTGTCACCTCCCACACAGTTTGCCCCGTTTGGCCTCCATCTATGCTCACCAAAATTGAGAAACCGGACAAACCAACGGCGGAAAAGCCATTTCCTCCATAATCAAAAATTAATCCCGCCCTACTTGTCCCATCCAAGGAGAATTCGGGTGAAACCAACCAATAGCTATTGTCTTTTTCCATTTCGGACAATACAGCTTGATTTTCTGAAGATAATGATGCCACCTGCCAGGAAGGCAAATTATTTTCGGGATTAATGCTAAGCCAGTCATCAAGTTGACCGGAATCAAAATTTTGCCTCCATGGGGCCAAAATACTTGCTTCATCCTGAATAAAATACCTTGTCAATTGGTCCCCTGAATCATCATTTTGATCAAAATTAGGCATTGAAACTTCATAGGTAACTTGATTTAAACCGGGATCAAATGAATTGTCTAACTCCACGCTAATGGAGGATCCTGGTGCAATGCTGACATCTTCTATCAAGGTTGATTCACCCGAACCTTTGTTTAAATAAAAACTCGTGACAGGTAAATTTCCATTATTGGTCAGGGTCAATTTATCTGCTACTTGTTCCCCATTCACTACCGGTAATGGCTCCTCTACAGCATTAATCCCCATTAGGTATTTTAGGTCTTCATCAGCGGTAATATTAATGTTTTTAATAAAAATATTATTTCCGTACCCATTGATTGAAACAAAAGCTATGCGCACATCACTTTCTCCGGCAAACGAACTGAGATTGACCAATTCTTTCCTAAACTGTTCCTCAGCATTTGGAACAAATTCATTGGAGGAAACATCCACCGTACCCAGCGTACTCCCTGACTTATGATATGGGGCCGTCAATAGGTTAAAGGTATTGCCACAATCAGTGGAAACCGCAACTATTAAGGACTCGCTATAAGCACTATTTGAAAAAGGTGAATAGGCCAGGTCAAATGACAACTGCGGATTTTGCAAATCAGAAAGATCAAAAACAGGACTTACCAAGTAGTCCAATTCACCCTGACCATTGTAATCAAAGCCATTGAGTAGAAAAACTTCCGTGGCACTTCCATCCACTTGAAGATCAATTGGTGTCCAGGTATAGGATTGGTCTTCATTGATGTATTCCCAACCTGAATTAACATTGTGTCCGGGATAGGAATAGGGCAAAGCTGCCGTGGCAGGCAAATTGGTAGTAATGCTTTGAAAATTATTTGACTGGTCCTCATCTTCAGCACCATTTACCAGCACTATCTCTGCGCCAAAGGTGTTGGTACTGCCACTTAAGAAAATCTCACTAAACTCGAGGAGTGCAGCTTCTCCAAGTTCAATATTAACTTCAAAATCTTTCGTTTCTTGGTCAGTCCCATTAACTTGAATACTTGCCCTGACCGAAGTTACCGTTTCTTGTCCTGCATTTACTACTTCAATAACGGGTACAATGGTATTGCTACAGCGATAGTTTGAGGGTGAAACAATTTCAGTTAATTCAAGATCATAACTATAAATCTGAGGGTCGGACAAGGCCCTGCTGCTGAGCAAGGACGCCCTCCTAGGGCTATAGGTCAAAATCACATCCATTCGTTCCACCTGACCTTCGGTAAAAAGGCTCATGCATCGGTCCGGTGTATAATCCATAAAGTTTTCCACCATATCTCTGGAATCACAGGTAAACCTAGGAGTGGCAACGCAGGTATTGTTGGATTGGCTTTGCAGTGGGGTATCGGTCACATAATCGTCAACCTCACAACCTCCATCACCCCAAATATGCCTAAGTCCTAAAAAATGTCCCATTTCGTGAGTCGCTGTTCTCCCTCTGGAATTTTGAGAAACATTGCCGATGCTTCCGAAATAATTGTAATCGATGGCCACACCATCAGTCTCGCGGGTAACCGTCGGGTTACTTAAGCCTTCCAATTCATTGGAAATAGGAAAACTGGCAAATCCTATGGTGGGTGGAGTAAGTGGCATTACCCAAATATTAAGGTATTCCTCAGGTGCCCAAGAGGCAAGCTGACCTACCAAAGCAGCATCATTTAATCCATAGGTATCTTTTGGTCCTTCCACCCTATTGATTCCATTGGAAGGCATGCCTTGGGGATCTTGTTTGGCTAAAACAAATTCGATCCCGGCACTTGAGGCCACATCTAAAAACTCAGTGGGAGTATTGGTAGTGAAATCAGCATTTTGCATTTGAAAATCCTCATTGAGAATTCTTATCTGATCTAAGATTTGAGCATCAGAGATATTTGCCCCCTCTCCAATTGCTTCTCCATGATGGATAACGTGAATGACCACAGGCAACTGTCTAATTTCATCAGCAAGTGTACGGTTCCCTTCGCTTTCCAACCTTAATTGCTCTCCTTTGGCCTCTACCCATCCTTCAAAATAGGCCTTGGATCCAAAGTATCCCAGAGATTGTGCTTGCTTTTCTTCAAAAAAAACGGTGGCACATTGTTCCAATGTCCTTCCTTCACTGTCGGTACTTGCCTCATTTTGACCTAAGGCAAAATTCCCTGCCCCTATAAAAAAGAATTGCACTGATACTAAACAAAATATCAGTGCATTAGAATATTTAATCATATTTTAAATAATAAGTCAGGCTACTTCAATATTTACAGCTTCTACCCTTATGATTTCAGGGATTGCCTTTTTTATCGCTTCTTCCACACCGGCCTTTAGCGTCATGGTAGACATAGGACAAGAACTACAAGCCCCTGTAAGTTCCAGTTGAAGTACCATATCTTCGGAAAGGTCTACGATCTTCACATTTCCACCATCTGCTTCTAAATAGGGCCTGATCGTATCCAGCGCCTTTTCGATTTGATCTTTGTATTGATCCAACATTGTTTTTAAACTTTAACCTGTACTACTTCTGTTTTACTTGCAGCAGCATTTCTGATGGCTACTTGTCTTGCTACACCTTCCGCGAAGTTGCTGAAAGCTTCTGCCATTACTCCTTCCTTCAACACCGCCGGATAACCACTGTCTCCACTTTCTCTGATGCCTTGAACCAATGGAATTTCCCCCAAATAGGTAACGTCATATTTCTCAGAAAGTTTGCGTCCACCCCCTTGTCCAAAGATATAGTACTTATTGTCAGGCAATTCTGCAGGTGTAAAGTAAGCCATATTTTCTACAACTCCCAATATAGGCACATTGATCTGAGCTTGCTTAAACATTGTCAATGCTTTGGTAGCATCTGCCAGTGCCACTTTTTGTGGGGTGGTCACGATCACAGCTCCGGTAACCGGAAGGGTTTGAACCATGGTAAGGTGAATATCTGAAGTACCCGGAGGCAGGTCAATCAGCAGGTAATCCAATTCCCCCCAATCTACATCTCCAATAAACTGCTTCAAAGCAGAGCTGGCCATGGGACCTCTCCAGACAACTGCATTTTCTGCAGGAGTCAAAAAACCTATGGACATCAATTTCACTCCATACTGCTCTATGGGAATTATTATATTCTTACCATTCTCTTGTTTGATGGCCGGTTGCTCACCTTCCACATTAAACATTGTTGGTACAGAGGGGCCAAATATATCTGCATCTATCAAGCCTACTTTAGCGCCTGATTTAGCCAAGGCAACAGCCAAATTTGAGGAACAAGTGCTCTTCCCTACCCCGCCTTTACCTGAGGCTATGGCGATAATATTTTTCACATTTGGTAATAAGGGCGCATCATTTCTGACTGTCGTTACATTTGAGGTCATCAAGATATCTGCCTCCACATCCTCACCAAGTGCTTTTTTTAAGGCCTCTTCACAATTCATCCTGATCAACTCCTTTAAAGGACAAGCAGGAGTGGTCAACACCACCTTAAAAGAAATTTTTTGGTCACTAATAATTTCCAAATCCTGAATCATACCGAGTGTCACCAAATCTTTTTTTAGATCGGGATCTTCCACTGTAGATAGGGCCTGTAAAACTTTTTCCTTAGAAATATTCATTCCTGATTTTTGATTTTTATGCAATTTATAGCTAATCCTCCGTTAATAAAATATTTTCATGTTTTATGGCGGGATTTGCTCTTGCTAAACTTACTTTTCTCGAAAAACTGCTCGCCCTTCTTTCGTATGCTTTCAAAGAAAGCACTTCGGTGACTAAATATATGCCCTTCCTAGAATTTCATTTTGTCATGAAGATAACCAGCTTTTGTATCAAGCCAAAGTTTAGCGTTTCAGCAAGTGCCTGTATTGCGGTATATTTAAGATATTTTAACCCTTTATCGCAAGTTTCACTTACTTTCTCAACTATTAAAAGGTCAAAATAGTTTCTAATTTTGGAAGGACGCTGTCCAAAGAATTCTCGTTCATAAAGCTTATCTTTACACCTCGATAAAAAACTATGGCCATATCTAATCAAACAACGGACAAGGTAAGAGAACGGGTAGACATTGAAGAAGTGGTCAATGACTATGTCACCCTGAAAAGAAAAGGACAAAACCTCTGGGCCTGTTGCCCTTTTCACCAAGAAAAGTCCCCTTCTTTTTCTGTTTCTCCTGCCAAACAGATTTACAAATGCTTTGGGTGTGGTAAAGCCGGAGACCCCATTCAGTTTATCATGGACATTGAAGGGCTGGGCTTTCCTGAAGCCATCAAGCATCTGGCAACAAAGTATGGTATCGAAATAGAGGAGGACAAGAATTTAGACCCTGTAGATATTCAAGCATACAATGAAAAAGAAAGCCTTTACATTGCACTAAATTTTGCCAAGACCTTTTTTCATGAAAATCTACAATCCGGAGAAGGAAAATCCATTGGGTTAAGTTATTTAAAAGAACGTGGCTTTGACATGGCCACCATAGAAAAATTTGAGCTGGGCTATTCCCTTGATGGTTGGGATCATTTGTTAAACAAAGCCAGAACATCAGGCTTCGAAGAAACCAACCTTTTAAAGGCAGGGCTAATCCTTGAACGTGAAAACAAGCCCGGCAACTACTATGACAGGTTTAGAGGACGGGTGATGTTTCCTATTCATAACCTGAGTGGAAAGCCTATTGCTTTTGGAGCGAGGATCATGACTCAGGACAAAAAGCAGCCCAAATACATCAACTCTCCGGAAACGGCCATCTACCACAAGAGTGACGTCCTTTATGGTATCTACCAGGCCAAACAAGCCATCCGACAGAAAGAAAACTGCTACCTCGTTGAAGGCTATACCGATGTAATCTCTATGCATTTGGCGGGGGTGGAAAATGTAGTTGCTTCATCCGGCACCTCTCTTACTGAGAACCAAATAAAGCTGATCAAACGATTTACTGATCAAGTCACGGTATTATATGATGGAGATGATGCAGGCATCAATGCATCTTTAAGAGGTATAGACATGTTATTGGAAGGCGGTCTGAACGTAAAGGCCGTGGTATTCCCTCCCAATGAAGATCCGGATAGTTTTTCCCGAAAAGCCGGGAAAGAGGGTTTCCAAAAGTTTCTTGAAGCTGAAGAAAAAGATTTTATTCATTTTAAAATTGACTTATTCACCAAAGGAGCGACAGACGACCCCATAAAAAAAGCAGAAGCCATTCGACAGGTAGTCTTAAGTATTTCAAAGGTTCCTGATCCGATTATACGATCCGTATATGCTAAAGAATCGGCCAGACTTTTGGGTATGGAGGAAGACATTTTACTTACTGAACTTAATCGCCAATTACTCAAAAACCAGCAAAAGAAAAGTCCTTCAAAATTTCAGAATGAGCCTGAATCGAGCCCTATCGAACAGCTACTTCCCGGTTCGCCGGCCGAAGAAACAAAGAAGACAGGACCTAGATCCATCAAGGAAGAAAGGGAACTAATAAGAATATTAATTAACTATGGCTTTGAGATGGTTTCTGAAGAGATGCATGTATGTGAATACCTGTTGGAAGAAATAAAAGACCTGAATTTTGATACACCTATCTATCAAGAATTGCTCAATCATTATAAAAATGCTTTGCGGGAAGGCACCATTCCCAAGTTCGATTATTTCTTAAAAATTCAAAATCCCAAATTAAAGACAGAAGTCATCGACATGGTAGCTCCTACCAGAGAAATTTCTCAAAATTGGGAGTCAAAGCACCAAATTTTTTCTAGAAGGGAAGCTGATGATCTTCCCGAAACCACCTATAAAGCCTCATTGAAGCTTAAGAGTGCCTATTTAAAGAGGATGCGTGATGAACTTGAAGAAAAAATTAAATTGGCAAAAGAGGAAGAATTAGAGGAATTATTAACCATGCATATGGAGCTTACGCAGTTAAAATCCAAAATAGATCGTGAGCTGGGCAATGTCATCCCTTCCAGAAATTAAACTAATATTTTGTAAAAAGGGTTAGTAAATAAATAATCGTAATTTTGTGATTACATATCAAAGACCATAAAGAATAAAATGAAAGATACTGTTTATCTTGATCCAATAGAAGACGCGATAGCGGCAATAAAAAACGGTGAAATCATAATTGTAGTAGATGATGATGATCGCGAAAATGAAGGAGATTTTATTTGTGCAGCAGAAAAAGTAACTCCTGAAATCATCAATTTTATGGCCACCCATGGCCGTGGATTAATCTGTGCTCCCCTAATAGAAGACCGATGTGAAGAACTAGGTCTAGAATTAATGGTTGGCACCAATACAGCAGCGTTTGAAACCCCTTTTACTGTATCTGTAGACCTGGTTGGGCATGGCTGCACCACTGGCATCTCTGCAAGTGATCGCTCAAAGACTATAAAAGCATTGATTGACCCCGATATTAATCCCGATGAATTGGGCAAACCAGGGCATATATTCCCATTAAAAGCAAAAAGAGGCGGAGTTTTGAGAAGATCAGGGCATACAGAAGCCGCCATTGATTTAGCTCGATTAGCCGGCTTACAACCTGCAGGAGTACTTGTAGAAATCATGAACGAAGATGGCACCATGGCACGTCTTTCTGATTTGGTACATGTCGCCAAAAAGTTTGATCTAAAACTGATATCCATAAAAGATTTAATTGCCTATCGCCTGAAGAACGATAGTTTGATTAAGCGAGAAATAGGGGTGGAAATGCCTACCGAATTCGGTAATTTTAAATTAATTGCTTACAAACAAACCAATACCAATGAAACTCATATGGCTTTAATCAAAGGCGAGTGGGAAGAGGGAGACACGGTAATGGTAAGGGTTCATTCCTCTTGTATTACAGGAGATATTTTTGGGTCTTGCAGATGTGATTGTGGACCACAATTGCATGAAGCCATGAAGATGGTAGAAGAAAATGGCAAAGGTTTGGTACTGTACATGAATCAAGAAGGTAGAGGCATCGGTTTGATCAATAAGCTGAAAGCCTATAAATTGCAAGAGGAAGGAATGGATACCGTTCAAGCCAATTTAGCCCTTGGTTTCCCTATGGACAAGCGGGATTATGGTGTTGGCGCCCAAATCCTTAGAGATTTAGGCGTAAGCAAAATCCAACTGATCACCAACAACCCGACAAAGAGAGTAGGCTTGTCCGGGTATGGCTTGGAGATTGTGGATACTGTTCCTTTAGAGATTAGTTCCAATCCACACAATGAAAAGTACCTGATGACCAAGCGAGATAAAATGGGACATCAAATCATGAAAAAATAAATCTTGGAGATATTATTTCACAGGTCATTCAACACAAAATGATTTTTTTTCGTTATTAGTGTAGAATCAAATTAAGAATCTGTCATGAAAAAATCCATAAATTTAATCTTGTGCTTGTTCCTTATCACCGGTATTTCCATGGCGCAGGAATTCCCATCGCAAGTTTGGCACCCGGGAAAAGTCTTCCTAACCTCCGGGCAAATGTCTGAAGGAAAGGTAAAATATGATTTGGATGCAAATGTGGTGTTGGTGCAAACCAATACCGTAGAAACCTATAGCTCTGCCTCTATCACCTATTTCGAAATTTTTGACGAAGTATATGGTGGAATTAGGACCTTCTATAGCCTTCCCTATGCGTTAAACTCAGATTATAAGACCCCGATTTTCTTTGAGGTTCTAACTGAGGGAGAAGACATCACCCTGCTTTGTAGAGAGTTTATCACTACAGACAACCGAGGCTATAACTCATATGCCATGAGAGGAATGTACATGAACCCCATGTGGGGAATGCCAATGATGGGCAGAGGTTTTAGCAGACTGGATTTCAACTTTTATTTCCTTCAAGATCAGAAAATATATAAATACAATCAAAAGAAAAGTGTCTTGCTCAAAGAGATTATGGACGACAAATCCTCGGAAATGAAGTTGTACATGAGGAAACACAAGCTTTCGCATGACAAGAGAGGGGATCTTTTGAGAATCACAGCCTATTACAATCAATTAAAAAGTAATTCTTAATGTCAAAACCTTTAATTTTAGTTTCCAATGATGATGGGATAACATCCAAAGGAATTCGTGTGTTGGTAGAAGTGATGAAGGAATTGGGGGAAGTCATTGTTGTTGCTCCCGACAGCCCTCAATCGGGCATGGGACATGCCATCACCATTGGTAACACTTTAAGGCTTTCAGAAGAAACCATTTTTACCGATGTTGTTGCCTATAAATCCAGTGGTACACCTGTGGATTGTGTAAAACTTGCAAAGCACTATGTTTTGAAAGACAAACAGCCGGATTTGGTAGTTAGTGGGATCAATCATGGAAGCAACACCTCCATAAGTGTGCTTTATTCCGGCACCATGTCTGCAGCTGTAGAAGGTGCCATAGAAGGAATTCCTTCCATCGGATTTAGCTTGTGTGATTACAGTGCCAATGCAGATTTTTCACATGTTAAGGAATATGTAGCGCAGATTTCCCGACAGGTATTGGAAAATGGAATTCCTAAAGGGGTAGCATTGAATGTAAATTTCCCGCCTAAAAGGAATGAGGCCCTAAAAGGCATTAAAATTTGTCGACAAGCAAGGGCCAAATGGCAGGAGGACTTTGAGGAAAGATACGATCCCAATGGGCGTAAGTATTTCTGGATGGCAGGGAATTTTGTCAATTTTGATAAAGGTGAAGACAATGACGAATGGGCCATTGCCAACAACTATGTCTCAGTGGTTCCTTGTCAATTTGATATGACGGCACACCATGCCATTTCTCAAATTAACAATGACTGGAACTGGGAAGACTTAAAAGCAAATTTATAGTGCCTACTGCTGATCCATCTGCATAGACAAAGCAACAAAATTTAAAGTGCCGGTTTTTAAATCGGCACTTTTTTTATGGATCCTTAGCCCCTCAATTATTCTACCCGGATTAGGTAATAAGCATTCTCCGCCCTGGCAATGGTCAGGGGTTAAGCCTGTGAATAGGTGCCGGTATTTGATTTACGACTCAAAAGGCATGGGACCGATGATTATTTTTGAACCCGAAATAAGCATACGCTGCCCTTTTCTGCCCCAAGCGGGCCACCAGCCAGCTGTATTATCAAAGGCAGGAAGAAAAATAAAAAGCGCCATTTCGCTTAATGGGACAGGTATGTCCTAATGGCAAAAATAGCCTCAAATTAGCTCCAAAACACTTTCACTTATAAACAATAGCTACTAAAAAGAGGACCCCTAAGCCAAAGAACAATATTAAATCAGCAACTTTTTCATTCTCCTACAGCTAAAAAAAAAAGAGAAAACCATTCCCCATAGTAATCCTAATTCCCAACACCCTGAACTGGTCCCTGAGCTTGTGGCCCCTGAGCCTGTCGAAGGGCCAGCCGTCAGAATGCTTAGTTATTGGTAACTGGCTTTTTATCAATAATCTTGAACTAAAACTTCAGTCGGAATATGAAGTGTTGAATTCAGCTTTCTTATCATTCTTAAAGTCAGTTTACGTTTTTTACTTAAAATTTCACTAACTCTACTTTTAAAACCAACAACTTCGGCTAAATCCTTTTGTTTCATTCCCATCTGTTCCATTCTGAATTTGATTGCCTCAATTGGGTCAGGCATTCCAATTGGAAAGTTCTCATTTTCATATCTGTCAATTAAGATTGAAAGGATTTCCAATTCATCTCCTTGTTCAGTTCCTTTTTTTGCATCAAAAATCTCTTCAAGTCTGTTCAGAGCGTTTTGATAGTCTTTTTCGTTTCTTATTGGTGTTATTTTCATAATCAGATATTATTTGCGTCTATTTTGTCATATTCTGCGTGAGTTCCGATGAATCTTATCCAGCATAATTGATATTCAAAGTTGAATTTTACAATCAATCGGTAGTTGTTGCCTTTAATATTGTAAACAATTGGATTGTCTTTTAAAATACTGGCACTCGGATAATCGTTTTTTAATTCATTAATATTTTTCCATTCGGATTTTTCAGTTTCTCTATACCAAGACTTTAATTGTTCTTCACAGTCAGCGTGTTTCTCCCAAAAGTCTCGTAAAGTTCGTTTCGCTATTACTCTCACATTGTACTTGTTTGTCCCTAATATAATAAAAAAGTTACCAATTTGGTAATAAGGTTTGTTTTTTAGCTTCTGACTAACGTATGGAAAAACCTTTAAATTGGCTCAATTTCGAGT
>TARA_R110002167_G_scaffold184717_1_pt1 | contig 53767 bp, 58 predicted proteins | sample TARA_R110002167 | Tara Oceans TARA_R110002167 (sample SAMEA4398238) | marine metagenome | biome: Polar Biome; feature: [MES] marine water layer (ENVO:01000295) within the mesopelagic zone...; material: water (ENVO:00002006), including particulate matter (ENVO:01000060) such...
AAATGATTCAAAGTGCTCATTCAATATTGAAGTTGAACCGAATGCAGTCCAAGAATTAAAAGACACTGTGTATGTTAAATTCATAAATGCGTTCAATGTTGTGAATGGCAGGTTTAATGGTGTAATGAGTTCATTATGAGCTCCTTACCTATCAAAGATGACATTGAGTCTTACTACAATCAAAATGAACGCATCGTTATTTTCAAAGAAGATTCAACAACGGCCTCTGGGCAGATATCAATGATTAAAGATACTTACTGTGTTCTAGATGAGCCAAACATATCAAACCCTAAACGAATGCATGTGATGGCATACCAAAAGATCCAATGTATTATGCCCGTCGAAGAGTACTTAAAGGCTGGTGGAGATTTGGATAAGGAAAAAGAATCATAATGGATTATGTAATTCTAAAAGAACTTGATAAGTACCCTGTCTTAAAAAAAGAAGAAGCTTATAAGTTAATAAAGGTTTTTCAGGATACGGGATGTATGGAATCTAGAAACCTTATGATTAAGCATAATATGGGAATGGTCTTTAAAATATCAGGGAAGATTTTCAAAGGCTATAAGGTCAAACATTTAGAAATGGATGATCTTATTTCTGAAGGTGTTGAAGGGCTTATTAAAGCAATAGCAAAGTTTGACCTAACGACTGGATATGCATTTAGCACGTATGCTTACTTCTGGGTGCATGATGCCATACAAAGAGGAATGCTGTGTAATGAGAATTTAATCAGAGTTCCTATACATGCTCATGACGCTATTACAGCAGCCAACAAAATCGACTCTGACAAAGAAGATAGCGGAATTATAAAAAGTGCAATTCTCGCAAAGAAGTGCATCTCATCCTTAGATGATGAGGATTGTTTTGATCAAATGGTTTCAAGAGCACCATCGCCTTTTGATGTGCTTTCAACTAACCAAAATAATAAAATAGTCCATGACATTCTTAACATACTCAATAGCAATGAAAAAACAGTGATACATTATAGGTTTGGCATAAACACCCCTGACTGCTTAACACTTGCTGAAATAGGTTTTCTGTTAGACGTTTCACGCGAGCGCATTAGGCAGATAGAAGTTAAAGCGATCCAAAAAATGTACAAGCACATAGAAGAAAACAAAATCAAATCATCTTTAATGAGCAAGGCAAGTTAAAATATTCCCCACGTGGGGAAAACAAAGAACACGGTGGTAATTACCACTCTTTGTGGCTATAGTGGTCAAGTATTAAATAAAACATGGAATAGCAAATATGGGATATGTGATAGCGGTCTGTCAAGGCAAGGGCGGTAGTGGGAAAACCACTACGGCAATAAACTTGGCGTGCGCTTTAAAAGAGCGGGGTCATTCAGTTTTGATTTGTGATATGGATAGAGATAAACCAGATGCTTTAAATTGGTCAAATGCTGGTAATGGTGTTCTGAAGACAGAGAGTATGGTGAAAGAAATATTTATGGATAACCCAATGCCAGAAATTGAGAAAATAAAATCAAACTATGATTTTATACTTCTAGATACACCACCAAACTTTCAATCAGCATCCATAAAAGCAGTTATGTTGAGCGATTATGTTGTTTTACCTACGTCTGACAGCATGCTTGATCAATTGGCATTATCTGATGCTGTATCAATACCTAAGATGGCTAAAAAACCATATTCTTTATTGGCAAATAGAGTAGATAAAAGATCAAAGTTATCACAGATGTTACTTAATAGTATCAAAGAAACAGGAAGCTGTTTTGAAGCCTACATTACTTCTAGAAAGAAAATGGTGGAGTCTCAGTTTGAAGGGAAGTGGATCGGTGAATATGACAAAAACGGTGACAACCATAAACAATACCAAGAGGTAGTTAAAGAATTACTAGAAAAACTAAAGGTGTGTCATGAGCTTTAAAAACTTTAATTTATCTGAAAAAATTGCCCAATCCGAACATGAGTTAGGTGTATCAATCAATAAAGATGAAATTTTATCAGTTAGTCCAGACAGTATTGATAACTGGGAATACAGAGATAGATCAGAAAACGAACTTGGAAGCATAGAAGACCTAATTGACAGTATAAAAACAAATGGACAAGTGCAGCCTATTATCATTACTGAAGCTAGTGATATTTTTAAGCCCAAAAATAAATCTTTGGCTGATGTTAAGTATGTCGTAATTGCCGGATACAGAAGGTGGCTTGCCTGCAAAAAAGCATGCATAGATGTTAAGTGCGTGGTAAGAAAAGTAACACTTCCTGAAGCTGTTGGGATACTGCTGTCTGAGAATGAAAAGGTTGATGTTTCTGATGCATCTAAAGGATTTTTATATAGTAAATTAATAGCTGATAAGAAGATAAACCAAAATGAATTATCTGAAAGGCTGGGGATTAATAAAAACAAGCTTTCAAATTATTTGGCATTTCAGGCTTTCCCAGAAGAATTTATCACTAAGGCAGAAGATTTATCAAATATATCTGCGCGAACAGCTGGATACTTGAGGAGTTTATTTAAAAAAGATCAAGACCATGTCGACGCCTTAATTAAAAATGCTCGAAAAATATCAAAAGGAATGGGTGAGCGATCAATATCCCAGCTTGTTGAAAATGAAATAAACCCAAAGAAAAAGCCTGATTCTTTGATCTACATAAAAAACAAACATTCAAAACTAATAGTTTCTGCTGATGGAACGCTCACAGTCAAAAGTAAAAATTATGAATCAGATGAATATATGAGTTTTTTGCAAGATGTGGAGGATATTTACAAAGAAAGGTTCTGTATTGATGACTGATAAATACAAAAAATACAACCAAAAAAGAAAAAATGAAATAGAGAGGTCTGGGTTAGTTAAGATACAAGGGTATGTTTCTCCATCCACTAAAGAATACTTTGAGTCTGTAAAAAGCTCTCAACAATTAAAAACTTTTGGTGAGGCTATAGATGAAACTATAAATAATATAATTTCCCCACGTGGGGAAACCTGATTTCAGAAACTGCACTTGTGAGTTGAATCCAAGAAATTGTGCATCTTAACCATCGTTTCACGACCACGAGTTAGGATGTAATGTAGTCACGAACAAAAGCCATAAAATTCAGGCTTTGTGTTTTTGAAAACTGTGTATAGTAGCCGTGTATTAAATCAAGTGCTAGAATAGGTTTTTTATACGAGTTAGCTACTTCAAAATGATAAAGGCATACGCAAGAATTTCTACAACAGCTCAAAATGTCGAAAGTCAGATAGACCGATTGAAAGAAAATGGATTTGACGAGATCTATACAGATAAGATCAGCGGGAAATCTAAAAGCCGCCCTCAGTTAGACGAGATGCTAAAATCTCTTAGGTCTGGTGATCAGGTTCTAATATACAGATTGGATAGATTGGGTCGGTCTATTTCAAATCTTTTAGAGATCATGCAGCTTTTTGAAGAGAAGGGCGTTTCGTTGCATAGTCTTTCTGAGGATATTAATACCAGCACAGCCTCTGGGAAACTAATCTTCCATATATTTGCCTCACTAGCCGACTTTGAGCACAACTTAATAGTAGAAAGAACAATGGTCGGATTAAAGGCTGCCAAGGCTAGAGGAAGGGTGGGTGGTCGCAAGAAAGGTTTATCTGACGAAGCTCAGGCAAAGGCAGAATTAGCTTATAATCTTTATCACTCCGAAAAGGCTAAAGATAAGACGGGTCAGAAGAAGAGGGCGGTAGATGTTTTGTGTGCGATAGTTGGCGTGTCTCGAAAGACATTCTATAACTATGTTGCTTGGCATGATAAAAACACACCAGAAAAGCAGGACAACTTGCTATGATTTATTGACAATATATACCCATCTGGGTATAATATATTAAAAGGCTTTGAGATTTTTTAAATGGAATTAAAATACTACGCAAAAAACAGTGGCAGGATGCCAGTCAAAGACTCGATTAATGATCTTCCGCTTGACGAGAAAGCAGATATTCTTGCAAGGCTGGATGGTGTTTCAAGGTATGGCTTTGATTACAGTAGAATCCAATTTAAGCAGATCAAAGGGAAGCTTTGGGAAATTAAGTACAAGTATAGAAATCAGCATAGGGTTCTATACTGCATGAAGTCTTCAGACCTCATGGTCTTGCTTCACTATGTTAAAAAGAAGACTCAGAAGTTAGAAGTTAAGGACCGTGAGATTGGTGAAAAAAGGATGATGGAGGTTTTAAATGAAAAATAAACATATTGGAGAAAATATTTCAGGGCATGTTGAAGAGTCACTAGATGACCCTGAATTCCAGAAGTTCTACATGAGATCCAAAATGATTGGTGAAATAGCGCAAAAGGTATATGAGCTTAGAATAAAATCTGGCCTATCCCAAAAAGAGATTGCTGATAAAGCTCAGACGACTCAGCCTGTAATAGCTCGACTTGAGAGCGGAAAAGACAAAAGAGTTCCATCGTTAGAGCTTCTTAATAAGATTGCGAGTGCGACTAATACACCGCTAAATATTTCATTTGGCTGAATTAAGATAACAGGAACATAAAAAATGAAAAAAAATGAGCTTGAATTTATAGAAAAGTTTCAAGAAATCACGCTTGATTCACATAAGAAAATATTGGATCTCCTTCAAGGGCAAAAAATGGGTGCAGGCGAGATAAATCCACTAATTGCGACATCTATTGTCGGACTTGTTTCAACTCTGGCTGATTTGGCTGAGATCGAAAATGAAGGCTCTGCAACGTACCTTTTTAAAGAAGTTGAGGCTGGAATAAAAGAAGGCGGCATTTCTAAAATAAAACAAATTCAGGATGAAAAAGGTAGTGCTCAGTATTCGATATCGGATCTAGAGCCGCATGATCTGGCTGGTGGCATGAATTATGTTGGCGGAAGGCTGTCTGTGACTCTAGCTGAGGCTATTCATGAGCTTCCCCTACCAATGAGGAAGCCTGAGATGTTTTTAAGGGCTATTGAGGCATTGCTTGCAAACTTGCTAAGTCAAAAATTTGATGCGTCCCATGAGGTCTTGGATCAGCTGTGTGAGCATATACATATGTCATTGCGTGACTTGCAAAGTAGACAGCCACTAAGTGTTGTGGAATAGGCTAGAGAATCCATGGAGCAAAAGTTTACCTTAATAGAAAATGCGTATGATTCTTTAAAGCATGCTGTGTCGCATATTAAACATGATAAAGAGGCCAAGCCCGAAGATTGGAAAAGGGTGATACTGGATATCTCACACGCAATTGAGCTTTTATTGAAAGAATATTTAAGAAATATTCACCCTGCGTTTATTGTTAAAGATATTGATAAATACACAAAAAAATCAAATGACTTTCAAACAATTGGATTTGATTTATGTCTTAAGAGAATGAGCAATATAGCAAATATTTCTTTTTCTGATAATGAAATAAAGTCCATTAAACTTGCCAAAGATAAACGTAATCAAATCCAGCATTATGAGTTTAAAATTGATCCGATTGGGTCAAGATCCTTGGTTGGAGAGCTTTTACTTTTCATATTTGATTTTTCTCTCAAGTATTTAAAAATCAATTTACATGAATCTTATCTTAATTATGAGGAACGAAGAACTTTAGAGGATTGCACGGATTTTTATAAAAAACTTATAGATGAAGCTCATGAATCAATTGAAGCTAATCATTTATCAGTGATTACATGCATTCAATGTTATAACGATACGTTTAGTGTAGATGATGGTAAATGTCTGGTTTGTCATTATCAGGAGGAAGTTTTGTATTGTTCTCGTGATGATTGCAATGAACCGTTTCTTATGAATGCTCACGATCACACTATTGACGAATGTTTTGTCAATTATGAAATCTATGAGGAATTATGCCCATCATGCCTGTATCTTGAAGGTTATGCAGCTGCAAACCATGAAAAATATTGATGGGTTGTTTGTGTGTGTTTTAGCAACAAGTCAGTTGTGACCTATCATGGCTAATAGTTTACTGGCCCATTTTGGGCTGTTAATCACAGCTCCGCATTCAAAATTTAAATTACTTATGAAGCCATTAATTAACGGCTTCTTTTAGTGCTTTTCCTGCTTTGAACCCTACAGCATTGGATGCTTTGATTGTCATTGCTTCACCACTTGATGGGTTGCGACCTTGACGCTCAGGGCGGTGTTTGACTTCAAAATTACCAAAGCCAATTAATGAAATATTATCTCCGTCAGATAGCGCTTTAGTTGCTCCAGCAACAAAGGCATTAATTACCGCCTCTGCTTCTTTTGCTGTGTCTAAGTTGGCAGCTTCTGCAATTACTTTAGCAAACTCTGATTTTGATAATGGCTTTTTCTTGTCAGTCATAATTAATCCTTTTTGTTTTTACAATTATGAAGTTATCCCTGAATTGGGCATTTGTAAATAATGTCATAAGGTTGTTGATATATGGTTGGGCAGGCTTGGCTTGCTGATTAGGTCAGTTAAGGCAATATAAACTTTGTCCATTTCTTCATCATTTGGGCTGAATTCAGAGGTGAATTGCTTAACGGCTTTGTGGCTGTTCATTTGGCTAAGTCTGACATTGTACCAGTAATAAAATACCATCCCTGCATCATGGTTTTCACAAGGGTTTACACCATAGTTGCTCATTACATCTATACATGCGCTCATCACATAAGATCGAATGGCTCGCTCTTTGGGGTTGCTGATAAGGTCTTCTAGCATTTGATAGGTGAATACCTTCTCAACATCATAGCAATCGCGCAGATGGTCATTAAATAGAAGCATTAAATGCTCACTATCTTCATCGGTAGCTAAAAACTCTTTAATTAATGCTTGGCGTTGGGAATTCTGTATTTTGAGTAGAGCGCCTTTATATGTAGTCTGAAATTGATACTTTTCAAAAATATCACCAAGCTCTAGTTTTTCCTCTATGTCTCCTAATCTTTTAAGCAAGCCTTCAAACATAATATCTTTTGGAAAAAAACTAAGCCCTTTTGTTTCTGCTCGTTCAGAAATTTCATAAAGCATATTGGCAAACCCTTCATCCCAATAAATGGTTTGAGCCTTAAAGGATTGGTTTGTTGTATCCTTTTTACAGCGGCGCATTTTGTTATAAATTTTTACAAACTCTTTGCACTGTGTAATTTCATTAGGCTTTAGCTTTTCATATATCTTTTCATTGTCGTCCTGCATATTGTAATCAAGATGCAGGGAGCCAATGGATATGGTTTTATTGTCATCATCTACTTTTTTTATATAGCGTCTCCTTTTGTCAGAAGGGCGGTCTGTAGTGGGGATGTTAAAAATAACTTTGTTTAACATTTTGTTTTCTCCTTATGCAATGGCTGCAATTGTGTTTTCAATTTGGTTTGTGATTTGTTGTTGTGAGTCTAATTGCTCCTCATATAGTGATTTTAAATAGCTTAACTTTTCAATTTCGAAGTCAGCCATTTTGCTGTCTAGGCGGTGTGATGTATTTTGTTTTTCCTGCAATTTGGATACGGCCAGTTGAAGACGATTTAAAATATCTGAATCAGGCAATGCATTAATGCTATTAACGCAGACTGGGAGCTTGCTTACTAGGCTTTCTAGTTGCTGACATACTTCTTGTCTTGATTGTGTTGCTGTAACAGTTAGGCCGATTCTTTCGCCGTACATGTTACAGGTGTTTAGCTCTCCTAAGACATGCTCAGGATTATTGAAGAAGTATTCATTAATGTTTAGCTTGTGTCCCTTCACATTAATTTTTTTGGTTTCGGTAAATGGAGTGTCGTTTATCTTATCCTTAATAAAGAAAACAATATCTACGGTTACTTTTGCATTGTCAAACATACAGTCAGGTAAGCGAAAAGCAGCAACTAAAGAGCCGTATTGGTTCATGAAGTGGCGCGGATGATCTCTTACATTATCAAGACAGTATTGAGGTAATACCATTGCCATTAAGCCGCCATGCTTTAATAAGAGAGTGCTTTTTGCAACAAAGTAGTGATGCATAACCATGCCATCTACAGAGGGAAAATTAACATCGCTAATTTTTTGGCCGCTGTATGGTGGGTTTCCGATTACAGCATCAAAAGTATTTTCTTTAAACTTTGATTTTTCAAACCCTGCATTTAAAACTTTTGCATAAGGGCAAATAGCTTTTGTGATTCTTGCGCTAAGCCTATCAAGCTCTATGGCGCTAATAATGCTGTTTTCTACAATAGAGTTGGGCATGTTAAAAATAAATGCACCATGCCCGCAAGCTGGTTCAAGAATGCGACCGCCCTTAAATCCCATGGCGTTAAGTCCGCTATATATACAATTAATAAGTGAAGTAGGGGTGTAGTAGGCTGTTTTACATGTAGACATTACATTTTGATATTCAGTATCACCTAAAACTTGCTTAAGTTTGGCATGTTGTTCTGTGGTCATGATTTTATGAAGGCCACCAAAACCAGAATATGACTTTAAGTCTATATCCTTGTTTATAAGCGCGATGACATTTAGGTTGTTTTCAAATCTAGGCATTTTAATAAACTCCGTTATAGGTTGGTTAAAGAGTTAAGCTTATCAACTTAACTAAATGTATTATAAAATAACCGCACAAACAAGACAACCAAAAACAGCAAAAAGAATTATAAAATAACTGCATAAATATCTTGCATAAAAACGCAGGTATAATATAATACATACAACAAGAACGGAAAGCCGACTTGTCTTAGTAACCTATAACGGAGAACGAAAAAATGGAAAACCCATTAAGTTTTTTAAATGATGATCAACAAAACAAAGACTTCTATGTCGAAGCATTCCTTAAGCTCTTAAAGCAAGATCAATTACCAGACTTCAGCGCTGATCAAGTAGAAAAAATTAAAGAAATAAAAACGCATATTGATCAATTGATTGAAATACATGTTGGAGAAATAAAATGACAAATAATGAAGCATTAATAATATTAGGTCTAACTGGCACAGTGAGTGCAAAAGACATCAAACTTGCTTATAAGCGCAAAGCTAAACAATTTCATCCAGATAAAAATCCAGCGGGTGCGGAAATGATGAAAATCATTAATGCAGCCTATGCAATGGTTAAAAACCTTGGATCCGCCACAGTTGAAGATGATTCGGATCTTTCGAGTTATCCAGAAGAGCTTGCAGAAGCCATTAATGCGATTCTAGGTGCTGAAGGCTTAAACATTGAAGTGTGCGGCCTTTGGGTGTGGGTAAGTGGTGAGACAGCAGCACACAAGACAATCTTAAAAGCATCTGGTTTCAAATGGGCAGCTAAGAAAAAAATGTGGTTTTTTAGACCACCTCAAGCAATGAGCAAAAATCGTTCAGGCCAAACGTGGAGCATGGATAAAATCCGAAGCAGCTACGGAAGCGATAAAGGTAAATCTAAACAAACACTTAAAATTTCAGCAGCATAGGAGTCAGAACCATGACTAAAAATATAGCACTTAAAACACATCTTTTAATCAATTCAGATAGAAAGCAGTCCAAGGCATTTTACCAAAGCCTAAAAATGAAAGGTTCTTTAGTGTGCAATAACCCAGTAAGTATTGCAAAATACTTAAAAAGAGCAGCGTAGCATATCAATATATTGCATATAGATATATGATATAAACAACTGCTACTTTAAATGGGTATTGTATGTCAAATTCAAGGTTTACTCTGGCGATTGCAAAAGGCGAATCATTTTGTAATCGTACTAGAGAAAAAAATGCGTTAAATCGAAACATAGAAAATAATGATCACACGGTCATCATTGCAACGAGACGCTATGGCAAAACAAGCCTGATCTCGGAAGTAATCAGAATCAATGAGCATAAAGCGGTGTGGTTTGATTTTTTGAAAACAATTGATGCTCAAGACGTGATTAATGTTTTATGCCAAAAGCTGTCTGTCTTGGTGGGGGAGCTGACAAGTGATCTAAGTTCGATCAAAGGCATCATTTATAAAATATTTGAGCGCTACAAGCCAGAGTTCATCACGAATATATATGGCCAACAGCTCAGATTCACGCTGCCAGATAAAAAGTCCTCCCCTGAAGATATTTCAGATTTACTTTTATCAGTAGATAAATTGGCTGTTGAGCTAAAGAAAAAAGTGGTGGTAGTCTGTGATGAGTTTCAGCAAATGGCTGAAATAGATAAAACGGGTGTTGTCCAAGCGGCTATTCGACACGCAGCAGAGCGATCAGAAAATGTTGCTTACGTTTTCTCAGGGTCGTCTAGGCATATGCTAGAAGTTTTATTTATGGATAAGACAAAGCCACTATATAGGCTTTGCAAAATAATGAAGCTCCATAAAATTCAAATTGAGCATTACTATAAATTTTTAACTGAGGCAGCAGTTGAGAGGTGGGGCAAGGCAATTCCTGAACCTGATATGTATGATTTACTCATACGCATGACAGAGCGCCACCCTTATTATGTGAATTATCTATGTTTGGAGCTTTGGGAGAATGAAGAGGTTCCAGACATTAAGACAATAGAAGCTACTTGGGAAAATATTGCTCAAGAAGTTATGCCTTACGTTAAAAATGACGTGAAGGGTTTAAGCGCCAATCAAAAGAGGGTGCTTACTTATCTGGCAAAAGTTAATTTTGGTAAAACGTTAGATCAAGAAACTTTGTTAGAAATAGGGGTTACAAATTATAGTAGCGCCAAGCAAGCCATTGAATACCTAGTGGCTAAAGATGTCATTTATTTAGATCCATTAGACAATGTATATGAAATGCATGACCCCGTGCTTAGAAAATATTTAAGCTGATGGTTTAGTCATCTAGCGAGGTGCTTTTTAAGGTTGCTCTAAGCTCTTTTAATTGAAAGAGCATTAATTTTAAATCATGTTTAAAATCTTCTTCTGGGTTTCTTTTAAATCGTGGCTCACTGGAAATAGGATTTGCTTCAAAGACATCATATTTATCAGCATCTTTGAATCTAATGAGTGTATGAGCAATGCCATTAATTAAATGTTCTAGTGGTGATAGTTTTGGATACTCTTTAGTAAATTCTTTGACTGCGCCATGAATAAAAATGACAAGAGTAGTTCTTAAGTATTTATTTAGAAGCTGCAAAGAGTGGCTGGGTGATAGGGGAGTGATGAAACCTTGATTGTCTTTGCTGTCCATTTTCTTAATGTCCTATTTTTACACGTACCCGGGCTTGGTGCTTTTGACTTCGAAGTTGAAACTTAGCTTGCTTTTCTTCCAATCCATTTTCTATAGAGAAGATTATCAAGTGTGTTTTGATTGGATTTAAATCCTTCAGTTTCTGATATCATTTTTTCTTTAGGCGGCACGTGAAAGTTAAATTTAAATTGTCTAAAAATCCTTCTGATGTTGCTCAAGCTACAGTTAGAAAGTTTGCAAATATCATCTAGATCCATTTCTTTTTCATCACGGCACTCTTCAATAAAATCTATAAAAGGCATTCCGTATTTATTCTCAATTCTTGATATAACCGTATCGGATTTAGGGATGCTCACAGTTAGATTTCCTTTGAGGTGTATTCAAGTTCAACATCTAGGATATCTGCCATTTCAAAGTGCTTAGAGACGATATTATCCATTAATAGAATAAGATTGTTTTTATCTAATTCTGAAATGATGCCGTAATAGCTCTGAATCTTTTGAAGATGATCAACGGTTCTGACTCTGACCTTCATCTTTCCTTTTTGAAACTCTTCTAGTCTATTCTTCATTTAAAATAACATCTTTATTTTTCTTGTTGAACATAGTTGTAAAATAGAAACCCAGAGGCCGAACCTCGATAGAGGTAGGCATGTTAATTATGGTCGCTTTAGCGAATTTTAGCACAGCTAAAATAATAAAGTACCATGCTTCGGCATCAACCCTCGCGCCCAATTTGTTTTCAAATTGTAGACGATTAGTGCGATTAATTGCAAATTTGCTTAGCTTTGATTGTGTTGATTATCAGACTCGGGTTGGTTATTGTTTTCATTTTCCTTAGTCAGTGAAGAATAGAATTCCTCGCCTTTCTCTTTTGCTTCGTTAAAGAGGGCGGTTAATGATTCTTTTGACCAATGCAAGATATCAGATTTTTTTGCTATTTTTCCAACTTCTACTAAACACTTTTCAGTTTCAGACTTTATTTGTTCTTCAAGTTTTTTCTTTTGATCCAATAATGCTTGAATTTTTGAGCTTGCCATTGTGTTGCCTTATTTATCTAAATCGTATGGAATCTATTTTACCATATTTTTCATTTTGTATTCTAGATATTTAGCCTTTTTAATGGCTTTGCTTTTCTCAAATATGGAATTCCCAATCTCATGAATTTTTTCTAAGTCATTTGTTGATGTTAAAATTTCTTTTGCATACAGGCTGACACCTAAAAAAAGCGAATGCGGGTCTTCAAGTTTTTTGTCATCGTAAAATTGCCCACCTTTGATTTCGCAGGCTTCTTTGAAAGATTGATCGTTGCATTTTTCAAAAATTAAACTCAGTGCTCCTAGTATGTGAGATATTTTATAGGCTGGTAAGTTTGCAGTAACAACCAAAGCGCCAACCATAATTATATCTCTATCGCTCATTGATTTCACATCGATATATTTTCCTGCTCCTGCAAGAATCATTATTTTACCAAATGACCGCTTTTGTTTGGTGTCTTTGAATCTGGCTCTAGACTTTTCTAATTCGATCTTATTTTCCAATTGCGAAAGTCTTTTTTTAAGCGCTAACAAATTATTAGAAACTGACATAAATCAGGCTAGTAAAAATTAGTAGTGTGTCTATTTTAACAGACCATAGTTAAAAGCAACAGACATATAGGTTCAGACAGATTTGAGCGTCTTTGCTAAAGGCGCAACTTGCATTGACTCCGTCAAAGCGATTGCTTATACTAAATTTATCATTTTGTATTTCTATTTTTTCAAAATATCCGTATGGCTATTCAGTACATTAGAGAAAGATATATCACTCGCTCTAATGGTCATAACGCATTGGCCGCTGCCGCATACCGTGCAAATGAAACATTATACTGTGAGAGAACAGGTACTACGTACAATTATTCCAATAAAGGCGATTGTGTTTATTCCCAGATCCTATTACCTGAAGCTGCTTATGATGAAAAGACAAATGATTCAAACCATCCATTCTTGGATCGTGAGACTTTATGGAATGCTGTTGAAGAGGCTGAGAGTAGTCACAACAGAAGGGCGACTGCTCAATTATCATTTGAGTTAAAGGTGGCTCTGCCTAAAGAGCTTACTCGTGAGCAAAACATAGAATTAATAAATCAATATGTTAAAGATCATTATGTTGATAGGTACGGTGTTGCGGCTGACATATGCATTCATGATAAGGGTGATGGCAATCCCCATGCTCACGTCATGTTCACACTTCGTAATGTTCTTAAAGTTGGTTTTTCAAAAACTAAGAACAGAGAAGTAACCACTACTGTCAGGAAGGTTGGACGTAATTTTGTCCCTGCTAAAAGAGGCAGGAATATTGAATGGGATAATGTCCAAAATAGATTTTTCCAGGCTAAGGAAATTGACCTTAAGGTTGATGAAGCAGGTATTGTGCCGACAGTCCATGAAGGTACTGTTCGTGATAGTGAGCACTATTATGGCCGCGCTAAGCACAACGAATCTGTAAGAGAAGATAATTTAGATATAGCTATGTCCTCCCCATCTAAGATCATCAAAGAACTTGAAAAGAGACATGCAGTATTTGATGAAAGAGACATTAAGAGTCTTACGTTTACGATGACTGGACACTCTGATAACCCTCATGATTATGATGATTCACTAAAGGCTGTTTTGTCTTCTTCATCTTTAGTCAGTCTTGGCTACAATGATGCTGGTCGCGCTTCCTATACAACTGTTGCCTCATATAAGAAAGAAGTGAATATGTCTGATCATTCAAATGATCTTTCAGTCAGGAATTCACTTACTGTAAGTCTTGAAAAGACTTATGCCATTGCTGCCAAGAATGGTCTGTCGGATGAGCAGACTGATGGCTTAATCCACCTTATTCAATCTGGTGATATTTCATGTTTGGTTGGCGTTGCTGGTGCAGGCAAAACCACACTTTTAGCATCATTGCATGAGGTTTATCAAGAGGCAGGTATTTCTGTAAAAGGGGCTTCTGTTTCAGGTAAGGCTGTTGAGGGTCTTGAAGAAGAGACAGGCATTAAGTCACGCACAGTTCATGGAATGCTTTACACCTACAGAGAGGGTGGTCATGCCTTAAAGTTTCTTCCAGAGGAAGGTTCTGTTTTGGTGATTGATGAGGCTGGAATGATTGGTCTGCACGACATGGCAGATCTTGTTAAAATGTCTCATGAGCGCAAATATGTTCTTAAACTTATTGGTGATCCAGAGCAGTTACAGCCTATAGATGTTGGTGCGCCATTTAGAGCTATTCTTCAGAATGTTGGTTTCTATAAGCTTGAACAGGTTCGCCGTCAGTCCTGCAAAAAAGAATGCGCCATGACCCATGCTTTGTCTCGCGGAGACACAGGTTTGGCGATTGATCATTATGTTTCTGATGATAGGTTGTTGCTAGATAATTCCAGCAATTTAAAGACTGAGCTTTTCAAACAGTGGGAAAGCTACACGGATGATTTGAATAGTTCTTTAATTATTGCCCACACAAATGAAGATGTGTTTGAGTTAAATTACCATGCCCGAAATTACTTGAGTAATATGGGGAGATTGGGTGAAGGGCATGAATTCACAGTCAAGGTTTCTGATAATAAGCAGGTCAAAGAGTTTGCTGCAAATGACCGCATTGTCTTCCTAAAAAATGATCGTAAAGTCGGTGTTAAGAATGGTAGCTTAGGTCAAATCCAATCAATAGAAGAGGGCATTGTTTCCGTCTTACTGGACAATGGCAAAACTGTTTCTTTTAATCCTAGAAAATACAATGAGTTTGATCATGGTTATGCGGTTACAGTCCATAAATCTCAGGGTGCGACCGTTGATAACTGCCTGACTTATGTTTCAGGGAAGGGTTGGGATAAGTATCTTTCTTATGTGGCGATGTCTCGACACCGTCATAACCTGCATGTCTATGCCGATCAATCATCTTATAATGATTTAGATGGATTGAAGCGACAATTAAGCAGTACCCCATTACGAGATAATATTTTAGATTTCCCACTACAGCAAGCCATACGTTTAGGGCAGGATGCTCATAAGATGGCTGGCCGTGCTGTTTCGCATGTTAAAGGCAACTATAAGAAAGCTAAGAAACCTTGGGATTTCTTGTTTAACTATTCTGCGGCCAAAGTAACCACTCAGAGTGATGTGCAGCATGATAGTTTGACTGCTAAGCAGGCGCTTAACAAAGAAGCTATGGTGGTTGCCAGCCTTAAAGATCTTCATGATGATGTTATTGCCAAATATGCTGTCTTTAGAGAGCAATACGGCAATAAATGGTATGAGTCTCCAGAAGGTAAAGCAGCATACGGACCAGTTGAAGATGCATTTTACTCAAGAAACAAAGCCGCCTATGATGTGCATCTAACAGGCCGTGATTTTGATAGGGCGTTACAGCTTAATAACCTGACTCAAGTAAATGTAGACGAGTGGCAGCAAGCTTACCTAGCTGAGCAGCGTGTACGAAGCTTTAGTAATGCCGGAAACAGTTTTGTTAAGGGTAGAATTGCAGGTGAAATTCTAGAGCACTCAGAGAGTAATCGTTATGTGTCCTCTAAAAACCTATGGTCTGACGTCAATGCTTTAGATCTAAGTTATCGTGCGCGTATAGAAGCCAAACAGGCTAAAGGATTTACTGAACTTCAAAAGACCGTACAGGAGTACCTTGATCATAATAAGGCTGCTGCAAAATATTGGAACAAGTCAGAAGCCGAGCACCAGAATGACGGCGGCAAAATGGGTGATGAGTTTGTGTTACCTGCTCATCAAGCTAAATACAAAGCAATTTCTGAATCATTTAGCAAGCGCTCTGAAGCATTGGCTTCTGAAATCATGGGTGAGAATAAAGAATCCTATAGTCGGGTGCTTGAAGTAATGTTTACCCATAAGCCTATTTTTGAAAAGGTTAGAAAAACACTTGCAAATAAAGCTAATCGTCATGATGGTCGTAAGCTTGTAAATGAGTATTTAAACACCCCTTATACTTCACAACGAAAATCAGAGACAGCTTATCTGATTCAAGAAAACTTCAAAGCGTACGCAGGCTCAATCTACAATTCTGAGATAGATCTCAAGCAGCTAAATAAAGATGCATTGCCGCATAAATGCAAAGTGGTATATGAAAGCTTGTCCCCTGAAGATAAGACATTTTATAACGAAACCAAGCCTTATGTTGCCACGATAAGATCAGTTGAAGAAAGAGCGGGTCGAGTTTCTGACTTGGAGGCTTTGAGAAATGAATTCTTAACTTGGCAGTCAGAATATAAGTTGGCGACTAAAGCGTTAGATAAGCCTGCAAAACTTGCTTACATAATGGCAAACCCAAGGCCAGAAAAAGTCATTGAAGTGAGCGTCAATCAAGCTAAGGAAAAAATGTACATTGCCTTAGCTGATCGCAATGAAGCTGCTTTTGATTTAAATAGCTCTCAAAGCAGGCTTGAGAGCATGGCTAAAGTTGATGTGCGTGCTTATGAAAGACAAGCATTTTTATCTTGGCAGCGTAAATTTATAAAATCAGGCAAAGATCTTGATGGTGATGCCAAAAAAGAAGCGCAATTAGCCTTTATTGCTAAAAATCCTCGCCCGGAGAAGGTCACGGCAGAGATGTTAGCGACCTATTCCTCACAAAAAGACGCTGTGGCGTTTAATGATGTGATTCCAACAATGAGAGGTAAAGGCTTTTTAAATCAAGTTGCCTTGCATAAAGAACGATTAGAGGCCAAAGATCGAGTTGAGGCATATCTCACAGGTGGTGAGCAGGATCACAAGCTTGCCTTTGAAATGACAGAACGTTATGCCAAACATGCTTTTTATATCAAGAAGCATAGAATTAACACGAAGAATCTTTGGAATAAGGCGCGTACCCATAAGCGTGAATTGTTATTCATGTCTCTACCTTATGAAGACAAAGTCATTCTCAGTGAATTAAATGATTATCGTAATCTTTGCCAGCAAGTCACTAAGTGTTCTGACAAAGTAAAAGACGCTGAAGATGAACGCAAAATTTATAAGCAGTGGGAGAAAGGCTACAAGTCATTTGCCTTAAAATTAAATGATCCAAAAGACAAGGCATCACGCTATGAGTATTTAGAATCCCACCCAAGACCTTTAAAAGTTACTAATGCTGGGATTAATGGCATCAAGCAGTCAATGTATGAAGCAATGGCTCTGCGCCACAAGACTGCTTTTGATTTGAATGAGCAAGATTTCAATATTGGGCGACTGGCAGATGTCACCGCCACCATCACAAACCGTAGGATTTATCAAAAGTGGGAACGTGAATACAAGGCTCACCTTAAAGGTTTAAATATTGATGATAAATCTTCACGAGTCGCTTACTTAGATAAACATCCACGCCCTGAAAAGATCACTCAAGCGCACTGTGATTCAGTGACAAAAGACTATGGTAATGACGATCTAATCGAAGCCGCTAATTTCCACGGCAAAGGATTCTTAAAGCATGTTGAGCTGCATGAGGAAATGCTTGAAGCCAAAATTCGTGTTGCAGAATACATTGATGGTGGGGCTAAGGATAAACAAACAGCGCACCGCATGGTTGAGCGTTACGGCAAGCATGCTTTCTTCTTAAAACTTAAAGAAGCAGATATTGGACTGGTTTTTGCACAAGCTAATGAAGTTCGGTACAACTTGGACAACGCCAAATTAGAAGGCGTGGACAAACAAGTACATCGCGCAATGGCTGACTATAAGCTTTCTGTTTCAGAAAGCTCTCAGGCATGGAAGCAGGCATTTAAAACTAAGGGTTCAGAAGATTTTAAAGCAGCCAAAGAATGTGTGTCTACACAAAATGAACTTGCGTACAAAGCTTCTAGGTTAGTTAATGCAAATCCAGATTCAAAAGCTTTGGATTTATTTAAAGACACAAATGCGAAGCGTCATCAAGCCAATCAAATTAAGTTTGCAGAGCACATAACAGCTCATCAAATGGCGCTTGATATCAAGGAATATAAGGCTGAGCAAAATTTTGATCAAATCAAGATTTTAGCTATAGCTATTCATAATAACTATGAGCTTGAAGTCGTTGAAAAAGGACTTCAAACAGAAGATGTGAGTCGCAATAAGTTCATGATTGATGCAGGTCTTGTGCCTGTTCCTGAATTGCTGCCTCAGCATGACTTAGAAGTCACTGCGCCTGATTATGGCATGATGGATGAATACTTTGTCCAGACAGCAAATGCGAGCCAGAAAGATAGCTTTACCCCTTCAGTAGAGCAATACCCTAAATCCAAGTACCAAGAAAAAATACGCACCACGTGGGATGCTGATCTAATTAGTCAAAGACTGATGGAAGATCCAGTCAGTACCTATACAGAAATATTTGGTGAACCTAAGTCGAAAAGCCCACGTGAAATGAAATGGTCGGGTGGCTTAATTGTGACTTTGACAGGCAACAAGGCCGGTTGCTGGTATGACTTTACCCAAGGTAAAGGTGGAACACCTCTTCAGGCACTACAAAATGAAAGAGGTTTGAATTTTGTTGATTCTTTACAAGAAGGCGCACGCATGGCGCATCTAACTGAAGACCAAGCACAAATAAGCTCTATCCACATATCAGAAAGAATTAAATCTAACGAGCTTATTAAAGCTAAGCAACTGGAAGACCAGAACTGCGTTTACAACAGAAGAATGGAGTCCGCTAGATCAATATGGGATTCAACAACTAAAATTGCTTTCACTAAAGCTGAGATTTACATGGAGCACCACAGAAATGTTTATGATGTTAATCATACTCAGCTAAGATTCCTTCCTGTCGGTGCTAAATGGATTGATTTTGAAGAAATAGATGGTGAGTTTGTCAAACAAGATAAAGTTAATAAAGTCCCTGCTATGGTGATTGCTTCAAGGGACAAAGACGGCAAAATCATGGGCGTTCAGAGAACCTATCTAGACCCAGAAACAGATAACAAAAACAAAAGTTTTGATAACCCTAAACTCTCGAAAGGAATTATTAGAAACGGTGGGGTTCTTCAAGAAGGAACGAATGGAAGAGTCTATGTGGCAGAAGGAATCGAGACTGGCGCAAGTATTGGTCTAGCAGATAAGGATTCCACCGTCCTTATTTCAATGTCCGTCTCCAACATGCAAAACATGGTAGAAAAAATAAAATCATATGATCCGAAAGAAGTCATCATCCTAAAAGATAATGACGGTGATAACGCCATGTCTTATGTTGGCTTTGATAAAGCAGTAGACGCATACAAGGATGCTGGGTTTAACTTGAAAGTATTTGAGCCAGAGATGTCAGAAAAAATTGTGGAACTCAAGGGTACAAGTGCCAAGACAGACTGGAATGATGTTATTCAAGAGAAAGGGGTTAATGGCATCAGAAAAGATCTAGGTTTGCCAATACCTGAATATGAAAAGAACTATCTCCGTTCGCTGGATGAAAATATCAAGCCAAGGCATCCTGGACCAGAAGACAAAGATAATGATTACAGAGCAGTATATAACCACCTTGCTGAAAAGAAGAAGCAATTACTAACACTCCATGATTTCAATTGTGGGCGTATCACTGATATAGAGATTGTTAAAGAATCCACGCAAATAACGCGTAAATCAGCATTTGATATCGTGAAGGATGAAGGGCGATCTAATGCCGCAAAAGCTATTGGGCTTTATGACAAGATTTATGCTGATGCTGAGAAGTATGCGGCTAACTATGCCGCCAAGAAGGAAGAAGAAGCCCAGTCAAGACAACAAGGGCGCTCTTTCAAAATGTAATTGATGCGAAGCTATGATTTAGCTTCTGGTTTGGCCTTGGGGAGCTCACATAAGCTATAATCTGGCGTGTAATTAAAGCCCTGGAATACCAGCTGAACGTTTCCGTTTCGTATATCTCTGACGTAGTATTTAACCTTTAAGCAAATATTTTTACCACCATACTGGCCATTGTTATGCGCATCATCTTTAATTTGCTGGGCTTCACTTTCAGAGGCTTTGATGAATGGTGCTTCGTATGGTGCGTTCATCACTGAAACCATTGTCCCAAAAACTATTGCGCCATAAGATGATTTAAATAATTGTGCCTCTTTTTGCACTGGACCATAGGGGCCATATCCGCCATATTGGAAGTTAAAAGGTAAATTATCTAGATTGACGAAATGGAATGACAAGTGCTTAGTGTTGAAGTTATATGAGCCTAGCTTGGCTGACTGGTAAGCGTAAAAACCATTTCTGGGATTATGATATTTTTCGTAATCGAAATGAGTATTAAGCATGAGAGTTTTTCGGGCCAATGAAGCCATATCGTGCAATTTAAATTCATTACCTTTATTTGCTTTAAAATATTCTGGGTCAAAAGCCTTAACTATTGGGCGATAACTGCTGGGCTGATTTAGTTGTTTTTCTGTCATATTATTAAGATATGAATATAGGGATGCGCCATAAATCTCTGGTGCTTCTATTTTTTTATATTCTGTGATCGCACTCAATTTGTTTTTTAATGCGGTGTCTGCGGATGATTCTTCTAACTTGGTATAACCAATATAGCCTACAGCAGCTACAAGGCAAGCACCCCAAAATATTGTTTCTAGTTTTTTATTTCTCATTATTTGTCCTCATTTATTAATGGTTAATTTTTACTTAATCAGCCCGCTTACCACAAATTATAGAATTCGTGGTAAGCAGATTGCATCATGGAGTTACAATAGCGTATTTCTTAAAGTACGCTATTGAATCAAGGGTTGTCTCTACTCTGTCTGTATGTTTTATAGCATTCCTTGAGGAATCTATTTGTTCTTTGGTGATGTCTATTTCTGATAGAAATCTCAGATACTTAGCAAGAGATTGGCAAGAGTTAAAAACGAAATTATGATCAATAGCCCTATATTCAAACATAGCGTTAATCCCATCTAATATAGCCTCATCAATTTTAATTACGTCTAGAGAGGTGTTTTTCTTTTGAATAAGGTCCTTAATCTTAGAAATCGCCCTTAAATCCAAATAGTCACAAATGTTGGGCTTCGCTTCAGATAATTCAGCAATATCCAGCCAATCCCAAGCAATGGGCATGGACTTATAATTTATAATTTCTGATAAATGGATCTTTCCAGACCTAACATCATCATACAGTCCGGGTTCAAAATGATAGACGTTTGGAGCGCACAGAACACCTAGATCAAAGAAATATTCAATATGCCGCGATAGGTCCGCAAAAGATTTTCTAACTTTATGATATGCTGCACTCTCCTGATCTTTCATTTTATGAAAGGTTCTAGTTGCTACCCCATTTATCATTCTTTCAACAATTAAAAAGGGGGTAATAAACCCACCAATACTTTCATTTCTTTTGTGGACCAGATTAAAATCTTGAAGATAGTTTTCAGGATCAGAAATTATAAAGTCTAATCTCATAGAAATTACATTATCCTGAATGTGATAGTCATAGATTATTTTTTCAATTAAATTTTTTATTTCGCGGTAAAAAGTATCTCCAAAACCGATCTTATGGCTAATCTGCTCGTTGTCTCTGCCTAGCCAGTCATAATTAAAACCAAAGGTCTTGCAAATCCTTAACATAGTGGTTTTATCTAAGATTGATACTAGGCTTTCATGGTCTCTCAAACTCATGTCTGAAACTTTCTTGTTCGAAAAATAGCTCAGAAGTGTTGGGATATCTTTATGGCCAATCTTATGAATATCAAATATTTTAAATATCATATTTATAGACATATCTTGAGCGCTGATCACCTTAGCCAAATAATCAGATTCATTTTTCCTATACGCTTCAATGGTAGATTCTTTGACTAGCTCTAATGCAGAAATGTACGTTGCGTTTAATGACCTGCCCTCATGAAGTGATAGAGCAGAATAAAAAGATTTTAAACTCTCAGGTATTCTCAAGCTTGTTGGGATGCCTGAAGCTTTAGTTTTCTTTTCTTCATTGTTATTTTTTAGATACCCCCTGAGGGCTAAATCTAGTTTACTCGCCATTTGGCGGTACAATGATGGGGTTGGTTTATTCCGCATACAATTTAACTCAGTGAAATTTAGATGTATTCATAATAAATACAAATTGATCAATGTAAAGACAGTTTCATGCCTGTCTTCCTATTTCCCGCACCTCGACACGCAAGAAAAACATTCATAAATGAATAGAGAGCTGGATTGTTTTAAACTTAAAGGCAAATCCACCCCATCTTCCAAATCTTTTAAGCTGTCAATATCTTTGCCGCCAATGAAATAAACAGCTTTCTTAGCTCGTGTCATTGCCACATAAAAAAGCCGTCTATCTCCCTCTATGTCTTCAGCATTATTTTTTGCATCCAATACTGGTAGGTTTGAAACAAGCAACTCAGGTAAAATTACTGTATCCCATTCTAAACCTTTTGATGCGTGCATACTGGTAATCGTTAAGCAGTGAGTTCTACCTTCCTTAACATTCTCTTGATAGTCAAACTTGCACTGATCAACATGCTTTAAAAAATCTTTAATTGATGTCGCTTTCCCAGAGTCATGAAGGTCTTTAGCCCAAGCTATCAGCCCTTCTAACAGACATTTTTTATACTCAGCATCTTGAGATTTGGTGCTTGTGAAATTGAAGTAATTGTCATACTTTAATTGATTCTTATATAGGTCTTTTAAGATAAGATAGGCTGATGCATTTACATCATAAAATAAAGCATTTCCCCAGATATCTTCGCGCCTAGAAAGATTTCTTTCTTGCTTCATCAAATCATCATCTTTAAGATTTGGAAGCTCACTTAACTTGTCGCTGATATCCAAAAATATATTTTCATTTTCAGGTGATTCAGTAAGACGATTGATCAACTGTACCTTTAATTGTCTTTGGATATTCATATTGGGAATATCCAGCATACAGCGGACTATATATTTGCGCTCAGAGTCGCCCAGCTCATTCAAATTCTCAGCGCCATCAGCCAGCCTTAGATACCCTAAAAATGACAACACGGCCCGATGGTTTAGTAATGAGTCGCCACCTAACACCCGATACGGAATATTGGCTTTCAGGATATCCATTTCAATTTTAACTTTATGCGCAAACTCTCTCACCAGTATGGCAATAGAGCTATAGTCCCCTTCCTTTTCATGGCTGTTTATTGTTTTAACAGCATCAAAATTATCATCACTCATAAAATTAACACTTGTCTCTTCAACTGATTCATCCGACACGCAATCAAGTTCAAACCGTTCTTTATTATGAACAATCGCGGCATTTGCAATATCTGAAAGTGACGAACCAAATCTAAAAGTCTTAGATAGTTGGTAATCAGCTACAGGTTCAAAGTTTTTGGGGAAATCTTCAAGCATAATTTTTGGCTCAGCCCCTCTGAAGCCATAGATTGACTGATTTATGTCGCCAACAATCATGATACTTGCTTTGCTGCCTGCAATTGCGCTCACAAGCTGCATTTGACATGGATTAACGTCTTGGAATTCATCAATGATGATATGCCTAACTTTATTACCTAAAATATCGACAAGGCTAGGGTTTTTCTTAACTGCCATAGCGGTGTCATAAAGGAGATCATCAAAAAATCTGACTTTGGCTTTGCAGCGAATCTGCTCATATGCATTGAACATATGGACTTCACGACAATCTTCATCACCAAAATAATTTACTGTGTCATCGCATCGACTTTTAATCCATGATATCGCTGATTGAAGTTTTTCAGTCTCATCATTAGTGCTATCAATGCTAAATTCCGTTAGAACCTCTCGTATAAAATTCCTCTGGATAAAACTTTTCTCAGGATCAAAGGTGTAATCTGGTAAATATTCATTTTGAATCAGCGTGTGAATCATTCTTGCCGCTAGTGAATGCAAGGTACGCACCACTGGCATTCTATCTTTCTTAATTAAGATTTTTTCAGCCCTTAAAGCTTTCTCAAGACGGCGATAAAAATCTGTTGCAGCTTGGCTGTTAAACATCACTACGGCTATTCTTTTCGCAGGGACACCTGATGAAATTAATCTAACAACTCTTCCAACCATCGCATGTGTTTTGCCACTTCCTGGAACAGCCTTCACACTTGCGTGTCCTGTCTCATGATCAATGATTTTTTTTTGTTCTTCCGTATACATCACAACCCCTTATTCATCATTATTAGAATCTTCGATTTTTGCATTTTCCTCAGCTTTTTTTTGTGCTCTTTTTTCTTTAGCGGCTCTATTTATCGCTGCAATACTATCAGGGTTTAGAGATTCACCAGAGGTTCTAGAAACTTCAGGAAATATAGGTTCTTGTTCTGTCAAATTAGGATCTGTCTCATAGTCCACTTTATAGTTTTTAATGAACTTATATTTTTTATCTAAAAAGTAATAAACCTTGTTCGCTTTAATCGTATATTTTCCATCAATTTGCACATACATCTGCTCTTCAGGTAAATACTGAATGTCGTTATTTTCCAGCACTGGCTTTTCTATATACTGCTCATTGGTGGTAGAGTTAACACCCCACCCTTGAGATGAATTTGTTTTTACCTTAACTGTTTTACTTCCTGATAGCTTAGAGATGTAAGCGATGTCATCATCATCAGATGGCGTAAACATGATCTTGGTTTTCGTATTTAAGAAAGCTTTCATTTCTTTATCTGAGTAAAGATTTCCAGACTGATCTTTATATTGAAAGTAATAGGTTACACGCAGCTTATACTTACGGAAAAAAGTTGATCCTGTTCTTAGCTTGTTTATTCTGCCCATATTTCCCGTCTCATCAATATTACAGAATACTGAATACGGTTCATCGTCTTTAGGCTCGTTTAGCGTCATTTGATGTGTTAACTCTTCCCAAAACATAGTCACTAATGGGCTAAGAACATCTATTTGGCCCAATGGGATACCAAAAAAGATGTCCATTTTTTTACGGCGTAAATCCTTAAGACTAAAGTCAGATTTATTAGTCGCAGCTCTTACAATTGGATCTAAATACAAACCCATATATGCATCCATGTTAAATTTAACGCCACTTCTTGTCTCTTGAGCCTTAACACTGAGATAAGCGTTTGCTCTAACTCTAAACTGTTCATCCGTCTCAGGGTTTTCTAGCTCTGCTTCCAGCCATTCATCAAAATCACCCTTACAACATATCTCGGCCACATCACCCAATGTGCAATACCCAGTTGTACTGATTAAATAAGCCGAAACGCACTCAATACCACTTCTAGCGGCTTTCACCCAAACATTATCATCTTTGTTACCAGCATCAGGAATAATCAATGCCGCTATTCTTATGAGATCACCAAATCGTTCAGCTTTATCTAAGGTACAAGCATCATGAAAGATATTCCAACGCATGGTTCTACGCTGCCTTGGCGCAAAAAGATAAACTTCATTCCCTTTAACATCTCGGCAATATTTTGAAGTTATATTGTAAAGTTCTAGCGACATATCGTTATGAACACTAGACCCTTGCCACTCCATAATGTTAATCACACCATAAGTGGAAGACTTCCCTGTTCCTGTTGGCGCTAAAATTAAAACATGTTCATGACCATTTGAATAAATAGGCATTCCTGACCAACTGGCTATAAACAAAGATTCCGGCCTCTTTTTAAACATTTTGTATTTCAGCATGTCAAAATAATTAGCCAAACGCGCATTACCATGCACTTTCTTTCTAGAAATAAGGCCGCTTCGAACACATATGATTGCAAAGATAAAGGCAATACCAAAACCTATGCCAGCACTAATCTCAAAATTCGATCGGTTTTCTATTCCACTAAAATAAACTTGGAAAAAACTTAAGGGTGATGCGCTAATTGATGTGCGCATAAAAACAAAATAAACAAAGCTACTAATGTATGACCCCATAAGAACAGTGATCGGAACTAATAAAAGAATCTTTGAAAATATGCCTTTAATCTTCCATGAGGTCATGAGAATGATTGCACTTACTGTCATAAGCAATGCGAATACTAAAGACATTGCTTTACCCGATTGAATTAGATCAATTTCAGCCTCTATAGAGTGAGGAAATATCTGATACTTCATGCCTGCGATATATGCAGCCATTGCATAAGTGGCTTCATTTAAAAGCAATATAATGGCTATCGCTGAACAAGCAATTACAACCCATGCAAAGATTGATCTGTCACTAAAGAATGAATCAGACTTATCCAGAACTTTATTGTCACTCTTATTTGAAAATCTGAAGTACTCAATGACAAAAAAGATAGCCAGGCCCATATTCACAAAGACATAGGCTAGATTATCTTTCACCGTTTCAATAATAGCATCTAAATAAGTGTATGTCTGAAATGAAATATTGTATTTCGATAAGTAATAGAAGAAAAAAACAAGGCTGAAAATGGCATAGATACAGTACCCAAAAAACAGGGCTAGGCGTGATAAATAGGTTGGCAGTCCTTTATATAGCCCTGAAAAAATATAGCACAGCACATACCAAGCCAGTGTTCCATAGGCAAAGTAACTTAATGGATGTCTATCCATAAACACGAGATCAAAGAAGTTACTCGTTGTCTGATGGATGTTATAAAAAAAAACCATGTTGGCGAGCGTGATCGCCATAAGGCTAGATACTAAAAAAAATAGACCTACAAATAGATATTGTTTTAAAGTGTAATCTTTCCACCCTATTGTTATACGTTTAAACATAAAAATGACTCCTGGATTAAGGCTGGTTATCAGTCCTAAATGAATTATTGAGATTCAATAAATTTTGTTTTAAATGGCTGATTAGCACATCGAACTTTGAAAGCAGAATTTGCTTTTGTGAAATTGTTGATTGATCCGTTTTTAACTGTTGGCAGTGATAAGATGATGAGCTCGCCACCCCACCAATAACACCTGCAACAAAAGATTGTCGCATCCCAACTGCGGCAACATTAAGCATTAAATTATCATGCCTACATTGCTTGCCTAACTCGGATGTTTGCTGCAATAAGGCTGTTACTTGCTTTTGTAAAGCCAGCTTACCTGTCTGTAACTGTTCGAGCTGTGAAAGGATTTGACTCTTAGCCTCTAGAGCATTCTGGTAGTCACTGGTTTGACCTGCAAAGCATGTGAATGAAAGCAAAGATGATAAAAGGATGGCTGGCAGATATTTACTGCGCATAACTCATAACCGAAACGATGCTGGAGCTAGGTAAAACGCCATAATATCTAGAATCCCAAGACAACTGATAATCATTCTTACCATAAACAAGATAGCCTTTAATTTTTAGATTGTGAGCCTCAAATGTTTCTAACGGGCGGCCTTTTGAATCTTTGCTATGTTGAGGCGCATCATAAAAAGTACCATTAACGGTCATCCCTTTATGTGTTACATCAATCACATCACCTGGAACACCAATTATCTCTTTGACTAAAGGTTGAATGCCATCAGGACAACTACCTGACATTAGGTAGCTGCGCTTGAACCCAAGGTTTGCAAACTTATTAGGCAAGCACACCTCAACAGTATCACCCAATTGATATGCTTCCTTATGGTCCATTGTGTAAAATCCTGTTTTCATTGAGTTGGTGAAATTGTATCGAACACCAAATACTTTGATCGAAACCATACCGGCAAACCAAATAATCAAAAATACAACCAAGACCCAGCAAAATACTTTATTAGCTTTACTTCTTTTTGTATTACTCATCCTATAGGCTAAATTATTAGCCGTACTTAACCACTTTGCTTTTGTTTCATCTTTCATTGAATGTCCTTACTTAAATATTTTTTTACGTGATTTTTTTGTCTTGTCTTCTTCAGCATATTTTTCTGCTTTGGCGTTATAAATCGCACAAAGATCAATGCCTCTAGACTTATAGTGTTTGATTTTTACGAGCTCTACATGAAAGTGGTAAAGTAAATATCTGAATAGATAAAATGCCGCCAAATATAGGAAGTATGTGTAAATGATTGGGTCAAAATCAATGGGCTCTGAAAGACCCAGGTTGTAACTTATGGCATCTATCACATACCCATGAAAACCTAAATCAAAATTCGTATACAGCATATATAAGCACGCAAAGATAACCCCTATTGAAGTGACATAAAGCATACTGTCATAAGTACATTTGAAATTACGTTTGAAATACACAAAAACTGTAAATGCAAACGCGTAAAATGCAAATGGCACATAGCCCACATAATGTATTGCGTATGCGCTCGCCATTACAACCAAAAATAAAACAGCGGCCCCAGGAACCATCGCTATTTGGCGAATAAAAAACAAATCAAAAAAACGTCCTTTTCTTGAGGTGTTAGGGTTAACTGTTATGAAATGTTGCTGTCTCTGTGAGAGCTTAGATTCATCGTCTCCTTTACGTGGTCTAAATACCGCCCAGTATGTCCCATAACGATGTTTAGCATGGCGTAAGATGTTCCTATAAGCTCTAAAGAACCACTTACCTACACCAATAAAAAAGTGTGCTAAGAGATAAAGGTTAAAGATAACAATTAAACTGATGATGATAATGAAAATCTTACCTACGATTCCTGAGTGCATAAACTCATGCATCACCCAATCCAAACCATCTACCAACTTTTCAGCAAACAACCAATGAAAGGCTGAAGCGATGCCACCACCTATAAATGACAAGGTTTCACCTAACCATGTGAGTGATACATAATAAGCCATGTCATGGCTGTGCTGAACTGATGCCGCCTCATCATGAAACTTCATGAAGTGCGGAAATGCCCAGTTCATAAAATGATGGAATTGAACCACCACCCAATGGCAAAACATCTCAGTATATTTAATAATTGAATCCAAGATACTACTAGACTGCATAACAATTTCCTAATGATGAAATACGGATTAATTATACTATAATTGGCTGAACTTATATAGCTCTATATGGTTTTAATATAGCCCTTTTCTTTAGGTATATTAGGGCTTCTGATAGATATATTAACGCAGCCATCTTTAGCATGATGGGATATCATTTTTCTAGAAACATCTTCAATAGATAGCTCAGAAATCTTTCCTGGATTTGGCACAAGATCAGTAAGACCTCTTTTATCAATCCAAAGAGCAACACTGCTACGATCTACATTCAATATTCTTGAAATCTCCCGTGCACTGATACCTGATAAGCGAAGAATAATTGCCGTTCTTTGAACCTCGTCCTCAGTGCGAAACTTTTTTGTTCGCGTAAAGTTAGAGCCGCAACCTTTGCATTTATATCTTTGCTTACCACCCACTATCCCAGATTTTCTAAGCTCTTCCGAGCCGCAGCCAGGGCAGTGAGTTATAGGTGTATCAGTTGCTATTTCCATCATTAAAATTTGGCTCTGGAGTTCTATCAGTGGCTTTCTCAGTCTTGATGTTATAGTAACATACAAAATAATCTTTCTGATTGCCCACTACGATGTTATTAAAGCTAAAGATATAAAGATTGCGCTCCTTGGTCACTTGAGGCTTGTTAAACACCACATTCCCAGCAGTAAGTCCCGTAGCATTGGAGAAACGGTTTATCTTTTTAGAATAAACCGCCTGACAGGCTGTTAAAGCCTGGCCCTCATTATGATTGTTCTCTAAGAAATTATCAATTTCTAAAACAGCAACGCCCACCGCTAAAATCAGAAAGATGATGCCAACCATTCTTTTACCTTTGTACCATTTTTTTGGCTTTGTTTTTTTAAGTTCTTTGTTATTTTTACTCATAGTATTCTCCTTTATTGTTGCAGGATAACTGCTGGTTTATTGTAGTTTCTATAAGGCGATGGAAGGATAAAATTGCGGGTTAGTAAAATTTTAAAATTATCACCTGCTTTGATATTGATTGTTGGCTGAATGTTCATTGATTTTTGGATAACAGTTAGCCCAGCCTGCCCTATTTGCTGGCCCAAAGAAGCCGCAACCAACTGTGTTGCACTTGTTCCTTTTGTACTGCTTCCTGATGCTCCACCTGCCGCAACCTGAATGACTCCGCCAAATACCGACATCATCAAGACATTTTTAAGGATTGATCCCCAGTGATTGTTCACATCCCCAGTTAACCCAGCCAAACCATTCAAACCCACTCCTGGCTGACCTTGGAGATTTACCTGCTCACCATCTGGCAATATAAGCGTTGTCCATACGAGTAAAACCCTGTTTTGGCCGTATGAAACACTTGAATCATATTTACCAATAACCTTGGTCCCTTGAGGAATAAGTAAATAATTTCCTGTAATTGAATCAAAAACATTCTGATTAATTTGAGCAATAATTTCACCAGGAAGGTCAGAATCTATGCCAGTTACAAGCGTTGCATTTAGCATTGTGCCCATCATGATCGTATAAGGAGAAGTCAGTTTACGAATATCAGTGGCATTTGATGGCAATGTCCCTGTAGTAGCATTATTCATAAAAGCCTCTTTGGACGACTGCATATTCTGTTCTTCATACGCATTCGGCTTACTTGAAATAGCTTTAAGCAAATTATTAGTCTGCATTTGACTCTTCGTTAGGTCACTATTGTATCCAGACTCCCCACTACCAGACGGTCCAGATCCACCACCAACTGATGAGTGAACAACCGCAACACCAAATCCACTTGTAATGGCTTTTTCAAGCTCCTTGGAGTTCCCGCCATAGGCATTCTGACTTTGCTGGGTCTTAGGCTGTACTACGGGTCTTTCTATAGGTGCTTTTTTAGCGACTGGTTTTGGGTTTTTAGCTGCTTCAAGCTGTTTAACCTCTTCAGGGGTAAGCTTGACAAACTGCCCATTTATATAACGGTATGCCTGGCCGCCTCTAAATATTATTTGGCCATTCTTAATGGGAAATTTCTGACCTTCAGCATCCATTAAATATGGCTTACCATCTATCCAAGCAATAGACTTATTTTTAACTGCCTCTAAGGCTTCTTGTGCAGTCATAGGAACAAGCTTGCCGTCTTTATAAATGTAAGGCTTACCATTTATACTGACAATTTCACCAGACTTAACCGCACGCAGCGTGCCACTTGGTGAGACAGTATAAAGTTTTCCGTCACGCCAAACTGTATCCCCTGCCTTAAGCGCATGAAGCTTGCCATCCTTGCCAACCCTATAAGCTTTACCGTTGTAGTAAACGATATCGCCAGGTTTCAAATCACCTTTAGAAACAGGGACCAGCTTGCCATCCTTATACTCATAATAAAGCGGCTTACCATCCTTGCCCATCGTTACACCAAAGGTGCCGTTTTTATGGGCAGAAGCGACCTCTCCTGGGTGTAATGGTACAAACTTACCATGATCCCACTTCATCGGCTTACCATTTACCATGACGACTTCACCCTCTTTTACGCGGTGAAGTTTTCCATCAGGACCAACGGTGTAAGGCACACCATTCTTCCAGACAATACCCTTAGTCTGAATAGGATGAAGCTTACCATCAGGGCCCACAAGATATGAATGACCATTCTTACGAACAATATCACCAGGAATCAAACCAGATGTGGAACCATCGGCAGCAGCACCAACAGGCACAAACTTGCCATGATCCCACTTCATCGGCTTACCATTCACCATGACCGTTTCACCTTCTTTTACACGATGAAGCTTACCGTCTGGACCAACAGTATATGGAATACCATTCTTCCAAATCACACCCTTAGTATTGATTGGGTGTAATTTACCATCAGGCCCAACCATATAGGATTGCCCATTTTTGCGAACAATATCACCTGGCGCTAAGCCAGATACTGAACTACCAACCCCAGCACCAACAGGCACAAACTTGCCATGATCCCACTTCATAGCTTTACCATTCACCATAACCACTTCACCATCTTTCACACGATGAAGTTTGCCATCAGGCCCAACAGTATAAGGAATACCATTTTTCCAAATGATCCCCTTGGTATTAATAGGATGAAGTTTACCATCAGCGCCAACCACAAAGGATTCACCATCTTTGCGGATAATGTCACCTGGGTTAAGCGCTTCTAGCTTGCCATCAACATAGCGGTACAAATGCCCACCTTGGCTTAAGATTGCACCATTGGCACTTGCGGAAAGAGCTGTCAGAGGTATCCAATGACCATTCTTCATCACCATTAGCTGACCATTCTGCATTTCTATTTGATAATGCTTACCATCTAAAATAATGTAGTTTTTAAATAATAAAATCTTATCTCCAGACTGTATCTTAGCAATATAGCTTTCTGATGAAGTGTTTGATTGATTTTGATTTCCAGCGCTAAAGTTTAAAGGCTGTGGCTGTCCGTAATTAACAATCAACCAGGCCAAAAAGCCGATAATGGCCGCTGACCCAATCATTAACAATTTTTTTAATTTCTTGCTGATGTGCCCACCCTCAAGAAGATTCTTTTCTTTATCGTCAAACATGACTCACCAACCTTATTAAGCGTTTGTAATGTTTTTGTTATTGATCGTCACTTCAATTCTGTGCGCACCTACACCAGAGATAAGATATATCTTTTGATAGAGTCCGTTCAAAATGAAGTAAGGGTGCTTGTACATAGCATCCATTGGCTCTTTATGACCATTACTGGTCATCACCCACACAACAGGAAGTGTCACCCTATCCGCTATTTTTGGCATCTTAATAAAGGTTTTTGATCCGTCATCAAATACTTCCATGCCTTTTGACCATGCAGGCTTATCGCCTGACAAAGTATAATTAGTATGAATATCCTGTTCATTCACCACCGTACCCTTTGTTGGCACTCCATTTACAACCTGCTCATTATTATGCTGTAACAAACGAGCTGCTGCCTTTTCATTTATCTGACGTAGCGTTTGAGTGGGATAATAAAAGTTAACAACATGTGTATCTGAGTTTGGATCTGATAACAGCCCAATCGTATACACCCGTTTATTGGTTGAGATAACAAGATCAGTTGAAATTCCTGGTGTTTCAACCAATGGCTTAATGGCAATGGATTCTGAACCTTCTTCAGCGTTAGGGCCTGTTAAGAAATTAGTCACCAACCATCTAGCAGAATCACCAATTTGTATGGAGTTAATCTTCTCACCTTTCTCTAACTGAATCGTGCAGACACGCAGTGGCGCACAGGTGATAATTGGACGGCTATATGGGCTATAGGGATAAGTAATAAACCCAGGAGAGTGAACAACCACATCTTTCTTCCCTGCCACATAGTTTTTATATGCCTTGATAACTCTAGGGTTTTGGCTGAACCCATAGGAAGAGAGTACAGCCGTTTGAGCAGGCACTATTTTGTGAATCTCTGCTTCAATTGCTGCTTTCTTGGCTTTTTGCGCCTGAACATAATTGTTTACGCTATTTGCTTGCTCATATGAGCCAGGATCATAATTTACATTTTTAACATTATTCATTGCCGCACAACCCATCAAACTCATTGCCGCAGCGGCTGCTGTTGTCATTTTAATCGCTGTTAGTAATTTCATATTTTTATTTCCTTAAAAGTAAAAGTTAATGCCAAGATTTAAGCTGGTAGTCCGTTGCAATTTTCCGACTCCATTACTCCCGTTGAAGTAATTAAGATTGAGTGTTGTCTCTGTTGAATCATTCACATAAAGACCAGCACCAACGGCTGCCATTAAATTGACACCATTAGCACTTGGAGCGCTACCTGAACTAAACCCGTAATAAGGGCCTACTTTGGCATGAAGCTCAAAATAAGGATTGAAGAAACCTGTAAGTGTTCCCAAAGCATCAAATGCATAATTGTTTTGCGTCATGCTCACACCTTGATAGGTAAAAGAGCTATAACCCAGATAATTAAAGCCTGTTTCATAACCTAAAAATATACGGCTAGATACACGGAACTTTTGGCCCCAGTTAATGTTTGCTGCAACAGGTATTTGCTTCTTTGTATTAACTGAACTTGCTTCCTTTTTATAGGCGTAACCCACTTGAGCTGACACATAATTCAGCTTGTGAAAATCAGTTCTAAAATCAAAAAAACCATTCGCATTTGCTGCCTGCGCCAAAGAAGCTACCGCAATAATCATCGCTCCAATTTTTACTTTCTTACTTATCATCTTTATCTCCTTTAGTTAACTTCTTTAGACCAGGTCATTGAATCAATATAAAAACCAAGTGGGTTGAACTTTTGAACCAGTTTTGCCGTTGCATGAACATCCCAGTGGTAAGTGAATTCACCCATATACTGAACACTTGAAATGATCTTTGCTGTCTTAGGATTTCTGGCAACTTGCTTCCAGCTCACACGAATGGTGTCCGCAGACAAAGGCAAAATGTATGTAATATCAGTAGATACGACTTCGTGCCCTGCAAGCTTAAAAGGATTATGCGTTGCGTAATATTGGTGTAATCTATTTAGCGCAAACCCTTTGGACATGGCATAAGCTGTAGACTGATAGCCTCTTTGAACATTTCCATCCACTGAAACAGAAAACGCATACTTGATATAATCACCTATATAAGACTTAGCTAATTTAGCTCGAAGCTGACCATCGCTGAGGTTCGTCACTTTCTGATTCATATCAAAAACCTGGCCATTTTGATTGATGCCAATCACATAAGGCTGAACTTTCGATGAAGTCGTCACAGCACACAGCAATACGCCAAAAACAATCACTAGAATCAACAGCACGCGGTTAATGTTCTTGTAATAAGTGGATTTATCTTCTTGGTCCGCATAAAGCGCAACATATGTTGCATACCCATATAGGTATGGGTTATCGGGGTTCTTAAGCGCTTCTTGCATGATTTTAGTCTGTTCAACCTTTAGCTTACGATCTACATAATCATCCTTCTCTGAAAAGAAGTAAGTCTTAAGTCTTCTAAAAAACTGAAGGGTGTTTTTAAGTATTTGCATGTTTGATTTCCTTATGTTGTTTTAAGTTATGAATTTCTATTTTGAATAACATCGCCAAGTGACTTAACACCACCAGATGCTGCGTTTGAAATGCTTGACGCGGTATTGCCTACCCCCTCGAGAGCCATTTTCCCTGCGGCTTTGACACCTGCACCACCTGCCGTTAGAGCATGGCCCACAGCAGCAGCCTGACCACCAGATAAGGCATTCGCCCCTGCGCTGGCCAAACTACCTAAACCTTTTGCAGCACCAGTCACCGCCCCTGGTGTGGCTTTAGCTAGACTTGCAGCACCTTGGCCAACTGCGCCAGCGGCAGCAACCGTTCCAGCACCCATATCCCAAGCACCTTTAGCAGCACTAAATGGAGCGGTAACAGCGCTTGCAGCCAATCCAGCTCCAACCGCAGCCGCAGCAACAGCCGCCTCACCATGATTTTGAAAACCACCAATGTTTGTAAGCCCTGCAACGAATGGCGGAACGTTTTTAGCCAAAAGATAAAAAATCACCATTTCACCAGGGATCGTCCAAATTGAACCGACACTATCAATATCTTTAGCGTAGGCCGCAAAAACGCCTGCCCAATCCTTAGAGAGCGTCAAGAAAATAGAAAACAAAACGTAATAAGTTAAAAGCTGAAGGATTAAGCCTAATAAGGCTTTGAAGACGTTTAAGGCCGTCTGCCTAGTGAACTCCAAAGGTCCCAATGCAAGCATCACACCCGATACAGCCGCTAAGACGTAATACTTGGCATAGGTCACTGCTAAATCTGCCGCCATTAAGCCCATCAGGATGAGAATAAAGAATGAATAGAACAAACCTAGAAGTGTTAATCCAATATTAGAAAACCACCCCGCATTAGAGACGGCGGCCATAATCTGACCCGTCCAATTAGCTGACATCATCACCAAACTTAATGGCGTAAAACTAATCTGCTCGCCTGATGCCGTATCGCCTAACTGAATAACACCATGAAGCAACTCCATGCTTAAGGTGCCTATGTTAAGAATAAAGTAATCAAAGAAAGCCAATATAAAAATATATTTTCCAATTTGTGCAAAAAGCGAAACACCATCTTTTTGTTGAATTAAATTTGAAACCACAACCACGACTAACTGAATAACAGCCAGAAAAAAGAATAGTGACAAACTGAAGCCATGCAATGCATTGTAAGCATTAGCTGCCGCATTATGAATAGGACCCAATATTGTAGAACCCATAAGTTTCTCCTTAAAATCCGCCAGTAGGCACACTGCCTGCTGAATATTTACTATTACCAACATTCATTAACGTTGCTGCGACTTTTTGTTCATGGTTTGTGATGCCTTTAGCTTTGGCTGCGCGTTGAGCGGCCTCTGCTGCATCTAAAGCATTTTGCTGGGCAAGCGTGGTGTTAACAGATTGCATTTGAGCATTCATATGAGACATGAGCTGATCACCAGCCTGAACTGCTGAAGTTGTGCCACTGACTGAACTAGAAGAAGTATCAATCTGCTGAACATCTTGATCTTCTTTCTGTAAGAAATCTGCCTGCTTGCCTGATACTGCCAAAGTTGCTTTCGCCGTATCCAATACTGAATTTAAAGCGTCTAATCGGCCTGTAGGTGATTTAGGGCTTGCTGTCCATTGATCAATCTTATTGATGCCAGCACTGGAATCATTGACCAGTGATGACCCCAATTTAGATGCGGCAGACATGCTTTTAAAAGCATCCTGCATATTATTAATGTTTCCCAGGCTAAAGTTCTTTAACTCCTGCCTAGTGTTATTAATCATGGTGTAGCCTTGGGCAATCTGATGCGTTGTATTCATCGCTGTGGTGACATCTTTAGCAAAAGAAGCCCAAATTCCAGCGTTTCCTGTTCCAACTAACTCAACAGGGTAAGCAATGACTTTGCCTATACAGGCAAGCATTAACCCCGATAGGATCAATCTTTTCACGCGATCACCTCACCCTTAAAACAATCAAGGTTTTCTAAGGCTTTGGCTTCATCATTCAACCCACACTTTTTAAGCCATTCCAATGCCCAACCTGGATCATTGAGATCCATCGTTGCTTTCATTTCTTCTAACTTTTCTTTATCTCGAATAGTCATGCCAATGAATGCTAAAGCCACAGGACCCACATCAAGCCTCATAAGCTTGTTACCTAGCGTTTGCTTAACGTAGTACTCACGTTTAGGTACCGCATTAGCAATTAACTGAATCTCCTGCTCATTCATACCCACATTGAGATAAACCTGATTTACTATTTTGTCATGAAGTGCTTTTTGGTTTGGTAGAAATATTTGAGTTCTAAGGTTGTCCTGAACTCTTGAAGGGCTGCCTAACAAATGAATATCTTCAGGAGATTGGGTTGCGAAAACCAAACCAATATCGTTATGGCGACCTGTCTTTAAGGTATCCATAAAATATGGACTTAAGATAGGGTCTGACATTTCAAAAGAGGCTTCATCAATAATCATGATGGTAGGGCCCGGGTTATCCTGAACCATTTTACGTTGCTTGAAGTAGATGTACTCTAAAATAGGAACCTTTAAATGCTTGCTGAGCTCAAGAATATTTTTCTTTTCAAAGAGAACAAGATCACCCGTAAAGACATCATCTTTAGAGTTTCCTGAGAGCACATCGTTAGGCACACCCTGTACAAAAGTTTTGAAAGTAACCTGCATTTCATCATCGTCTAACTGTGCAATGAAACGTGTGAAATTATGATCATTCTCAGACATTCCTGCTAAACGCTCAAGCGCCTCAATCAATGCAGTCTTTTGCTTAGAAGTTGATTTTTCATTTGAGGTTAATTCTAAAACATTAAGCAGCCATCGATTTAAAAATCCTTTGCGATAATTCTCATCATCAACGCCAATAAATGGTGATAACTTAATATCATCACTCAAAATATCAATATATGAGCCATTTAAAGCAAGTGTTGTCCCAAGCAACCCATAGTTGTAATCACTGCCAATCACTCTGACACCGGCATACTTTCTAAACCAAGCAGCCATCATCATAGAAAGCAGTATTGATTTACCTGTTCCTGTTGGCCCATATATGCCTGTATGCGCAACATCGTTATGATGCAAATTAAAAGAAAATTTACGGCTTCCTCTAGTCATCGTTTCTAACAGTGGCGGCTTGTCGTGTCCGATTGATGGATTCGGTGCGTAAGGTTGGCCTTGATAGATTCCTGTTGTAGGAAATAGATCCGCAACAAATTCTATAGAGACTGGAATCTTACGTGGGTTATATCCACCATGTGATGGCAATGAACCTAAAAATGCTTCAGTAGCATTTAAAGTTTCCAACCTTACTTTTGAAAATCCTTTTGTCTTAATTGTCTTAGTAATTAAGGCGACGGTTTCTTCTACACGGCGAGGGTCTTCATGATAAACAATAATCGTTGAATTCATGTAACCGAATAAATCACCTGCACTTTGACGCATTTGAGCATGCTCAGTCTGTGCCTTCATTTCCTGGGCATGCTTATCACGCTTGTGATCATACTTACCCATGAGCTGGGATAAGATTCCGCTAAGCCCTACTTCCTTAGCATCCCAATCATTAACCTTTCTTTTAAAAATTCTGGATGCTTCTTCAAATGGCAGTGGCGTAAACCGTGTTGACCATCTGAATTCAGCTCTAAGCTGCGACAATTCATCTAAAATAGTTGGGTAATGTTCAGATGGCATATCATCTAAAGACAAGACAGAGACATGCTTATTACCAATCATGATATCCATGCCTGGACGCATATCTTGCTCAACCAAGAAGCTGTCCAAAAACATATTGTATTTGGCACCTGTTATTTTTTCGTTTTTAATATTGATACAGTTAAACAAGTAACTCAGCGTCTCTGAGTCGGTTAACCTATTGCAGTGAATATTGTAAGCCCCCATTAAGCTAGTGATGGCTTCAACAGACTGCTTGAACTTATAAAGCATTTCACGAAGCCCAGAAGCATTCTCAATGTCTGGACGATCTATTGAAAAGTTTTTAAGTCTCTCAATCTGCTCATTTGTTTGATTATATGAAAATGTAATCACGGTTTCTGTTTTATAAACCATTTCGTCTGTTTGGAATAAATACTCACGTTCTACATCTATAATTTCAGAAACGACATCACGAAAATTATCTGTTTTACTATAGCCAGGGGCGATACTAGAAATAAGATTAGTTTCGTACATCCAACCCTCTTCTAGCTGAGATAAGGAATGAATAATCTTTGCTGACAAACCATCTACACTACCGTCAGTCTCAGACTCAATATCTGGCCCAATATAGGTGTAACTCATAGATAAAGCGCCATCCTTATGAAGGATGATCCCGTCTTCTAAAAGCAGAGAGTAAGTTAATAAATTGCAATATGATTCATGCTTAGATAATTTCTTAATCTTATTCATGACCTCAACAGCATCATCAGTTTTAGAGCCTTTACCAGAGTAAAATGACTTTAAATTTTCCTGGGTGTTTATAATTAATTTCTTTAGCATTTATCTACCACCTTATTATTTTAATCGTCTTCTAGGACTGGCTTCTTAACGCCCTTCACTTTCACGGTCAATGGAACAAAGTTGAAGCCATTGCTCACCACTGACTTCTGAGCAAAAAGATATTTGGTTGTTGATGTGGAATAGCGCCTATACCACTTAGCAACCTCAAAAAAGTAAGGATCACTTTTGTTAATCGCCCTACCAATCACGTGAAAAACAAAGAATGAAGGAATAGCCAGAAATACTGGCCAGTGCGGAAACGCTGCAAAAACAACAATGGCACAAAAGGTCGCGTTAAGAATTAAATATGTCTTCTCAACACCACCTGTGCTGGTAGGCTTTGAAAGCCCTAGGTTAGTCTTTTTAATTGTTCCGCGAACGCCTGACATTAGATCAACGCTCCGCTGACACCAGCCCACTTCAAAAGCTTAGTAGCCATTACAGCAATACCAACCCCAATGATGATAGAAAGGATCTTCTTACCACCCTTGCTGATATCACCAGTAGCAGCAATATAAAGCCCACCACCTGCCAAACACGCCACGCCAACCGTGGTAGCGACATCTCCTGTCATCATGTTCATAAACTTATTAAGTATGCTTGTAATAATGTTGCCACTGCCTGTGGTACTCGCACACGCTACACTCGTTGTAACAGCCATTAATAGAAGCCCAGTGTTTGCTTTACTTACGGTAGTTCTAATCTTATTTATCATTTTTTTAGTTCCTTTTGGTTTGGTTTTTTTAGGTTTACTTTTGGGTTAAATTTCTTTTTTTAGGCAAAAAAAGCCCCTGCTTCTTAGCGAAAGGCTAAAAAACATACAGTTTTAAGTGCTGGATTGAGGTGTGGTTAGTTAACCACTCAAGATCTTATACATAAGAAGTGTTGTCCGTTATGAGCTTATACATCACGGTTATTCCACATAGCAGAAACGCCAGAAGTGAAAATGCAGAAGGATAGATCGTAATCATGTACATGTATGCTGAACAGATCACCGTTAGCGTCCATGACGTGAAAAACGCATAAACTTTTTCAGCTTCCTTCTTCAGCAAAAAGATAAATCTTTGTTTGGCATGCTCTAAGATTGTTAACTCTTGCATCATCACTCCCTTTATAAGTTACTAGATTCTATTTATTACACTTAATGGCATAACCAACATCCGTTTGGTCTGCTTCAGTAATATTAATAATCGCATCAGCACCTAGCTTTGACCCTGCTTTCCTGAAAAGCTCTGACACCTTCCCAGCACCACGAGTGATACCAACATAAGGGCCATAAGTATCAACTGTGATCTGACCAATTGTGCTGTACTTCTTGCACGGGAGATCTTGATTGGGTTGGTTTTTATAAATAACTTTTATATTTTGCGCCTGCGTTGCCGGATAAGTTTTACCCGTAACATTAGTCATATAACCATTTTCGATGTTGCCAACGTTTTGCGATGCACAGCCTGCTAGAGCTAAAACACCTACCGCCACACCACCGAGAGCCAACTTCATTTTCATGTTTTTCATTTTTCTATTCTCCTTTTATTTGTTCTAATGAAAACTTTTCTGTATTACGGTTAAAGCCTGTTACGCTAGCAACCTCTTTAACTTTACGCACAAACCCTTCTTCAGTTCGCTTGGACTCAATAAAGACCAAGACATCAACAGTATGTTGAACCAATGAAAATGGAGCAGGCACACCTGCTTCCATCGCTAAATCTATTATTCTTTGAAGCCCTTCTTCACAACCATTCGCATGAATAGTTGCAATACCACCTGGAGAACCTGTGTTCCATGACTTAAGGAGATCTAAAGCTGATTTGTCTCTTACCTCACCCACTAGAATACGCTCAGGGTTGGAACGCATAGCAACCTTTAACAAACGTGTCATATCAGCACAATGGGAAGTCAAATACTTTACCTGGTTTGGAATTGAACATTGAAGCTCATCAATGTCTTCCAATATAACAATACGATGCCCTGGAGGAGATAATTCAACCATGCGATCAAGAAGCGCGTTAGAAAATGTTGTTTTACCTGATCCAGTTCCACCAACAACAAGTATGTTTTTATGATTAGAAATGGCATTAGACAGAAATTCATAATGAGACTGTGAAAGCTGCCCCCTCTCGATATAGTCAACCATCTTAATGATATGAGGGTTGGGCTTGCGAATAGACATATTGCAACGCGCACTAATCGGCGGAATAGTTGCTGTAATCCTAAACCCTGCAAACATTACTTCAAGAATCGGGTTATCGACATTAACGACAGTGCCGCAATAATTTGCAATTTCATTAATCACAACACGCATAGAACCGACTACTCTTTCTAGCTCGTATTGATCACTTTGGGTTTTAACAAATACTGTGTCATTATTAATAAAGATATCTGTTAACTCAGGAAGCTTTAAAGCTTTTTGAATTCCTGGTGAAAAATATGACAGTATTTTAGATTCCATTATCTGCCACCTTGCGCACTATTTGTTAAAGCATGGGTGCTAGATTCAGGCCAACCTGATTTCAGTGTAATAAGAACCGCGTTACGGAACCAGATAACGGCAAGGCCAATTAAACACAAAACTGAAACGTTAAACTGAAAACTAGAAAGATTTTGAGAGGACCATTGATATACTTCAGGTACAGTTTGCAATGAAACATAAGACACCCCAAACAACACAGCGAATAAGACAATCGCTAATATTACAATGCCTAAACATAGCATCGCCATATAAGAGTAAAAAAATGCATCATCAAAGAAATCTCTAAACCTTTCCATTTTACTTTTCCAACTTCTCAGTTAGTTTTGCTTTAGCTTGTTTAAATTTTGAAGCCAGTGTTGTTGTTTTTTCATGAGTTTTTAATGACTCAAATATATCCTTAGATTTAGCAGATGCGTCCGCTAACTTAGAAGTGTCAATTGATTTGGCCTTATCAGCTATAGAAGCCCCAAGCGCTTTTGATTTTTTTATTAAGTTTTTCATACTCTGTTCCTTTACTATTTGTAGTAAAATAACTGAAACTGGTGAGACTAATATGGCTCACCAATGACAGCCCTCTCGCTCTCCTCGGAGGATTGGATTGAATTATATTTTTATTGCTAACCTGATAATGGTCTTCATAAGCTATATCTATCTTAATGCTGGTTAATGTTATTAAATCTCAGAATGTTTCCGTCGGAATCCAGTGCTGTGTTTTCTGTAAGCACCTTAGAGAAACTATTAAGACAAAATCTCACATATACTTCTGCTTCCGATTTAGCCCCATTTCTAGATTGGCTCTTACTCCTTTTCAGAAGCTCATCTTTTTCATCTTTTGTTAAATGTATAGTCGTTATTTTCATTTATAGAAATATCTAAGAAGTATCTAGAAGGTACGTCAAAGTATATGCCAAATAATGTCAGTGTCAACGTTATTTAGAAGTTACGACGCTCTTTTGAGAAGTATTCACGCAAAGTTCTTCGAAAATCAGTTAATATCTCTCTCTAAAGCAATTGATTTAGAAAAATGGTGGAAGAATTGGTCTATGAATACTAAAAATTATTATTATAATGGTGTGATACTCTTAATCTGCATCGCAGGGACAGAAAGATTGAAAATTGATCGTGCTGGATTTGCTGAAAGGCTAATTGAGGCTTGTGACCACGCTAATGTATGCCCCATGAATCAAGGTAGAACCATTAAACTGGCTGAAATGATGGGTGTTGATCAGAGATCTACAAGCTATTGGTTTAGTGGTGAAACACTGCCAAGCTCGAAAAAGAGAGAGCGGCTCTCTGAAATATTAAATGTATCACTCGTATATTTGGAAACAGGTACTGGAGATATATCCACAGGTGTCAAGTCTGAAGATACATCTTTACCTGTAGTGCCGCTATCCTTTATAAAAAACAATGACTTTAGCTCCTTTGAGAAAAAGTCTATCCCTTCTAATATTGAATACTCAAAAGCAGCTTTTATTTCTATTGTTGAAGATGATTCTATGTCACCAATAGCGTACTCAGGGACAGAAATAGTTGTAGACCCTGAAGCAACTTTAAAAAACCAAAAGTACGTACTTATTTATGATTCCAATGAAAACACGGGGTACGTTAGAAAAGTAATGCTTTTAGACGATAAAATATTTCTAACCAGTCTGAGCGATCAATCATCATATCAACAGTTAGAGTTATCTCATCAAGAGGTTATTGGCAAGATAATTGCTATTTATAATGTTTATTAAAAATAATTTTAGAGCATTTTTATTTTAACTGCCCTGTTCTTACTCCCGCTTCAAAAACATCCTGCTCACACATTTCACCCAGCATTGACTTCACATCTGTAATATCAACTATAATGTTTCTAGAGCTGTTTGTTGAATAAAGTTCAAAATATACATTGTCATCTGAAGACCATGTACCTTTCATTTTCCACTTATGCTCATTCTTTAATGAGTCTTCAACCTTCGCTAGATTATATCCTTTCTTAAACCCTTCATCATGACCTTTTAAATATCCTTCTTGAAATCCAATTCCATAGCCCTTATCAAATCCGCTTTTATATGAAACATTTTTTATTTCAGATTTCGTCAATCTAATAATATCAGTAGAGTTGATAATTTCATCAGGGCTTTTCATTGTGACTTGTCCAGAAATATAATCACGATATTGATAAAGTGAACTTTCTCCTGATTCATCAAGCCACCCAATACCAGCGCTACATGAATTACTTTCAATTTCTAAATGCGCTTTAACATATGTTATAAATATAACATCTAATGTCGGGAAATAGAGAATATCACCACTTTCAATCAATTCAGATATTTCTCTGTTGTATTTGCCAAATTTTCCACACACCTGAACAGATACTTTGGTGTCCCCGATTTTTGGTATATTCAAGAGCCTGTACTTTATATGTGATTCAACTTTTATTGAATTATACTCAGCCAAAACATATTGAAGCAATTTTATAAATATGTTTTTAGTCTCTTTAGAGCTCATGTGATATTTTTAAAAATATAACGATAGATGATTTTACATCACCAGCCATGGCTATTCAATAGCCTTTTTAATTCCGCCACGATATGATCCAGGTGTAGTGGCTCCATAAACATATTTATATGATTCTGGCAGTTTTCTGCTATTACTTACCGATAACCAAAGTCTAAGTAGTAAACGTTTCTTGTTATTTTGCAAAGAGTCACTGAATTTTGTTCTTGAATGCAGGGTTGAAAAACTATTCATCATTAAAATATCGCCCTCACCCAATGGAAATTCATAACAAAATCTCTCGTCATGACATAAGTCTTCGAACACATCTAAGGCTTCTATTTGTTTGGAAGAAATCACACCCTCAGGAAACACTTTCGCTTTATCTATTAATGGTCTCAATATGTTACATACAATTTTATCATCAATATTAGAAATAACAGGATGCATATATAATTTGGCTTCCATTGTAGTGTTGATATTATGGCGCATGAACGGATACGGCTTATACAGCTCTTTTAATAACTCGTGGTGACTATCGTACATTTCATTATTAATGCTAGATGAACTAACAATTTGACTCAATCCACCCTCTATTGCAGGCTTAACACACAAGAGACAGGATACATCACAGGTATCATTATGAAACCACAACTTAATATTAGTGTTTGTGCCTCGTGCTTTTGGGTGATCAAGGCCATAACCTTCATCTTCTACACGATGCATATGCTCACCATTTATGCTTTGCGATAACGTTTTACCTAAATATAAACCGATACATTGCAAAGCTAAAGCATAAAACTGCTCATTATCTGATATATCAGATAATCCTTTTATAACAACAAATCCAAGTCCATTTTCCAATCGATTATGTATGTCTTTCTCTAAAAAGAATCCAAAATCTCCTAAATTAATATCCTGCTTTGCTAAGGTTGAGTTTCTTTTACATTCAGGAATAGATTCAACAGCCGACAGAATATCTATGAAATCACGACTAGTTAATGAGTAATAGTATGCGTTACTATTTCCTAAAGATTTTGGTGTCCAACACCCATCACCGGTGAATTTAGTGACCATTAGAGCTCTAATTCATCTGTATCTGAAACATAGTTTGAGAACATTTTATAGCCAGATTCAGAAAACTGATCCCCGAATGGTATTTCTTCAGCAAAATATTCATCCATCTCCGTATATATAGAACTAATATCTAAATCAACTGATTCAGAGTTATCTACTATATGTGATAACGATGAAGACCCAGGTATTGGAACAATAAAATCTCCTTTGTTTAAGAGCCAAGATAAGCATATTTTTGCTTCTGTCGTGCCTAATCTATGACTGATATCTTTAAGCTTTAAAAGTAGATGTTTATTTTTTTCGAAAACATCACCTCTGAATCTTGGAAGCCCTCTTCTGAAATCAGTTTCTGATAAATTATTTAATTCAATAATAGAACCAGCTAAAAAACCTCTCCCCATAGGGCTAAAAGGAACAAAACCAATACCCAGTTCTTTGCAGGCATCTAGAACACCGTCTTTCTCTGGCCTTCTATACCATAGTGAATATTCTGATTGAACGGCAGCTATGGAGTCTATTTTAGATGCTTCCCTTATTTGAGATTCAGTTACTTCCGATAACCCAATATGCTTAAGTTTTCCTTCTTTTTTCAAATCTGATAAAGCTGATATCGATTCCTCTATAGGTGTTTTAGTATCTATTCTATGCAAATAATAAAGATCTATATGATCAACGTTCAGTCTCGCCAAACTCCTATTAAAAGCCTTTTTAATGTAATCATAAGATGTATTTGTTCCACACAGTTTTGGGCTGGGATTTCTGCGGTCAATAACTATTCCGCCTTTGGTTGCGATTACAAGGTCATCTCTTATGCTTTTAATTGCTTTTCCTAATCGCTCTTCACTTAAGCCAAATCCATAAATATCAGCAACGTCAAAAAAGTTAATACCGACATCAACGCATTTTAATATGGACTCTATTGCTGTCTTCTCTGAGACATTCTCATAAAAGGGGGATAAACCCATGCCGCCATAACCTATAGCAGAAACCTTAAGTTTTTCTTTTCCTAGATACCTATAATCCATTTTTTAATCCTTAAATTTTGTAAAAATTTTCAGCATTTAATTTCATTACTTTAGATTTATCATCCTCAGATAAAGAACTAATTGACTCCACAACTGAATCTAATGACTTTGAGTAACTTGAAAATATAGACTCGACCGGAAAGTTGCTCCCCCACATACATCTATCAACGCCAAAAAACTCTATGCATGTTGATATATATGGAGAAATAACATCGCTTGAAATGGATTTAAATACGCAGCCGAATCCGCTTATTTTTATGTGTATATTTGGTAGACTTGATGCCTGCTTTATCCTGGATTTCCAGTTTTCAAACCCTTTGGTTGATAGGTCTGTCGGCCAAGCTAGATGGTTTATTATAATAGGTACGTTTTTAAACCTATCAGCTACTGCTATCAGATCATCAATTTGCTCATCAAATATCTGAACATCAAACGAGAGATTATGCTTATCTAGAAATGAAAATCCATTCAACCATGATGGGCTGCTCATAATTTTTCTATCATTAATCATTCTTAGGTCTTCATCTCCTGAATGATAACTTAAAACATTTCTAATCCCTCTAAAATTGTCGCATTTCAAATGCTTGTTTATTTCATTCTCTATATTTTCATCTTGTAAATCAACATACCCAACTATTGCATTTGGGATTCTGTGTTTTTCTGATAGCTTCTGCAACCATACTGTTTCTTGTGAAGGATTATTTGGGTATCCAAATACCTGAATATGGACACATTTACTTACGCTAGTGTTTTTTATATCTTTGTTATAATCGTCAGGAAAATAGTTTTTCTTAATTGAATCGTAATTTCCAATCATTTTTTCACCACCAGCTAGATTTTCACTTAGCCAAGGATAATTCCCACTCTCAAAATCCCACAAATGCATATGAGCATCAACTACTTCCATTTTAATTCCTATTTTTTATAAATAAAAGTTACAAATAACACAGCGTTTAATAAAGCAATAACCCAGAATGCTGTTGGGACAGTAGATATATGCTCGGCAGGTAAAATACTAAGGAAGGTGATTGAGACTGCCGTAGTAAGCATCATAACTGTCCCAGACAGTGATCCTGCCACTGCATTCAAAGTAGGGCCAACATCTATGCCTTTAGCAATGTAGTTTGGCAACATTAAACCCGAAAGCATAATAAAACCACAGCTAAATATTGTAATAGTTGCTGTTTGGATATTTGGGATAAAGAGAGTCGCAAGTAAAAATATCGTTGATAGCAAAGATGAAATTAACACACTAGATAATAATATAAAATCACAGCTAAAAAACTTTATCAGGTAGCGATTTAGTAGGCTGCCGACTAGATAACTAGCACCAACCAACATCACTATATACCCATATCTCATCAAGCTTATATTTAAAGTGTTTTGATATAGAAATGGCGCAATCATGTTAAACGCATATGAAGAGGCAAAACATAACCCACCACACACATATGAAAAAGTGAATTTAGAATTTGAAAATATTGTCTTAGCATTGCTAAAATACTTAGGTATTGTTGTTTTTTCTTTAGATTTTTTCGTTTCTGGCAGCAGGAAGGTAATCATTAAAAGTAGAATTGATGCAAATATTATTAAGGCAATAAACGTGTATTTCCAGCCATATACGTCTGATATGTAAGCACCGAGTGCTGGTGCCACAATAGGACCAATTCCATAAACGGTAATGGCGTATGTCATTAATTTAATTAAATCTTTCCCTGTAAAGCAATCTGATGCAATTACTTTCATCATTACCGCAGTGGATGTTAATCCAAGCCCTTGAATAAACCTAAAAAAATAAAAACCATCTATCGATTTAACAAAAAAAACACCAACACATCCAATGATAAAAATACTCAACCCCATTGCAAGTGTAGGCTTCCTTCCTATTTTATCTGCTAGAATTCCTGCTATAGGTTGGCCCAATGCAAATGAAATTAAGTATGCTGTTATTGTCCATTGGACAAAAGAATTGCTTTGCGAAAAATATATTGAAATATCTGGAAGTGCCGGTACATAAATATCAGTCGCGAATTGAGCAATTGGGGCTATCAATATAACAATTAGTGATATTTTCCAAAGATTACTATGTTCCTTACTCATATACACAACCCCAGTTATTCTCATCTGCAAACTCCTTTAGCTCTAAGGTAGGGTTCACAAAGTATTTTTTATCCATTAGAGACATGTATTCTATATCCGTCTGATGATCCCCATATGCCACAGAATCGCAGTAAGAAATGTTAGGCATCCCTTTTAACAAGCCAGTTAAAGCTTTCTCTTTCCCTCTTCCAATACAAGGTTCACCAATGAGCATGCCACTATAATTGCCACCTTCCTCTTCCTGTTTTGTGCATAAAAGATGATCTGCGCCGATATGATCTTTTAATGGCTTTAGGCATGCTTTTGTACTTCCTGATAATAGAACTGTAATGTGCGTTTTATTTAGAACATAAAACTCTCTGAGTATGTCTATGTTCCAAAATTTGTTACAGTAAGCATTATAAGCAAACCACTTACAGCCCAATGAATCTAGATGTTTTACAGGCACACCAGAATATTCATTATAAAAGACAGAATTTACTTCATCTCTAGAAGCTCCTTTCAACAACATCTTGTCTAATTTATTCTTAAAATTATCAAATAATAAATGTTTTGCATCATCTTTTTCATGCTCTAAAAAAAACTTATAAAATGAGAAAATGCTTTTTGTTTTTATGATCGTCTCATCAACATCAAATACTGCAATTTTATTTTTAAACAGCATTGTAAATTGCCTTGTTGTAAAGTTTGTTTTCTAGTTTTGCAATATTCTGCTCAGAAACGAGCAAAAAATCTATTTGTATGATGGCGACCACCCTTTCGTTTTGAGTTATCTGAAAAGTTGACTTAAAACAAAATTGTCTCTTTTTGACTTGTTTATTATTTTCAACTTTCATTTTTATTTGAGTTTCCACTGGAAATGCAAAACATAGATAGTCAGTATTTGTAGTGTTTAGAATGCACCTCATTTGGTCCTTAGAAGTTAACTTCTTAAATAAGAACCTCTCTGATACTGCCAACATCATTTGTCTACATGACTCAAACAACACAATGCCTTGTATATGAAGCCCGGTAACATGGTCTGACACCTCATCACAGCTATCATCAAGTAAAAGAGTTGAAGTATATATATCATCATTTTTAATAGGCTCGGAAATCATGACATTATGTGATTTTTTCTTATGCACCATTTCTTTTAATTCAATGGTGGATTTTTTTCCATTTATATCAAAGAGCTTTTGTTGTGATGAGATTTTATATAGCGTATCCCGCTCTGATTGTGAAAGTCCTTGCCCTATATGAAATATGACACCTTCATAAATATGTTTGTCTTTTTTTTCTAAGGCTTCTAGCAGCTCAGAATATCTGATAGATATTTCACAATCTATCTTTTCAATTATTTCATCACCTAAAATTAATCTTCTGCCCATAGTAGGATATAAAATTTGCTTACTATCACATTATTATAGACTGAGTGATAAAAAAAATGGCTTTTAGTCATGAAAACCTTCTAGCTTCTATTTTCAATTTTGAAGATAGCCCTCATCAGAATTCCCCCTATAGGGACTATAATTAATAGTATTGAAACTTGAACTATATAATCTGAAAGTATAGCGTGCAGTATCATGGTGTACGGCATTTTACCCCATAGTATTAAAGTTAGACCAAACCAATATTGAAATAAATCTCCAATTGCAGATGATACAAAGCTCCGCATTGTGAATTTTTTCAAAAACTTCACCTTAGGTAATATTTTGATCATTAATATATTATTAATGGTAAGCCCAACAACAACGCTCATGGATGCATAAACTGTATTATAAACAGAGGAACTTAATAGAATATGGTAGGAATCATGACTTGCTACAGCCTTCAATAGCTCCGCATGTGTAAAATGATGCGCTTCAAAAAACGAAATGCTTGGATTATGAAATCCTGATATAAAATAAGCTAAAAAGAAAAACATAAGACTAGTCAAAATTAACAGAGCCATAGCGTGCATCGCTGCTTTCATTCTATATATTTCAGCAATTATGTCTGTTAAGACATATCTAAAAGGCAGGATTATTGCAGCTCCAGTAAAGAGTAGAATATTAACATGAGTATAGCTCTGAGCTAGAAACGTGGATAAAATCCCAAGCATAACGTAAGCACCTATTACATACATAAATGTAATAGAAACTTTTTTGTTGTTTAAAAGTTCGGATGTTTTCACTAGATAGCCCCAAGATCATTAGACGCGCAATTCTATTTTTTTTTACTCTCTTTAGCAAATAAACATGCCTATAATTAATAAATTGAATTTATATCTATCATTGCATGAAAAAAATATTAATTGTGGGTTCTGGGGCATCTGGACTGGTGGCAGCATTATCTTTCGCTAAGCAAAATATTAGTTTTGACATTATTGAAAAGCTTAGTGTTAGATCTAAAGAGTCAAAAGCCTTAAGTTTGAATTCAGCATCTCTAAAGTTATTTCATTCTCTTGGAGTCATTGATGACGTAATGAAAAAAGGCAAATCAATGAAGGATATTTACATTTACATGAATGGTAAAAAAATATCACATATTGATAAATCTAGGCTAGATAACAGATATAATTTTTTTATTACCTTACCACAATACATAACGGAAGATATTCTTGAGAAAAAATTACACACATACAATGTTTATATAAAATATGGGCATGCGCTAACTTCATTGCAAAAGAAAGGTTCCTCCTACATTGTAAGTATTGATGAAGATGGCAAAACATCTAAAACAAAGTACGACTACATTATAGCGGCTGATGGAAAATCAAGTTCAGTAAAAAGCATCCTGAATGTTGATAGCGTTAAATATGATTATGGTTATAGATTTTGTGTCGCAGATATAAAATTAAAGACTGAACTTAAAAAATCAACAATACATTACCACATTAACGATAAGATACCCGGGTTCTCGATAATTCTCCCAATGCTATCTGAATATACTAGAGTGGTCTTGTGTTCGAAAAGAGATCTTCCTACAAACATCGACTTACCGTACATTGAAAGTTTTTTGCGTGAATCAACAGGAGACTCCTGTTTAACACTCCAATGCATATCATGGCAATCAAGCACGAAATTCCATCACTCAATTTGTAGTAACCATTTGTCAGACAACATATTTTTTGTGGGTGACGCATACCATATTTTTAGCCCAATTGGAGGAATGGGAATGAATACAGGAATGCAAGATTCATTGAGGATATCTTGGATAATAGCTCATATAATACAAGGAATCGCAAAAAAATCTTTACTAACTTTATACACCAAAGACAGATACAAAGAAGTGCTGGATATACTAGACCTAACATATACACATACAAATATGATTCTTAAAAAAGGTGATTACGAGCAGTCAGAAATTTATGACACAAATTTTTCCAACAGGAAACACATTAAAACCACCCTTCCTTTAATATTCTCAGGATACTCATCCAACTACTCTGCTGCCATTTCTAACGATGGTGGTCTTATCCAGCATGCAAAATATCTTGAGTTTGATAAAACAAATACTTTTAGCTTACTTTCCAAGTCAAAATATTTACTTATTTTAAATAAAAAAAGTAACGCGCCATCCCTATCACATATAGGGGTAATTGTTATTTTATTTAGTGGGAAAGTTAGAGAAGACGAGTATATTCTTATCAGCCCTGATTCCATGATTGTTTTACATGAAAAGCTATATAAACTAAACAAAGTGAATGATTATTTAGATACATACTACTATGCATAAGTACAACTCAAGAAAAGAGGTTTTAGATGAAATAAGGCATATGCATCCAGAAATGGCTGAATATATAGAGTCAACTGTCAACTTCCATTCAATTCGGACTTCACAGCTTTCATTAGAGAAACGAGAAATAACTATTATTGGGGCGTTGGTTGCACAAAATTCGCAGCCTCAACTAAAAGTGCATTTAATCAAATTATTAGATATGAACATAACTTTCGATGAAATATCAGAAATTATTTTACAGCTATCTGTATATGTAGGTATGCCATATGCTATAAATTCAATTTTAACATTGAAAGAAATACACGATAAAAATGTATAATCAAACGCCATTAGAGATTATGAAAGAGTTTTCGGCTAGCTCTTTCTCGCTTTCAAAGGCCAGAATAAGGTTGGATGAGATTTATGGCAACTTCTCTGAGTTTGGAGTTCAACATCTTGTCCAGGAAACTATAAGCGGCGTAGATTGCTACACTACAAATTATAAACCATCCAAAATAAATTCCGTTATACTTTTTGTTCATGGCGGTGGTTTCTCACTTGGGTCTAGCATCGGCCACAGGCATGTGATATCTAGAATTTCTGAATTGACACAATATAAGATAATTAGTGTTGAGTACTCTCTTTCTCCAGATAAAAAGTTTCCTTCGCAGATACATGAGGTAGAGTCTGTTTATCAACATCTATTAGAAAATTATGGTTGTGTATATATTATTGGGTACACTGCCGGAGGCAATATTGCTCTTAGCTTATGTCAATTAAAGGACATTATACTCCCAAAGAAATTAGTTTTAGTCTCCCCTCCAACCAATTTATCTTTTATTAACTCATATGATAATGATTACTCTGGTGATTGGGTCACCCATGAAAAATTGATGTCCCTTCCTAAAAACTACTTGGTTGACATGTTAGATATTGCTAACCCCATGGTTTCACCAACTCTAAACAATAACCTGAGACTTCCTGAGACGCTTTTGCAAGTAGGAGAAAATGAAATATTATTGCCTAGTGTGTTAGAGTTTTATAATTCCAAAAAAGCATTCAATAAAATAACATTAAGTTTATGGGAGAACATGTTCCACGGATGGCATAACTTCGGCTTAGCATTAAACTCTGCTGAAAATGCAATAAAAGAAATATCAGAGTTTGTCTCATGATTCTTCTAAAATACTTCTATCGATGTTGCATAATTACAATATATTAGTATAGAATTAAAAACACATTGAGAAATATATAAAATTATGAAATAGATAATAAGAGAACCCCAGCCTACTAAGGCTAATAATTTTGGTTAAAAGCAACTTCCCGGAAGCTTCAAACCACAGCTTATCAGCTGGTTAATTAGTATTATAGTACACCTATATTGCTAATGTCCAGATGATATAAGTTTTTTTCGTTTTGAAAAAAGTGTTTGCTGTTAATTATTAGCCTTAGATAAAACTTAATCTAAGGAAAAGAAATGACACATGAATCAACGGAAACGCCTGCACAGCAGCATAGTTTCATCAACCGTAAAATGTTTAAGCATCTATCAGATGCTTTTAATGGGAATAAAGCAGCAGCGGACGTTGCTGACCTTTTAAACTTTAGAATGCAGGGAACCTGTTATTCTGATTCAAAGAGCCAATATATAATTCTTAAGAACGTTCAGAGTGAAACTGAAAACACCCTTCTCACTGATTATGCTTTTAGAGGTGCTTTAAAATATC
>TARA_R110002167_G_scaffold89012_4_pt1 | contig 53066 bp, 52 predicted proteins | sample TARA_R110002167 | Tara Oceans TARA_R110002167 (sample SAMEA4398238) | marine metagenome | biome: Polar Biome; feature: [MES] marine water layer (ENVO:01000295) within the mesopelagic zone...; material: water (ENVO:00002006), including particulate matter (ENVO:01000060) such as......
TTTGCGCCGGCTGTAGACTAGAGGTAATCGAAGGAGGATTCATATTTATGCAGCTCAATAAACCCATATTTGCTTTCTTAGCGTTATGCAGTGCTTATGGTCAAGCGCAGGCACAGTCGAATGACTTCTTCGATGTCTCAGTTGCCGCGCACCACGACGACAACATCAGTCGCGCGCTGCTGAGCTCGGATCGCTATAGTGACGAGAACCTAGAGCTAGCCATCTCCGGCGGGCGACTACTGCAACTGCGCAGCCAGGACACCCTGACCCTGTTCGGCAGCCTTGGCGTCAACCGTTTTCAGCAGTTCGATGGTCTCGATAGCACCTCGCTTAACTTAGGCGCCAGCCTGCAACACAAGTTCGGGCTGGGCGCCTATGCTCCAGCTGTTAGCGGCGGGCTAAGCTGGACCCATCACGATAGTGACACGGCTGTGCGCACCCACGACTCGCTTGAATTAAGCCTCGCTTATAGAAAGCGTCTATCGCCAGCGTGGGACTTCTCGGCTGGAGCGGCCTATGAGTTCAACGAAGGGCTTGAGGATGGTGCCGCGTATGCCAGCAGGTACAGCCCAGACAACGACATCTATGACTTCGAGCAAGCCTCTGTATTCGCTTCCCTTGATTATACCTTCCGCAATTTTTCATCATTGAGCGCTAGTTATAGCTATGTGGATGGCAACACGGTATCAAGCGCACTGGCACCCAACCCCGCTCTGCTCGCAATTGCCGATGCGCTCGCTCCCGATGGCGCGTTCCCAGCGGAACCTTGGCGCATGATCGTCGCCTATACGCTCGCGACGAAGGCACATCTATTTGCGCTCAACTGGAGTGTGCCCGTCGGACGCGACAGCTCCCTCACCGCAGGCTATAGCCGACAGCAAATTGAGGCGCGTAGGGGGGTGGACTATACGAACGACAGGGTCAGCCTGACTTTCATGCATATCCTGAAATAATCAGGCTGACCACAGTTTTGATTTACTCTTTGACGAACTTCAAGGTCATGCGATCACTCTCGCCAATGGCGAGATACTTAGCACGATCGGCGTCAGAAACATTTTGCAGGGTTGGTGGCAAATTCCACACGCCGCCCGGATGGTCTTTGGTATCGGCAGGATTAGCATTGATCTCAGAGCGTGCCGCGAGTGCAAAACCGTGCTTCGCCATCAGGTCGATTAACTGCTGCTCGTGTATGTAACCCGTTCCTGGCTGAAATGCTTCATCCGCACCGCGACGGTGATCGACGATGCCCACGATACCGCCAGTCTTCAACGCATTGTGCCAAGCCATAATGATGTTATCGGGACCCGCTGTAATCCAATTATGGGCATTGCGGAAGTCTAGAATCGCATCGACCGTGCCAGCTGGCGCAATCTCTGAGACTCGCTCTGAAACCTGCTCACTAATTACCACTTCGGAATAGACGGGATCGCTAGCCAGAAGCTTATCTAGTGCCGTTACTCGGTTGGCCATATAGGCAGCAGGAGGGTTGTCGGAACGGTCGAAAGTCGCTGTTATCAATGTGCCCTCGGCTTTAAGATAGGGAGCGAGAATCTCTGTATACCAACCAGTGCCAGGCCACATTTCTACTACGGTTGAAGTCTTCTTAATGCCGAAAAATTCGAGTGTCTCATAGGGATGACGGTACACGTCTCGAGCCTTATTGTCGGCGTTGCGAGTCGGCGCCTCAACAGCCAGCATGAGGTCGTGATTATGCTGTGCAAGTGCAGGCGTCCCTACACAACTTAGAATAATCGCAGCAAGTGCGAACATTTTTTTCATAAATCCGGCTCCTATAGAGAGTTCTTCTCTAAAACATTATGTAATTCGAAAGAGTTAAGCAGCAGACTAAACATAGCGCCTAGCCGACTAGTGGTGGTAAGCCCGCATTGTATCTGCTAAAAGTAATCAACAACTACCAAGACAGGCAAACACCTTAAAAGATGTCGAAAATCCCGAAATTATTTCATCACGCTAAATTCCTACTTAGCGGCCTCGCTTTCCTGATCAGCACCCCCTCTTACGCCCACGATGTGTCGGCCGTGGCGCGCGAACGCATGCAAAATGGTGGTGTCCTGGACTATATCTGGACTGGCGCGGAGCACATGCTAACCGGCTACGACCACTTATTGTTCCTATTAGGGGTGATGTTCTTCCTGACCCGCTTCCGTGACATCCTTAAATTCGTCACAGCTTTCACCCTCGGTCATACCATTACGCTGGTTTTTGCTACTTATGCTGGCATTACTGCAGACCATTATCTGATCGATGCCGTCATCGCGGTCACCGTCATGTACAAGGGCTTCGAGAATCTCAATGGCTTTCGGCGCTGGCTGGCTTGCTCTGCCCCACCGCTTCTCATCATGGTCTTCAGCTTCGGCCTGATTCATGGTTTCGGCCTGTCTGCGCGCCTGCAAGACCTCACTCTAGGTAGTGAAGACGGACTGCTCGCCAAGATCCTGTATTTCAATCTCGGCGTAGAGCTCGGTCAGATTGCAGCCCTTCTCGTGATGGCCGTGGCCATCCGCGCGTGGCAGAAGACCACCGTGTGGGTGCCCATCACGCGCGTCACCAATGGCTTGCTAGTGTTCTTCGGCTTCCTGCTCCTTCTGTTCCAACTCCATGGCTATGTTCATGAGAGCGGCCTCATTCATGGACCAGAGGAAGGCACGGCATTACCCGGTGAGATGCATAGCCATGACGGAGGCGAACCCCATGCGCACTAAACTACTAGCGACACTCGCCTGCCTCACACTGTTGCTGCCATTACAAGTGAGCTACGCCCAGGAACCGTCACTGCAACTACTCGTCGATGACACAGTGATTATAGGCATCGTGACTAAATCGGATGGCGGCCCCGCGGCGGATTTGTCTCTATTACTACAAGACAGCTCGCACTCACAAAGTGCTGCCACTATCCTCAAGACCGATGCGGCTGGGGTGTTTATGTATACGGGGGAGGCACTGACAGAATACCGTGCTAGCGCAGTGGTCGATGGGCGCACCATCAGCGCCACGGCCAGCACTGGAGAGGGACCACCGGTGCCTTTTCAGTGGCCACCGATCTATGTGACCCTTGGCGCGTTGCTATTGCTGTCTTTGATACCCGCGCATTTCCTGAAACGCGAAGACGCCTAGCCTTCGCGCATCCGCTACCTAGGGCTGCCATGCATAGCTAAATTTCGCGAACACCGTGCGTGAGTTAGTCTCTATCGAGTTCAAGCTATCGTTCTGATATCCGGAGTCCGAGTAGCCCACAAAGAACAGGGTTTGCGCACTAAGCTTATAGCTATATAACAGCTGCGTGGTCAGGTCTTTGTAGCGCGACTGCACCGGCCGAATATACAAAGATTGATCGCGTTCAGTGTCGCCATATTGCAGTATCAAACGCAGGAAGCTGCGCGTACTGAACTGATAGGTGCTGCGCAATTCGGTGAGGTTCGCGGTGAACAGGCGCCCACCATCGACGTCGAAAGTCTGATAGGTATGCTCTAGATCGAGCTGCAGATGTCGACCCCACTGATAGTTGATATTGGGCGTAAAACGCTTCGAACGCCCAAGGCGGGTATTCGCAAAATCCACGATATCCTCTACACGTACTGACATCCTCGCATAGAGGTCTCTTACTGGACGAATCGAAAGTGAGAGTTGATTGAACTGCTCGTCGAAGTAAACGCCATTGTAATAAGTCTTGCTGCCACCGACCAATCCATCCAGTCGCGACTGATAAGGTCCGCGCATCTCAATAAACATCTCGAACTCTTCTTCTAACTCTAGTCCGTCCTGGTCGTGAGTATTGTCCCAGTCCAAAGCAACGCGGATATTGTCGAAGAAGCTGCCCGTGGCGTAGCGCCATGTATGCCCAACACGCAGCGTGTTGCGGTCGTAGTCGACGCGGTTGATGAAGCCCATGTCCGCACGGAAGTCCTTGCCATAATCTACGCGTTCCGCCCACACATCCCAGCGCCCATCGTTACGACGATACTCCAGTAACATAGTGTTATCGCTAAGGCTGTCGTCCTGCCCATAGCGGGTCTGTATGGCGAGCGGGTACTCCGACTGCGAGCGCAGGAACTGCGCATTGATAACGTCACTGTCACTCAGGCGCAACTTGCCGTCCACACCCGTTACCGTATTCGAATAGTCGCCGCCCTCCCGATGAGTAATCACTGCCCCAATACTGGAGCGGTCTAACACGTCTTGACGATAACGTAGGACAGAGACATCGCTCTCGGTATTAAGCAGGTTGGCGACAGAGGAGCTCTCATTATTGGGAATAAGGAAACTGGTAGAAGTATCGTTCGCCTGCATAAAACCGTAGGAGTGATTACCGGTCTTGCCCGTGAGCTTTACTCCATATTCCGGGTCCGCGATATTGCGGGTATGCACGATATTCATATTCGTGTTGAAGTAGTCTGCGCCGTCTAGGAAGAAGGTGCGCTTCTCTGGAAAATAGAGTGAGAAGGTATTGTTTATATCCAGCTGCGCGCTATCGGCCTCGACCTGCGAGAAGTCAGGGTTCAATGTGGCATTGAGGTAGTTGTCCTGATTAATGCCCCAGCGAATATCCACGCCGGCCTCGGTGTCTTGCTGCGTATCGCCCCAGGAGTCGAGCGCTGGATTCGGCCGCACACGCTGCCCGGTGGAGGTGACAGTTGGGATTACTTCGATATTACGGCCCGGCTCGACATTGGCGAAACCACTGGCTCTTTCGAACTGGCACACGAAGCAGGAGACATTCTCCGCAAAGCTCACATTCGAAAAGCGATAGCGTCGATCACGCGGGTAATCGCGGATGAAGCTAATGCCCCATACCTTCTCTTGATCGCCACTAGGAAAACGGAGCTGCTTAAACGGGATCGCTATTTCAACCATATAGCCGGTGTCGGTAATCTGCCCCTCACTTTCCCAAAGAGCGTTCCAGGAGGAGTCTTCATTGCCTGTTAAGTCATCGTTGATAGCGTCATATTGCACACCCAGAGGGCTGACGAGGAAAACGAAGGCACGTGCCTTATCGTCGAAAGTATCGAGTGCGATGCCAGAGAAATCCGTACCACCGATGCCATCGCGGTCGCGGTAGAACGCGCGAATAGCCTCTGGATTGGGGTCTTGCGCGATGAAAGCAACATAGAGTGCCTCGCCGTCCTCCATTATGAAGGCCTCGGTCTGCACGCGCGCCGGGGTGCCCTCGATAGGGGAAAATTCTGTATCGAGCATCACGCGAGTAGCCAGCGCCCACTCTGCGGGATTCACCTCGCCATCGATATCGGGAGCATTATCAACATGAGGAATACTAAACGCGGGAGGCTCCTGCGCGAGCGCAGCATTCTGAGCAAACAATAGTCCACAACAAATCAGCCCAATCTGGAGACCACGGGGGAAATGCAATGGAGTTAATAGAATCGACATGCTACCTCTCAAGTTTCTTCACGACTTATTGGATTTGCCCTGCTTACATTGAACAGACGATGTTAATGTAAGCAGGGTTTAGGCCAATTTATTTTTCTTTTTAAAACAGCACCCTAGAATTTGGAGGCTGGCGGATTTTGCCAATAAGAAGGCATTTTTGCTACCTAAAGTTACTCTCAGCCTGTGTCACATCGCGAATGCAGCACGGAAAGCGGGCCATCCAATACCGATATTTAATACGCCGCTGCATCTAATCAGGGGTCGACATGCATCTCCTTATAAACAGCACATCGGAGACTGAGCAAATGGAAACCCTAATACCAATATCGCTATTTCTTATGATCGCAGTAGTCATCGTTACCCCCGTGTACCTCTCCTATCTTTCCCGAGTCAAAGAGCTGGAGACCTTGAGCAAGCTTGCCGAGAGTAGTGTGGAGAACCGTGAAGAATTACTCAAACTCATTCAGCGACCTTCACTGCCAAGGAACGATCTTCGCAAGGGCTTAGTCCTGCTAGCTATCGCAATCCCCATTATCATAGGCGGTTTGGTGGATGGCTCTGTCATGGTATCTATTGTCCTGGGCGGCATACCCTTATTAATTGGACTGGCCTATGTGTATATGGCTAAATCGGCTGAACCAACGCAAAGAGAAATGCCAAACTGAGCTGCGAGCAAGACGATCTAATCAGCAGGGCGCGCGAGCAACGCGAAGCGGCCCTGTTATTGCGTGCGACTAAAGGTGGCGACACGCAAGCCTTCAGTGAGCTGGTAGCCATGCACCAGAGTGCTGTGCGGGCCTTCCTAATGCGCCTGTGTCGAAATGGCGCACTCGCCGATGACTTAGCGCAGGAGACTTTCCTGAGCGCCTTTCGCAAGCTCGCCACTTATCGGCAGTCAGGTGGCTTCGCTAGCTGGCTGTTCGGCATCGCCTACCGCTGCTTTTTGCAGCATCGGCGCAGTGAGAAACGTGCGTTGGAAGTGCACAATCAACTCCACCTACTCGTCGACGCTGACGAGCAGTTTTACGAAACTTTGGCACCGGTGCAGCGAGACTTGGAGCGAGCACTCATGCAGTTAGAGGCAAAGCAAGCTGCGGCGATCTCACTTAATATGAGCATTGGCTTTTCCCACGCCGAGGTCGCCGACATCATGGACATGCCACTAGGCACCGTGAAGAGTCACATCAACCGTGGCCTAGCAACACTGCGCGAGCTATTACAACACCCACACGAGAGCGAGATATGAGCATGGACGAGCCCAAGGACCCCTTAAATAGTCTGCTGGCCGAATTGCCAAAGGTCCGAGACGACGGCTTCACTAAGCGCGTCCTGTATCGAGTGCAGTTGCGGGAGTTGCGCCGCCGCACCTTCTATTTCACCGCATCTTGCTGCGGGATCGTCGCTTTAGCTTTGGGCTTGGCATATGGACGTTTCGGTGCGTCATGGGGCAGGCGGCTGCAAGAATCGAGTTCGATCTGGACAGATTCTGCAAACCTCGATCAACTAATACAGCCTCTGATGGCGCAACTGCAATTGAATAATTTCAACACCATAATAGGATTGAGTGCAGGAGCAATCGTCTTAGTGCTAGGGATTAACTCACTGCTTCGCGATTAGAGGTTTGCAGTGTTCACTGCTGTCGAAACACTGGGCTGCGCACCCACAAAACAAAGACCACTATCTGCACCAATCCGCACACTACGAAGACCGCACGCGCGCCAGAGAAATCGGCGAGCCAGCCCGATGCGATAAGCGCGAAGGGAACGCCGATCTTGAAGATAGAGCCGGTCATACCCCCTATTCTCCCCATCAATGGTGCCGACGTCGTCTCATGCCGGAAAGACCAGATACAAATATTCTGCATGGTTGTAGCAAAACCGTAGAAAAACAGCGCTAAGCCGACTGCTATGGAGTTGCCGTACAGGCCTGTGAGGGAATAGGTGAGGGCCAAGCCAATCAGACTAAGGGCAAGACAAGCACCAAGGCCGATTCTCCGCCGCAGAGTCTCCGTTACTAAACTCCCAAGCAGTCCGCCAATGCCAGCGCAGGACAGCACTATGCCCACCCTTGCGGCGCTCCAGTGCAGCTCATCCTTCACGAAGAAGATCACCATCAACTCGAAACTAAGCGCCGTGGCATTGAAGAAAGACACAAACCAGGACAGCGCCCATAGTGAACGGTTCTCGCGCAGGGTATGCCACCCGGCCTTGAACTCGCCCCAGAAGTGGCGGGTCTGTAAAGCCTGAGAGGGTTCCTTCAAGTCGATACGCGCGAGCACGATGAGCGCGAAAAGATAGACACATGCGGTAATCAGCAGGCCGTAGTAGAGGCTCGAGAGAAACAGAATGGCGCCAGAGATCGCCGGGCCCATGACCTGCATAAATGTTTGAGTGAACGTGAACTTGGCGTTGGCCGAGGTCATCATATGGGTAGGCAGCGCGAGTTTTATACTGCTGATGCGGGCATTGATATACGAATAGCTAAACACCATCAACAGAAAGCCGGCACCATAAAAGACTACTTCGTTCGGCTCTTGGGTCTGCGAATAAATAAACAAACTGAACAGTAGGATCATCTGCAGGCCCACCGACATGAGCATCCAGCGTTTCTTGTCCGCGCGATCCACAAACACGCCAATAAACAGCCCGAACAGGAGTATAGGCAGGAACTGCAGTGCGCGCATGGTGCCCATGGCGGTTGAGGATTGAGTGAGCTCGTAGATGATCAATGGCAGCGCGAGTTCGTACACGCGGCTGCCGAAACTGAGCAGAAACCCGGTAAAGATCAGCACCACGAAGTTACGGTGTTGCCAGATACTTTCTCTGGGGTGTACTTGCATTAGCTTGGGGACCTCTGATGCCTTGAAGCGCAGGCTTAGATAATGTCGGCGCTAAAACTACTCTTGCGCGTTCACAAAGGCAACTGCAAAGCCCTCAGACCATCATCGGATACATGGATAGGAGCAATAGGAGCGCCATGGCCCGGTTAAAACGCACGAGCCTCTGTCCCACATGCAACCAACTCTTCAAGGCGACGCCACCGATATTCCAAGCGGAGATTAAAGGTATGCCCATAAAGAAAAAGATTACGGCGATAGTGAGCACACTAATGAAGAAATGCTCGCGGTCGCCAAATGTCGAGATCACAGTGACTAGCATCAGCCAAGCCTTCGGGTTCACCCACTGAAACAACGCTGCCTGCAGGAAGGTGAGCGGCTTAATCTCTTTATCCACTTCCAGCTTCGACTTGCGTGGACGAGCTAGTTGATAGGCCATATAGAGCAGGAACAAACCGCCGCAGGCCTTAAGTATTAGCGCGGCCTGTGGATATGCCTCCAACAGCTGCCCAAGACCAAGCGCGATAGCCCACAGCAGTATCTGACAGCCTACAGTGATGCCGAGGATATGCGGTATCGAGCGGCGAAAACCGAAGTTCGCTCCGGCACTCATCAGCATCAAATTATTGGGCCCAGGCGTGCCGATCATCACCATAGTGAAGGCAACTAAGGGCAAATACTGATCGGGGTTCATGGGGCTCTCCTTGATGAGCGCGCAGTTTAGGCCGACAATGCCAATCGGTACAGGGTTAGTTTTTTGAAATTGGAACGGTACAGATGCGTTCTATGCAAATCTGTGCTGCACGCAAAGCGGCATTCTGTGTCGCGGCGATGCCTCCAGTGAACGCTATGCTTACTTCATCGTCGACACGCCCTCAAGCAGAGGCAATCCTATGTTATATCAAGATCTGGCAGACCGACTGCAAGGCCTAATCCGCCAGCAGGTCTATCCCGTTGGCACCTCCTTGCCCGGCGTGCGCAGGCTGAGCGAGCAACATAGTGTCAGTGTATCTACCGCGGTCAATGCCTGCCAAGAGTTGGAAAGACGCGGCTTGCTCGAGGCGAAACCGCGCTCCGGTTTCTTCGTCTTACAAGCACCCGTGCGCAGAGAGCCTCCGCGCCTGAGCCTCGTCAGCAAGACCCCGCGCCCCGTGACTGGGCAGGAGCGAGTGTTGCATCTAGCCCAAGCGGTGCGCGACACCAGCATCGTCAACCTTGGGGCAGCCGTGCCCAATCCCGACCTTATGCCGGTGGCGGCTCTAGAGCGATCTTTCCGCACGGTGCTGCGCGAACAGCGTCGACGCTGTGTCGGCTATGAGTTCCCGCCCGGGGCACCGGAGCTACGCACGCAGATCGCGCGGCGCCTTGCCGCCGTACAGTGCCATGTCACACCAGATCAGATTCTCGTCACGAATAGCTGTCATGAATCCCTCAGCATCGCTTTGAGGCTCATCACCAAGCCCGGAGATACCGTTGCCTTGGAGTCGCCGACCTACTACGGACTGCTGCAGGTCATCGAGTCTCTCGGGCTCAAGGCACTCGAGATTCCGACCGACCCGGTTACCGGCATTTCCATCGAGGCCCTTAGTCTAGCGTTAGAGCGTTGGGACATTGCCGCCTGCGTGTTGATACCCAACTTCTCTAATCCGCTAGGCGTATTGCTATCGGATGAGCGTAAACAAGCGCTGCTAAAGCTGATGTCGAAACACAGGGTGCCACTAGTGGAGGATGACATCTATGGCGACCTACCCTTCTCGGGCAAACGCCCGCGGCCCATCAAGAGCTGGGACACCGAGGGCATCGTCTATTACTGCTCGTCCTCCTCGAAGACTCTCTCGGCAGGCTTACGGGTCGGCTGGCTGGTGCCGGGCAAAGACAATAAGCGCGCCGAAGCCTTGCAGTATATGAACACCGTGGCGGTCTCTACCCCCTCCCAGCTCGCCATGGCTCACTACTTAGAACATGGTCACTATGACCGTTTCCTGCGCAGCGTATGCAGCGAACACGCACGGTCTGTGGCGCGGATGACGGACAGGGTAACGCAGTTGTTTCCGGCCCAAACACGAGTGAGCCGCCCGGCCGGTGGCTTCGTGCTCTGGGTGGAGCTACCGGGAGACGTGGACACATTGGAGCTAATGGAGAAAAGCTTCGCCGCGGGGGTGAGTTTTGCCCCCGGCGCGCTGTTCTCCGCCTCTGGCAAGTTCGGCAATTGCCTGCGTTTGAACTGCGCCGTGCGCTGGGATGCTCGGGTGGAGCGCGCGCTGCTTGCACTCGCTCGTTTAATTTAAGCAAGGAGACCTGACAATGATTACTCCAAAGTTCGCCAAGGAGTTCGCAGCCGAGTGGGTAGAGGCATGGAACGCCCACGACCTGCCGCGCATCCTCTCTCACTACCGTGACGATTTCGAGATGTCGTCGCCCCTAATCCGGACCTTGATGAATGAGCCTAGCGGCACTTTGCAGGGCAAAGAAGCTGTTGCTGCCTATTGGCAGCTTAGCGCTAGCGCGACAGCCTAAATTGCATTTCATCCTAGAGAACATCCTCGTCGGCGCTAATAGTATTACGCTCGCCTACCAGGGCAGCAGAGGCCTCTCCGCGGAAATGTTTATACTCGATGAGCAAGGTAAAGTGACACGCTCATTTGCACATTATGACCTAGCAGAGTAAAAAGCCCCTTTAGTGAATTGAGAGTAAACTATGACGAAGTATCGAGGCACATGTCACTGCGGCGGCGTGCAATTTGAGATCGAGGGCGAGTTCGACGAGATCACCGTCTGCGACTGCTCCATCTGTCAGCGCAAAAACGCCAGGATGCTAAAGGTGCATGAGTCGGGTTTTAAGCTACTTGCCGGCGAAGCACTGCTCACGGACTATCAGTTCAACACCCACACGGCGCATCACTACTTCTGCAAGGTCTGCGGCATCTATCCTTTCCACCGTAAGCGTACCGCGCCCGATAGCTACGGCATCAACGTGTTCTGTCTAGACGCCTTCGACCAAAGTGGAATCCCTGTACGCAACTCGAAGGGTTCCACCCTGTCATGAGCGACACCGCCCTGCCTATTCTATATTCATTCCGGCGTTGCCCGTATGCCATGCGTGCACGCCTAGCTATCGCCTATGCGCGGCAGCAAGTGGAGCTACGGGAGATAATCCTCAAGAACAAGCCACCGCAGATGCTCACGATCAGCCCCAAAGGTACGGTGCCGGTCCTGCAATTGCCCGATGGCACAGTACTTGAGGAGAGTCGCGACATCATGCTCTGGGCCCTGCATCTCAACGACCCGGACGCACTGCTTCTCGGCGAGCCATCCGCGGCAACCGCCGCGCTTCTCGATGAGAACGACGGCGAATTCAAACACTGGCTGGACCGTTATAAATATGCGGATCGCTACCCGGGCCAAAGCGCTGCGGACTATCGCGCCAAGGGCTGTGAGTTTTTAAACAAACTCGAGAAACGCTTAGAGCACAGTGCCTTTATATGTGGTGAGCAGATGCGCATCGCCGACATCGCCATCATGCCCTTCGTGCGTCAGTTCGCGATGGTGGATAAGAATTGGTTCGATAGCGCGCCCTATCCCGCATTGCAAGCTTGGCTGAGCGGATTGATAGCGGGAGAGATGTTTACGAAGATGATGAAGAAACACGCGCCGTGGCAGCAAGGGCAGGCGCGTGCTTTGTTACTTAATTTTGCTTATGGTTGACTCGGTTCGTCATTCATCTTGTATCGAAATACATACTGCACATTAGGGATCATGACAGGGAAGCCATCTGGAGCATATTGTGTAAAGCGGAACTGCTTTGCGGCAGCTATGGCACTTCTATTGAAAACAACTGCTGGCTCCGCTTCTACTACCTCCACCGAGTCCGCGACCACTAAACCATCAATGCCAACGGTAAATTTCACCTGTACCCAGCCTTCAATTCCTTCCGCCGCAGCGACAGTGGGGTACATCGGCACGACATTTTCTATAGGGTAAAACTCCCCTCTATTCTCCACACCATCTCCCGACGGCTGAGCAGACACGATCTGCGTATTGGCCAGCGCTAGGATCAACATTGATGACAGCAATGCGAGTGTGTACAGCACATTCCGACGCTCTTTCTTAAGCTCTTTCGTTTGCATTATTTTTCCCTCAAGTAAGTGAACGATTCTAGTTTCTAGCGTACTGCTCTCTAGCATTGTTTGCGCAAACAATAGTGCTGGTGTCCCGTGTTGCTGGCAGCAGCGCGCGACCTCTAATAGGGTTGAAGCGTAATTCGTATTGTCGTCTTCGAGTGCCGCGGCCTGCATATCGCAAGCGGACTCTGCGCTGGCATCGAGACGCTTAAGCAAACGCCAGCACAGCGGGTTCAACCACAGCACACTGGCTAGGGCATAGCAGAATACTTTGCTCAACCAGTCGCCTCTTTGAACATGGCTAAGTTCGTGAGCGAGCACATGGCGTAAAGTGTGTTTGGGCCAATGCAGCGCCTCTGTCGGCAATAGCACCAATGGCCGCAGCGCGCCAAAGGAAACGGGCGACTGAATCAGCGCACTTGTGTGTACAGACACCTTGCGCGCTATCTGCAGCTTGCGTTGCAGGCTTGCGACTTCGTCCAGTATCTTGTCATCCTCAACCGAAGTGCTAACTGCGCGCACACGATGCAGCTGCCATACTCCCACTAGTAATCGCGACAGTAACAAGAGCACCGGCACAAGGTAGAGAGCAAGCAACAGCACGCTCCAATCGAAGCCCGCCGCCTCAATCGCGCCGGGACGTACAATCAGCGTTACCAGTGCGGGAACAGCCCCGGCTTCGCCTGCCGATGACAGCTGTGTTTGCGAAATCGCGAATCCTAGGAACACGCTGACGAAGCCGCCGAGAATTACGAGGTGTTGGCTTTGCGTCGAAAGTTGAGCGCGAAGCATGCGGTCGAGCAGGAAGAAAACAGCGAGGACAAATACAGAGATTAATATGCCCTCCCCTAGTAATTGAATTGCCCCATGGGAGTACCAGGCAGTCGCGAACGCGTTCAATAATGAGTCCATCATAGCAAGCCCCTAATTTATCTTGGTCAGAGTTTTTTTCTTCTCTTTTATCAACTGCTCGAGACGGCTAAGCTCCTCGGAAGAGAGTGCGTTTACTGATTGATCCAGCAAAGAGTTAACGGCCAGAAACGGCGAGTCCTCGAAGAAGGTCTTCACTACATTGCGAAGCGCAGAACGCGAGGCCACCTGCCGCTTCACCAGAGGGAAGTAGAGATACTTCGGGCCGCTCTCGCGGTGGTCGATATGGCCTTTCTCTTTGAGCTTGCCTAGCAGCGTGCGCACCGACGAATAGCTTGGCGCATCCTCGATACTGTCTTGCACATCCTTCGCGCTTGCCTCACCGAGGCGATAGAGCACGTCCATTATTTGCCGTTCCCGGCGACTGAGTTGATCTGCATTCGACATAGCGTAGACCCTAGGTGTTAATTTATTAACATAGTGCTAATAAATTAACACCTGAAAAGGATATGTCAACAAAAGATTCAAAAAACTGCGCCGAAGTGATGATCTGTCTGCCACTGGCCCCAGATGCCAAGTTAATGGAACGCTATTTCATTGCCCTGCAACTCCGTATAATGCAGCTCTTTGAGAAACACCGCGCGAGGCAGAAATGGACTTAATCGAATGGGCAGACTTCCAGAAGGTCGAGCTGCGTGTTGGCACTATCATCGCGGTGGACCCCTTTCCAGAGGCCCGCAAGCCAGCCCACAAACTCACCGTGGACTTCGGCGAAGAGATTGGGGTGCGCCGCTCCAGCGCGCAGATCACCGATATCTACAGCGCCGCAGACCTTGTCGGCAAACAGGTCGTGGCCGTGGTGAACTTTCCGCGCAAACAGATCGGGCCCTTCATGTCCGAATGCCTAGTCACGGGCTTTCATCGCGACGATGGCGCGGTGGTCTTGGCGGTTCCGGACAGTGCTGTGCCAAATGGGGCGAAGCTTGCCTGAGCGAAATGGTAGGAGCGCTTGCCCTAGCATGGGGGGCTCTGCAAGAGATGGGGTGCGATTGATGAGGATCTGTGGAAGATTTGGGCCGATCGCCTGCAGGGCAGGCTCCTACAGTTGAGTTCAATTCGGACAGTGTGGGAGCGGGCTTGGCCGCTCCCACATCCACATCCAAAATCACCATCAACAACAAATAATCCTACTCTGCCTACCCTTCGCTGCGGTTTCCTCCTACACTCCCTGTCATCTAGCGCAGTTCATAGCCCAAACATCTAAAACCTCGTTCCGTCAGGAGAACCAACACAATGTGCGACAACCATACCGCTGAAGAAGATGCCTACATGCTCAAGATGTCCAAACTGAGTCGCCGCCAGTTCGCCAAGCTAGGCGTTACTGCCGCAATCGCGGCATTGCTGCCACCATTAGCAAACGCGCAGGACGTGATGGAGATGGAAGTCACCATTAGCACTCCAGACGGCATGGCGGACTGCTACTTCGTACATCCTAGCAGTGGCAAACACCCTGCGGTTTTAATGTGGCCTGATATTCTTGGCCTGCGTCCCGCATCCCGCGCCATGGGCAAACGCCTCGCACAGTCCGGTTACTCCGTGTTGGTCGTCAACCCCTTCTACCGCATTCAACATGCGCCAGTTATTCCAGACGGCGCATCCTTCGCAGACCCAGAGATCTCCGGCATCGTGCGCCCCATGATGGCCTCGCTGACCGAAGCGTCCGACATTACGGATGCGGGCGCTTTCTTAGCCTGGATCGACCAGCAAGCGGCAGTGGATACTAGTCGTAAGATCGGCACCGTGGGCCACTGCATGGGCGGACCACAGGTCATGCGCACCGTATCTCATTTCCCCGAGAGAGTCGGCGCAGGCGCAACCTTCCATGGCGTGAACCTTGCCACCGCGAATGCTGACAGCCCGCACTTGAACATCCCCAATATGGATGCACGCATGTTGATCGCAATTGCAGAGAATGATGATGCACGCGATCTCGAGGTGAAGACGACGCTGCGCAATGCGTTTGCCGCCGCCAATATACCCGCCGAGATCGAGGTCTATGCCGGCTCAATGCATGGCTGGACCATGCCCGACTTCCCAGTCTATGACCAAGCACTAGCCGAACGGGCATGGGCTCGCCTGCTGGACACTTATGCAAAGGCGCTGGTGTGAACTAGTAACTGATCAATTCCGTAGAAATACAAAAGGCGCTTCAAAGGTCTACAAAATAAAACAGGAGATCGATGCTATGTGTGATAACCATACGGTAGAAGAGAACGAGCTTTATCTTGCTATGCAAAAGAAGATGAATCGACGCCAGTTCGGCAAGCTAGGGGCTGGCGCTGCACTCACCATGATGTTACCCGCCGTTGCGAATGCCCAGGACGTGATGGAGATGGATGTGAACATCCAAACTCCAGACGGCATGGCGGATTGTTATTTCGTCCATCCTACTTCGGGTCAACATGCGGCAGTAATCATATGGCCGGACATCCTTGGCCTGCGCCCAGCCTTCCGAGCTATGGGCAAACGCCTCGCGCAATCCGGTTACTCCGTGTTGGTAGTGAACCCCTTCTACCGTAGCGCTAAATCTCCGGTGGTGGGCCCCGGTGCCAGCTTCGCCGACCCAGCGATCTCGGCTATCGTGCGTCCTATGGCCGGGCAGCTCAATGCGACTACACATGTGACGGATGCGAATGCCTTCATTAACTGGGTAGACCAGCAGCCCTCCGTCGATACCAACCGCAAGATTGGCACTACGGGTTACTGCATGGGCGGCCCAATCGTGATGCGCACGATGTCTAATTTCCCTGAGCGCATGGGTGCCGGCGGCAGCTTCCATGGTGGCGGCTTGAATACGGCCAACCCAGACAGTCCCCATCTTGGCATTCCGAATATGGACGGCCGCATGTTGATCGCGATTGCCACCAACGATGATGAGCGCGACCCGGAATCCAAGTACGTGTTGCGTCGCTCCTTCGCTGCCGCGCAAGTGCCTGCCGAGGTGCTCGTCTATGATGACGCCAACCATGGCTGGTGTGTGCCAGACTCTGCGGTGTACAACGAGGCACAGGCCGAGCGCGCCTGGAGCCGCCTGCTGCGGACTTTCGAGATTGCGCTCGCCTAAGTGCAAGGCATGAGGAAGAGGCGGATCAAAACGCCTCTTCCTGCTTTACTAGCCTGTTAGAGTTTCATCGATCAAATCCTGATTCATCTCCACTCCAAAACCAGGCCCCTGCGGCATATTCATAAAGCCTTCCGAATCGACCAATGGCGTATTCTCTAGCACTGCGAAGGCATCGCGCTAGTCGCCAAGTGGCGATGTCTGAGCGGCTAAAATTGATGTTACTATCCCTAGCTGTAGCCAGAATAAAAACAAGAGGACAACATGACGACTAAGAAAACCCTTAGCCGGCGCGAGCTGTGTAAGCTGGGCCTGATTGCCACAGTGGCACTGCCCCTAAATGCACACGCACAGCCAGCAAATCGTATGCGCCCACAGCGCGGCGATCAGATCGTATTCGATGGCGGCGACATGGCCGGGCAATTAATAAGCCCCGAACAGCTCGTGTTGAATGCTCAGCCTGTCGCAGCCCTAGCGCGCGACCCGAATAGCAATGAAGTACGCGATGGCTCACGCCTCAATCGCATCATGGTGATGCGCGTAGACCCCGAGACTCTTTCCACCCCCACCCGCAATAACGCAGCAGAGGGCATCATCGCCTACTCCGCCATCTGCACTCATACCGGCTGCGACATCACCAATTGGAAGGCCGACGAATTACACATGGCCTGTCCCTGTCACGAGTCCGAGTTCGATATACGCGACAATGGCAATGTGGTGGGCGGCCCAGCCCCTAGGCCCTTGGCGATGCTCCCCCTCGCCATAGAAGACGGCCAGATTCGTGTAGCCGGTGCCTTCAAGGGCCGCGTAGGGTTTCAACAACAATTCTAATCACGCTGTGTTCAAAATAATAAATCTAGGTGAAGCCATGAACAGATTCGCGCACACCCTTGCCCTACTCGCCACATCGTTATTTGTCTCGAACTCTCTTAGCGCTCAGCCGCTGCCTCCCTATGAGCCCGTGACTGCCGAGCGCCTGCAGTCTCCCGAGGAAGACAACTGGTTGATGTATCGTGGCACCTACGACGCGCAAGGCTATAGCACCCTCGACCAGATCAATACAGAGAATGTGGACAAACTCGAGATGGTGTGGAGCTTCTCCACCGGACTTAGAGAGGGGCACCAGGCACCTCCAATTGTTAACAATGAATTCATGTACATCACTACGCCGCAGAATCACCTGCTGGCCTTGAACGCGAAAACAGGCGACTTGCTGTGGCGCTATCAACGTTACTTGCCCGACGATCTACAACAGTTCCACCCCACCAACCGTGGCGTTGCGTTGTATGAGAACCTCGTCTTCATGGCCACTGTCGATGCCTATCTTGTCGCACTCGATGCGGTGACCGGCGAGCTCGTCTGGGAAGTGCCAGTCGAGGACTACTATGCAGGCTATTACATGACACTCGCGCCCTTAGTGGCCGATGGCAAGGTCATGGTGGGAGTATCTGGCGGCGAGATGGGCATCAGGGGCTTTGTGGCGGCCTACGACCCTATGACTGGCGAAGAACTGTGGAAGCGCTACACCATTCCGGCACCGGGCGAGCCTGGTTCGGAGTCATGGCCTGGTGACACTTGGAAGACCGGCGGCGTGCCCGTGTGGATTACGGGCTCCTATGACCCCGAGCTGAACATGACCTATTGGGGTACCGGCAATGGCGGCCCCTGGATGGGCGACGTGCGCCCCGGTGACAATCTCTATTCCACCTCTGTGATTGCAATCGATGCCGGCAATGGCGAGATCACGGCCCATCATCAGTATCACTGGAACGATTCCTGGGACTGGGACGAGGTCTCCACGCCCATGTTGATCGACTATCAGCGCGAGGGAGAGACGGTCAAGGGCATCGTGCATGCGGGCCGTAACGGCTATCTGTGGTTCCTCAATCGCACCGCGGACAGTATCGGCTTCGAGGATGCCACGCCCTATGTGTATCAAGAAGTCTTCACCAGCATCGACCCCGTGACGGGTCGGCCGGAATACGACATGAGCAAGAAACCCGGCACCGGCAAATCTGCCGACTTCTGCCCCTCCCTGTGGGGCGGGAAGGACTGGCCACCCGAGGCCTTCAATCCCGAGCTGCGCCTACTCTTCATTCCCGCCAACGAGAATCTTTGCTCCACCATGGAGGGCGAGGAAGCCCAGTACAGCCCCGGTCGCTCCTATATGGGACGAGCGGAGTCGGACAACGGCGGCTTCTTCATCCGCGATGGCGCGGAACATATTGGTGAGCTACAAGCGTGGAACGTAGACACTGGCGAGCGCGTCTGGACTACTACCTTCGAGAGCCAGAACTGGGGCCCCGTGCTTGCAACGGCGGGCAACCTAGTTTTTATGGGCGGCACCAATGATCGTAAGTTCCGCGCCTTCGACGCGCGCACCGGCAAAGTACTGTGGGAGCAGCCCACAAACTCCGGCGTGATAGGAGTGCCCGTGACTTATAGGATCGATGGTGTGCAGTATGTGGCGGTGCTATCCGGCTGGGGCGTCGATGCCCAGCGCGAACAGAACCTCATCAATATGGTGCGGGAGAAGCAGACCTATGTACCCCAGGGCGGGGTGCTGTGGGTATTCGCGCTAGAGGAATAGCACGAGGCATGCCTAGTCGATGATATGACGATCGCGCAGTGCAATTTGCTTGTACTGCGCTTTTTCCGTGACACCCGCAATCTTGCTCAGAAAGCTGTCGATGTCATCGAAGGGCAATTGACGCAGCGCCTGATGATCTAAGTCCCACCACTGGCTCGCCAGAAGCGCCGCGCGGGTTGATTCGCTGAAACGATAGCGAATCGCGCGGGCCGGGTTGCCGCCCACGATCTGATAAGGTTCAACATCCTTGGTGACTACCGCGTTGCGCGCGATAACAGCGCCATGTCCCACGTTTACCCCTGCCATAACTACTGCCCCATGGCCTATCCACACATCGTTGCCGATCTGCGTGAGGCTAAGAGGACTCTTATATTGATGACTAACCGAAAGACTCGTGGACACCCAGTCTAAGGGATGGTTGCGCGGCGTCTCGCCCAAGGTCACATCGCGCCCAATACTGCAATAACGCCCGATCGATGCGACATTCAGTATGCGGCTATCGGATCGCAAATAACTGTGCGCCCCCATGGTCATCGGCTTATCCAACCTGGGTAGCTCCACATGCACATGGCGAAGTTTGGCATATTCTTCGAAGAGAATATGGGAGTCATGAGAGACAAGGTCTATGCCCTTAATGATGACATTGCGCCGCGCCGCTTTGCGCTGTTGGAAGAAATAACGAATTCTACTAAACAAAAAACTATCCTTATTGGTCTCATAAAACGCCGTAACGCGACCCGCAACGACCGGACCCATTATAGACTTAGAGCGGCAGGAAGGACTTACTCTTCCCAACAATAATAGAAAATTTCTCCTTAGCGCTCATTTCAGACTATGATGCCCGCACTATGCTCAACATCCTGTGGCTCAGTTTCTTCTTTCTCGCCTTCATCGCCGCCCTGTGGCAGTGGTTGACGGGCAGCAACCCCGAGGTCTTTAGCGAACTAGTCGCCGCCAGCTTCGAGATGGCCAACCTAGCTGTTGAGATCGCCATCGGTTTGATCGGGGTGATGGCACTTTGGCTCGGTCTATTCCGCATTGCAGAACACGGCGGCCTAATCGCCATCATCTCCCGCGGCATGGCCCCACTATTCAAACGTCTGATGCCGGAGGTCCCGGCCAATCACCCCGCGCTCGGCTCCGTGACGATGAATTTGGCCGCGAACTTCTTGGGCCTCGATAACGCCGCTACTCCCATGGGCCTGAAGGCCATGAACGATCTACAGACGCTGAACCCAGACCCAGACACTGCCACTAATGCGCAGATACTGTTCCTAGTACTCAACACTTCTTCCGTTACACTGCTGCCCGTGACCATCTTTCTTTACCGCGCGCAGCAAGGCTCACTCGAACCCGCCGCCGTGTTCCTGCCCATCCTCATGGCGACATCTGCCTCTACCCTCGTCGGCTTGATGAGCGTGGCCTGGGTGCAGAAACTCAAATTGCGCGACCCGGTGCTGATGGCCTGGTTCGCCGGTTTTGCCCTTTTCCTCGCCGCGGCGCTAAGCTGGATCGTCTCCCAGCCTGCGGATCTTCTCGCGACACGCTCGGCCCTGATCGGCAACCTGCTGTTATTCAGCATCATCGTGCTGTTCCTCGTCTCCGGCGTGCAGCGCAAGCTCGACTGTTACTCGCTGTTCATAGAAGGCGCCAAAGAAGGCTTCACCGTCGCCATCAAGATCATTCCCTTCCTGCTCGCCATGCTCGTCGGCATCGGCGTGTTCCGCGCCAGTGGTTGCCTAGACATTATTCTCGATGGTGTGCGCTGGAGTGTGTCCATGCTCGGCTTCAACACCGACTTCGTCGAGGCATTGCCCACCGCGTTCATGAAACCACTCAGTGGCAGCGGCGCCCGCGCCATGATGGTGGAGACCATGAACACCTACGGCGTAGACTCCTTCCCAGCACGAGTTGCGGCCACCTTACAAGGCAGCACCGAGACCACCTTCTACGTGCTAGCCGTGTACTTCGGCAGCGTCGGCATCCGCAAGACCCGCCACGCGATCGCCTGCGGCTTGGCCGCCGATTTCGCCGGCATCGTCACCGCCATAGCGGCCTGTTACTGGTTCTTCGCTTGAGTGGGAGCCCATATTTCACCGCCTTTTTGCAGACACCCAAGTGAGCGCTTTGTGATGTTCTCTGCTATTTATAGAACAATAGAATATTTGAATAGGTAGCTGCGCACACCTTGTTGCGCAACGCGCAACGGCGATGCTATGATCAAATCGTTTAAACACAAAGGTCTACAGCTTTTCTACGAAACCGGCAGTGCCAAAGGTATCCAGGCAAATCATTCAAGAAAACTACGAATGCAACTCGCGGCACTAGAAACAGCCTTCGATATTGCGGATATGAACATTCCGGGATATCAACTCCATTCATTGAAAGGTATCCGAAAAGGCACATGGGCTATCTCTGTGAGCGGGAACTGGCGGCTTACTTTCGAATTTTGCGATAGCAATGTGCACATCTTAGATTACGAGGATTATCACTAATGGCGATGCACCAACCTCCTCACCCCGGTGAATTTATCTGGGCAACTTACATGGCGCCATTTGGCCTAAGCTGCCGATTCCTCGCCGAGAAACTTTGCGTTGCCCCTTCGACTCTCAACCGAATATTGAAATTCAAAAGTGGCGTGAGCCCTGAGATGGCAATACGCCTATCAATATCATTGGGCCGCAGTCCCGAGAGTTGGCTCGCAATGCAAGGAAACTATGATTTGTGGCAAGTAGAGCAACATTTTGAACAGGGCAAAATTCAGAAGATAGAATTGAGCATGGTTTAAACCCACAGCATGCATATACTGCCTGCTATCTTTCACAACTGACTACTTCAGTTGGCTGAGGAAAAGTGATAGATCAAAGGGGTCAGAGTCATTGCTGTCCCACTTAATCTGAGGACGTGAGTTTGGTGTTCGCTTCTGTGTACCGTCGACAGCATGGATGCTGGCGTCGAGCCCCCAGGGATGGGTCTACGGTCGCACGGAAGCGAATACCGAACTCATGTCTATCGCTAGACTTACAGCTCGAGAGTTCAAAAAAACAAGGGTGTTAAAGCACTCTTGTCGTTATTATTTGGGACAGCTATCGGTCAGAGTAATTTGATCTCAGCGTCAATAAATAGACGGTCGCGAAGATAAATAATTATAAACAATTGAAGGCTCACTCTATGTGGCGGCAATCAGATCACTGGCGGACCAATATGGTTAAAAGAAAACTCCTCCTGCGTTTATTGTCATTCAGCCTGTTATTAACTAGCCTTTCATCCCTAGTGACGGCGCAAGACAAACCCACGCTAATGGTTCTTGCCTCGGCCCACTTCAATAACCCCGGGCGCGACACTATTAATATCGACGTCGATGACGTAATGGCAGAAATGAGACAGGCAGAGATCGAGAGCGTAGTCGAGCAACTGATGGCGTTTAATCCCACCCATATTGCGGTTGAAGTGAGCGGCGCGCGACAGGCTGGGCTAGATGAACGCTATGAAAATTACCGTGAAGGCCGCAACGAACTCGGCCGAGGCGAGGACGATCAATTAGGCCTTCGACTCGCGGCCAAATTAGGCCACGACCGAGTCTATGGAGTGGACTGGAATGGCAATCCTCCCGGTGACATAGAGGCAGACTACGATTGGGTGAGCTATGCACAAGCCAATGGTCACGAGGCGGAACTGGCCGCTATCACAGCCCCAGAACGAACGAGTAGTTTCTATGTGGAACTAAAAGAACAAAGCATCGGCACTTGGTTGAAGCAGCTCAATCATCCCGACGCACTACTCAAATCACATCAAGTCTATTTCGACATCGCGATGGTCGGGGACGGCGACCAGTTGCTTGGCGCGAATTGGGTTGGCACGTGGTATGCCCGCAACCTAAAGATATATTCGCGCCTAGTCGACATGGCCCAGAGCCCAGAAGATCGCGTGCTCGTCATCTACGGACAGGGACATGCCTATCTCCTGCAACAGTTCGCGCGCGAGTCTGGCGCCTTTACACTGGAGAGTGTCTCCGACTACTTGCTCGACTAGATTTTTTCAAACCGCCAAGAGCTTCTTATGCAGATACGCGAAGTCCTCGCCAGTGAGCTAGAGCAAATCTTAGACCTTCTGGATCTTTTCGATCGTCCGAGATCACCACGGCCGAGCAGCCACGAACTCGAACAAATAATGCACAATATTCAAGCGAGCAAGGGCACTATATTGGGCGCCTTCTTAGACGCACAAGCCATTGGAACCTGCACCGTCAACGTATGCCCGAACCTGAGCTGGGCCGGCAGGCCTTACGCCATTATCGAGAACGTCATGGTAGCGCCAGCCAATCGGGGCAGTGGCGTCGGCACCGCGCTTCTGAAATTCGCACAGCAATATGCGCAAGACCTAGGCTGCTACAAGATTGCGCTGATGACTGGATCGAAGAGAGCCAGCACTCTTGAGTTCTATGAGAAGGCGGGCTTTACTGGAGACAAAATTGGATTTCAACGCAGGTTTGGCGCATAGCCGAACTAGTAAAACTGTGCCATCAATTAGCCCCATGAAACTCGAAAGGAGACGAGAGTGAAAACCCAATACTACACCGCGACCAGCCTAGACGGTTTCATCGCCACAGAAGACGATTCTCTCGAATGGCTTTTCCCACTTGGAGATATGGAGCACTCCAGCTACACACCATTCATTGAGCAGGTGGGAGCACTCGCAATGGGTTCGTCAACTTACGAGTGGATGATGCGCAACTCCGCGGCGGTCATCGAGAGCGTTGGGTCACCGTGGCCCTACACACAACCTACATGGGTGTTCACAAGTCGCGACCTGCCGGTCATCGAGGGCGCCGACGTACGTTTCGTTAAGGGTGACGTGCGGCCAGTTCATGCGGCCATGCGCGAGGCAGCTGCAGACAAGAACCTCTGGATCGTCGGCGGTGGCGATCTCGTGGGCCAGTTCTATGATGCGGGCTTGCTGGATGAGATGATTCTACAAATCGGCTCTGTCACACTCGGCAAGGGCAAACCCCTTTTTCCACGACAGGCACTCAACCCGATTTTGAAACTCACAGCGGTGCAACAGATGGGCAGTACCATGGTCGAGCTGCGCTACGATGTCGAAAAGGGTGAAAAATAAGCGCAGCACAGCTTACTGCGAAAATTTAACACGACGCTGACAGTTGGGAGAATATAGAGATGAGCACTATAAAGACACAAGAGAACAACGCCAGCATCGAAACCTTCATCAGCACCCTAGACGATCCACGCAGGCAGCAAGATTGTCGCACTCTGGTCGACTTGTTCACCCGCGCCAGCAAGCAAACGCCGCGGATGTGGGGCACTAGCATAGTGGGCTTCGGCAAGCACCATTATCAGTATGCTAACGGCAAACCGGGTGAAATCTGCAAGGTCGGTTTTGCCCCCCGCGCTAAGTCTTTCGCCTTTTATCTGGCCGATTTTCCCGATCGCGCCGCTCTGTTAGAGAGCATGGGCAAACACAAATTCAGTGGCGGCTGCATGCACATAAACAAGCTCGACGCGGTGGATCTCAAGACCCTAGAGACAATTGTACGTAAGGCTTATCAGCAGGAAGGTTCTAGCTGCTAGGGACGAGCACGCATCCAAACTAAGCAATTGATCACTGCCTTCTTACAAGCAATGCGCGCCTAGATAGCATAAGAGTTTTTACTAAAAACGAGAATGGGTTAGCAGAATTGCAACTACAGGAGTGCTTAACTCCCAAGCTCTCGCAGGAGAGCAGTAATCAATTCTTCCAAGGAACTGGAGCATCCAAATGCAGAATCTATTTTTCGCAGTCCTTTTCGGCTTTGTGGTTTGGGTAGTAGCGGCGGGGCAAACCTCGGCACCACCTAAAACGCAAATTCCCGCACCTCCCCAAGTCATTAGTGCCCCTACAAGCTCCACACCCTCTCCACCAGCAAGTACAAACCCCTCTGTTTTTAGCAAACCGATACCTAACAATTTCAGTTGCGATGAGCGCTTATATTGCAGTCAAATGAACTCTCTCGCTGAGGCGGAGTTCTTCACAAGGAATTGCCCCAACTCCCGAATGGATGGAGATAACGACGGCAAACCTTGCGAGAATGACTCGAGACTTAGAGCTAATCGCTGATTTCCAGTTGAAGACAACATGGGCCAAGGTAATCCCTACCCACTGATCCACATGGCTCTCGTGCGCTAGTACTAAGCCTGCCTAAAGAAACAAGAGCTGAAAACAGCTGCCCTTCCCCTCATCGCTCTGCGCGGACAAGTTGGCGTTGTTAAGGCGTGCTAGCTGCCGCGACAAGCTTAAGCCCACACCTGTGCCCGTTTCCTTCGTCGTAAAGAAGGGGGTGAAAATATCATCTAGAAACGACTTGCTGATGCCACAGCCGTTGTCCTTAACTTGAATAATCACCTTGCCGTGCCCGAGAAGCGATGCCAGAAGTTCTATCTTAGCCCCCTCTACTCCACTGACCGCGTCGCTGGCATTGTTCAGAAGATTTAGCAGAATTTGTTCCATTAGATTTTTGTCGGCCATCACGTTCAAAGACTCGGGGACAACTTTACACTCGAGCTCTATGCCCGCCGCGCTCATACGCTCTTCTAGCAGAGTGCTCATATGCTTAAATAGGCTGCTAACTGGTATCTGGGTGAGTACCGGTCTGGGAAGATTGCTCAAGGAACGATAGGCCTGCACAAATCGCAGCAGACCCTGGCTGCGAGAGGCGATTGTCCCGATCCCCTGAACGATATCCTTATATTGCTCAGTGTCCGCAGCGATTCCTGTTTCTGTAGCTTCCTTCTCGTTAAAAACATCTTCGAGGTGATTGCTAAGTGACACGATCGGCGTCATCGAATTCATGATCTCGTGGGTCATCACCTTGATCAGCTTCTGCCAACTCTCGATCTCCTTCTCGTCTAGTGCTGATTGAATATTCTGCATCGAAACGAGTTTCTGATACTTGCCCATTAGGCGAAACTCCGTAGCGGTGAGTATCAACTGAAGATTGTCATTGCCTATGCTCACTTTCAGCACGCGGTTCTCCCCCGCCTTAATATCGCGCAACGCTTGGGCCAACTCTGGGCTTAATGCGTCTACTTTCTTAAGAGTGCTTATATAACGGTTCTTTAGAATGTCTTTGGCCGCTTGATTGATAATCTCGACCTTGCCTTTCTCGTCGAAACACAGCAAAGCGGTTTCGACGTGTTCGACCACCAGATGCAGATATTCATGTTGGGCAGAGCGATCGGCCTTCAGCTTACGATACTTCTCTAACAATGTGCGTTGGGCACTGACAAACTGCTGAGCGGAGTCCTCGACATTGGAGTGGGAGGTAGTGCTCGAGAAATCGTTGTGGGAGATATTGTTAATAAACTGCGTGAAGTTCTCGTTGCTCCTCTCCGTCATGCGCATCAGATTGAAAGTAATAAAGCCGATAATGACAACGCAGAGAATCGGAGTACCCACCCACTGCGTGTTGAGTACGCTATAACAGAACACGAATACGACCAGCAGCAACGAAGCGATCGAGAAGATCGCCTGCCCGCGGTGCCCCTTGAGGCTACTGATCAGAGAGTTCATATTTTTCCATCTTGCGATACAGAGTGGTTCTTCCTAGCCCCAGAGTTTTCGCTACCAAGGTCAGGTTACCTTCGCATTGTTCAATCGCACTACGAATCGCGTTTTTCTCCATCGCGGCTAGATTCAGGTTGGCGACAGGCTCCTCTTGGACACGAGTCCCTATCAGAAAGTCTTCCACCGTCAATTTCGAGTCGTTAGCAACGATAATCGCCCGCTCTACCGCGTGTTTGAGCTCCCTCACATTACCAGGCCAGTTATAGGCACACAGCTTATTGATCGTTGCTTGGCTAATACTTATGCCCCCGCGCTCATACTTGTTCGCGAAGAATTCCCGGTAGTGTTCGAGCAAAAGTGGAATGTCTGCAGTGCGCTCTCGCAGGGGTGGAATTCTGATCTCCACAGTATTGATGCGGTACAGCAAATCGCGCCGAAAACAGTCAGGATTACGAAGGTCCTGCATTGAGGAATTCGTCGCGCTGATCAAGCGGATGTCTATAGGAATGGGGGCCTGCCCACCAACTCTCGTAATGGAGCGAGATTCGAGCGCCCGTAACAGCTTCGCTTGGGTAGCAGCGTCGAGGTTGCCAATCTCGTCGAGAAACAAGGTGCCACCTGCCGCTAATTCAAACTTGCCTGGGCGACTCTCTTTGGCATCCGTAAATGCGCCCTTATTGTGTCCGAACATCTCAGACTCGAACAAGGTCGATGGGATCGCGCCAATATCGACCGAGATCATCGGGCCCGCAGCCCGTTGCGATAGCTTATGAATCGCGTGCGCAACTAGATCTTTGCCAGTGCCATTCTCCCCTGTGATAAGTACGTTGGCATCCGTGGGCGCCACCTTCTCTATCAACTCGCGCACGCTTGCGAATGCTGGGGATTCCCCAATGAACGCAACAAAGCCTCGATTAATTTCATCACTTAATGCTTGTTGTGTGTGCTCCAACTGCTCGATGCGCCGATGGGACTCGCCCAGCTTCAGGCAGTTGTGCAGAGTCGCAATGAGCTTCTCGTTTAGCCATGGCTTCTGCACGAAGTCGGCGGCGCCCAGCTTCACAGCCTTGACCGCGAGATCGATCTCGCCATAAGCCGTCGACATCACGACTTGAATACTTGGGTCGGTCGCCTTGATCTTCTGCAACCAATACAAGCCCTCATCGCCACTTGTCATGCCGCGGGTGAAGTTCATGTCCAGCAACACGATATCGGGAGGAAAAGCTAAGAGTTCCTGATCAAGTTCCGAGGGGTTGGATAGACAGCGAACACTCGCAAACTCGCGCTTCAGAATCATCTTAGCGGAGAGCTGAACATCCCGATCGTCGTCGACAACGAGAATGCTGCCTTTTATTTTTATAGTCATGATAGTACGGCCCTGTCCATCAAGTGTGCCGACATGCTAGCCTCACTTGTTCCAAAATGGAACAGCTAGAGCGCAGGATTTAAGGCCAGCAACAGCGAGTCTGACGAAATCACCATGACCGAAAATCCCAAGAAATTTGCCCTTATTCGCCGAATGTTCCGCTTTGGCACAACCCCCTTGTTTCAAGATGGAACAGTTTCCTTCCCTCGAATTCCTTGCCGAATATAGATCTTTGTTTTTAAAGAATATTAGCCTTTGGCATAGATAGTGCCTTAAGTTTATGACACAACAGCATTATAGTGAGGCTTGGAAAGTTCAAGCTCGCGCTGCGGCGCTCTCATGACCAAGTGGGTCGCAATATCACTCTTAATAAAAAGGATAATCAATGCTTATCAAGACTGAAGGACTAGCAAAACTCTTTCGCACTGACGAGGTGGAAACCACTGCGCTAGACGCGATCAATCTGGAAATTGCCGAGGGCGAGTTCACCTCCATCATGGGGCCATCGGGTTGCGGTAAGTCCACGCTGCTGAACATTTTAGGCCTGATCGATAATCCAGATGGAGGCAAGTATTGGTTCCTTGGCGAGGAAGTCGCCAACTACTCAGAACGCCAACGCGCCATTCTGCGCAAAGAGAACATCGGCTTCGTGTTTCAGAGTTTCAATCTGATCGATGAGCTAAACGTGTATGAGAACGTCGAGCTACCTCTGATCTATACCAAAACTCCAGCCCCAGAGCGCAAGAAAAAGGTAGAGGCCGTACTGGAGAAGATGAACATGGTCCATCGCATGAAGCACTTCCCGCAGCAACTCTCCGGCGGTCAACAGCAGCGTGTCGCCGTGGCACGGGCACTGGTGAACTCGCCCAACCTCATACTCGCCGACGAACCTACGGGAAACCTGGATAGCGAACACGGCGCAGAAGTAATGAAAATCCTCAGCTCGTTGAACGACGAAGGCACCACCATCGTAATGGTGACCCACTCGCCCGAAGACGCCGCGGTTGGTAAACGCATCGTAAGAATGCTGGATGGCAAGATTGTGAGCGAGACAGGCAGCACTCTTTAGTACTGCGCCATGAAGACATACAAGGAAGAATTGCAATGAACATGTCTTTGAAAATCGCGCTCAGAAATCTTCACAGCGAAAAATTTTACGTGGCGATCAATGTATTTGGACTCGCGGTGGCCATGGTCTGCACGTTTCTCATTGGGCTGCATGTGCAAAAAGAACTGAACTATGACCGGCACATTCCCCAGCATGAGAACCTGTACCGCGCCAGTATTGATCTGATCAATGCGAATGGTACTAATACCTTCGCGTGGATGTCGCCATTCATGGGACCTGCATTGGCGGCGCAAAGCCCTGCGATACAAGATTATGTGCGCTTTCGCGCGAGTACCGCCCAGAGCCTAATTCGAGTTGATAATGAACCTTACTACTGGGACGGGGTCTTTGAGACCGATGATAATGTGTTCGAGGTCTTCGGTATTCGCGGCATCTATGGCGATGCCCAGACAGCTTTAGTCGACCCTGCCGCTGTCGCAATCAGCAATCACTTCAACCAGATTCATTTCGGTGGTCGTGATTCAACCGGCGCTACTATCACCGTCAATGGTCGCGATCTGCGCGTTACTCTTGTATATGAAGACCTGCCCGAGAACTCCCATCTAAAGCACGATGTGCTAATGTCCATCAATGGCCTTGCCTTTCCAGAACCCTCAGCGCTGCCAATGTCATTGTTCATGGTGAACACCTATACCTATTTCAAGATGTCACCGAACTATGATGCAGATGTATTCCCCGAGTTTTTCGACACTTACTGGGCTGCCACCACTGCAGAAGCACTGGCAGGAAGTGACGCTAGCAGCGCCATGCACCTAATGCCAGTGGCCGATGTGCATTACGGCCCTGCCATCGAGTTCGACCAACCGGTTGGCAATATCTTCATCGTGTATGCCTATGGGGTTATTGGTCTGTTAATTCTCCTAGTGGCCTGTGTCAACTATATTAACCTCGCCACCGCTAGGTCTGCGCACCGACTCAAGGAGGTCGCGATGCGCAAGCTATTGGGGGCAAACAGAGACTCCTTGGTTTCCCAGTTCTTACTGGAATCCACCGCGATCGCCGGCATTGCGGGTGTGGTGGCACTCGCTTTTACCGAAGTGCTGATTCAATCGGGTGTGGCCTTATTCTTCGACGATGCCCTAGAGCCTGGGCTTTATCGCGACCCGTTAACTCTGATTGCTTTTCTAGTGGGTAGCCTCTCGATAGGCCTACTTTCCGGACTCTATCCCGCCTTCTATCTCTCAGCTCAATTTGTCATGCCGGGTAAAGTAAGAAACGAGAATAGAAAGGCCGAATCAATGTTGCGCCAGATATTAGTGGTATTCCAGTTCGCCGTTACGGTATCGGTAATCGCGAGCAGCCTGTTGCTAATGGCGCAGATGCGTTTTATTCAGAATGCCCCATTGGGATTCGCAAAGGAGAACCGAATAGTCGTTAGCGTTAAGGGCGTGGATTACATAGAACGCACAGACGTGCTCGCCTCTCAGTGGCGCCAGTTGCCACAGGTCGCTGGAGTGGCACTTACCGCCGTTACCCCTGCAGTAGATTCCTATTCTGGTAACTGGCTGGTAGAGAACAATGCTGGAGCCCTAGAGCAGCGCTTCCTGAATTTCCAGAATGTGGATGCGAACTACCTCGACGTCATGGATATGGAGTTACTGGAGGGCAGGTTCTTCAGCCCTGCTGACCAGCGCAATCTAGTAGTGGTCAATGAAGCACTGGCACAGCAGATGGGCTGGGAGAATCCAATCGGCAAGCGCACGGGGATGCCTGGTGATGCGCTAGGCTCAGAGATAGTGGGCGGCGTGGTGAAGGACTTTCACTTTGCTGGCTTGCAGTCCGCAATTGGGCCGCTAATTCTGCGCCAAACTAATTCGACTTTCTACGGCGTGGTGAGCAACCCCGCCCAACGCGCAAGTCAGACCGCTATGTTGACCGTTGCGCTTGTCGGTGGCGCAGATCCCGAGTCGATAGCACAACTCGAGTCGCTATGGCTCGCAGTCATCCCAGAGCTGCCGTTCGATTATCGATACCTAGGGGACATTATTCGCAGCCAATATGATAGCGAGAATCGCATACTCGATTTCATTGCCGTCTTCGCCGCCGTCTGTATCGTGATCTCGTGTTTGGGGCTATTGGGTCTTAGCGCCTACTCTACGCAACGACGCACGCGCGAGATTGGCATACGCAAGGTCTTCGGCGCCAATGCAAGGCAAATAATGACTGTGCTATTCAAGAATATATTCGTGACGGTAGCACTAGGCTCGATTATCGCGTCATTTGCGTCCTATTTCGTGATTGCTGCCTGGCTAGACGGTTTCGCCTACCGCGACCAGATAAATCTATTTGTGTTCCCCGCTGCCTCGGCTTTGGCGCTGTGCCTAGCCTTTTCGACGATGGCGCTGCAGTCATGGAGCACGATAAGACAGAACCCAGTGCTCGCCTTGCGCTATGAGTGAGGCGACACCTGCCATTAGGTGGATCAGAAAAGGAGTATTGCAATGTTTAGTTATTATTTGAAGACGGCCATGCGCAGCTGTCAACATTGCGGGGCTTGCTTTGGGCTCTATGCAGTCGCCACTTTCATTGCCGAACGCCGCGCTCGGGAAATCAGTATCCGCAAAGTACTAGGGGCGACAGTGCGAGCACTCGCCTCTATGCTGGCCTGGGATTTTTCGCGCCTGGTCATCGTCGCGAATCTTATTGCTTGGCCCCTTGCGTGGTTCGCCATGCAGCAGTGGCTATCCAATTTTGCCTACCGGACCGACATCAATATTTCGATCTTCTTCTTTGCCGGTGTAGCGACCTTCATTATGGCCTTTGCGACCACCTTTCAACGTGCCTATAGCGTTGCCATTGCAAACCCAATCGAATCATTACGCTGTGAGTAATTGAGAGAACATGGATAAGCTTATACAGAAGAAGAAACGCCCGCTGTGGCAATGGATGTTGCTAGGGGTTGCGGGTGTAGGTGTGGCCTGGTCGGTACAGGCGATGTTAGCCGATGCCTCCATACGCACCTATAGAGTCAACTTAAGTCAACTTGTTGTGTCCGATGTATTACGTGATGCCTTCGACGATGTCACGCCCATACGCGGAACTATTCAACCGTTTAGCAGCGTCTTTCTGGACGCCGTTAACGGCGGGGTGGTCGAGGAAGTATTAGCAGAGGAAGGCAGCTTTGTAGAGGCTGGACAACCGCTCCTGCAACTAAGTAACAACGACCTGCAACTGCAGGTGGCCAATAACGACACCCAGACCACGGAGCAGATAAACAACCTCGCCAACATCAGCAATAGCATGGATACCACTAGGCTTATGACGGAGCGAGCCATCATCGACACCGATTACAGTATCATCGTGCTCAAGCGTCAGAAGGAGCGGATGGAGAAGCTCATAAGCAGCAATATGATCTCCAAAGAAGAGTACGACGCGATCGCGGACGAGCTGCTGTATCGCCAGAAAATACATGCCAATCTTCTGGAAAGGCAGGAGTTGGAAGACAGGATACGGCAGGAGCGCATGACGCAGATCGAAGGTCAGATGGTGAAGCTGCAGGACAATCTCGGCCTGTCTTTACGCACATTTGCAGACCTTCTAGTGCGCGCCCCGGTAGCGGGCCAACTGACCTCATTGCCTGTGGAGATAGGCGAGAACAAGAGTCGCGGACAACGCCTAGGACAGATCGATGCCGTCGATCAATACAAGATTGTAGCTCAAGTAGATGAGTACTATGTGACCCGAGTGGCACTAGGCCAGTCGGCTCGTTTTATCCTCGCAGGCGAAGCGTTCAATGCAAAAGTTATGAAAGTATATCCGGAGATAACTGCCGGCACTTTCGAGATCGATCTGAGCTTCGAGGGCGAGGCCCCGAGCAGAGTCCGCCGCGGTCAAACCTTGCAGCTCGACCTCACCCTTGGCAACCCAGTTGAGTCGCTGTTGCTGCCGCTGGGCGGCTTCATTCAGGACACGGGTGGCAACTGGGTTTTCGTACTAAACGAGGCGGGAGAGTTTGCCACGCGCCGCGGTATTGTGACTGGACGCCGTAACAGCCGCTATATGGAAGTGCGAGAAGGCTTAGAAGTTGGCGACCGAGTGATCACCTCGAGTTATTCCAATATGGGGGAGATGGAAAGAATTCAATTAACGCCCTAGGTGAGCATAGGGCAGAACGATAAATCCTCTGGTTAAATCGACCACTATATGGCTTCGTCGCCGACACCGTTCTCTACGCGGACTTTCGGAAAAGTGTATACGCAATAGATATCAACGACTTAGACGAGCTATTTTTTCTGGCACACATCCTGCTAACCCTTCTTGTCGATCGATTTCGATCAAACTAGCTGCAACTTACTCAAACTAGAGGAATCCCAAAAGTGTTACGTAACCTAACTATTCTAGCCTTATGCCTGACAATGACCGGATGTCTATTCACTGTCGACTCGCGAGAGAAGTCCAGAACCAATCAGTGGAGCGATGCCGACCTAACTCGTATCGAGATCGGCAAGACCGATGCGGACTGGGTACGCACCGCGTTTGGTAGTGCGCGACAGAAATCGACCGCAGATAACGGCACTGAGATCTGGCGCTATGAAAACGTGAAGCAAAGCGAATCGGAAGTCGGATTGTTTCTGATTTTTCACGTCGACATAGAGCGTGAGGATTCTGAGATGCTAGCCATCGAGTTTCGCGATGGGGTAGTGACAGACTACTGGACAGAGTCTCACCGACATTAAGCGCGAGCCTGTTCTAGCCAACTGGTTATCGTAGATGGAAAAACGCTGACAATAGGTTAACCTCTCAGTGGAGTTGCGCGTACCGCAACCCAAAGTCGATATCCGTTCCTAGAAGAGACTCCCGCATGCCAATCATCGATGTGCATTTGGTCCTTGCTCCGCAGTCTGCGGAGACCAAGGGCCTAACTAAACGCCTAGCCGATATCTTAGGCCAACTGTTTAGAGCAGAGCCCGGTCGAGTTTGGGTAAGACTGCACATTCTGCCGGCCGAACACTACGCGGAGAATCAAACCACTGTTGCACCTCCAGACTTACCAGTCTTCGCCACAGTGCTGCATGCACGCCCACCTAAGGGGCAGGCACGCGAGGAGGAAGCGCTCGCCATCACCCGTGCGATAGCCGAATGTCTCAATAGGCCACCTAGCCGAGTGCATGTCGAATACGCCGCGAAAGGCGCGGGCCGAGTAGCCTTCGGGGGAAAACTGCTTTGATCAAATTACTCTGACCCCTTTGATCGTTCTTTTTAGTTAGGGAGTAGATAGTGCCTATGCTAAAACCACTCAGCCCTGCGCGTACTGCTGGATTGATTTATTTAGTCGTCGTGCTTACGGGCATCGTCAGCCTCGCTTACGTTCCGTCCCAACTCATCGACCTTAGCAATGCAGCGCAAACAATCTCGAATATCCGTGGCTCCTTGGATCTTTTCCGCTTGGGAATCGCAGCAGGTTTTGTTTGTTACATCGCGTTTCTACTGTTGCCCTTGGCGCTTTATCAACTGCTCGCCCATGTGGATCGACGGGCTGCCTTATTAATGGTGCTCCTCGCCATCGTAAGCGTTCCAATCTCACTGGCCAATTTCGCCCACAAACTCGATGTGTTAACGCTACTGAGCGACAATGCCTATCTGCTTAACATGCCCGATGAGCAATTGCAGCGCTCCGTCATGCTGTCAATAGCTCAATATAACAATGTCATTTTAGTTGCTGAGATTTTCTGGGGCCTTTGGCTTCTGCCCTTCGGTTATCTCGTGTTCAAATCCAATATGTTGCCAAAGATATTGGGCGTGTTCTTAATGTTGGGCTGTTTCGGCTATTTGATCGACGTCTTTGGACGCACTTTGTTCCCAGACTTTCCTCAAGGAGCATTCGCTAGTAACGTGACCACACCCGCTGCGATAGGCGAGATCGGCACCTGCCTCTGGCTCTTGATATTTGGGGCACGAGAAAAACAAACTTAACCTGGCCTCCAGATTAGTAAGCAGGACAATACGACGTGAGTAAAATTCTTATTCGCCAACTTGGCAAAGAAGATTGGCAGGTCTACAGAGAGATTCGTCTGCGCTCCCTCAAGCAGGACCCGGACTCCTTTGGTTCTACTTACGAGAGAGAATCCAAACTTACAGATGAGCATTGGATGGAACGGCTTCGTTTGGATGCGAGATCATTCGCATCCCTGCCACTAATTGCTCAGCTAGGGCAAAATTACCTAGGCTTGGCCTGCGGCGTTGTGCATGGCCAAGACGATGACTCCGCGCAGCTCTATCAGATGTGGGTTGCACCGGACAGCAGAGGGTCGGGCATCGGGCGGGCCTTAGTCAACGAGATCATTCGCTGGGCCGAGAACCTAGGAGTCAGTACACTCAATCTCGGAGTTACCAGCAGCAATACCGCTGCAGTGCGCCTCTATGAAGCAGTTGGTTTTATCGCAATTGGAGAACTCCAAGCTCTGCGAGTTGGCTCGGAATTACGCGTTCAGAATATGACTCTAGCACTCAGATAAATTTCGCAAAATATAGAAAACAAGGATTCGGCGTATGAGGCCTGTAGTTTTAATAAGCGGCGCTAGCCGTGGTATTGGTGCCGCGACAGCAAAGTTATTAGCTGCTCAAAATTATTCAGTTTGCGTGAACTACCGACGAGATGAAAAGGCCGCTTTAAAACTAGTGGCTGAGATCACCGCTTTGGGAGGCACCGCCTATATGCACAAGGCAGATGTCTCTATCGAGTCCGAAGTCATTGAATTATTCGATGCCGCCGAGGCGAATCTTGGCCCCATTAGCCATCTAGTAAACAACGCCGGAATACTATTTCCTCAGGCTCCGCTCGTTGATATAGAAGTTGAGCGCTTCAATAAAATAATGATGTCCAATGTCACTAGTTGCTTCCTATGTTCTCGAGAGTTTATTAGGCGCATCAAAACTCATGGCGCCATTGTAAATGTATCTTCTGGCGCCTCTCAAACAGGTTCGCCATTTGAATATATCGACTACGCCGCGTCCAAAGGGGCAATGGACACACTAACAAAAGGACTATCATTGGAAGTGGCGTCGAAGGGCATCCGAGTCAACGCAGTCAGACCAGGATTTATCTATACAGACATGCATGCCGATGGCGGAGAAGCGGGCAGAGTTGATCGATTGGCGCCACAGATTCCAATGCAGCGGGGTGGCACGCCAACGGAGGTGGCAAACGCAATTGCTTGGTTGCTTTCAGACGCGGCCTCTTATGTCACAGGGTCTTTTATTGATGTAGCTGGAGGCAAATGAACGACGCAGAGTAAATGGAGCCAAAATGCATTACTCTGCAACTCCGCGTACCGCTTTCGAAAAGTTAGAGCCCCATGAAGAACCCTAAGCATCAAGTGATCCTAAAGTTCACCGCCCTGCTCCTCATCCTAGTAGGCTATTTCGCCTATCTCACTTACCAGTACGATTTCCTGACCGGTGGCGTTGCCGCGTTGATTACATGGAGTTTCTTCGTGCTGTGTACACCAGTGGCCGATGCGGGCTTTCTATTGGACTTCCCCATACGAGTATTGTTTGGTGTGCGCATGGTGCTGTCGGAGATTTTCGTTTGGGCGGTGGCGATCTCCCTCAATACCGTCGCTATGCTGTATTTTCGTGACTACTACCAGACTACGCTTATCACACGCCTGATGGAGTCGATCATTACCACGCCGTTTCCATATTGGTTCATTGTCTTGCTCTCTGCCATTGGCACATTCCTGTCCATCCGTTTCGGGGATGAGTTAATGGACGTGCTGCACCATAAGGATCGTGAGTTCTTCTATAGCAACCACTTCAAACACGAGATCGTTCTTTTCGTGTTCTTCCTCTTCGTGCTGTTCAGTTACTACGAACTCATCGCCTCACTCGGTATCTCCGTCGCATAGCTTTGATCGGGTGCGGCGCAGCTGTTTGGGTTTGCCCACAGGCTGAATATTTGTGCTTTGTAGGAAAATATGTTTTCATCGAGCGCCCTTGGAAGGCACGGATTGCACCTCCTTCGGCCATTTTAACTAGTAGCAAGCCCGGCCTGCCGGCGCGATCTTCTCCGCACAAAAAGAATAAAGCATTATGGGCAATTCACTGAATATTCATAACAATTACTCCCTCCTTATAGGCGGGTTAAAACGCTTCTTGCTCGGCGCTGCCATCCTCGTCTTGCTAAGCGCCTGCTCAGAGCAGCTCTCGTCCAATAGACCCTATATATTGACCACCGCCACCTCTGGCGGCGCCTTCTACCCGATCGGCGTGGCGATGGCGACAATCTCGAAGTCTCAGCTTCAACCCAATCACAATATCTCCCTGTCCGCCATTAGCTCTGCCGGCTCGCTCGAAAACGTCAAGCTTCTGCGTGATAACGAGGCACAGTTCGGCATTCTTCAAGGCGTCTTCGCAGCATGGGCCTGGGACGGCGACGGGCCTATACGTAATCCCCAGACAGGCATGCGCAGCGTGAGCGCACTCTGGTTCAACGTTGAACATTTCGTGCTGTTAAGCTCCTTGGTCGAGAATGGCACTATTAGCGATCTGGGCAATCTTCAGGGCGAGCGTTTTGTTCTAGGTGCGCGTAACTCCGGCGCGGAACAGTCTGGCCGCTTCATCCTCGAAACCCTTGGCATCGATTACGAGAATGGTATGAACTTGGCTTATATGGGTTACGAAGGTGCTGCTAGCGCCATGCAGGACGGCAATGTCGTTGGCATGAACGTGCCTGCCGGGGCGCCGACGAGCGCCATTACCCAAGCCTTTGCGCAGATGGGCAATGACATTACCCTGCTGACTTTCTCCCAAGAAGAACTAGACGCTCTGAACAAGCGCTATGATCTATGGGACTGGTATGACTTTCCGCCAGGCACCTACCCCAACCTAGATGTGCTCGTGCGCTCAATCGCCTCCCCCAATGTGCTGGTGGTGCGTTCAGACGTGCCCGATGAGGTGGTCTATCGAGTCACCAAAATGATCTGGGAAAATCTTGGCACCCTGCAGGATATTCACGCGGCTACCAAAGATATGAAACTAGAGCGCGCACTGCGCGGTATGGTTGCGCCCTTGCACCCCGGGGCATTGCGTTTCTATCGCGAGATTGGCCTCGAAGTACCTCCCCACTTGATTATGGAGTAAGCAGAACCGATGAAATCTCCGTTGTTGCGTTGGGCCGCATTTCTATTTGCGCTATTCCATGTGTACACCAATCTATTCGCCTCGCTCTCTGAGTTGTGGTTTGCCGCCATTCACTTCGGGGGGTTCTGCGCGCTATGCGCATTCAGCGCCAACGAGCGACTACCTGTGGGAGAGGCTGGCACTAAGTTTAAATACGGACTGAATATCGCGCTGGCGGTGCTTGCGATCGGCGTGCCCATCTACCTGATGCTATTCGAGAATGCGCTATATGCCCGCGAAGCGGAGTTTATACTCTCGGATTATATTGTCTCGTCCATCGCGATCTTGCTCGCGATTGAGTTTACCCGGCGCACCACGGGCTGGTTCACACCCATGTTGATCCTGGTCGCACTGGCCTACATCTTGTTCCTCGGTCGTTACATCGGCGGCGTGTTCTCCTTCCCTGGCTTGAGTATGGAGACGGTGCTCTATCGCAGTTTCTTCAGCTCGGAGGGCATGTTCGGCAGCACCGCCAATATCTCCGCTACTTATGTATTTATGTTTATCCTGTTCGGGGCCTTCTTGCTCAAATCCGGCGCTGGGGATTTCATCGTGCGCTTGGCGCGCTGCCTCGCCGGGCGCTTTACTGGCGGCGCCGGCCTAGTCGCGGTTATCGGCTCGGGCCTGATGGGCTCTGTCTCCGGCTCCGCAGTAGCCAACACCGTATCCACAGGCGTGATCACCATCCCTATGATGAAGCGTTCTGGCTTCCCGCCACAGTTCGCTGCGGGGGTCGAGGCGGCCTCGTCCACGGGCGGCGCGCTGATGCCACCTATCATGGGCGCAGGCGCGTTCGTGATGGCAGGCTACACGCAGCTCCCCTATACCCAGATCGTGGCGGTCTCCATTCTGCCCGCTATGCTCTACTTCCTTACAGTCGCCTTCTTCGTGCGCATCGAAGCCAAGCGCCTCGGCCTGACCCCTGACAACATCGAACAGTCCGAGAAAGTAGGCGCCGTACTGAAGGAGGGCTGGCATTTCATTCTGCCGCTAGGCGTCCTAGTGGGCAGCCTCCTGATCGGTTACACGGCGCTACTCGCGGCGGTGTTCGCTATCGGGGCCACCATCGCCGCCTCGTGGATATCGTCGACACCAATGTCGCTGCAAGATTGCTTCGATGCCACCGTGGACGGGGTGCGCAATATGACAGCCACCGCGCTACTGCTAGTGGCGGTGGGTCTCGTGATCAACGTAGTCACCACCACCGGAGTAGGTAATGCCTTCTCTTTGATGATAGTGGAATGGGCGCAGGGCAGCCTATTGATCACCATTGCGCTAGTGGCACTAGCCTCTTTAATCCTAGGCATGGGCCTACCGGTAACCGCATCCTATATCGTATTGGCCACTCTCTCTGCACCAGTGATCTATGACTTGATTGCCCAGGACTATCTGCTACAAGCGCTGCAATCCACAGACCTATCCACCTCGGTAAGGGCCACACTGAGTCTGTTCGGTGGCGACCCAGTAGTAGCACTGCGCGAGATGCCCTTGGAGATGCGGCAGATTTTGCGCACAGAGTTGCTAGACCCCGCAGTGCTGGGCGGCATGTTGTTGAGCGCTCACCTGATCATTTTCTGGCTCTCGCAGGACAGCAATATAACGCCTCCTGTATGTTTGGCCGCCTTCGCCGCGGCGGGTATCGCTGGCACTAAGCCTATGGCCACAGGGCTGACCTCGTGGAAGCTGGCAAAAGGGCTCTACCTGATCCCCATTCTGTTCGCATACTCTCCACTGATCTCCGGCACCTGGGCAGAGCGGCTAAGTGTCTTTGCCTGGTCCAGTCTTGGGCTCTATGCCCTCGCTGGCTTGTTGCAATGGCGCCTGGACAAGCCCCTTACCCCATTAACTGCCGCAATGTTGCTCTGTGCAGCCGGATTATTGATGTGGGCACCCCTCACGACGATTTACCATATCGTCGGCGCTGGGTTACTCTTCGCTGTGATGTTCTGGCAAAAACGCACTCTCGCCTAAACCCCTTCACCGCGAGCACTGATCGATGTTTTCAGAGAAAGAGTTAAATCTCGACGAGACCGAACTCCGGGAGCAGGTAGCAATACTTTCCGAGGAGCAACGAGCGGCCTATCAGCAGTGTGAACAAGCAGCCATCAAGCGCCCCACGACCTATGCGGCACTCAATACTCTATTCTTTCTCGGCGCCCAGCACTTCTATCTGCAGCGCTGGATGCGCGGCTCAATTAGCCTCGCACTAGGCTTGGCGGTCACTTTCTTATTGCTAAACGGCCAGATACTTTACGGCTTCGCAGTCCTGCTGGCCTTAGCGATAGTAGATATCCCCCAGCTACTCAATTACGAGCATTTAGTTCATGCGCGCAACAATAATTCGATGCGCCGGTGTTTAATCCGCGTCAAAAAATCACTGCGGTAAACCATTCCAGCTCATGATAGGATGCCCGGCCTAAGCAGAATATCGCTCAAATTTCGTGATTCACCCAGTTTGATCAACACCGCAAGGCGGAGTAGGACAGTACATAGTGGCATTGACTCTGGTTTTATTCGTAACAGGCCTCCTGATACTCGTGGGCGGCGCCGAAAGTCTCGTTCGTGGTAGCTCAGCACTCGCCCTCCGTCTTGGCATCACTCCCCTAGTGATAGGTCTGACAGTGGTCGCCTTCGGCACCAGCAGCCCCGAATTAGCCGTTAGTATCGAGTCTGCACTTAGTGGCAGTAGCTCTATTGCCCTAGGCAATGTGATCGGCTCGAACGTCGCCAATATCGGCCTGATTCTCGGCATCACGGCCATAATTCAGCCAATGTCGGTGCAGCCATCCCTGCTTAAGCAACAAATCCCCCTGATGATCGTGATCTCCTTCGTCATCTGGTTCATGGCCGCAGATATGGCCATTTCATTCTGGGACGGTTTCATTCTTGTCGCGGGCCTGATTGGCTTCCTTCTGCACAGCTACCGCAGCTCTAAAGACAGCCCAGAGGAAGAGGAAGTGCTGCCCTGCGAGGTGCAGTCTTTAAAAGACAAAACTTGGTTCTGCATACTGCTCATCCTCATCGGCTTAGCAGGCCTGATCGGCGGCGGCATGTTGTTCGTGCGCAGCGCTATAGAGATCGCGCAAATCTACAATGTCGACGAGGCCATAATCGGCCTCACCATCGTCGCCATCGGCACTAGCATGCCAGAGCTCGCAACCTCCGTAGTTGCCGCCATCCGCAAAGAGTCCGATATCGCAATCGGCAATATCGTCGGCTCCAACATTTTCAACATCCTCGCCATCCTCGGCATCGCCTCCCTGATCAGCCCACTTTCGGGTCTTGGGTTCAGCACTGCCGACTATGTGGTAATGATTAGTTTTGCCGTTATTCTGCTGCCCATGGCGTGGAGTGGTAGAACCCTGAGTCGCCCGGAAGGCACTGTACTGTTGCTGGGGTATCTAAGCTATATGGCCTACATCTGGCCATAACGCCCGCCGGCGTTGAGCGCGATGCGTTGCAACTGAGACTGGTCGCCAAGGGCTTGCTTTAAGCCATTGAATGCAAGGGCTAGTAATGTCAGTGAAGTCGAGAAACATATCTGCAGGATCGCTTGCCCTAGCATGGGGGGCTTGCCCGCGAATAGCTATGTGTGGCATTGAGTTGTTCGCGGGCAAGCCCGCTCCTACTGGAGCTCAATTATGCGGCGTCTAATGGCCCTGCTACGCGAGCGCTTCCCACTTAGTACCCAAGGGCTCGCGGTACTGCTGATCGCAATCCTTGCTTTGCAGCGTTATGGCTATGGCCGCATGGACCTCGTCGTTTTCGCGCTCGCCGTATGCGCCCTCGCTATCGTGTGTTTCTCTTCTGTGATCGTGCTGCTCGGCGGCCTAATCCTACGCCACCAAATTCGCCACACCCTCGAGATGGAAGCCCTTCTACGCCGAAGTTCGCCGCGCATCAAAGTCGAAGCGGGCTACCCCAATGAGACGGGTTTTAGTCTATCCACTATGCCTTGGCTACCACTGATCGGCGTCACCTGGGAGATCGTCCATCCCGATGCCATCGAGAACCGTAATCGCCTCTCCGAAGACGAGCAGCGCTGGGAGGAGGAGATCATTCCGCGCAAGCGTTGTCGTACCCAGCAGATTACGCGACGTTTTACTGTGCGAGACGTATTGGGCTTTAGTCGTTTCACCTGGCGCTTCACCCAGGAAGGTGAGCTCCTAGCGCTGCCTCAGGCCGGCAATATCAGAGCCCTGCCCCTTCTACGCTCCCTGACCGCGGAGGATGGCATTCCTGACCCTGGGGGTAACCCAGAAGGGGATCGCATGGAGATACGCCCTTATGTGCCAGGAGACTCGGTCCGTAACATCATGTGGAAGGTCTATGCGCGCAATCGCCTTCTCAACGTGCGCCTGCCCGAACGAAGCGTCTTTCACAGTAGTCGCACACTCGCCTACCTTGTCTCCAGCCCTAACGACGAGGCTGCAGCGGCAGTGGCTCGCGTAGCGGTAGAATCGGGCTCACTGGGGGATGATTGGCTGTTTAGCGCCGATGGCAGCGATAACGCAAGTGGGCAGATAGACGAAGCCTTAGAGATCATCGCGGGCTCCCGCGCAATAAATGGCCTTCTGCCCTACGGGCTCGATGCCTTCCTGCAGCGTCACGGCAGCCAAGGCAGCACGCACTGCATCGTATTCGTCGGGGCGCAAATGGCCCCGTGGCTGCCGCAGCTGCGGGCCAGCATCGCGCGCTTTAGGGTGCGCTTCTCAATCGTGCTAGCGACCGATGGCTTGGCTACCGAAGAGGCGCCCAAGGCATGGCAGCGCTTGCTGTTTCGCGGCTCAAGTAGCACTGACAAGCATGCGGTTGAGCACACCTCTGTTGCGGATTTGAGCCGATTATTGACGCAAGTCGGTCAGCTTGTAGAATCGACCCTTGTTGTTGATCGCGATACAGGGCAGAGTTTCGACAAACGAATGAACAGAATCTAGGGGAGCCACGTATAGTTCTCCACAGAGCTAATAAGCGAACGCTATGAGCAAAGACAAAGCACAGACGCAATTACTACCCACCAGTCTGCGGGCACTCATCATCGCCAGTAGCTACTGGGTATTGAGCATTTCACTGACAACCCAGAACGGCTCCATCGCCGCCTTCGTCGGCTGTGTCATAAGCTGTTTTCTCGTTGACGCCTATATCGACCGCCCTCCCTTGCGCAACCTGCGCCTAGGGGTGATCGCCATTATCTCTATCGTCGTCCTCACCGTAGGTGTCTCACTCAGCGCGGCCCTTACTTCCAATATCACCCTCGCCACCATGATGGGACCAATGGTCGCCTACGAAACAGGTGAAGTTCTGCAATGGTTTATCTTTAGCGCCAGCCTAAGCTTATTGCTGCGCGCTGTCGCACAACGCACAGACTTCGGGCGGGTATTAGAGATTCTTTTCGTCGCCACCGCCTTCGTGATTACCCTTTCGGCCCACCGCCAGGGCATGATTCATCGGCCCTTCTTCATCGGTGATTTCGCCCTTACCCGCGGCATCGACCCAAGCTCTATTCTGATGGCGTTCGGCTGTGTTGCCGTTCTGTCTTTAGCTGCGTTGCTGATGATCGAACACAACCACCGCCGCCTGCCCTACCACTTCGCGGTACTCGGCGTGCTGTGCTTCTCTTTACTAGTTTATGTGCAGTTCTTTGGCATGCCCACGCCGCGCATGACCGATGACCTTGGCCTGACCGGGGCTGCTAGAGGCGCGGGTGGCGCGCAGGACGAGAACCCCTTCCGCGATGGCGAGAACGACACAAGTGATATGCAGGCACCGGTAGCCGTTGTCCTCTTCCGCGACGACTATGAGCCTGCCGGTGGTGCGTATTACTTCCGCGAATCGGCCTACTCTGAGTTCAACGGCACCATGCTAGTAGTGCCCCATCGCGAGGACATGGACGAGGACCTAATCGAGTTCTTCACGCCCACGCGAGTCGAGATTAACGAGCCCTTAGACGCGCCAGAGTTACGCAGCACCGTGCGCACTACCATCGGCCTGTTAGCGCCACATCGCACCCCATTCGGCCTCGACACGCCTGTCGCTTTCGAGAACACGCCTAATCCGAACAATCTGCGTTTCAAGCAAACCTACGACGCATACTCTATGGTGCCGCAATACGATTTCTCGGATCTAATCGGCCGCGAATCGGGCGACCCAGACTGGACGCCGGCACAGCGCCAGGCCTATCTTGAATTGCCGGCAGACCCTCGCTACAAGGCCCTTGCCGAGGAGATCTTGACCACCCTGCGACCAGAGTTTGCAGACGACCCTTATGCCAAGGCGCTGGCGATAAAAGACTATCTAGACCGTAACGGCATCTACAGCCTCAAGAACGAGCACGCCTATGCCGATGACCCTGCAGCCTCATTCCTGTTCGGCGATCTCACCGGTTATTGCATGCACTTCTCTTTTGCAGGTGCCTATTTATACCGCGCCATCGGCCTACCTGCCCGCGTGGGCATCGGCTACTCCGTACCCGCGAGCAATCGGGCCGGCGGCTCCTCACTATTGATTCAAGCCATCAATGGCCACGCGTGGCCAGAGATTTACCTTGAGGGCGTCGGCTGGGTTATCGTCGATCCCGCGCCTTCGCGCACGCTAGTGGATATGTCGGTAGACCCTCAGAATAGCCTGCAACAATTACTAGGCGATATGCTCCGTGACGAATCCTCCTTCGACGATTTTGTCGCCTCTGCCCAGGGCAGCGCATTCCCCATTGCGATCATAGTGCGAAGCATCGCCTTGTTGTTCCTAGCCTTATTACTGCTAGCCTACGCCGTGAAGATTTACCGCTTACGCGCCCCCTACTACGCTGCGCCCACGCAGCGTTATCGTTTGAGTTATCGCGCCGCTTTAGACAACTTAAGTGCGCATGGCCTACGCCGTCGCTACGGAGAGAGCCGCGAGGGTTTCGCGCAGCGATTGAGCACCATGACACCCTCTTTCTCTACGATGACCTATTCTCACTTGCGCAGGACACTTGGCGCGCAGGCAATAGATCCGCAAGAAGCGCAGATCGTGTCCGTGGACATGGCGCAAGACATCGACTGGTTGGCGCTGGACAAGCGCATCAAACAAGAGATTCGTCAGCACAAGCCCTTGTGGCGGCGTACGCTTGCCGTCCTCAATCCTGTCTCGTGGCTGCACACCCATTGAGACTCACACTAATCAATTAGCACAGAAAGCAGCACTCGCCCTTGCAGGGCGGCGAAGCTCTGGAGAGTAGGAATGACACTGGAAGCCACAAGTGAAGAGAGCCGGGTTGAAGACGACGCGAGTCAAGCCGACAGCAGTGCCGCGCCCGCTGCGCAGTCTGCAGCGCTGCAGCATGCCCTGTCGGTATTACGCCGCTTGTCCGAGGCGGTGAAACGCCAAGTGCTCGGCCGCGACGACGTGATTGAATTGGTCATAATCGCCCTAGTTGCAGACGGGCATGTACTGCTGGAAGACTTTCCGGGCTCGGGCAAGACCACCCTTGCAAAGGCTTTAGGCGAGGCCATTGTGACTACGAACGAGGGCGACGCAGATGGCAGCCTAGGCGCCATCGTGCCGTTCCGGCGCATACAGTTCACACCGGACCTACTGCCCTCGGATGTCACGGGTGGCTCCGTTTTCGATGCCAATGCCAACCACTTCCACTTCCGCCACGGGCCAATATTCGCCCACGTAGTGTTGGCCGACGAGATTAACCGCACCTCTCCCAAAGTGCAGTCGGCGATGCTCGAGGCCATGGGCGAGAAACAAGTGACGGTCGACAATGCGACCTATCACTTAGACAAACTCTTCTTCGTGATCGCTACGCAGAACCCCCTAGACTTGGTAGGGACCTACCCACTGCCGACACCACAACTCGATCGCTTCCTGTTCAAGATTACGATGCAGCATATCGAACGCGATGCCGAACTCGACGTCTTAGATAGTTATAAGAGCCGCCGCGACCCAGTGGCCGCCGAGAAGCTGCAAGTGGCACGTACGGAAGTGCTCAAGGCTCGGGAGACTATCGATCAAGAGGTGGTCATTAGCACTGCAATCAAGACAGCGCTTGTCGACATATCGCGTAATCTGCGCGCCGACGAGCGTGTCTTGCAAGGTAACTCAACCCGCTCCATGGTGCTGATGCTACCGGCCCTGCAGGTCTTAGCGACTCTGCGCGGACGCAGCTTCGTAAGTGCCGAGGATATTGAGACTTTGCTGCCACGAGTGCTCGGCCACCGTGTTGAATTAGCCCCCGGCGTGGCCGATCTTAGTCGTGTGCTCAAAGACTGCATGCGCGAACCCATGGAGCAATTGGCGCGGGCAACCCTGCGCTAGGGACCCCCGATGAACGCCTTCGTAAGTCGACTCAGCCTTTGCCTTAGTAGCCTGTACTTAGTGGCCATGACCGCTATGACTGCACACGCACAAGACGGGCTCGATGCACTGGAACTGCCAAGCACCTCCTCAGTCTGCTTCGGCATGCTCGGCATATCCGAGCAGAAGGCCTTGCAGATCTGCGACGCACTGGCACTGAAGGAGAACGTCAAGGCTCGCGAGCTAGCACAGCGCTGGATAGCAGAGGAGCCACAGTCGGCCGCGGCTCAATTCGCACTGGCCGAAGTCTTAGTGAATGTAGAGGGCAACCTAGCCCGCGCACTTTTCCATCTGAACCGAGCCGAAGAATTGACTAACTACTCTTCTATGGGAAGAGCGATGGCCGCAGGCAATGCGGAGTGGCATTTCTTAACGCTCTCACAACTCTCTTACGTCAATCAACTCATGGGCAATCAAGAGGCCTCGCTGCTCTACCTAGATAAGATGGAGGATATCTACGGTCAGGAGATGGAGTCATTCCGAGGCTGGCCACTGATCAAGATGCAACGCTGGGACGAGGCCCGCGCTAGCGCCAATAGTGTGCTGGCCAATAGCAATGACCCGCGTGAGCGCAGCCGCGCATGGAACACTCTCTGCGCGGTGGAGCTCGCCAGCTTACGCCCGGCGGAATCTCTAGAGGCCTGCGACAACACAATGAACGAGGATGATGCCTTAGCCAGCGATGACAACGGCAGGGTCGATACCGTCTATTTGATGAATGCCGCCGAGGTGGCCTTGAGCATGTTGCGCGCTCAAGATGCCGAGAATTATCTGACCCGCGCTACGCGCTTCCTCAATCCGGACAGCGTGGGCGACCCGTGGATTAACTTGCTGTACTTGTACATGAACCAGAGTCGCTTCGATCAGGCCCGCAGCGCACTGGATGGACTACTGGTGTGGCGCGATCAGCAAGAGCCGATCGTGGGGGTCATGAACCGCGCCGAGCACTTCCTAGTAAGCGCCACCTTCCTGACGTTGGCAGGCTATCCAGAGGATGCCGCAACGCTCAGCGCCACCGCTCTGAACCAACCCGACCGCACGGGCTCTTTCAGTGCCGACGAGGCACAGAAAGACTCCATCGCCGCACTCATCAATCACATCGCTAACCGCACGGCCTACGAGAAGAAACTGGAAGAGGCGAGCTGGCTCGACTTTCCCGAGTCTCTCAACGCCCGCGTCGATGCACTAGGCTTCTGGTTCAAGTCGTGGCGCTCCGGTCGCCATGCCGCCTCACTGTTCGCCGACCCACAAACGCTGATGAACCGACTGCGCCCCTATGCGCCGCTGGATGTGCATATTCCCGAATGGGTTGAACCCGATTTAGTCACGCTATTAGGCCCTGGCGTGATCTCCTCGATACTGGAACAGACACGGGAAGCCGGCGCGTTCCGCCTCAACGAAGGCTATTACTTCGCCTATCGCGTGGAGGTTAATGCGCTCAAAGGCCAAGATAGCGAACTGCTGCGTAACGCGGAGCGCGCAATGAGCCTGTTGCCCGCCGAAGAGGTCATGCTGAAGGCCCGCCTATCCGCTCGCGTGGCCGATGTGGCATGGCGACAAGGCAATATGGAGGTAGCGCTTAGCAATTACGAAGAGGCCTATAAAGCGGACCCAAGCCTGCTGCGCCGCCTTGGTCTTGCCCTACCCGTACGCATCACGGGAGTAGATGCTGCATTCGAGCGAAAGGTGATAGATTATCTTACAGACTCGCCACGGTTTCGTGCCGACCCTAACGGCTTGAATCTGGAGGTTTTCCCTCAGAACGAACTCACTATTTGTCTTAGTTCACGTGGCGGTGTACCGCTGTCTTGTGTGCAGATGGGAGACTTCGATGAGACAATGACACTGACTCCAGAGCAACAACTGGTGCAAGAATTCCACGCAAAAACCTTCGGTTTGGGGTACGATATCCCCCAATCTCAACGGACGAGATTACTTGGTTCCAGTGTAATTCTCAGCTCCCAGAATAATACCGATGCGCGGCAAGACCGCGACTCCGTGCTGCGTCCTTAGCAGCCAAGGCTACCCTATGACCGTTCCAATACAGAGCCTCTCAAGAGGGCTCATTTTACTGCTTGCTATGGTTTCGGCCCTCGGTCCGATCGCCATGCAAATCCTCCTGCCCGGCGTCCCGATCATTAAAGAGAGCTTCGGTGTCAGCACCAGCGTTGCGCAATTAACACTTAGCCTGTCGATGGCGTCCATCGCCCTGGCCACTCTAGTCTATGGCCCAATGTCAGACCGCTATGGCCGACGCCCGGTACTCATTACAGGTATTAGCATCACCATCATTGGCTCGGTCCTGTGCGTCTTGGCGCCGACTATCGAGTTATTGATCGCCGGCCGCGTAGTACAGGCCGCCGGTGGTGCCGTTGGCTTGGTTGTCGCCAGAGCCATCGTGCGGGATGTATATGATGCCCGCGAGTCGGCCTCTGTGATCGCGACGCTCGTTATGGTGATGGTGGTCATGCCGATGCTGTCCCCCGCAGTGGGCGGTGAGTTGATGGTGCGCTATGACTGGCACTCGGTGTTCTATCTAGTCGCCGCACTAGCAAGCATCATGCTTGGCCTGCTTTTGTACCTTCTGCCCGAGACTCTACGCGAGCCGGTGCCTTTCACGGGCGTTAAGAATCTTCTAGGCTCCTACATCACGCTGCTCAAGAACCCTTTGTTCAGCGGTTATGGCCTGAGCGTTGCCTTCGTTTCAGTGGTGTTCTTCAGCTTCATATCCGCCGCACCGGAGATCATGGTCAGCGTATTGAAACGCCCCGCTACCGAATACGGCTATTACTTCATCAGCGTGCCGCTGGGGTTCATGATCGGCAACTACGTTACCCGTAATTATGGGCAACGCTTTGGCATTCACCGCATGATCGACTATGGTTCGCGCATCTCCATCTTCGGCATCGCGCTAGCCATCGGCATCCATAGCGCAGGTTTCACGCATCCGGCAGGGTTATTCTTCCCTATCGCCTTTGCGATCTTCGGCAACGGCATCACCCTGCCCAACGCTCAGGCAGGCGCGCTCAATGCCGCGCCTAAATTGGCAGGCAGTGCGTCTGGTTTAACGGGTTTCATGCAGATGGGCTTCTCGGCGGTGGCAGCGCAGGCCGTGGCACTGATCTTCAATGGCACAGTCTATCCGATGCTCCTGCTTATGCTGGTGGCATCGGTGCTGTCATTGGCTTGCTTCAAGGCGATGGTGCCCAAGGGGCACGAGTGAGCTAGTTGCTGTAAGTCTCGAGGATATTCAGGGCGTGGTTCTTGATGTGGCGAAGTGACACAAACATATCGCTATAGGCCTGGGCAGCCAGAGACTGACAGGTGCCTGACTTCAGGCGCTCCATGTGCTCGTCGCGCATATTATTCGCCACCTTGTTCAAACGCTTCGACTCTTCCATCAAGGTAGTGATGCGAGTGCTGTCGGCACGCTTCTTACGCGCAGTGCATACGCGGCCAACGAAACTGTCTACTTCGTTGAGGAATGCTCCTAAGTCAGCCCATGCCGCAGGGCTTAGTGATTCTTTCTGCTTGTACAGGCGTGCGCGGTAGATGCTGAAGGACTGCAGACTATCGGCAATACTCTCCATCTCGTCTGCCATACGGATTAAGCTATAAGCGCGGGCAGATTGTCCCTGTGTGACCGAATCGGTTAACAGCGTGGTAACGAAGTTAATCATCTCTTCTTCGATGTTGTCAGTGATGTCCTCGAGGTGATTGATGCGATCAAACAGCTCTTTGTCGTGGGACTCCTTAACGGTGTATTCCTTCGTAAGATTGAACATCTCGCGGGTAATCTCCACCAGATTGTCCATCTCTAGCTCTGCCTGCTGTAAGGCCACTTCGGGCGCCATCGTAGAACGATTGCCCAGATACTTAAGCTTGTGAATCTCTTTCTCGCCACGACTAGGTATCAACCAAGTCACGAACTTCACGAGGTAGTCGATCAAAGGAATCCACAGCAACACATTCAACACGTTGAACATGGTGTGAGCGACGGCGATATGCCATGCAATATTGGGTCGGTTACCAGTGGCGTCGACAGCATCCGCAGGGTTAGCCACCAGCCATTCGATGAACCCCACATAGTAGGGGAACATCGCAATAAAGATGCCGGCCCCCAATAGGTTAAAGATTGCGTGCGCACGCGCCGTGCGCACCGCTGACGTATTCGCCCCAATGGCTGCCAACTGCGCCGTGATAGTGGTACCAACGTTCTCGCCGATGATTAGAGCAACTGCGGTATTGAAATCGATCACGCCGGTAGAGGCTAGAGTGATGGTAATGCCCAGCATCGCCGAGCTGCTCTGAATAATGACAGTCAGTAAACAGCCAATCGCGACACAAGCCATTAGGCTGCCGAGTGTCTGCGCATCGAAAAGATGCAAATACGAGATGAAGTTTTGATCCGAACGCAACGGCGCAAATGCCCCGCTCATGAACTCGAGGCCAGTAAAGATCAGGCCTAGGGCAACGAGTGTCTTACCAATGGCGCTAGCGCGGGCTGACTTGCCCGCCATCATTGGGTAGATGCCAAGGCCGATCAGGAGCAAGCCGTACTTGCCCACCTTGATCGAGAGGATCCAGCCCGTCACTGTGGTACCGATATTGGCCCCGAGAATGACCCCGATAGCCTGCTTCAATTCCATTAGCCCCGCGTTAACTAGGCTGACGGTCATAACCGTGGAAATACTGCTGGACTGCACAACCACCGTGATGCCAACACCGGCTAATACGGCGAGGATACGATTTTTCGTGAAAGTGGCGAGAATACGCTGGATAGCGTCGGTGCTGCCGGACTGTAAACCTTCGGAAAGGAATTTGAGGCCTAGGAAAAAGACCCCTAAGCCGCCGATGGCAGTATATGCAATATCGAAATAATTCATTGGCGCGAAGTCTATGCAAAGCTCAGCGACATTACAAATTCTTTGCAAAAATATTACAAGCTTGTTTCGTTTCGCGCGGTTTTAGGCCCACTCAAGCCATGTGATCGGCGGGACCAATAACCGTGCTTAGCACTGCAGTCACTACGAGTATCACCAAGGCAAGGCAAATCTCCCCCTTGATGGAGCGCTGCAGAGGCTGTGATCCGGCCCTGTAGAGAGCGGGCACTAGGCGAAACTTATTGAGTGCAGCCAAGGCCAGGAGACACAGCACCAAGACGATTTTCAGCGACAGCAGGCGGCCGTAAGGCGATGTATATAGCTCAGTAACAGAGCCCAACAGCGCTGTGAGTAGATATCCGCCCGCCACTACTAGGCCGAGCGTAATGCCCCAGCCATAGTCACCGAAACGCTTCATTAGAGGCGCTATGGCGCTGGCCGGCTCGGTGCGGCACAGCAGTAATAAGGGGTAGAGGGCGCCGATCCACATGCCCACTAGTAGCACATGAACCCCGATAAGAAGCTTCGCAAGCAAGTCCAAGTTCGCAACATGACCCAGCACGGAGAAACCAGCGCCATATAGCAATAAGCCCAGGCACCACATTAGAACGAGAGTAGTTGGGAGGGTAGGCGACGACGTGCCTGTTAATTTGCCGCGATAGATGACCAGAGACAGGCCGATTAACACGAAACCGGCCAAACGTAGGCCAACGCCTGTGCCGATTGGCGTCTGTGCCAGCAGCCCTATCATGAAGCCATCAACCATTCCTGCCAAGCCGTTCTGATTGACTTGGCCTACCTGCAGGAGGAAGAACAATATGATGGCGAGCTTGCCAAAACCGCTAGCAGCAAGCAGGACACGCACGAGGGGGATACGGGCCTTCGCGGACCACTCAATCGCGACAAGCCCCTGAGGGTTTCGGCGAGAACCCAAAAACAATACAAAAAGCCCGCCAGTGAGGCTGACGAAACTGATGTAAGCGACAAACTTACTCAGCAGTATCGCCAGCTCCCAAGACCAGTCACCCATGTCGATTAATGACTGTGGGCGTCTTGGCTGTGCGCCTCGTCATGACTGTGTGATGCATCGTGTGCGTGGTCGTCCATGTCACCATGGTTCATAACGGCAGCGGGTGCATTCGGGTCTACTGTGAAGCCAAACTCATTGCTTACTGAGTGTCCGTCGGCGCCGATCGCAGTCCAGTTGACGACATATTGTCCTGCTGCCATGAACGGCATTGGCATATGAAAACGCGCCTGCGCATCCGCCACAGGAGTAAAGCCGATATCGAGCTCACCGCTTGCGCCGGTGACGCTAACACGCACTAGGCGCACGGCATCCCCGAAGGTCAGCATAAGGACCGATGGCGAGGAGACCGTCTCGTCGACCTGCGGAGAACTCATGCTCAGATGGGTATGGGCGAAGGCTGCGCTCTGAATGCCAAGCGCCAACGCCAACGTTGCTAACATCTGCCAAATTGATACTTTTTTCATGTCTCACCTCTATGTGATCGCGGAGTTACTATCCAAACTGCGATAGAACAGTTGTGGCGCCCTACTACCATTGTTTCATTGGCGCTCTGTGCTGCGCAGTGTAACCGAAGCGCCTGTTAAAGCTAAGCTTTTCGCTGCGCCGTGCCCGCGGCAATTTGTCGCGGTTTGGAACTACAGTAATTGGTAGGAGCGGGCTTGCCCGCGAATAGCTTAGTGCCGCAACAGAC
>TARA_R110002167_G_scaffold264601_3_pt1 | contig 52432 bp, 42 predicted proteins | sample TARA_R110002167 | Tara Oceans TARA_R110002167 (sample SAMEA4398238) | marine metagenome | biome: Polar Biome; feature: [MES] marine water layer (ENVO:01000295) within the mesopelagic zone...; material: water (ENVO:00002006), including particulate matter (ENVO:01000060) such...
TTCGTCCGGGCTGAGGGGTGACATCCTTAAGCCCCGGCGTGGCCACCGGAGAGGAAAGCGGCACAAAGCTCGACCGCATGATTCACTCCGGTTTCGAGGCGGGGGCCGAAAGGCGTCCGAGTAAATCTCCCATCTTTTTCCAGGAAGACTTGGCGGGACGTTTCGAATGCCTCACTTATCAATTGCGCTAAACGGCATTCGCCGCGTCCCGCAAACCTCCCAAACGGGGGGAACCACTCAAACCTCCAGCGGCCCGCCCGCGTGGAGATTTTCGTGCAGGGGTCTGGCAGCGAACCGCCCGGGCCCCGTCAATCAAGGCCCGGGCGTTTGAGGTTTCGGCTATTGCGCCGCCGTTACATTCGGCGCGTCGGCAAACGGCCGAATTCCGAACTCCGGATAGATTTCGCTCGGGAAATAAATCACCCCGTTGGCGGCGACCATGGAGATGGTCTTGATCTCTTTCAGGTCCTGGGTCGGATCGCCGGGGACCAGGTAGAAATCGGCCAGCATGCCCGGCGCGATGGTGCCGAGCTCGTCATCGACGCCGAGATAGGCGGCCATGCCATGGCTGGCCCAGGCGAGGATTTCCGGCGCTGTCATGCCGGTGCGCTGGTATAGTTCCAGCTCGCGATGATAGGTGAAGGATCCACCCAGATCCGTGCCGGGAACAATGAAAATGCCGGCTTCGCGCATCATCGAGATGGTGGCGATAATCTGGTCGAAGGCGCCGCGATAATTCGCATCATCCTCGGCATTGGCGATATCGGCCCAGGCGCTGCGGGCGCTGCGCTGGCTGTCCACCGGCATGTGATCGATATAATCGACAGCACCGGGCGTGAGCTCGCCATTGCGCGACAGCAGCAGGGCCTCATGGATCGCCAGGGTCGGATCGATCGCGACACCGCGCGCCGCCATCGCCTCGATCGTGTTCCGGACCGGCTCGCTTTGCAGGTCGAGCGCCGGTAGACGGCGAAGGGCGGTCAGGCGCAAGAGCTCGCGCGTGTCCTCGCCCTCTTCGAGCACCCAGCCGAGCATGACCTGGTTGATATGGGTCATCTCGTCATAGCCGGCGGCGATCATGGCGTCGGCATTGGTGAAGGCGGGCACATGGCCGGCGACGCGCAGGCCGCGCTCATGGGCGCGTTCGATCATGGCGGGCACCCAGTCGGGATTCATCGAGTTGTAGATCTTGATCTGGATGTAATCGCCGGTATCGGCATAAGTGTCGACGGCGGCGACCGCCTCTTCCTGGGTTTCAACCAGAATGCCGTTATTGGAGCTGAACGGGCTGCGACCTTCGATGAATCCGCTGCGGAAGACGCGCGGTCCGGCCAGCTGGCCGGATTCGATGCGATCGATCAGGGCGCCGAGGACCTCGTTATTATTGCCCATATCGCGCACGCTGGTGACGCCGGCGGCGAGGTTGAGCAGGGCATCGGTCTCGCCCATATGGCCGTGCATTTCGAACATGCCGGGCAGGAGGGAACCGCCGGCACCGTCAATCTCGACCTCACCGGAGCGCGTCGGCACGTCAAGCGCGTCGATGGCGGCAATGCGATTACCCTCGATCACGACCGAAACCGGTGCGCCAAGCGCCTGGCTCGCCGGATCAAAGACCCGGACATTGCGGATGCGGACCGGCGTGCCGTAATCATTGGCCGTGCTGGCCTGGATATTCTCGAGACGCGCCGCGCCATAGGCAGCGGCGATGCCGCGCAGGCGTTCGTCTTCGACTTCAAAACCGGTTTCCAGGATCGCGAAGCCCGGTGTGATCAGGCCGAAAAAGGCGCGGCCGTCCATCAGGATATAGGTCGGGTCCAGGCTGGTGCCGGTCATGGCATAGCTGGTGACCATGCGCTGGTTGACGCCATCGGAGACGCCGAGCTGTTCGATCTCGCTGAGCTGCAGGGCACCGCCGGGAATGGCGTTGAGTATGCCGGTCTCATTGTCCATCAGGGCGCGCGCGGCGATCGCCAGCCAGTAGGGGCTGCCATCCTGGGGCACGTAGAAGGCCTCGCCCTCGATCACGGCCGCATCGCTGCCGGTGGCATCGGTCCAGCTCGCCTGGTCGTCCTCGAACTCGAAGCTTTCCGAGATCGGATTGCCGAAGGTCGAGGCGCCTTCAATCGTCCAATGGGTCGGCAGGCCGGCCGCGCTCAGGGCCACGGTTTCGGAGATGGTCGGGCCGCGGCCATTATTGCGGTACTCGTATTCGACGCCATAGCCGGTCTCGGAGGCGGTGATTTCGAGCGCACCGATTTCAGTGCCGCCGACCAGGATGGTGAAGCGCGAGGCCTCGGTGGCGGCGGTCGCGGTCTCGCTGTCCGGCGTGGTGCCGGAATTGCCACAGGCGGCAAGGCTTGCGGCCAGCGCCAGCGCCAGGCCGAGTTTGGACGATGCATGCATGAGAATTCCCCCGAAAACGTGTCGATTGCCGCCCAGCACTAGCACCGAATCCGGCCGCTGTCAGCGCAGCGGGGCCGGTGTCTTGTCCCCGCCGGGCTGCGCTGTGCGATCATGGCGCCCGGGCCATGCCCCCGACGCAGAGATAATAGTCGTAGCAGGAGTGCAATTTCTCCCGTTTTGCAGAATTTTCCGATCCCCGCCCGATTGAGCTTTGCCCCGGGCACGCGCACTGTGACCCCATGGAATCATTTCTGCTGCAGGCGGCTATCTATCTCGGGGCCGGCGTCGTCGCTGTGCTGATCGCGCACCGGCTCGGGCTCGGCTCGGTGCTGGGCTATCTGCTGGCGGGGATCGCGATCGCGCCCTTGCTCGAACTGGTCGGCTCGCACACCGAGGACGTGCAGCATTTTGCTGAATTCGGTGTCGTCATCATGATGTTCCTGGTCGGACTGGAATTGCAGCCACGCCTGCTCTGGGACATGCGGGTCAGGCTGATCGGGCTGGGCGGCATGCAGGTCGCGGTGACGGGCCTGACCCTGGCCGGCGGTCTCGCCCTGGGTATGGACTGGCGGGTGGCCATCGCCCTGGGCATGATCCTGTCGCTCTCCTCGACCGCCATCGTGCTGCAGACGCTCGGCGAAAAGGGCTGGCTGCGCAGTGAGGGCGGCCAGTCGGCCTTTTCGGTTCTGCTCTTCCAGGACGTCGCCGTGATCCCGATGCTGGCCCTGATGCCGCTTCTGGCCGTCAGCACAGGCACGGGCGAAATGCCGATGGCGGGCGGTCCGCTCCTGGCCGAAGGGGCTGACGCGCCGGCGGCGGATATCAGCCTGATCATGCACCTTCCGGCCTGGGGCCAGGCGCTGCTGACGCTGGGGGCCGTTGTCCTGGTTGTCCTGGTCGGACGCTATCTGACCCGGCCGGTGTTTCGCGCCATCGGCCGCACCGGCCTGCACGAGATATTCTTCGCCGCTTCACTCTTGCTGGTGATATCGACCGCGCTGTTGATGGGCTGGGTCGGCCTCTCGGCTGCACTGGGGACTTTCCTGGCCGGTGTCGTGCTGGCCGACAGCGAATACCGCCACGAACTGGTCAGCGTGCTGGAACCCTTCAAGGGACTGTTGCTCGGGGTCTTCTTCATTACGGTCGGGGCGGGGATGCAGTTTTCCCTGCTGGCGCAGACACCGGCGCTCATCCTGGGCCTGGTCCTGGCGCTGATCCTGGTAAAGGGCGTGATCCTGTGGGGGCTGACCCTGGTCTTCGGCATTCGCGGACATGCCCGCTGGCTTTTCACCTTCTCGCTGGCCCAGAGCGGTGAATTCGGCTTCGTCCTGCTGACCTATGCGGTCGGGGTGCAGGTCCTGCCTGATCATATCGCCAATATCACCGGTCTGGTTGTCGCGCTCTCCATGATGGCGACACCGCTGGTCATGATCGTGTTTGAACGCTGGGTCGCGCCGCATGTCACGCGGCGCGGCGGGCCGTCCCGGCCAGCGGACCTGATCGAGGAAGAGGCGTCGGTGATCATCGCCGGCATGGGCCGTTTCGGCCAAATCGTCCAGCGGCTTCTGGTGATGGATGGCCACCGCCCCGTCGTGCTCGACAATTCGCCCGCCCATATCGAGGTGATGCGGAAATTCGGCATTCAGGTCTATTATGGCGACGCGTTGCGCCCGGGTCTGCTGGAGGCGGCGGGGATTGCCAAGGCGCGTCTGCTGATCGTGGCCACCGACAGCCAGGAGCGGGCAGTCGAGCTCGTCCAGCACGTCAAACAACGCTTTCCCCATGTCCGAATCATCGCCCGTGCGGCGAGCCGGGAGCATGTCTATCAGCTGCGCGCGGCCGGTGCCGACAGCGCGATCCGCGAACTGTTCGGCTCATCGCTCGAGGCCGGACGGCAGGCGCTGGAATTTCTCGGCCGCTCGCCCAGCCAGGCCGAGGGCAAGGCCAGGGCGTTCGCCGAGCATGATGAAGAAAGCCTGCGGCAACTCTTCGAAGTCTGGGACGCCGATACCGATGTATTCGACAATGCAGCCTATATGGAAAAAGCCCACTCGCGGGTGGTGTCCCTCGCCGAGCTGATGGCCGAGGATGCCGAGGAGAGGCTCGAGAACTGATCTCGTGCAAGGCGCGCCGGCCGGCCGCCGGTGAGCGTTTCGGCTTTCGGTTGCAACCAAATGTGACTAATACTCGACGTCAGGTTCTGGGAGGGGCCGGCCGTGCTTCGGATTTCTTGTTTCGTGACGCTAGCCTTTTTGCTGGCCTGTGGCCCGGTTGCCGCCGGTGCCGAGGATGTGCGCGAGGCCGGGGCGGGTGCGGTGCCGCCAACGCCTGCCGCGCACGGACCCGCAGCGAATTTGCCGGCCTGGAGTGAGACCAGTATCGAACAGCTGGCGATCGCCCTGTTCGATGCGCCCAGTCACGGCTTGCCTTCGCTGGACCAGACTGCCGGGGCCTTGCTCGACCGCTCGCTAGGGCTCGAGCAGCGCGCAGCGATGGCAAGTTCGGCCTTTCTGCGCTTTGGTGGCTGGCTGCGCTATGGCCTGACGGATTCGCAAACCCGCCAGCTCAATACGCTTGATGAGGCCGAGCGGGCCGAGCTGCACACTGTACTCGCCCGCGCCCTGGCCGAAGAGCGGGTCGCCGATGCGCTGGATGCGCTCGCTCCCGATCTCGGTGAATACCGCGCCCTGCGCGCCGAAATGCTGCGCTTGATGGCCTTGCAGCCGATCTGGCCCGGGATCGAGCCCGGCGCGACCCTCGCCACTGGCGATCATGGTCCGCGCGTCGATCAGCTACGCGCCCGGCTGTCGGCTGTCGGCCTCTATCGCGAGAGCTGGAGCGCCGGGGATGCGTTCGAATTGAGGCTTGAAACAGCGGTCAGGCGGTTTCAGGGACGGGCCAATCTCTCGCCCTCCGGGCAGATGGACCAGGCGACGCTAAACCATCTCAACATCACGCCGGAGCAACGGCTGTCGCAATTGCGCGTCAATCTCGAACAGCGCCGCTGGCAGAGCCGGGAGCCCGGCCGGCGTCATATACGGGTCAATCTCGCTGATTTCACGCTCGAGGCCTGGGCCGATGGTGCCCTGGCGCGCCGTCACCGGGTAATGGTCGGACGGCAGGTCAGTTCGACCCCGGAGTTTTCCGAGGACATGCAGTATCTCGTCCTCAATCCCTGGTGGGGGATCCCCGGCGGGTTGGCGCAGACCCGCTTCCGCTCCTTCCGGCGCAATCCGGGCCTCGCGGCCCAGCGCGGATTCCGCATTTATGATGCGGGCGGCAACCAGATATCCGTTTATGAGATCGACTGGAGTCGCTGGGGCCGGGACTGGCCCTATCGTATGTCGCAGCCGCCGGGCGCCGATAATCCGATGGGCGAGGTGAAGTTCATCTTCCCCAATAGTCACAATGTCTACATTCACGACACCACCGAGCGCGACCGGTTTTCCGAGACGCGCCGTGATTTCTCGGCCGCCTGTATTCGTGTCCATGACCCGCTTCTGCTGGCTGAATGGGTGCTGGACGGTCAGGAGGGCTGGGATGCCGAGCAGATCGAGCAAGTCGTTGCCGGCAACACGCCGACCGTGGTCTGGCTCGATGACCGCTTGCCGGTGCATATCAATTACTGGACGGTCGTCAGCAATGCTGATGGCGATGTGCGCTATCTCAATGATCTCTACCGGCGCGACGGGGGCCTGATCCGGCAATTCGAACTCGCCCTCGAGCAGGCCCGCGAGCTGGAAGGTGTGCGAATCGCCGGGAGTGGCCTGTCCCGGGCACGGTTTGAGTGACTGATTTGGCCCGGTTTCAGCTTGCAACGGACCTGAGATGACACATCCCGGCGCGGACGCACGCTCAGGGTGATGCCGCAGTGCAGCATTCCGGGTTCCGCGCGGCTGCCGGGCGCTTGGGGTCAAGTGTTCCGGCTGCATCCAAGCTGTAGCTCGCCTGCGCGCCTCTATGGCCGCAAATTGACCGCCGAGGCCTGCCCAGCTTTCGCCGCAAAGGTGTAGCGTCTCTGCAACGGCACCAGAAATTTGCACCGAATACGTGTTTTTTCGGACTTCGCGGTGGCGAAGCAGGACAGCTTGTTGTAATGAAATGAATGGGAAATATCCGGAGTGGGTGTTTTCGAATTTTCCGGAACGATTCCGGGAATACACTTTCACACCAAGGAGGCGAAAGCCTCCGGAGGGGGTATGATGAAAAAACGGCTTTTTACGGCGGTCGCCGTCGGAGCCTTCCTGGCAGCGGCTCCTGCGTTCGCTGACGAAGGCTGGTATGGTCGTGGTGCTGTCGGTTACGGCGGCCCAGGCGATACGGATGTATCTGGTTCGCTGAATGGCGAAATCAATGGCAAGGGCAATTGGCGCGAAGCTGTTGCTCTCGGCTATGAATGGGCCGACGGGTTCCGTTTCGAAGGCGAGCTTGCTCAGCGTTACAACAACACTGGTGCAATCGGCGGCTTCGAAGACAGCCTCAGCGATTTTCAGATCTGGTCGGTCATGGCGAACGCCATTTTCGATTTCAATCCTGAAGGCAGCTACCACCCATATATCGGTGTCGGCGTCGGTCTTGCTCGTGTCGATGGCTCGCTCGCGGGTTGGTCTACGGGTACGATTCCTTTCGCACCGACTCCAGCTGACTATGTTGTCGCGACTGGCGACGACTCGCCATTCGCTTGGCAGGTCATGGCCGGTATTGGCTGGGACCTCACCGAGCGTCTGACCCTGGATACCGAATACCGGTATTTCTCGGCCGGCGGCACGGATTTTGACCCAGGCGTGAGCGTTGATGCGCTTGCCGGTCATGAGGCCTGGATTGGTCTGCGTTATTCTTTCGCAGCCCCACCACCTCCACCACCGCCACCACCACCACCACCACCGGTCGTGTGTAACGATGTGCAGTTCCCAGTCTACTTCGAGTGGGATCGTGCGGACCTTACGGATCAAGCGCGTGCGGTTATCGCACAAGCTTCGAACCAGCGCGGTTCTTGCGGCGTGACACGCGTTTCGGTTTCGGGCTTTACCGACCGTTCCGGTGCAGCATCCTACAATGTGGGTCTGTCCGAGCGCCGTGCCCGCGTTGTTCGTGATGAACTGGTTCGCCTCGGCGTCCCGGCCAGCACGATCACGCTGGAAGCCTTTGGCGAAACCCGCAATGCGGTTCAGACGCCAGACGGTGTGCGCGAGCCGCTCAACCGTCGTGCAGAAGTGGTCATCGTCCTCAACTAATCTTGAGTATGATGCCTGAAATCGGGCGGTCCGGCTTTTTGCCGGGCCGCCCTTTTTCTTGAAATATTCGTGCTGTGAAACCCGCAGAACTGAGCAGATCGGGAGGCATTTTTCGCCTTCTTCAGGACAGACTTGACCCCGGCCGAAAGCTGGTTCTAATCGCCCCGACACGCAGCCGGGTGGTTTTGCCCGGCGCGATTTCGAGGACATTTCGATGAGCAAACCCGACAAGCCCTACCGCAAGCACGCCGTGGCCGGCCACAAGCTGAGCCCCGAAACCCAGATGATGAGCTATGGCTATGATCCAAAGCTCTCGGAAATGTCGATCAAGCCGCCCGTCTTCCTGACCTCGACCTTCGCTTTTGAAAGTGCCGAGGCCGGGGCCTCCTTCTTCCGTGTCTCCCTGGGCCAAGCCCAGGAAGGTGATCCGGAATCGGCTGGACTGATGTATTCGCGTTTCAACAACCCGAATATGGAAGTGCTCGAAGACCGTCTGGCGCTCTATGACGCCGCCGAAGAGGCCGCCGTGTTTTCGTCCGGCATGGCAGCGATCTCGACAACCCTGATGGCGCTGGCGCATGCCGGTTCCGTTATCCTGCAATCGACGCCGCTCTATGGTGGGACTGAAAGCCTGTTGCGCAAATTCTTGCCCAATTACGGTATCAAGAGCGTTGATTTCTTCGCAGCCGCTTCGGAAGACGAGATCCGTGCTGCCGCCGAGACCGCCATGGCGCTCGGCCCGGTCTCCGTCATCTATACCGAGACCCCGACCAATCCGACCAATGATCTGGTCGATCTGGCGGCCTGCAATCGCATTGCCGACATGATCGCCGAGAAGCAGGGCAAGCGCCCCTGGATCGTGGTCGACAATACCTTTCTCGGCCCGGTCGGCCAGGCGCCATTGGAACTGGGTGCCGATGTGCTGGTTTATTCGCTGACGAAATATGTGGGCGGCCATAGTGACCTGATTGCCGGGTCCGCGCTGGGTGCTTCCGAGCCGATGGCCCTGGTGCGCAGCCTGCGGGGCTATCTCGGAACCAATCTGGATCCGCATACCTGCTGGATGCTGCTGCGTTCGCTGGAAACCGTGAAGATCCGGATGGATGCTGCAGCCCTCGGTGCCAAGAAGGTTGCCGCCTTCCTGCGCGACCATCCCAAGGTCGACCGCGTTCGCTATCTCGGCTTTCTTGGCGAGGGCAATCGCGACGCGGAGGTCTTCAAGGCGCAATGTACCTCGGCCGGCTCGACCTTTGCCTTTGACCTGGCTGACGAAGCGAGCGCATTCCGCATGCTGAATGCCCTGCAGGTCATGAAACTCGCCGTCAGCCTTGGCGGTACCGAGACCCTGATCTGCCATCCCGGTTCGACGACCCATCGCGGTGTTGATCCGGAATTGCGTAAGCGCCAGGGCTTTTCGGAAGGCCTGGTCCGGATCTCGGTCGGCATCGAGAATCCCGATGACCTGATCGCCGATCTGGCGCAGGCGCTCGAGAAGGCCTGAGCCGAATTTGACAGTCTGGCCCCGGCGGATATGTCCGCCGGGGCTAGACCCCTTCTTTTAAACCATTATCACTGAGCCATGCTGAATCCTCTGGAGCTCAATGCTGACGAGCGCGCCGTCCTCGACTGGGTCGATACGCGCAGCGATGCGATGATCGAGACCGTCAAGGCCTGGTCCGCGATCAATTCCGGCAGCCGCAATCCCGAAGGGCTGGAGCGCATGAGGGCCTGTCTCGAGACCGCATTCGGCGCACTCGACGATGCCCGTATCGATGCCGTTGACCTGCAACCTTCCACCGTGGTCGAACCCGATGGCCGCGTGCACGAACAACCCTATACGCCATCCTTCCGCTGCCAGATCCGGCCGGAAGCGCCGATCCGCATCGCCATGACCGGCCATCATGACACGGTGTTTCCGCTCTCCAGCGCCTTCCAGTCGACGACGCTCTGGGATGAGGACACGCTCAATGGACCGGGCGTGGCTGATATGAAGGGCGGGATACTGGTCATGCTGCACGGCCTGCTGGCCCTGCAGCGTTCGCCTTGGAAGGATCAGATCGGTGTCGATGTGCTGATCAGTCCGGACGAGGAAATCGGTTCGCTCGGCTCGGCGCCGGTGCTGGCGGAAATCGGTGCCCGCGCTGATATCGGCATGACCTATGAGCCGGCCCTGGCCGATGGCTCTCTGGCCGGTGCCCGCAAGGGGTCGGGAAACTGGTCGCTCAAATTGTCAGGCCGCGCGGCTCATGCAGGCCGTGAACACCATCTCGGTCGTAATGCGCTCGCCGCAGCCTGTGCCTTCGGCCTTGAGCTGGACAGTCTCAATGGCCGCCGCGAGGACGTCACTTTCAATCTCGCCCGCATTGATGGCGGCGGCCCACCCAATGTCGTGCCCGACAATGCGGTGGTGCGTTTCAATATCCGGGTCAAGACCGAGAATGACCGTATCTGGGTGCTCGCCGAACTCGAGCGCCTGCTCGACATGGTCCGCATCCGCGACGGGATTGGCGCCGAACTCTATGGCGGTTTTACCCGCCCGCCCAAGCCGATGAGCCCGGCGAATGCCAAAATGTTCGAATGGACGCGCGCTGCCGGTTCGAGCCTCGGGCTAGATATTCGCTGGCAGGATACGGGCGGTGTCTGCGAGGGCAATAATCTGTGGGCCGCCGGCTGTCCGAATGTGGATACACTCGGCGTGCGCGGGGCCGATATTCATTCCGATCGCGAGATCGTGAAACTGTCCAGTTTCGGCGAGCGTGCCAAGCTCTCGGCCGTGATGCTGATGAAATTTGCTCAAGGCCGGTTCGATGCGCGCGAAGCGCGCGCGCTGGTCCAACAACAAGACTGACAGGTCGGGGAAGACAATGCTGATCGTACGCGCTGCCAAGGCAGCTGATATCGATGCCTTGAGCCTGTTGGCCGAGGAAGCCGGGACCGGATTCACCAGCCTGTCCGTCACACGCGATGTGCTGGCCGAACGGCTGGAAAAATCGGCGGCGGCCTATCAGTCCAACCCGCAAGGGCAGACCGAGGACACCTATCAGCTGATGCTGGAGGATACGGAGAGCGGCAAGATTATCGGTTGTTCGGCGATCAAGGCGATGGTCGGTGTGTCCAAGCCCTATTGGGACTTCAAGATCATCACCATTGCCCAGCATTCCGTCGATGCCCAGCGCCGCTTCGACATGGACGCCATGCTGCTGGTCAATGATTTCGCCGGATCGACCGAAGTCGGCACGCTCTTTGTCTCCGAAGCCGGACGCGGCGGCGGCGCCGGCCGTCTGGTCGCCCAGTCGCGTTATCTGCTGATGGGGGCGGCGCCGGAGCGCTTTGGCGAGAAAGTCCTGGCTGAATTGCGCGGCGTCGTGCTCGATGATGGCTCTTCGCCATTTTTCGACCATGTCTCGCGACCCTTCTTCCACATGGATTTCGATGAGGCCGATCGTCTCAGTGCGTCCACCGACAATCAATTCATCCTCGATCTCGGCCCGCAGCATTTGATCTATGTCGATCTACTGCCGGAATCCGTGCGCGATGTCATTGGCAAGACCCACCGTGATGGGGCTGGCGCGATGAATCTGCTGCGCTGGGAGGGCTTCCACTACGACAAATATGTCGACATTTTCGACGGTGGTCCGCTGGTTTCGACCTGGACGGAGAATATCCGCACCCTGCGTGAAAGCCGGGAAGTGACGGTGCGCGCCGCGACGACGGCTGGCGGTGTGCAGGGCATATTGTCGACGGACAGAATCGAAGATTTTCGCACGTGCGCTGTCGAGGCCGTCGATGATGGCGACGTGCTCGGCATCGCCTATGAAGTGATGCAGGCAATGGATTTGCGAGACGGAGAGCGCGCCCGTTTCTGGCGCCATCAGAGGTGATAGAATGAATTTCATCAATGGAGATTGGCGCGACGGCACGGCCGGCGCCTTCACCTCGACCAATCCGGCCGATAGCTCGCTGGTCTGGACGGGCAAGGCCGCGGGCGCCGATGATGTCGCCCAAGCCTTCACCGCGGCGCGCCGCGCCTTTCCCGCCTGGGGACGCACCTCGCTGGCCGAGCGCATTGCGGCGGTCGAGCGCTTTAAGGCCGAGCTTGAGAACTGCAGGGAGGCACTCGCCGAACTGATCGCGCGCGAGACTGGCAAACCCTTGTGGGAAACAGCAGGCGAAGTCGGCGCGATGATTGGCAAGGTCGACATTTCGATTGCCGCCCATGCCGACCGCACTGGTGGCTATGAGACGGATACCGCCTTTGGGTTTGCCCGCTTGGCACACAAACCGCTGGGCGTAATGTTCGTCCTCGGGCCCTATAATTTCCCCGGTCACCTGCCCAATGGCCATATTGTTCCGGCCCTGATTGCCGGCAATACTGTCGTCTTCAAGCCTTCCGAGGTCACGCCGGGCGTTGGCGAAGCCATGATCCGCGCCTGGGAGGCTGCCGGGCTTCCGGCGGGCGTCATCAATATGGTGCAGGGCGCGCGCGACACAGGTGCCGCGGCGCTCGACAATGCCGAGCTCGACGGCGTGCTCTTCACAGGTTCCTGGAGCACTGGCAAATTTATCCATGAGAAATTTGCCGGCCGTCCCGGAATTCAGCTGGCGCTCGAAATGGGCGGCAATAGTCCGCTGGTGATCTGGGATGCTGCCGATGCCCGCGCCGCTGCCAGCATCGCGGTGCATTCGGCCTTTATCACTGCCGGACAGCGTTGCTCCTGTGCGCGCCGTCTGATTGTCCCGCGCGGCGAGTCTGGCGATGCCGTGATCGCGGCGATTCTGGAATTGTCGGACAAGTTGACGATCGGCAAATGGAATGACCCGGTTCAGCCCTTTATTGGCCCGCTGGTTTCGGCCGGGGCGGCACAGGTCGTGCTGGATGCCCAGGATGATCTGATCGCCCGCGGCGCCATCGCCCTGCGCAAGGTCAAGCGCGACACGCTTGGCGATGCCTTCCTGCGCCCGGGGCTGCTCGATGTCACCGGTATTGATGTGCCGGATGAAGAAGTCTTTGGACCCATGCTCCAGGTGACCCGCGTCGCCAGTTTCGAGGATGCCGTACAGGCGGCCAATAATACCGCCTATGGCCTCGCCGCTGGCCTGGTGTCCGACAGCCGTGAGCTGTGGGAGCGCTTCTGGGTCGAGAGCCGCGCCGGTATCGTCAACTGGAACCGGCCAACCTGCGGGGCTGCGTCCAACATGCCGTTCGGCGGACCGGGCCAGTCGGGCAATCTGCGGCCGAGTGCCTATTACGCCGCAGATTATTGCGCCTTCCCCGTCGCCACCCAGGCTGCGCGGGAGCCGGAATACATGGCCATCAAGGGCGTTGACTGAATTCAGGGAAGGCCTGCGCGATGACTGCCATTGAAGCCAATTTCGACGGACTGGTCGGCCCCACGCATAATTATGGCGGTTTGTCTGAAGGCAATCTCGCCAGTGCACGTAGTGAGGGATTGGCGTCCTCGCCGCGTGAAGCGGTGCTCGAAGGCATCGCCAAGATGAAGTCGCTGGCCGATATCGGCTTGCTGCAGGGCGTGATGCCACCGCATGAGCGGCCATTTCTGCCGCTGCTGAGAACCCTCGGCTTCAGCGGCAGTGATGCCGGGATCATCGAACAGGTCGGACGTGAAGCGCCGCATCTTCTGCGCCGCGCCAGTTCGGCTTCGGCGATGTGGGCCGCCAATGCTGCCATGGTCTCGCCCTCCGCTGACAGCGCTGACGGGCGGGTGCATTTCACGCCTGCCAACCTGCTGACGACCGGACATCGCGCGATCGAGGCGCCACAGACGCGCCGGGCGCTGGAGCGGATCTTCGCCGACGAGACCCGCTTCAGTGTCCACGACTCCTTGCCCTATCAGCCGGATTTTGCCGATGAGGGCGCTGCCAATCACGTCCGCCTGTGCGAGGCGCATGGCGCCACTGGCGTTGAAATTCTGGTCTGGGGACGCGATGCGGCCTCAAGCTATGACGGGCGTTTCCCGGCGCGGCAGACGCGTCAGAGCTGCGAGGCCATAGCCCGCAGGCATGGCCTCGACCCGGCGCGCACCGTGCTGCTGCAACAGTCACGCACCGCGATCGAGGCGGGGGCTTTTCACAATGATGTGGTCTGCGTCGGGACCCGTACCTGCCTCTTCTACCATGAACAGGCCTTTGAGGATCGCGACGGGGCGGTTGCGGCCATCCGGCGGGCGGCTGATGGCCTGTTTGAACCGGATTTTGTTGAAGTGCCGGCAAGCGAAGTGACGCTGGACGATGCCATCACCTCCTATCTGTTCAATTCCCAATTGCTGCAAATCCCCGGCGAGGATCGTCTGGTGCTGCTGGCGCCTGAGGAAACCCGCGAGAACCCTGCCACACGGGCCTATTGCGAGCGCCTGGTCACCGGCAATGGCCCGATCGGCGCGGTGCGTTTCGCCTCGGTGCGCCAATCCATGCGCAATGGTGGTGGCCCAGCCTGTCTGCGGCTCCGTGTTGTGCTGACCGAAGTCGAGCGCCAAGCGCTTTCGGCGAATGTGATCATGACGCCCGACCTGTTCGCAGCGCTCAATGATTGGGGCATGACGCATTATCGCGAGAGCTTGTCGCCGGGCGACCTGGCTGATCCGCAATTGCTGGTCGAGAGCCGGCAGGCACTTGATGCCCTCAGCGTATTGCTCGGCCTTGGTTCGGATTTCTATCCGTTCCAGCGCGGATAAGGGCCGTTGAATCAATAAAGGCGGGCTGTATTTGACCCGAATCAGGATGGTATCGCGCCGAACCTTTCGCGGTTGTCATGGGGAGAAGGCGTGAGCCAAGGCGTTCCAATCATTCTGATCGATGACGATCCGGACGAACACTTCCTGTTCAGGACTGATCTTGAGGATGCCCGGTTTGAGCTCGACTTTTTGAGCTTTACCCAGCCCGAGGCGGCCCTTGCGCATCTGTTCCGGCGGGCCGGCGGACCTGTTCTGGTCCTGACCGATATGGGCTTGGCCGGTGATGATCCGATCGAATTCATAAAAATGGCAAGCGAAGTCCTGCATGGCGGCGCGATCGGTGCTTTTTCCGGCGCGCTGAATCCGGACAAGGAGGCGCGGTGCCGCCAGGCCGGCGCCAGCTTCTATATCGTCAAACCCATCTCGGGCGAGAAGCTCGAAACGGCGCTTGCGAATACGCCATCGCTGGGCATTGAAGTGCTGGCCGACGGCCGCCGCCGTCTGATCTGCCGCTAGCACGCTGCAGCATCGGGTCAAACTGACAGGTCGATGGATTTCTAGAGCGCTGCCGCCTGCTTCAACAGGCCACCGGCGCGGGCATATTCCTGGCTGCCCTCGCTATAGACCCGGTCGCCCTCGATGATCTGGGAGGGCTTGAGGTCGGGCTGGCCGCGCAGGCGCTGATAGATCGATTCGAAGTCCTGATAGGTCGCTTCCATCAATTCCTCGAAACTGTCGATCACGAAATAGCTCTGCTGAAAATCATCATAGCGATAATCGGTCCGCATGATCCGTTCGATGTCGAAATGGATGCGGTTGGGCGAGCGCGCTTCGAGGCTGAAGATTGATTCCGCACGCGAGGAGACGATCCCGGCACCATAGATCCGCCGACCCTCGGGCGTGTTGATGAGGCCGAACTCGACCGTATACCAGTAGAGCCGGGTAATCTGCTCGATGGCATCGAATCCGATCGAACGAAGGCCGCCGCGGCCATAGGCGGCCATATAGTCGGCGAAAACCGGCAGGCTCAGCAGCGGGACGTGGCCGAAGACATCGTGGAAGATGTCGGGCTCGGGTAGGTAGTCGAGTTTTTCGCCATCGCGAATGAAACGGCCTGAGACGAAGCGGCGATTGGCCAGGTGTTCGAAGAATTCCTTCTCCGGGATGAGACCGGGCACGGTCACCACGGTCCAGCCGGTCAGGGCTTCCAGCTTCTCATTGACGCGCCGGAAGTCGGGAATGCCGCCCTCATTGAGATTGAGCAATTCCAGACCCTTGAAGAATTCCGGTACGGCCCGATTGCCGAGAATTTTCATCTGACGCTCGTACAGCGTCGTCCAGATAGCGTGTTCCTCGGCCGAATAGCGATCCCATTTCTGCTCAATCGTGAAGTCCGCAGCCGGGGTCTGTTCGGCGATGACGGGGTCGTTGACGGGCATGGCGGATATCCTGGGCGCGATCTGGTTTCATTTGTAACCAATATAGGCTGGTTTGGCGCGCCGCGAAACGGGCGAATGGACACAGCGCTGCGCAGCACGAAAACGCCGCCCCCGGTGCGGGGACGGCGCTTCATCGTCAGGCTTGCGGCTGGCGCGGATTAATTGCTGCAGAGCAGATCGACCATCGGCTCGCAACGTCCGTCCCGGCATTCCTGGTTTGCACCAATATACCAGGTTCGCGCACGGCTATAACGGTCGACCGAGAAATGCACGGCGCGGCTATAACCGGCTGACCGGCAAACCCGGCGAGCCACTTCTTCATCGCAAAAGCGGCCGCCTTCGCCGAGGCAGCGGTCGATGCCCATGCCGTTGACTTCAGGACGGGCAAAGAAGGTCGCGTCCACACCGCGCACACCGCCGCGCACATTCATGCCGCGATCACCGCCGGGACCGGGGTAGCCGGAGCCGCCGCCGGGGCCAGGATAGCCATTGCCGGGCTGGCCATAGGAGCCATCGACGCGGCGCAGAGAGGAAATCGTATTGCGCAGATAGAAGCGCGTCAGATCCTCGACGCTGTCACCCTCGAAATATTCGCATCGGCCACGATAGTCCGAATGCTCGCAGGCCTGCCATGTCTCACCGCGGGCGACCGCCAGGCTGTCAGCGCGATCATTGAATCCGATCCGGTCGAGATCGGGGTTGTCCTGCTGGATATCGACGCGTTGCCCGGTGAAGCGTGTGCCATCGAACAACCACACGCCGTTCCTCGGCTGCGGACCATAATCACCGCCCGGACGCGGGCCACCGGTATTGCCGTTATAGTCAGGCTCCGCCGAACTGATCCGGCCGGCCAGCCCGCCACGGATTGTGGGGAGATCGCCATCTACCTGCATGCACGGCGCGCCAAAATTGGCGTCATCGCAAATGCGCCAGCTGCCGCGGCCGCTATAGCGGATAGACTGGGTGGCATCATTGAAACCCAGGCGGCTCAGATCGGCCTGGGATTCGGTGAGAATGACAGCCCGTCCGGTGTAGTTCGGGCCGGCATAGAGCGTCAGCGAATTGCCGCCACCCGGGCGGCCCTGGCCGGAATTGGGTGCCGGCGCGACCGGGCGGACGCCGGTATAGAGATTGTCGTAGCGACCGAGGTTGGCCTCATTGCCGGCATAGGTGAAGCAGCCGCCCGAGTAATTGGAATCAACACACAACTCCCACTGACCCGACACAATCCGGAATGAACTGGTGCGGTCGTTGAAGCGCATTGAGGACAGATCGCTCGTCGCCCGGTTGATGGTCAGGCTCTGGCCCTGGAAATTCGGTTGGTCATAGAGAATGATTTCCTGGGCGCTGGCGGTGCCCGCGGCGCCAGCAAACGCCAGGGCGGCCATGGCTGCCAGTCTGTAGCGTATCGTCATTTTTGCTCTCCCTCAGTACAGGATTGTGAGTGTAACGCGATAATCATGGCGCAGGGAAACTGAACTCAAGCGCGCAGCCATGTTCAGTCGGTATTCAGGCTTTCGCGCCTGCCTGTTCCGCTCGTGCCGGGGTTGCAAGCTAGCCATTTCCGTCATCATCGGCTGGTTCGTCCGTCGGTGCCGGGTCTGGTGGCGGGGTATTGCGGGCCCGGTTGAGCAGGCCGCGCAGGAGTTGCTGCGCGGGGTCTTCGGCTTGCGGCTGTGCCGGCTCGCTCTCGTCTGCCGGCTGTTCGGGAGTGCTGTCGCCGCCCAGTCCGAGCGCATCGAGCAAGGTATTGCGCACGGCTTCCTCCGGTGTCGTGGCTGCGCCGCTCGAGCCGCCGAGCGCGTTTCTGACGGCGCCGGTGAGCAAGGCCTGACCGACGGCCTCGGTGTCGACGCCAATCGTGACATCATTGAAGCTGCCGCGAATGCGGACAGGCACAGTAATGCCCTGCAAGTCACGATCGCCGCCCTGGCCCTGGATCGAGGCGACGGCCCGAGGCTGTAGCCGGTAGTCCACAGTCTGGTCTGGCAGATTGACCCAGCCCGAGCCGGTAATGCGCAGGAGCGGGCTGAGCAGGAGCAGGTCGCTATTGGTGATCCGCCCCGCGCTCGCATCGAATGTGCCGGTGAGGGCACTGAAATCAGTCTCGGCATTGTCACCGGTCGCGGCCGGAGTGGCCGGGTCGCTGGCAGATGCATTGCCATTGCCGGACACGAAGCTGGAGACATTGCGGATGGTCTGGGCCACGTTGATGCCGGTGATGGCACCGTCGGCGAAGCTGAATTGACCATTGCCCGCCAGGCTTCGCATAATGCCCGCCTGGCTCTCGCCGGAGCTGGTGAAGGCCAGCGCCATGGACCCTGTGCCGCGCAGGCGCTCGAAGCCGGCCGCGGCAGTCAGGAAGGGCTGGGCGTCGAGCCCGGTCAGGTCGGCGCGCAGCGAGTAGGATGCCGGGCGCGACCGGCCATTGACGACGATGTCGGCTGTGCCCTGGCCTTCATAGAGCGCGATCTGTGTCAGATTGGCTTCCAGTCGGCTATTGGCGATGCGCACACGCAATTCGGTATCGCTGACTTCGATTTCGTTGAATTTCAGCGTGCCGACGCCGAGCCGCAAATCGGCATCCACCAGGCCAAGGCCCGCCAGATCGATGGTTTCCTCGCTCCAGGGGGCAATTGCGGCGGGGCCGGCGCTGGTCTGCGGGGCGGGCTCGGGCAGATAGGGGGTGATGTCCAGCCGGCCCAGGGTGAGCGTGCCGTTGAGCCGGGGTTTCGCCGATTCCAGATTGATGTTGAGGCTGCCGGATCCGGCGATGTCGTCGAGCTGGATCGCATTGGCGGTCAGCGTGATATGGGTCGGGTCGCCGGCGAGGCGTCCCGCAGTGCTGAAACGGCGCAGGCCGTCGCCTGGCGGCATGTCGAAGCTGGCAAATCGAGCCAGATTGCGGATCGAGGGGATGGTCGTATTGAAGGCCCCGTCGAGGGCGAGATCGGCGGATTCGCGGAAATTGCCGTCGAAATGCGCGGTCACCAGATTGCCGCCCAGATCGAGCAGGAAGCCTGTCTCCCGGCCTTCGAAGAAACCGCGCAGCGAGGCGATGCGCGCCGTGAAGTTCATCCGTTCGCCATTGGCGCTCAGCGAACCGTCCAACTGCATCGGACCGTCCAGGGAGGGCAGGCCGATCGCGAGGTCGAGGCCGGTAATGTCATGGCTCTGGCTGGCGTCGGAATAGGTGATCGTACCGTTCTCGATCCGGATATCACCGAAACTGGCGTCCAGGGGCAGGGCGCCGGGACGGCGAAACCCGTCGCCGGAAGCGGGCGGCGGGGTCTGACCTGCTTCCGCCATTGTCCAGTTATTGCGCCCGCCGCGCTGCTGCAGCCGGATAATCGGATCGATCAGGACGAATTCGGCGATCTCGATCTGGCGCGACAGGAGCGGTTGCAGCTTCACGGCTACCCGCATTTCGCCCATTTCCGCGAATGCGGCATCGCCGAACCCCTCGGCATTGGCGATCGAGACAGTGCTGGCCCGGATCTCGATGCGCGGCAGCAGGCGCAGCTCCAGCTCGCCATCCAGAGCGACATCGCGATGCAGGGCCTCGCTGGCGGCGATCTGTACGCGGTCGCGATAGAAGGAGGAGGGGATTACGAAGGGGATAATGATCGCCGCGCCGATAACGAGCACGATCAGAACGAAGATGACTTGCAGCAGGCGTGTCATGAGTAGGAACTCCAGGCGGGTTGCTCGCAGATGCCGCGCGGTCACCGGTCAGCCGATTTTCGGACGAGACGGGGTCGCAGCGCTGCGATAGTCTTACGGTTAATTGACGCAAAATCGAAGGGGGAGTTGAGGATGGACAATGGAAAATCGACGGAACTGTTCCGGCGCCGCGAAATTCTGATCGGCTTGGCCGCCGGGACAATGCTTCCCTTCATCTCCGCTTGCGCCGAAAATGCCGCCCTCGGGCGCAGCCAGCTCATGCTGATATCCGACGCGCAGCTGACGCAATTATCGGCTCAGGCGTGGCAGGAGAGCCTGAATCGCGAGCGTGTTTCGCGCGATCCGGCCTATACGCGCCGGCTCGACCGGGTCGGGCAGCGGATCGTGCATGCCTCCGGCCAGACCCATCTGGACTGGGAGTTCGTTGTCTTTGACAGCGACACGGTCAATGCCTGGGTGCTACCCAATGGCAAGGTCGGGTTTTATAAGGGCATTCTCGACCTGATGGAAACCGACGACCATGTCGCGACCGTGATGGGCCACGAGATTGGTCACATCGCAGGGCGGCATTCCGCCGAACGCGCCAGTCAGCAAATGGCCGCGCAGATTGGCATGAGCCTGGTCAGCACGGCGCTCAACACGAGTGCCGATATTGCCTATAGCGACCAGCTTGGCGCTGCGCTGGGCATGGGGGTGAGCCTGGGAATCATCCTGCCCTATTCGCGCCAGCACGAGTTCGAAGCCGATCGGCTCGGGATCGACTACATGGTCGCTGCCGGCTATGATCCGCGCCAGGCGATCGATTTCTGGATCGCGATGTCCACCACCCACCAGGGTGGCCAGCTGGAGTTCGCATCGACTCACCCGTCCGACGAACACCGGATCGAGGCGATGCGGGCGCATATGGCCGCGCGCCGCTATGTCTGAGGCTGGATGATGCCGGCCTGCAAATCGCCTGATTGCATGGTTGCCACCGCACGAGGGTGGCGCTAGTTTCCCGCGCCTCACGCCCTGTCCAACAGGTGCGTGCCCGGTGCCGCCTTAGCTCAGTTGGTTAGAGCGCTAGAATGTGGATCTAGAGGTCCCCCGTTCAATTCGGGGAGGCGGTACCATTTCCAACCATCCAGCGGCAAGCCTGCCACCGGCCGGTGCCTATCGCGCCTGGCCCTTGGCGTCCGGTGTGAGGTCGGCGGACACGATGACCTGGGCATTGGCCTCGAGGAATTCGATCAGGGCGGGCAGGGGCATCGCCTTCGCGAGCGCATAGCCCTGGGCCCAGTCGCATCCCATCAGTTTCAGCAGTGCCAGGGATTCGAGGGTTTCGACGCCCTCGGCCGTCATCTCCAGGCCCAGGCCGTGCGCCAGGTCCGATGTCGATTTGACCAGCATCCGGTCCCGTTGCGACGAGGCCATATGGGTCACGAAGGCGCGGTCGAGTTTCAGCTCATGGCTGGGCAGGGTCTTGAGATAGGCCAGTGAGGACAGGCCGGAACCGTAATCATCGATCGCCAGCTTGATGCCGGCCGCGGCCCATTTCTCGAGATTTTCCAGCGCTCGTTCCGGGTTCTGCATCGCGGCCGTTTCGGTCACTTCGAAGGAAATGCGCCCGGGGCCGCGGGTGGCTGTACGCAGGGCCAATTCGGCAAAATCAGGGTCAGAGATCAGCGAACCGGAAATATTGACCGCGAGGCTGATATCGTGGCCGGCGGTCCGCAGCGTTTCCTGGTCGCGGACAACCTGCTCGATCGACCACAGCGTGAATTCACGGATATGCCCGGTCTCTTCGGCCAGCGGGATGAAGCTGTCGGGGAAGACGACGCCCTCCTCGGGATCGGTCCAGCGGCACAGGGCTTCGGCGGCACGGTAGCTACCCGACGCCAGATGAAGCTTGGGCTGATACTGCATCGCCATATCGCCATTGCGCGTTGCGGTGATCATGCGGCTCATCAGCGTCAGATTCTGGTCGGGATCGCCGAAGCGCACGGCGTCGAAGACCGCGGCCCAGCTGGAGGTTTCGCGCGCCTGGTCGACGGCGATGATGGCATTTTTGACGCAATCCTCGCCGCCGGTGCCGGCGTACAGGCCTGCGGTGACGGCGACGTCGATATCGACACCGTCCAGCGTCACCGGGCTGTTGAAGCACATGCGGATCCGTTCGGCCGCCGGCAGGACCGCATTGGCATCGGCGACGGCGATGATGACGCCGAGTGTGTCCGGGCTCAGCGTAGCGACAATCTCACAGCCGAGATTGGCGCGAATCCGCTCCGCCATCGCCGCTTTGAGCATGGAGATGCGGGCAAAGCCGAGGGCGTTCTTGAGATGTTTGAAACGCTCGATGCCAAGCGCGACCAGAGTGACCGGATGTCCGGCCGTCCTGGCCAGTTGGACAATCGAACGCTCGACGGCTGTCCGGGAGGGCAGGCCGGTCTCGATGTCCTCGTAAAGCGCTTTTTCAAGCACAAGCTGACGATCGCGCGAGGCGCGCTGGCGGACATAGATGAGCAGCAGGACGACGACTGCGAGCACCAGCAAGGCGCTGACGGCGATCAGGCGCTGGCGGGCATGCGCATTGGCCAATTGCAGGTCCTGTTCCGACCCGACGAGGCGAAGCTGTTCGATCCGCATATTCTGTTCGGCGAAGTCGAACTGGGCGGCCAGCAGGCTGGTATTGGCTGAGGCCGCGACTTCGCGCGCATCGTCGTCAAGGCGCTTGAAGGCGCGCAAATGCGGTATCGCCTCACTCCACAGCGTCAGCGCCTGATAGATGTCCGCGGCGGTGGCATGGAATTCGGTGTAGCTCTGGGTCGTTTCGGCGAGCGAAACGCCGTCGAACGTGCGGGCGATTTCCCTGCGCGCGTCTTGCAGATCGCCGCGCTCGTAGGAAATCCGTGCGTGCGTCCCCCAGAGAAAACGCGTCCATTCATCGCGGGCGGAATCGCCGCTGATGGAAAAGGCCTCGTCGACGGTATTGGCGGCTGCGTCCAGTTCGCCGAACGCGACTTGCAGCGAGGCCATATTGTTGAGGATGCGGGCCTGCAGGGCCGTGCTGCCCATCTCCGCGGCGAGCTCGCGGGCCCGCTGGAAATGCTCCAGGGCTTCCTGGTACTGGCCCAGTTCGCGATAGGCATTGCCCAGATTATTATTGGCTGCCAGGTCGAGCGAGGGATCGCCCGGATGGCGCCTCATCGCATCGACATAATAGCTTTCGGCGCGGCGGTACTGGTGCGCATCATTATAGATCGAGCCGATCGACTGCAGCACGATCGACTCGCTGCGCGTATCGCCGATCGCGCGAAAGACTTCGTAGGCGCGCTGAAAATTGTCGAAGGCCGCTCCGTATTCGCTGGTCACCTTGTCGATGCGACCGAGGGAGACCAGGATATCGGCGAACAGCTTGGTCGGCTCCGGCTCTGCGCCGAGAATGTCCAGGGCCTGCTGGGCGACAGGACGGGCCTCGACCGGTCGGCCGAGTCGCGTCAGGGCTTCGGATTTGAGCCACCAGACGGTTGCGAACTCAGTGTCGATCCCGGTTCGCCCGGAACCGTCAGCCAGCAGCGCTTCGGCGGCGGTGATGTGGGCCAGGGCGGCATTCGGGTCGGCCATCATGTTGGCGCGCGCCGCAGCGAGCTCCGACTCGACCGTCCTGACGTCTGGCTCCGGCATTTCGGCTGCGGGCAGCTGCAATTGCACCGCCTGCGCCGGACTGGCCAGGAGCAGGAGCGCGCTCAGCGCGGTCACGGGGAAATGCCACATCTTCATGCCGTCGCTCCGGCCGGCGGCGCGAGGGCGGCGTGGGCGAGTGTGGGACGACGAATTTCACTGAGGCGGCGCATCCCGGATCCTGACTGGGCTCGTGTGGTCTGTTTGAGCTACCAGGTTGGACGACAATGGTTAAATTCGCGCGAACATCGGACTTTCTCAATGATTTGCGTGGGTTGGCGATCGATTCTTGGGCGGGGCTGGCCGGGTCTGCCACGCGGTGCGGGAGGGGCACACGCGAACCGCCGCCCCAGAGATCTGGGACGGCGGTCCGGTTGTGCAGGGCTGCGCTCGATTGCGCTGCTAGAATTCGAGTCGGAAGCGCGCGCCTGTCGCCATGCCGGCGACATCTTCGGCGGAGGTCTCGCCAGCGAGTTCGGCGCGGGTGAAGAGGCTCAGATCGGCGCGGCCGTCGAAGACTGGCGTTGCGTAGATGAGCTCGGCGAATAATGGCCGCTGTCCACCCAATTCCCAACGCTGCAGATCGGTACCCAGTTCGCCCGTGGTCCGGTCAATGACCTTGGTCGAATTGTATTCGAGGGCACCGGATTCCACGTGCAGCGGCTGGATGATGCTGAAACGTACCGCATCCACCGAGGTGAACAGCCCGTCACGGCGTGCCGTCAGCTGGAAGGCGCTTGAAACGGTGCCGTCCGGCAGCGACAACAGGGAGTCGCCGAAGCTGGCGGACCGCGTCCGGGCCAGGGTTGCGGAACTGCTCAGGGTCACCGCCAGCGGCAGGCGGGCCTCGGCCCCGATCGTCAGGGAGTCCGTGGTCGCTCCACCTTCCAGGCTCAGGCCGCTGCTGCCCTGGGCACCGAGCAGGCCCGAGGCTTCAAACAGGCCGGTATAGGTGACATGGGCGGTCAGATTGTCGTTGATCTGATGGCTGACACTGGTCAGGAAAGCGGTCGCTTCATAGGCGGCCAGCCCCTCGGTCGAGGTCTGCTGTTCGCCGGTGATCGGATTGACGAACAAGTGCTCATCTTGCGAAGTGGTGACGCCGAAATCCATGCGTGTCCGGTCGCCAAGCGGCAGGGTCGACATGGCGTAGGCACCGCCTGAGGCAAAGCCGAGGACGGGATTGACGCCGCCGGTTTCCGGGCGGTGATCGGAGAACAGTCCGAAGCCGTCCTGCTGGTTCAGGGCCATCGCCCCTTCGCCTGAGCCGAGACGCAGTTCGCGGCCGGTTTCGGTATCCCGGAAACTGATGCCGGCCTGGAACGGCAAGCCGCTCGTCGAGAGCGGTGCCCGCGGGTCGGCGGCGGCAGCGGTGCTGCTGATCGCGAACCGGCCGTCGGAGGAGAGCTGGTAGGCGGTTTCGCCGGTATCGTTGAACTGACGGCCATTGACGAGCCACCAGGTGCGTTCACGCAGATAGGTTTCCGCATTGGCCCGCATGTTCCGGTCGCGGCCGGAATCGTCGAACATCAGATCGGCAACCGAGATTTCGAAATCGCGATAGGTATCGCCGATCGGCTCGAATACGGTGATCGAGTTGTCGCGCGCCGAGCGGAAGGAGAGCCGTCCGCTGGCCAGCGAAATGACATCGATCGACTGTTCTGTGTAACCGCCTCGTCTGGACCGCGAACGTTCCAGATGCACCAGGTTTGTCATGTCGATCGGCGACATGGCGGCATCGATATCGAGCAGGCCCCAGCCATAGACTTCGTCGACACCGGGCGCGCCGAGATCTTCGGCCGAGAACAGCAGCACATCGGCGACGTCGCCAGCCTCGAGCCAGTTCCAGCGACCCAGGACCAGCGCCGCGGCGCCGGTGACCAGTGGGGCCGCGAAGGATGTGCCCGAGAGGCGGGTGACACCGCCTTCACCGTCGGAGACCAGCAGCAATTCGCCGGGAGCGACCAGGAAGCGATCCATCAGCCGGTTGCCGTCCTGGCACTGTCCGCGCACTGTCAGACAAGCCGTGCCGGGCCGGTTGGAAAAGGAGGAGATGTCGCCATTGGGATTGACCGAGCCGACGATCAGCAGATTGTCCAGGGTGGATACGCCTGTCCAGTCGAGATCGGCCGTCTGTGTGACGCCGTCATTGCCGGCGGCCACGACCAGCAGGATGTCATCGGTCGCACGGGCGATGTGCTTGTCGCTGAAAATGGTGGCCCACTGCTGATGCAGCGTCCAGCCAGGCATGCCGAGCGACATGTTGATGATGTCGGGCCCCGGACGGGCCAGTTGCAGCAAGCCGCTGCGAACATCATCCCAATTGGTGCTCAGCGTTTCGTCGAAAGGATTATAGGTGTTGAAGATCACGTCCGGGGCAACGCCCATCACGCCGCTCCCATCATGGGGCGCGCCGATCAGACTGGCGACGGCCGCGCCATGATTGAAGTTCAGATAGTCGCGTTCGCCCTGTCCCGAGCGAACATTCATGCCCTCATCGGACTGGAAGCTGAAGTCCAGCAAGCCGACCAGCACACCATCGCCGCCGCCGGCAGCCTGTGACAGCGCCGGGGACCAGTTGATGGCCGGCATCCAGTGATCGAAACGGTCCGTGCCGGAGAAGTTCATCAGCCCGTCATAGAAGGCCAGGAAGAAGGCCGAGCGTTGTTGCGCAGTAACCTGGTCCAGGGAATCCGGGTCATTCGGGTCGATGCCATAACGGGCCAGCAGGTCCTGCAGGAACTGGTTGCGGAAGGACTGTCCGGTCTGCGCCTCGACGGCCTCGCCGAAGACGGCCTCAGCCTGGTCGAACAGACCTTCCAGCTGGGCAGCCAGTGCGGTCGCGTCGCCCGTGAACGGATCGATATCGCCCCAGAAGGCATTGATATCACCCCACAAGGGGCCGACATCGCCCCAGAAGGCATCGATGTCGCCGTAAAAGGGATTGATGTCGCCGTGGAAGGGATCGATATCGCCCCAGAAGGCGCTGATATCGCCGTGGAAGGGATTGATGTCACCCCAGAACGGACTGATATCGCCCCAGAATGGCGAGATGTCGCCATAGAAGGGGTTGATATCGCCGTGGAATGGATTGATGTCGCCATGGAAGGGATTGATGTCCCCATGGAATGGCAGGACAAATTGCGTTTCCGCCGAATCCGACGAGCCGCCCCTGTCGCTGCCCGCCATTGCGGCGGGAGCGAGGAGTGATCCAGCGGAGGCCGTCAACATCAGAGTGGCGGTGGTCCGTAAGAGGAAGTTTTTCATGTCGATCCCGTCCAAATGTATTTGCGTCTTGGATCGATAATGCGCCTCTGAACGTAAGGCGGTCCTAACAAGGTAGGTTAGCAAACCCTTAATCTGAGCAGTGGTTTACAGCTGATTGAGCAGTGTCGGCAAATGCCGCGCATTTTCCGGCCTGCCGCGGTGAGCCGCAGGCCGGAATCGCTTGCGTGGATCGGGCTCGCCGCCGTTATGCGTCCGGTGCGGCCGGGCCCTGCGCCTCCGCGGCGGATTCTGCAGCGGCGCGTTCCTCGATCAATGCGCGCGCTGCATCCAGGCTGTCGACCGGCTCGATCGTGTCGATGAAGCAGCGGACATCGTCGCGTGTGTAAACATATTCGAGGAAGGGCGTGTACAGCGTCGTTGTCGAGGGGAAGCTGAGGCCGACCTCGACGCCGAAGCGCAAGCCCGGGCACCGATGGCGCAGCGTGACCAGATAATGATGGCTGGCGCCGCCATTGAGCACCAGGTGCTCATTATCGATCACGCTATAGCCATTGATATTGACCAGCCGGATACGTTCGGCTGCCGCCGGGGCGCTCAGCGCCAGCAAGCCGGCCAGTGCGGCCATGATGGATAAATGGATCCGGTTCATCTTGAACTCCCGTTCAGTGTGGTCCCTCACGCGCAGATTACCACATCGGTGCCGCGGGCAAGCATAATCATCGTTAACGTGCGGTTAGGCGTAAGGGCCCGATGCTTGGCTGCGAATCGATTCAGCAAAATTGCGGAGGTCTGACGTGGTCAGCCCGATTGAAGTAAGCCAGCAGGAATCCACCACGCGCCTGATCCGTCAGGCTGCGCGGGAAACCGGCACGGATTTCAACTTCCTGCTGCGGACGGCGGCGCGGGAAAGCAATTTCGACGCCGGCGCGCAGGCTTCGACCTCAAGCGCAGCGGGCATGTATCAGTTTATCGAGCAAACCTGGCTGGGTGTGATGCAGCGCCATGGTGGCGAGCATGGGCATGGCGATGCGGCACAGGCGATTACCCAGGGCGAAAATGGCCGGTTCGCCGTTTCCGACCCCACCGAGCGGTCCCGTATCCTGGATCTGCGCTTCGACCCGGAAACCGCCGCCCGCATGGCTGGTGAGCTGGCCTCGGAGAATGCCCAGGTCATTGAGTCACGACTGGGACGGCCGGCGTCCGGTGGCGAGCTCTATGCCGCACATTTCCTCGGTGCCAACGGCGCGGCCGGCCTGATCGCCGCCGCCGAGCGCTCGCCGGGCATGCGGGCCGACGAATTGTTTCCGCAAGCCGCGCAGGCCAACCGGCCGATCTTCTATGAGGGCGGCCGCGCACGATCGGCGAGCGAAGTGCTTGCTTCGCTGACGCGTGAACGGCCTGTCGTCAATCTTCCCGCCTCTGGGCCTGCCCCGGTCGTGGTGCCGAGGACGGGCTCCGGTTCGCCGGGCGGGCTGTATGGCGGACCGGTCAATCCGGGAAGTCAGCGCGTGGGGGATGGTGAGCTGTCACCGGCTTTGATGGAAATTCTCGCCTCGCTGGACGCTCCGGCTGCCGGCCGTGTCCGCGAAACGTAAACGGATACTTTCCGCGACAAGCTTTCATTAAGCATGTCGGCGTTAAGCTTCATTAAGTTCTGAAAGAATTCGGGAAAGCCATGACCGTCGTCGCGCTGCGAAATCGCCTGACTGAAACCGATGTCCGCCGCCTCGTGCGTGGGCAGACGGACGAAGACCGCGCCCTGGCGGCGCGCAAGATCTGCCATCGTATCGATGGGGCCAATCTGACCGATGCGGAACGCGCTGCGGCCCACGATATTCTTGAATTAATCGCACGCGATGCTGCAGAGCTGGTCCGGCGGGCGATGGCGGTCACCTTGCGCCAATCGCCCAACCTGCCGCACGACATTGCCGTCAAACTTGCGTCTGATGTCGATTCAGTGGCCACGCCCGTCTTGTTATCCTCTCCAGCGCTGACCGATGAGGATTTGATCGAGATCCTGAATGGCGCGAGCTCGGCGAAATACTGTGCCGTTGCCGCACGCGATCATGTGTCGCCGATCATTGTGCACGAGATTCTCGACTCCAGGGATGAGAAAGCCGTCGGTGTTGTCGCATCCAATGACGGGGCGGAATTCAACGAGGCGGCCTATCAGCGCGCCTTCAGCGAGTTTTGCGAGTGTCAGCCGGTGATGGATGCCTTCGTGGCGCGTTCCCATCTGCCGCTGGATATCACCGAGCGTCTGATCTCGCACATAAGCGACCAGGCGCTTGACCGTCTGGTCAAGAACCATGCCCTGCCGCCGCAGCTCGCCGTCGAGATCGCCGAGGGCGCGCGTGAGCGTGCGACCATCGATCTGGTGGATCAGGCCGGTCTCGCGCATGATCCGAGGCATTTTGTGCAGCAATTGCGGATGAATAGCCGGCTGACGCCGTCATTGATCCTGCGCGCCCTGTTCCGCGGTCATGTGAGTTTTGTCGAGCATGCCTTCGCGGAATTGTCGGGCTTGCCGCATGCGAAGGCCTGGCTGCTGGTTCATGATGCCGGACCGCTTGGGCTGCGCGCCATCTATGACCGCACCGGCATGCCACCACGCCTCTATCCGGCGATCCGGGCAGGCCTGGATGTGTATCACTCGACCGAAATGCCTCATGACGGCGAGGGGCGCGAACACTTTCGCCGTGTGCTGGCGGAGCGGGCCATCACACGGTTCCAAGGCATTCCCGAAGAAGATCTGGATTATGTTCTGCGGCGGTTCGCCGAGGACGCTCAGCCGTTGGCAGCTGCCGGCTGAGGCTGGTCCTTCCAGGGCGCTGCAAAGGCTTCGGCCATCTCTTCAAGCTGACCTGCCAGCTCGGCGGCAACCGGATCGGTGGTGTCGCGGATATTCTGTACCAGCGCCGCGCGGATGGCATTTACATGCGCCAGAACGAGGCCAGCCGGCGCGACTTCGCGCTTCTCGGGCATGTCGATCATCTTGGCCATTGATGAGGCGAGGCGGGTGATGATCGGGAATTCATAGGTCGAGCCGAGGCCGCGCAGATCGTGCGCGCGGATGAAGAGGTCTTCGCCCTCCTGGCCTTTCAGCCCTTCCTTGCGAACAATACTCGCGGATTTTTCGAGTTTCTCGACCTCATCTTCAAGCCAGAGCGCAAAATCTGACCGCATCTCATTGAGGGCATTGTCCGCCTTCTCGATCAAATGCAGGTCAGCGGCGCCAATCGGCCCACCGATTTTGATCTGCAGCATGTTCGGCGCGGCAATCATTTCGACGTCGGGATTGGTTTTGGCCATGCGAGAAGTCCTCTTAATGGGAAGCGGTGAGTTGGGCTGCCGGACGGATCAGGTCAGACCGATCGGCTTCCCGGCGTTCGGGGCCGACATAGGAATCGGTTTCCACGAACCCTTGATCGCCGGTCAGGACGTCACGCAGGCAACTGGCGAGTGCGGCGGCTGTGACAGGCTTGATGAGGAAGGCGTTGACGCCGGCCCGGCGGGCCTGGCGAATCTTGTCTGTACCGTCATAGGCGGTCAGCATGATGACCGGCAGGCCCGGAACCGGGCTGGAAACAGGGGAGCGGATGCAGCTGACCAGATCGATCCCGTCGCGCGGCTTCATTTTCCAATCGGTGATGACCAGATCAATCGCTTGCGATTTCAGGAGGTCGAGCGCCTGGGACACCGATCCGGTCTCGATGACTTTCGCGCAGCCAAAGGCCTGCAGCGAGACCCGAAGGACGCCGCGCAGTGCAGCATTGTCGTCCACGACCAGAATTCGTGTCTGGGACAAGGTTTCTTCGAGCGCCATTTTCATCGTCTCGCCGGTGCGGATGCGAATTGAGTTACTGGCCGCTACTGTAGTGATTGGTGCTTAACGCCGCCCTAAGCGTGGCTAACTTTCAAACTGTTCGGTGAGGATGCGCTCGGCCAGGTCACGGCCGCGATCAAACAGGATGGTGAGAGTGACGTCCTCGGCCTCGACGACCTCCACCCAGGCCACTTCCCGGAATTCCTGATTATCGGCGACGGCGTGAACCGGGCGCAGGCGCGGTTCGGCAATCTCAAATCCGACCTTCGCGCTGTGCGGCAGGAGCGCGCCGCGCCAGCGACGTGGCCGAAAGGCGCTGATCGGCGTCAGGGCCAGTACCTTGGAATCGAGCGGGAGGATGGGGCCGTGGGCCGAGAGATTATATGCGGTCGAGCCCGCTGGCGTGGCGACCATCACACCATCGGCCTGCAGCTCGCTCATCCGGGCGCGGCCGTCAATATTGATGCGGATCTTGGCGGTCTGGCGGGTGCCACGCAGCAATGAGACCTCATTGATCGCCAGGGCCTTGAAGGGGTGGCCATAGACATCCTCGCCGGTGGCGCGAAGCGGGTGGAGGCGGGCGTGCTCGGCATCCGCCAGGCGGGCGAGCAGGCCATCTTCCCTGAATTCATTCATCAGGAAGCCGACCGAGCCGAAATTCATGCCATAGACGCTGGCCCCCGTCCGCATCGCGGCGTGGAGCGCGTCCAGCATGAGACCGTCACCGCCCAGGGCGACAATGATCTCGGCCTGGTCCAGTTCCACATGACCATATTGTTGCTCAAGCCGGGCTTTGGCGGCCTTGGCATCGGGGCGGGGGCTGGCGAGAAAAGCGAGGGTAGGGGGCAAGAGAGCGTCCGTTATGACCGGCGCGTATTCAAGACCTGCTTCCGAGTTGACGCAAGGCGTTGGCAGCTTTCTCCGGCCCGTACATCCGGAAGATATTGGCAGCGGCGCTCATTGCGTCGCCCTCAAGCTGTTGATGCATGCGTCCGTCCCGCTGCAGGGCCCGGTGGACGGTCGGGTAGTCAGTCCGGTCGAGGCCGCAAGCCTGGCAAGCCATCGCTGCGGCACGCACGCCGCCCATGGCGAGCGCGACGCGCCATTGTGCCGGTGTGAGATTGCAGAGCCTGGCGACCGCATGGTCAAACACTGCGCCCTTGCCGGCCCGCAGGGCGGTCAGTGCGTAATTACCCGTCAGCGCACCAGACTTCATGGCTGCGTCCACTGCCTGCGCGGCTTCCGTGTCGACACCGGCCGAGGTGGCACTCAGCGCGGCCTTCACCGCCAGGCCCTCGACGTAATTCTTGTCGAGGGCGAAGCGACGGTATAAATCCTCACGCCAGTTTTCCGGCAGCATGATGCAAAGCTGGGTCGCATAGTCGGCTGTCAGATCATGCCGGCGGGCCAGGGCCTCGCGCAGCTTCATATGATCCTTGGCGACGGACAGGCAGATATCCAGGGCCGATTCACTGATCTGCGCTGTCGCGTTATTGGCCAGAGCCCGCAGAATGATGGCTTCGCCCGGTTTTGCCAGCACATCGGTGACGGCGGGGCCAAGATTGGCCCGGCCGGCCAGATGCCGGCGGTGATCGATCGATCCGGTTTCGGCGAGACTGATCATGTCCTGCTGGGTCAGCCGCTGGCTGTTGCGAATGACAATGCAGGCGACGTCGATTTCGTCGAAGGCGAAGTGCCGGATCGCGGAATGCGGTGCCCATTCGGACGACGCCAGTTTTTCCACCATGGCAATTTTGGTGGGCGCGTCGATCGTGCTGGAGAGGGTGACCAGCAGGTCGCCCGCGATCGGGTCTGCGGTCGGCGATAGCGGTTGGGCCAGGCACATTTCCGTGACGCCCAAAGCAAGCTCGCGACGCTTGGAGGGGTCTCGCATTTTTGCGAGTTGGGCTATAGCGTGTGCAGATTGACTGACCATGGACCTGGCGTGAGTTTGCTTATTCTTGCGATCTATTAAGACTGACTTGCCTTGAAAACTTGTTAATGAGGCTGAGCCCGGAGGCGACTGGCAGTGAAGGATATGTCCGAACCAATACTCTTGGCTGAGTACTCGCGTGTCAGGACGAACACACAGACGATGGTCGACCATCTCGGCTGCGAGGACATGGTGATCCAGACCATGCCCGACGTCAGCCCAACCAAGTGGCACCTCGCACATACCAGCTGGTTCTGGGAAACATTCCTGCTGCTTGAGTCGCTCGACGGGTATCAAGAATATAGGCGCGATTATAATTATTTATTCAATTCTTACTATGAGGCGATCGGAGAGCGGCACGCGCGTGAGCGGCGTGGTTTTCTCTCGAGGCCCGGCCTGACCGAGGTGTTGGGCTATCGCGAGCATGTTGACGAGGCGATGGGGCGTCTGCTGTCTGCACTCGAGGGCGAGGCGCTTGAGCGCCTTGAGCCTCTAGTCAGGCTTGGGCTGGCGCATGAGGAACAGCACCAGGAGCTAATCCTCACCGATATCAAGCATGTGCTGTCGCACCACCCATTTGCCCCGATCGCCTTTCCCGAACGCCGCCCGGATGTCGTGGCCGGTGACGGGGCCGCGCCGTCCTGGGTCGGTTTCGATGGCGGCGTGTTTGCCTTCGGTGCGGAGGGATTACCGTTTCAGTTCGACAATGAGGGACCGTCTCATGAGGCCGTGCTGACTCCTTTTGCCCTGGCTGACCGGCCGGTGACCAATGGGGAATATGCCGCTTTCATCCGGGATGGCGGCTATCGCACGCCCTCACTCTGGCTGGCCGATGGCTGGGCTCGTCTCAATGCCGAGGGCTGGCAGGCGCCGCTCTACTGGCGTGAACGCGACGGGGAGTGGCGCGAGTTTACCCTGCATGGCGAGGGGGAAATCCGGCCGGATTCTCCGGTCGTGCATCTCAGCTATTATGAAGCATCCGCCTATGCCGAATGGGCCGGAGCGCGTCTGCCCGGCGAGCGCGAATGGGAACATGCTGCCAGGCGTGCAGCCGGTCCGGACGGGCGTTTTGCAATGCCGGGTTATTCGGCGCATCCAGGGGATTGCGAGCCGGGCACAGGTCTGCGCCAGATGTTTGGCGGGGTGTGGGAATGGACGCGGTCCGACTATGCTCCCTATCCGCGTTACCGGCCGGCCGCCGGCGCGGTCGGCGAATACAATGGCAAATTCATGAGCGGCCAATACGTCCTGCGCGGCGGGTCTTGCGCCACCTCGCGCGGGCATGTGCGGCCGACCTACCGGAATTTCTTCCCGCCGCAGGCGCGCTGGCAGTTTTCCGGCTTGCGGCTGGCAAAGGATATTTGACCGCGCCCGCCGGGCGGCGGATGATCGGAACGATATAATCAAAACACCTTGCGGGAGGTAAGCATGGACGATCAAACGGCCCTGTCGGTTCAGGATCAGGTTTCGGCCGAAGAATGGAAAGCGCGTTGCGACCTGGCGGCATTGTATCGCCTGGTACGCATGCATGGATGGGATGATCTCTTTTTCACCCATATCTCGATGCGGGTGCCCGGACCGGAAGAGCATTTCCTGCTCAACCCTTTCGGCCTGCTCTATGAGGATGTGACCGCCTCCAATCTGGTCAAGGTTGACCTGGACGGCAATGTGCTTCCGCCGTCGCGCTATGGCATTAATCCGGCCGGTTTCACCATCCACTCCGCCATTCATGCGGCACGCGAAGATGTTCATGTCGCGCTGCATCTGCACTCCGACGCCGGCGTTGCAGTAGCGGCGCAGAAGGGCGGTTTGCGGCCAATCTCCCAGCTCGCCATGAATATTTTCAACGATGTGGCCTATCATGGCTATGAAGGCATCGCGCTGGAAGCCGATGAGAAACAGAGGCTTGTTGCTGATCTGGGCGACAAGAATCTCATGATTCTGTCCAGTCATGGCACATTGTCGGTTGGCGACCACCCGTTCAGCGCGTATATTCGAATCTACCTACTTGAGCGTGCGTGCCGCATTCAGGTGATGGCACAGGCCGGCGGAGAACTGATCGAATGGGATCAGAAGATGCAGGATCGGGTGTTTGGCCAGTCATCGGAGATCTCGGGCAACGAGTTCTTCAAGGAAATTGCCTGGGCGGCGCTGCTCGACCGCGTCCGCCGCGAAAGCCCTGGCTTCGACGCCTGACGCTGCCGCTCGCGCTGTTTGCGATCGCGGCGCCGGCTCAGGCCGGGGCGTGGCCGCAACAGCGCGGCGAGGGCTTGATGATTACCACGACCTTGCTCGACCGCGCCGAGCTGAGCTTCGGTCCGAATGGCGAGCGGCGTGATGACGGCTATTTCTACAAGGACGAGCTGGCGCTCTATCTCGAATACGGGCTGACCGACAGGTTCACCCTGGTGTCACGCGCCGCCTGGCAGACGGTTGAGCGCCGCAATGGTCCTGACTTCGACAGCGCTCAGGGCTTCGCCGCAACCGAGTTTGGCCTGCGGCGCGTGCTATATCTGGATGGCGGACAAGTCTTGTCGCTGCAGGCGATGGCAATCCTGCCGGGGGCGGGCGAGAATATTTCCGATCAACCGCTGGGCGATGGCGGCAATGCCTGGGAGGCACGGGGCCTGTGGGGGGGCAATCTGACGCGCAACCTGTTCGCGGATGTCCAGCTGGCCTATCGCTGGCGCGACGGTTTGTATGCCGATGAGGCACGGCTCGACCTGACACTGGGCTGGCAGCCCGCAGACGCCTGGCAGGTTCTGGTCCAGGGGTTTTCCGTCTGGAGCCTGGACGCCGTGCAGCCGCATGTGCGCCCGTTCGAGCAGCACAAGGTTCAACTCTCGATCGGGCGCGAAATCGGTGAGATGGAGTATCATCTCGGCGCTGTATTGACGCCGGCAGGGCGCAATACAATCGAGGAACACGCGCTCTTCCTCTCGGTCTGGCGCCGCTTCTAGTCTGCGGGTTGCGAATTGTCGGGCGCGGTTCTCGCTTCGATAAAGGCGATCACGTCGCGGCGATCATCGGCATTGCGAAGTCCGACAAAGCTCATTCGATTGCCCGGCACCAGTTCGCGCGGATTCTCGATCCAGGCGTCCAGTGTTTCCCGACCCCATGTCAGGCCCGATTCCCGTAGCGGGCGTGAATAGCTGAAGCCGGCCGCATTTGCCGCCGGCTGGCCCAGCACATCGTGGAGATTGGGCCCGACCGTGTGCCGGCCGCCCTCATTGAGTGTGTGGCAGGACTGGCAGCGACGGAACTGGCGCTGGCCATTGGCTAGGTCGATGCCGGGTGTGGCCGCAGCGAGCTGCTGCGCCGCTGGGACGGCGGCCGGCGCGGGGGGGGCGGACCGGGCCGGAGCGTCGGCAGACTGGGCTGCGGCGGCTGCCCCACTGGGCGTCGCCGGATCGGCGCTATCACCACATCCCATCAGGGCAAGCGAAGCGAGGGCGGGCAATAGAATTCGGGCCATGGGGCTTCTCCGCGTCTGGCATGAGTATCTGGTATAGTGCGACCGCGAGGCAATGCCATGTGGCAGCATGCCGCCCTTGGTCGTGCGCCGGGGCCGGTGGCTGACGATGCAATTTCCCTTGCAGTGTGTCAGGATTTGGAGTTCCACATCGCCGATCAAGGGCATCCCGCCCGTTCGCGGCTGGATTGGCCGATCAAGGAGGCGCCATGAATCGCGTTGATGAGCTGAAAGCCGTACTGATGTGCGGCGCAGGGCATTCCGGATCGACGCTGTTGGGCATGATCCTGGGCAGTCACTCCAAGGCGTTCTACGTCGGCGAGGGTGCCAAGGTCCGCAATCTCGGTGATGAGAAGAAGCCCCTGCGCAAGCGGGTCTGCAAGATTTGTGGCGAGGGCTGCGAGGTCTGGGCTGGCTTTCGCTGGGATCGCGAGAGCCCGCTTTATGAACAGATTTCCGCGCACGTTCATCGCACAGTCATCATCGATTCGACAAAAGATGAAGCTTGGATCGAAGCGCGTGCCGCCGAGATGAACAAGGCCGGGGGGCAAGCCTTCCTACTTTTCCTGACCCGGGATGGACGTGCTGTGGTCAATTCGCGAATCCGGAAATATCCGGAGCGCGGTGCCGAGGCGCAGATACGGCAATGGATGGAAAAGATGGTGTTGAGTCAGGCACTGTTCGAGCGCTTCGAGGGCCCCAAATTGCAGGTCAGCTATGAAAACCTGTCGACCCGGACCGAATCCGAGGTTCGCCGTGTGTGCGACATGATGCAGATCGAGTTCGAGCCGGCCATGCTGCGCTTCGCCGAACAATCGCACCATGTGCTCGGCGGCAATAGCGGCACCCAGTTCATCGCCGCGAAAACGCGGTTTGACGATCCCGACGAGGCCTTTGTCAGCCTGACGGACCGTACCAGTGCCTATTACGAGAATCATTCCGGCGGGATTGAGATCGATTTGCGATGGAAGCAGGAATTCGACCCGGCCCACCTGGCCTTGTTTGAAGAGCTTGCCGGGCCATTGAACACGCAGTTCAGTGTTGGAGCATAAGCAGATTATGGCAAAAGTTGACCTTGTTTTCCGGCAGATTGACGAGCGCACGCGCGATGTCGCCCTGGCCCTGGCGCAGGAGCATATCCGGCCCGAAAACACCTTCATTCTTGACGATGTCCGGCCGTTTACCGAATGCGTCAATCAGATGCTCCAGATCGAGCATGACTGTGATTATGTGGTCTATGTCGATGCCGACTGCCTGATCCTCGAGGATATGCGGGCCTTCATAGATGCCTGCGATGCACCCTATGTCGATGCCTATGTCAGCGACCGATTCCGCGGCCGCTTGCATTGCGGCGTCCACATTACCCGGATCGATGTGGTGCGGGCTATGGCGGCGACGAAAGTCCCCGAGAATGACCTCAAATACGTGCTTCGCCCGGAATCGCGTCTGCGCAATCTGGCAATGAAGCCGATGGGCTCAAGCAAGCAATTCCGCAATTTCGACATTCTGCACGACCATTTCCAGTCCTATCACCACGTCTTCATGAAATACGCCCTGCGCCAATTGCGCAGCCGCACCAAGATCCAGGCGCAACGCCTGACCCGCGCCATGCGGGCCTGGCAGTCGCAGGACGGGATGATGTGCGACTTGACCATGGCGCGCCATGCGGTCGAATTCGCGCGCAAGGCCGTTCCGGCCTCGGCGGCGCCGAAGGAGGTCCATGATTTCATTGAGGCCCTGCCGCAGCATGCCACCGCCGAGATCGCGCGCATGGGGCTTCAGGAAAAGGGCGCCTTCACCCGCGAGGAGCTGGATGACTGGCTGGTCGAGAACCGAGGCCGTGTCGCCTATGGCCAGAGCGCCCAGAAGCCGAAAGTCTTCGGTCTCGGCCTCAGCCGCACCGGCACGCGCAGCCTGACCGGTGCGCTGCAAATGCTTGGCTTCGACTGCTCGCATTATCCGATCGACGAGGACACCTATATCGAGCTGTCCAATGCGCAATATGACCTGACCCTGCTGCGCGATCTCGACGGGCTGACCGATATCACGACCATTCCCTTCTACCCGCATTTCGACAAACTCTATCCGGGCAGCAAATTCATCCTCACCGTTCGCGACAAGGATGACTGGCTCGCCTCCTGTTCGCGCCATTGGTATAATCGTCCGGCCTTCAAGGATTTCGATGATCCCGATGAGGGGATACATTTGCGGATGCGCCAATTCCTGCGCGCGGCCGTCTATGGTTGCTATAACTTTGATCCGGAGCGCTTTTCCCACGTGTATGACCAGCACGTCCGTTCAGTGATGGAATATTTCAAGGATCGGCCCGAGGATCTTCTGATCATCGATATCTGTTCCGGTGAAGGTTTCAGCAAATTGGCTGATTTCCTGGACCGGCCGGTCCCGGCGGCCCCTTTCCCGCACAAGGGCGCGGTCCTCTCGGCGATGATGACGGCCGAGGCCGAGCCGCAATCGGCTCGCGTGGCCTGAACAATCATGTCCGGAACCGGTGAGTCAGAGGATGCCGTGACGCCGCCGGTTCCCGGATTCTCCGAAGCCGCCGGCCATGCCTGGCGCACGCTTGGCCTGACCTGGTCGGCCAGTCGTGGCCTGACCGTGCTGATTGCGGGCCTCACCGTGTTCGTCGCCCTGCTGCCGGCCCTGGCACTCTATCTGTCGAAGCTTGTGATGGACGGTGTCGTCACCGCGATGGAGAGTACGAGCCCTGCCGATCGGGATCTGGCCCTGCTCTGGGTTGCGGCCGAAGCGGCAATCCTGGCTGTCCTGCTCGCGGCGCGGCGCCTTCTGACCTTCTACAAGACCCGGCTGCACGCCGAGCTCGGTTTCGCGGTCACCTCGCTCATCCTGCGCAAGTCGGCGGCGCTGTCGCTCGCCCAGGTCGAGGATGCAGCGGTGCAACAGCAATTCCTGCTGGCGCGGCAATATGCGGCGAGCCGGCCCTATAATCTGGTCAATCGCCTGTTCGACGCAGCCCAGCAAGGCCTGACCCTGGCCTCCGTCGCCGCCTTGCTGGCCGGGTTTTCGCCCTGGCTCTTCCTTTTGGTGGTCGCTGGCGGCCTGCCGCTCTTTATCGGCAATCTCCACTTCGCCGGCACCGCCTATCGTTTCTACACCGGCCGTTCGCCGCAAATGCGTGAGCGCAGTTATCTGGAAAGCCTGGTCACTACCGAGGCGGCCGCGCGGGAGCGTTTGCATTTCGGCTTTGGTGATGAATTGCTGCGCCGCTATGGCGAGCTCTTCCACACCCTTCATGCCGATGACAGCGCCCTGCATGCGCGCCAGGCCTGGATTGCCTCGGCGCTGGGCGTGCTCAGCTCGGCGGTATTCCTCGGCGGCAAGGTCTGGATTGTCTGGGTGACGATTGGCGGCGCCATCTCGCTGGGCCAGATGGTGATGCTGGTCGGCCTGCTCAAACAGGGGCAGGCGAATGTCTCCTCGCTGATGGCGGCGTTCAATGGCGTCGTCGAGGATTTGCTCTATGTCGCCAATCTGTTCGCGGTGATGCAATTGCCAGAGGAGGACCGCAGCAGCGGTGCGACTGCCGGTCCCGACCCGGCCGACGGGCTGCGCTTCGACAATGTCAGCTATACCTATCCCGGTCGCAAACGTCCGGCGCTGGACGCCATCAGTTTTCATCTTCCTCCTGGCAGCCGGCTGGGTATTGTCGGCGCCAATGGCTCGGGCAAGACGACGCTGGTCAAGCTCGCGACCGGTCTTTATGCGCCCGATAGCGGCCGGGTGACGCTCGACGGTCTGGTCTTGCAGGACTGGCAGCGCGCGGCGTTGGCGCGGCGGCTGGGCGTGATGTTCCAGCCCTTCATGAATTACAAGCTGACCGCGCGCGACAATATCGCTGCCGGGCTGGGCCTGGCCGAGGCCGATGAGGCCAATCTGGCCCGTGCCGCCCGGCTGGGTCTCGCCGAGGAGCTGATTGCCGAATTGCCGGCTGGTCTGGACACGCGGCTCTCGCGCCATTTCGTTGACGGGCATGACTTGTCCGGAGGCCAGTGGCAACGCCTCGCCATGGCACGCGCCTATCTCAATGACGAAGCCGATATCCTGATCCTCGACGAGCCCACCGCCGCGATGGACCCGGCTGCCGAAGCCGAATTCATGCAACGCCCGCTCGATGGCAAATCGGTGATCCTGATCTCCCACCGCCTGTCCAATCTGCGCCATGCCGACCAGATCATCGTCCTCGACAAGGGCAAGCTGATCGAAATGGGATCCCACGACTTGCTGATCGCGCAGGGCGGGCTTTATGCGGGGCTGTTCGATAGCCAGGCGGATCCGTACCGGGACGTATGAGTGCGGGGCGCTCGTGCCGCCAATCCCTGCCGTCTCTCCATTATTCGACCGCATCCTGACGCAAGTCAGAACCTGGCCCCGCCAGGTGCGGAGCCCATGAAATCGAGACCTGGCCATCGGCGAGGAAGGCGGCACAAGGCTCGACTGTCCCATCCACTCCGGTTTCGAGGCGGGGGGCGCAAGGCGTCCGAGCAAGTCTCCCATCTTTTTCCAGGACGACTTGGCGGGGCGTTTCGGATGTCTCAACTATCTATTGCGCTAAACGGCATTCGCCGCGTCCCGCACACCCCCGAACAGGGAGAAGCCGCTCAAACCTCCAGCCGCTCGCGGCGTGGAGATTTTGGCGCATCGCTTCCAGTGGCAATCTCAGCGGCACCAGTCCGGTTTTTGCGTCTGGGCGCGGCCGTTGCGGTGTGGCCAGGGGCGTAGATGACCGGCGGCAATTCCGGTGCGGGCGAGGTCCTGTCCATCGATCGAGAGCTGCAGCACGCGGCGGCCATAGCGGTCAGTGCCTTCATCGCCGGAGATGGTGATGGCGCTGCGGCGGGTGAGGGCGATCATATAGGTCTTGGCGGCCTGGCCGAGCTGGCGCTCCTGCTCACAGCGGGCACCGCTGCGCGAGCCCACCGCCCCGGTTTCCGGCGCATCGATACCGGCGAGCCGGAAACGCATTCCGTCAAGCCGGCCGCTATCGCCATCGGACCAGGAGATTTGATGGACGGCTTCGGTCGGGGCAGAGGGCCGAACGGAGACGGCTTCGCACCCCTGCAGGACGAAAAGACCGAGCAGGGCTACGGCAAACGCAGGGTGAATTTTCAGGATCCGGTTCCGATTCGATTTCGGCATGCGGCGGCATCGCCGCTCCTCAGCGGGAGCGAACCAGGGCAGCGAATATCCGGCCGGGCCGGGCGCTACTGGCAATAACGAAGAGGCAAGACTGCGGGGAGGGCCCTGAGCGGTCACGGGCGCCGCCGCGCGCCCGCAGAGTTCGAAATGGTGCCGGCTGAGGGACTCGAACCCCCGACCCCCTGATTACAAATCAGGTGCTCTACCAGCTGAGCTAAGCCGGCCCGATTTCGATCGTCTGGCGCTCTGATAGCCGCAGCCGCGACATCTCACAAGGTTTCGCTGCAATGCATGCAGTGATATGCGCTTGGGATGGCCCAGCTCAATCGCGTTATCGGACTTCCCGGCCTTTGCCTGTATGGGATTGGCGTCACGCTCGGGGCGGGGATTTACGCCCTGGTCGGTGAGATCGCCGGGCTGGCCGGGCTCTATGCGCCCTGGGCCTTCGTCCTGGCGGGGACGCTGGCGGCCTTTACCGGCCTGTCCTATGCCGAGCTCGGCTCGCGCTATCCGGAGAGCGCTGGCGAGGCAGCCTATCTCGCCCATGGTTTCAAGCGACGCTGGCTGACGGCAGCGGCCGGCTATGGCGTCGCCCTGTCCGGCTCGATTTCCTCGGCAGTAGTGTTGCACGGATTTGCCGGCTATCTCGGTGAGCTGGTGCCGCTGCCCGGCTGGATCGCCATGATCGGCGCGCTGGCGATTCTGGCATTGATCGCGATCTGGGGTGTGCGGCAATCCATTGTGATCGCTGGCATCATCACCCTGGTCGAAGCGGGCGGCCTGATTCTGATCATCGCCGTTGCGGCGCCCGGCGCGATCGCGGCTCCGCCGCCAGTGGATTTCGGGCCCGTGCCCTGGTCGGGCCTGTTTGCGGCGAGCGTAATGGCCTTCTTTGCCTTCATCGGCTTCGAGGACATCGCCAATATGGCCGAGGAGGTCAGACGCCCGCGGCGCACCCTGCCGCTGGCGATCCTGATCACTCTGTCAGTCTCGTCACTGATTTACCTGGCGGTGGCCTGGGTTTCGGTGCGGGCCCTGCCGCCCGAAGTGCTCGCGGCCGAGGGCGGGCCGCTCGCGGCCGTGTTCGAACACGCGACCGGTCTCAATGGCGATGGCATCGCTGCGGTCGCCCTGCTGGCAATGGTCAATGGCGCGCTGGTCCAGATCGTGATGGTCGCGCGTGTGCTTTACGGACTCGCGAAGCGCGGCCTGGCCCCGGCAGCCCTGGGCGCTGTGCACCCGGTTCGCCGCACGCCGGTATGGGCGACGCTCGCCGCCGCTGGCGCGATTGCGATATTTGCCATGTCCGGCGCACTGGGCCCGCTGGCGATGGCGGCCTCAACCGTGACATTGCTGGTGTTCTCGCTGGTCAATGCCGCCTTGCTGGCCTTGCGCCTGCGCCGCGAGCCGGCCGCCCCGGAGAGCTTCAGCGTGCCGATACTGGTCCCGGCGGTCGGACTGACCGTGAGCCTCGCGGTCGCGGCCGGTGCGATCGTGACAAGCCTCTAGTGGTCGCCAGTCTGGCGCGCGGTGTCTGGTTGGCACCGCGCGCCGGATATCAGGCGTATTCGGATTTGACGGCGAGACCATCGAGTGCCGTCTGGACAATGGCGACAACGACGAAACCGACCAGAAGGTGAGAGGCGTCGAGCACGAACAGCATGAAGGGCTGCATCGCATACACGAAGCTGTAGGCCAGCGTCGTCAGCGCGAAACCGGCCCAGAGCAGGACGGCGCCCTTGATGGCCGGTATCATGCCATCGCTGCCGAAGCGCTTCAGCACCAGGCCGATGAAAATGGCCGTAACCAGGGAAATCAGGAAGCCGTGCAGCATGCCGAGTGCCATGTTTTCGTTGGCGGCGACCATCTGGGCTTCGGTGAAGTCGTGCAGGCCGACCCACAGGTCGACGAAGAACAGGCCGTAAAACAGAAAGCCGACAAAATAGAGCGCGATGGCCGAAGCCAGCACGGCGATGATGTTGAGACCGAAAATGCGCGGCATTGGGTATTTCCTCCCCTTGTCAGGACGGCTATGTCTGCGCGTCCTGTGCGCGGGTTTTGAAACTCGCGCTTCAGGCGAATAGATATACACGCATTCCGCCGCAAAGAAGAAGTACCCGCCATGGCCCGTATCCTGATCACCAGCGCCTTGCCCTATATCAACGGGGTCAAACATCTCGGGAATCTGGCGGGCTCGATGTTGCCAGCCGATGTCTATGCGCGCTTCCAGCGGCTGGGCGGCCATGACGTCCTCTATATCTGCGCCACGGACGAGCACGGCACGCCGGCCGAACTGGCGGCGAGCGAGGCGGGCATGGATGTGCGCGCCTATTGCGATGAGCAGCACGAGATCCAGAAACGCTCCGGCGAGGGCTTCTCGCTGAGCTATGATTATTTCGGCCGCACCTCCAATCCGGAAACCGCGCGGCTGACCCAGCATTTCGCCGATGTGCTCGAGGATAAGGGCCTGATCGAGGAAGTGCTCGAACACCAGATTTTCTCGATCGATGATGATCGCTTCCTGCCCGACCGTTATGTCGAGGGCACCTGTCCGCATTGCGGTTTCGAGCGCGCCCGCGGCGATCAGTGCGACAGCTGCGGCCGCCTGCTCGAGCCGACCGATCTGATCGAACCCTATTCGAAAGTTTCCGGCTCGAAGAATCTCGAAGTGCGCGGCACCAAGCATCTGCATCTGATGCAGACCAAAATGGCTGACCGCATTCGCGCCTGGGTCGATGCCGCTGTCGGCTGGCCATCCCTGGCCAAGTCGATTGCCTATAAATGGCTCGATGAAGGCCTGCGCGACCGGGCGATCACGCGCGATCTGAAATGGGGTGTGCCCGTGGCCCGCAAGGGCGCGCCGCGCGAGGGCTTTGAAAACAAAGTCTTCTATGTCTGGTTCGATGCGCCGATCGGCTATCTCGGTGCGACGGCCGAATGGGCCGCGCTCAATAATGCCGATTGGGAGAGCTGGTGGCGCACCGACAAGGGCGCCGATGACGTCACCTATGTCCAGTTCATGGGCAAGGACAATGTCGCCTTCCATACGGTGAGCTTCCCGGCGACGATCCTGGGTTCGGAAGAGCCGTGGAAGACGGTCGACAAGCTGAAGGCCTTCAACTGGCTCACCTGGTATGGCGGTAAATTCTCGACCTCTGAACAGCGCGGCGTCTTCATGGACAAGGCGCTTGAGATCATGCCGGGCGATTACTGGCGCTGGTATCTCACCGCGAATGCGCCGGAAGGCTCGGATTCCGCCTTCACCTGGGAGCATTTCCAGTCGGTGATCAACAAGGACCTGGCCGATGTGCTGGGCAATTACGTCAATCGCGTCCTGCGCTTCAACAAGTCGCGCTTCGAGGCCGTGGTGCCTGCCGGTGGCACCTGGGGCGAGAATGAGGACTGGCTGGCGGCTGAAATGACCATCCGGCTCGAGGCGGCTGCAGCCAATTTCGAGGCGATGGAATTCCGCAAGGCTGCCGCCGAGGTTCGCGGCCTGTGGGCGCTGGGCAATGAGTATCTCACCCGTGCCGAGCCCTGGACGAAATTCAAGACCGATCCGGAAGGCGCGGCGGTTGGCGTGCGAACGGCGCTCAATTTCATGGGTATCATGGCGATCGTCGCCCAACCGATCATCCCCGTCTCGGCCAAGACAATACTGGATGCGCTTTCCATACCGGACGAACACCGCAACTGGCCCGGGGGTGATGCCAAGGCGATGCTGAGCGCATTGCCGGTTGGCCTGTCGGTGGAGCCGCCCGAAGTCCTGTTCAAGAAGATTGAGGAAGACGATATCGCCGATTGGACGGAACGGTTCGGCGGCGCGGAGCAGGGATGATGACTTTGAACCGGATGATGATACGGGCGTTGGTGCTGGGAATCTTGGTCCTGGGCCTGGTGGCCTGTTCGCCAGCCGCCGACGAGGCGGAAATCGACATGTCTGCCTTCGGCCCTGACGAATCCGAACAGGCCATGGCCGAGGTTGAGATTCCCGAGTTTGGCGACATTCCCGACTGGCGCCTGGCTGATCCCGAGGACCTCTTGCTGATCGAGACACGCCACGGCGTGATCACGGTTGAGCTCTCCGATGAATTCGCCCCCAATCACGCCGCGCGCATGCGCCAGGCGGTGCGTGACGGTTTCTTCGACGGGCGCGATTTTTACCGTGTGATCGATGGTTTCGTCGCCCAGGGCGGGCGTGGCGAGGAGGCGGATTCGGTGGATTTGCCGCAATACCCGCTACTGGCCGGCGAATTCCATCGTCCCACAGCCGGCATCAGTTTCACCGCCATGATTGATGAGGATCTCTATGCGCCCGTGGTCGGCCATGTGAATGGCTTCCCGGCGGCCCAAAGCGCCGACGGGGCCGAAACCTGGCTGATCCATTGTCCGGGTACCATGGCAATGGCGCGCGGCAATGGCCCCGATACCGGCGATGTCGAATTCTACATCGTGATCGGGCAGGGGCCGCGTCATCTCGACCGCATCATGAGCGTGTTCGGACGGGTGATTGATGGCATGGAGCATGTTCAGGCGCTCCATCGCGGCGATCCGATGGTCAATTCCGGGGTGATTGCTGATCCGGCCCTGCGTGACCCGATCCTGTCCATGCGCATCGCGGCAGACCTGCCCGAGGGCCAGCGGCCGGTCTATGAAATCATGCGCACTGATAGCGAAGCCTTTCATCTCGCCAAGGCGGCGCGCCGCAATCGGACCGCAGAGTTTTTCTTCGAAACGCCGCCCGCCGTGATCGAAGCCTGCCACATGCCCGCCCGGGTAGGGCGGGTGAACTGATGCGCGGCCAGGGCGGCTCGGCATGATGGAGCGCCTGAGCGAAGGTGAGGTTGAGCGGCTGTCCCGCGCTGCCGCTTGCCTGCTCGAGGCCGAAGTCCGGCTGCCCGTGCTCAAGACCATCGCCTGGGACCGCTCGCATGCCGATGCCTTCTTCGCGACGGGCGGGCGCGAATTGCCCAAGCCGATCTATCCGCAGATCGACCCGGCCCCATCGCTCGAGCGTATCGCGGCGGCGCGCAGCCTGATCGATGGCGACAGCCCGGTGCATGACTGGCTGCGGCGGCTGGCCGATACGCTCGCTGAAACTGCGGCTCTGCTCGCCAGTACCGGCTCCAGAGCCTTTCACACGCATTCGCGCGCCCTCTACGGCGACCCGCGATCCCCGATCGCCGATGGCAAGCGCAATGCGCTTGATCTTGCACGCCGGCTCGACACATTGCTCGCGGATTTCGAGGAGGGGAGTATCCGGCTGGAGCCGCCGGAACGCCTGACCGCCGAGGAACTCAAGCGCCGGCTCGATGCGGAATTGCCGCGCTATTTTGGCCAGGCGGCGCCGCAGGTGGAAGTGACCTTGAATGTCTCGGCCAAGGCCGCCGCCGGCCGCGATTATATCAAGCTGCGGGCCGACGCAGCTTTCTCGGATCTCGATGTGATCCAGCTCTTGCAGCATGAGGCCCTGATCCACATTGCCACCAATATGAATGGCGCGGCCCAGCGCCGTTTCCCGATCCTGGCCGAGGCGCATCCCGGCAATGCGCGGACCCAGGAAGGCCTGGCCGTGTTCGCCGAGTTCATTTCCGGCGCCCTCGACCCGCGCCGCTTCCGGCGGCTGGCCGACCGGACCATCGCCATCGACATGGCGTCCGAGGGCGCCGACTTCATCGATTTGTTCAATTTCTTCCGCGAACGCGGCAGCCATGACGCACCGATCGAGGCGTTTGAGAATGCGCGCAGGGTCGTGCGCGGCGGACTGGTTGGCGGTGGTGCGCCTTGCACCAAGGATTCGATCTATCTCGGCGGTTTGCTGGAAGTGCACAATTATCTGCGCACGGCTGTGCGGACAGGGGATCCGGCCTTCATCCGCCTGCTCTTTGTCGGCAAGATCGATCTGGCCGATCTGGACGCGATGAAAATGCTGCGCGAGCAGGGGCTGATTGCCGAACCGGCCTTTCTGCCGCCCTGGGCGACCGATTTGCGTTATCTCCTGTCCTATCTGGCCTATTCCACCTTTCTCAACGAGATCGACCTGAGCCATGTTGCGGCGCGCTATGAGAAGCTGCTGGGTGCGGCACAGCCGCCCAAATCCCCACAGGGAGATTGACCTCATCGCGAGTCGCGGGTCGAATAGGATCAGCTGATGATCACGGGGACTGGACCGATATGAAACGCCAATTTTTGAGTGCCGTCGCAGCGCTGGCCCTGATGGGCTGTACACAACCGGATGCCGAGACGCCCGGCGATGTGGCGACGCCGACCGATTCTGCCGCGGTGGAGACGGCGCCGCCGGTAGTCCGGGCGCCCGGTGATGATGCCCTGCGCGCATCGATCGCGATGGATTACACCGACAATCTTCAGGCCCTCTACGAGCATTTCCATGCCAACCCGGAACTTTCCCTGATGGAGGTCGAGACTGCGGCCCGTCTGGCGGCCGAATTGCGCGCCCTGGGATATGAAGTCACGGAAGGCGTTGGCGGCACCGGCCTGGTTGCTGTGCTTCCGAATGGCGAGGGCCCGACGGTCATGATGCGCGCCGATATGGATGCGCTGCCCCTCGAGGAACATACCGACGTGGCCTATGCCTCGACCGTGACCGGCATCGACCGGCGCGGGCTGGAGAGCCATGTCATGCATGCCTGCGCCCATGATACCCATATGACGGCGCTGGTTGGCACGGCCCGTCAGATGATGGAGCGGCGCGATGACTGGTCAGGCACGCTGGTGCTGATCGGCCAGCCGGCCGAGGAGATCGGGCTGGGTGCCGGCATGATGATCGAGGATGGCCTGTTCGAGCGCTTCCCGCTGCCCGATTACAATCTGTCCTTCCACACATTTTCCGGCATTCCATCCGGCCATATCACCTTCGCCCCCGGTTATGCGATGGCCAATGTCGACTCGGTCGATATCAGCGTCCATGGCCGCGGCGGCCATGGGGCCTATCCGCACGCCACCAAGGATCCGGTCTATCTGTCGGCCCAGATCATCGTCGCGCTGCAATCGCTGGTCTCGCGTGAGCTCTCGCCGCTCGATCCCGGTGTCATCACCGTCGGCGCGATTCATGCCGGCACCAAGCACAATATCATCAGTGACGGCGCGCATCTTCAGCTCACCGTTCGCTCCTATACCGACGAGGTGCGGGAGCACCTTCTCACCGGGATTGAACGCATCGCTCACGCCCAGGCGGCGTCCTACGGGCTGACGCCGGAGGAATACCCCGATGTCGAGGTCGAGCTGCCCTATACGCCGGCGATGTACAATGATCCGAACCTGACGGCGCGGGCCGTCTCTGCGATGCGCGCCCGGTTTGGCAATAGCGCCGTGACCGAGGCCGAACCGGTGATGGGCGGCGAGGATTTCGCGCAATATCACCGTACCGAGGCCGCGATCCCGAGCTTCATGTTCTGGGTTGGCGGAACGACGCAGGAAAGGCTGGATGATTTCGCCGCGCGTGGTGTGCCGGCACCGTCCAATCACTCTCCGCTTTTCGCGCCTGACGATCCACAGACCAGCATCACCATGGCGATCGAAGCCAGTACCGCAGTCGCCATGGACCTGCTCGCCAGGCCAACGGAGGGTTAGGTGGCGGTTCCGGCCCGGCGCGCATTTTCGGGGGCGCCGTGGGAAGACAAGGTCGGCTATTGCCGGGCCCTGCGGCGCGGGCCGCATGTCTGGGTAACCGGGACAGTGGCGATAGATGTCGCCGGCGGCGTCTATGCCGCTGGTGACCCGGAGGCCCAGGCGCGGCGCTGTTTCGAGATTATCGGCCAGGCGCTCGAGGATGTTGGCGCCACCCTGGAAGACGTGGTGCGCACGCGCATGTTCGTCACCAATATCGATCACTGGGAAGCTTTCGGCCGGGCTCATGGCGAGGTGTTCCGTGATCACCCGCCGGCGACGACGATGGTCGAGGTTTCCCGCTTCATCGGCCCGGAATTCATGGTCGAGATCGAGGCCGATGCCTTCGTCGATGACGGTTGCGAAGCCGCCTGACCGGCCTTGCGCTGGGGCCGCCGCCGCGTAGGATCAAAACAGGCGGCCAGCGCGTCACCGGAAATCTGGGGGAATAGGCATGTCATTGATACCAGCGGATAATGCTGTGGCCGCGGTTGCGGCACTCTTCGTTATTGCAGCCGCCGGATTCCTGATGGAAAAGACCCGGATCGGCGCACTGCTGACCGGCGCGGTCTGGGCGATCCTGTTTGCCATCATCGCCTCGAATATCGGTCTGATCCCGCAAGATTCGCCGGGCTATGGCTTCGTCTTCACCTATTTCGTTCCGATCCTGATTCCGCTCTTCCTGATGAAGGCCGATCTGAAGAAGATATTCTTCGAGACGGGCCGCATGACGCTGGCCTTTCTGCTGGCCTCGCTGGGGACCGTGCTGGGTGCCATCCTTGCCTTCTCGCTGATCGATATCGGCGAGAACCAGGCCGCCGCGGCCGGGACATTTACCGCGACCTATATCGGTGGATCGGTCAATTATGCAGCGCTGGTCGACCTGACCGGCCTGGCCCGCAATGACCCGAATTTCGTCTCCTCGGCGACGGCGGTCGATAATCTGTTCTCCGGCCTCTTCCTGGCCATGCTGGCGGTTCTGCCCGGCTGGCACTGGCTGGCCCGGCGTTTTGTCACACGCGATCACAGCAAGGCCGAGATCGAGGTCGATGCGTCTGAGCCGGCGGGCAAGGCGACCGCGGCGACGCTGCTCTATTCGGCGGCCTTCGCGCTGGTCGTGCTGGCGCTGGGTGATCTGCTGACCGGTCTTGCCGTGGCGCAATGGGGCGAGGCTGCCGGCAATTGGCGCTATGCCATCATTACCGTGCTGGCCCTGATCCCGGCGACTGCCTTTCCCAAAACGATGGCCAGCCTGCATGGCGGCTATGAGCTGGGCATTGGTCTGAGCTTTGTCTTCTTCGCGGCGATCGCGGCGGGGGCCGACGTGATCGGACTGGTGCAGACCGCGCCGATCCTGATTGCCCTGATCGCTATCCTGTTGACAGTGCACGCGATTGTCACTTTCGGCCTCGGATCGATCCTGAAATTCTCCCTGCCCGAACTGATCACCGCCTCCAATGCCGCCATTCTTGGCGCGACAACGGCGCCGGCACTGGCGGCCGCCAAGGGCTGGAAGGATCTGGTGACGCCGGGGGTGCTGGTCGGGGTGTTCGGCTATGCCATCGGCACGGTGATCGCGACGGCGGTATATCAGTTCTGGCCAGGCTAACCTTCGGATATCGAACTGGTATTCCCTGGTAGCTGCGCGCCTCTGAAGGCGTGGTTGCGGCGCGGCGCGTGCCCTGACGCGTTGAGCCAGCCCACCCCGAATGTCCTGTGGACACAGGGTTTCTCGCCGGAATCGACCAGCGGTGCCGTTCTTTGACGCCATCATCCTCCGGTGATGCGTTGATGTAACATTGTGCTGGCCTACTTTATCACCCCGCTACTCCTGATCATCATGTCATTGGCCCCGCCCTGAAGCTTCGGCGTCGCTCGGCACATGGCCTGTACGGGACCGGATCGGCATCATTCCCTCTCAACGATCGCACTGCGCCCCAGTATTACTCCATTGTCACGCGCCCGTCAGTGCCCGGCAGGACTGGATGCTTCAGGTTTGCATCCATTCGGAGGCCTTGGGGCATCCAGTCTATATCAGACCTATCCAGAGGGGATATTCATGACGCGTAAATCAGCATTGATCGCCGGAACGGCCTTTGCCCTGGCCAGCCTGGCTGTAATCGCCAATGCGGCTACGGCCCAGGATCAGGGCCAGAGCTATTCCGCTGATGCCGTCTCGATCGAGAATTTCATCGGCCGGGTCGAGATCCGCACCGGTGATGCCGCCGGTGTCAGTGTCAGCATCACCAATCCGGGCGGCCTCGTGGAAGACCCGCAATTGCGCCAGACCGGCGCCGGCCTGGCGATCGATGGCGGCCAGTCTATCCGCAATCTCAATTGCAATGTGCGCAACGGGGTCATCCGCATCGGCCGCCGCTGGAGTGGTCAGCACGAGATCAGCGAATATCCATTGCTGACCATCACGGCCCCGGCTTCCCTGGCCCTGCAGCTGCGCGACGCAGCCTTCCAGGGCACGGCTGGTGATCTCGGTTCGCTTGATCTGGAGATGAGCAGCTGCGGCAATTTCGTGACCGGTGCCATTGCCCATGACGTTGATGTTAACATCAACGGGTCCGGTGACCTGACCACACGCAATATCGGTGGCGATGTTGATATCGGGATCAATGGCTCGGGTGATGTCGTGCTTGGCGATGTTGCCGGAATGATGGATGTCGGGATCAACGGTTCCGGTGACGTGCGCGTGGCTGGCGTTACCGGCCATACCGATGTTGGCATCAATGGCTCCGGCGATGTCGAACTCGGCAATATCGCCGGGCTTGAGGTCCGGATCGCCGGCTCTGGTGAAGTCGAGGCCCGCACCATGGACGGGCCCTTCAGCGCCCGGATCGGCGGCTCCGGCGATATCGCCATACACGGCGGCCGCGCCGAGCCGTTTGATGTTTCGATCAATGGTTCCGGCGATGTCAGTTTTGGCGGCACAGCGGTCAATGTCACCGTGCGCGAGACCGGCGGCGGCGATGTCAGCATCGAGGAGATCGAAGGCTCGGTCGACTGGCGCCGCAATGGCCGCTCGGTCCTGCGTGTCGGCGGTACCGACTAGGCGGGATCCTCGATCGGCGCCTTGCCGCGGGCAGGGCGCCATTTCGACGCCTCATAGAGGGCGATTGCGGCCGCGTTCGAGACATTCAGGCTCTCGATCGCGTCCATCATCGGAATCCGTACCAGCTGGTCGCATTCCGAGGCGACGCGCGGCCGCAACCCCTTGTCTTCCGACCCCATCACCAGAACCAGTCCCGGGCCATGGCCCTTGCCGTCAAAGCCGGCAATCGCATCGGCGAGCGAGGCTTCGCCTTCGCCAGCCAGGCCGAGCACATGACGGCCGGCCTTGCGGAAGCTCTTCAGCGTATCGGCGATATTGGTCACCTGGATGTGGGGCACGCGTTCGGCTGCACCGACCGCGCTCTTGCACACGGTGCCAAAGATCGGCGGCGACTTGCGGTCCTGCATGATGATGGCGCGAATCCCGAAGGCGGCAGCGGAGCGGAAGATGGCGCCGACATTGTGCGGATCGGTAATCTGGTCGAGCACGAGCAGGGCGCCATGGGTCGGATCGACCACGGCATTGATGTGTTCGCTTTCCAGCGCGCTGCATTTGAGGGCAAAACCCTGATGCACCGCACCCTCGGGCAGGGCCTGGTCGATCTCGCGCGGCTCATAGAGCCGTTTCGCCAGGCCTTCCGGGATCTCTTTCACCGCATTGCGCGTCACGCGGATTTCGATCACTTTGCGCTTGCTGTTTTGCAGCGCTGCGAGCACAGCGTGGCGCCCCCAGATCCAGCCGGAATTCGCTGTCTGGGCAGGGCTGGAGCGGCGTGTGTAATCGCCGCGGTTGGGAGTGTTGCGCATAGGGGGCTTCGTCACTATAGTCCGCGCTCCTGTCTCAGGGCGGTTGCAGATTTCGGCGCAGGCATAGCATGCCAGGCGAGGAGCGCAGACCCTTTGTTGCAGGTCTTCCCACGGCCCGTTTATCGTGCCCGAGGGACACCCTGTGGAGGGGTGGCCGAGTGGTTAAAGGCAGCAGACTGTAAATCTGCCC
>TARA_R110002167_G_scaffold19055_8_pt1 | contig 52294 bp, 41 predicted proteins | sample TARA_R110002167 | Tara Oceans TARA_R110002167 (sample SAMEA4398238) | marine metagenome | biome: Polar Biome; feature: [MES] marine water layer (ENVO:01000295) within the mesopelagic zone...; material: water (ENVO:00002006), including particulate matter (ENVO:01000060) such as......
AAAAATTCTGATGACATTTCCAGAAGTCACTTATGCCACTAGCCGTATTGGTCGTGCTGAAATTGGTGGTGATCCTGAGCCAGTGAGTAATATTGAGATTTTTATTGGCTTAAAAGATCATAAAGATTGGGTCAGTGCCTCAACACGCCAAGCGTTACAAGGATTGATGGAAGAAAAGCTTGAGCAATTCCCAGGTTTGCTGCTTAACTTCTCACAACCTATTGCCACGCGAGTTGATGAATTATTATCAGGGGTAAAAGCACAATTAGCGATCAAATTATTTGGGCCAGATCTCGATGTGCTTGCACAGCAAGGTCAAGCTATTGTCGAAGCGATACAAGGGGTTAATGGGGCGCGTGATATAGCGATGGAGCAAATTGAAGGTGAATCACAATTAGTGGTCACGCCAAACCGTCAACAATTGTCTCGTTATGGCTTATCGGTTGGCGATGTCATGGAATTGGTACGCGATGGCATTGGTGGTCGCGAAACAGGGCAAGTGATCAATGGTAACGAGCGTTATGATATTTATTTACGCCTAGCTAAAGAGTTTCGTAAAGATCAACAAGCGATTAGCGATTTACGTTTACAAGCGCCTTCTGGCGCATGGGTGCGTTTAGGTGATGTGGCTGATATTTCAATACAATCTGGCCCTCCACAAGTACGTCGTGATGATGTTCAACGTCGTGTGGTTATTCAAGCGAATGTGCAAGACAGAGACATGGGCAGTGTAGTAAAAGACATACAACAGACCATTAAAGATAAGGTTAATTTACCTGCGGGCTATTCTGTTGATATTGGTGGTCAGTTTGAAAATCAACAACGTGCCCAGCAACGTCTAGCGATTGTTGTACCTTTATCTATTGGTATGATTGCCTTGCTGCTTTACTTTGCTTTTACCAGTGTTGGTCAAGCGATGTTGATTTTAGTGAACTTACCACTGGCGATGATTGGCGGTATTGTTGGACTTTATATTTCAGGACAATATTTATCAGTGCCTAGCTCAATCGGCTTTATCACGCTGTTTGGTGTCGCTGTATTAAATGGTGTGGTGATGGTTGAAGCGATTAACTTACGTATTGAAAGCTCGCGAATAACGGGCGCAAAAGATATTGCGCAAGCAGTATATGAAGGCGCGGTTTCTCGTCTTCGCCCGGTATTGATGACCGCAATTATTGCGGCACTTGGTTTAATTCCGATGATTTTATCAGACGGGGTTGGCTCAGAAATACAACGTCCACTGGCTACCGTTATTGTTGGCGGCTTAGTTACCGCAACTTTCTTAACTTTATTTGTATTGCCAGTGCTTTATGCTTGGTTTTCAAAGAGTAAAATAGAAGAAATGCAAAGATAGCAATTTCGCTGTATTTTCAAGGGCAAATTGTAGTTACAATTTGCCCTATTTTATAAGCGATTTTCTATAAGTTAAAAGGATTATAAAATGGATAAACGTCAGGCTGTACATTCGCACGATCATAACCATGCGCTTAGCCATTCACATATCAACAAAGACATGTCCTCAAACCGCATTGGTTGGGCCTTTTTACTGAATGTTTGTTTTACTATTATTGAATTTATTGGTGGCTGGTTAACTAATAGTACCGCCATTATGGCTGACGCTGTACATGATTTAGGCGATAGTTTATCCATTGGACTCGCTTGGCTATTAAGTAAATTCAGTAAAAAGCACGCTGATGAAACGTTTAGCTACGGTTACCATCGTTTTTCTTTGTTGGGTGCTTTAATCAATGGTGCTGTGTTAATTGCAGGTTCAATTTGGGTATTAACTGCATCGTTCCCTCGATTATTGGCACCAGAAATGCCTGATGCTCAAGGCATGTTAGGATTAGCCATTTTGGGTGTTATTGTTAACGGTTATGCTGCCTATAAACTGAGTGCAGGAGAAACACTCAATGAACGCATACTGAATTGGCATTTAATTGAAGATGTTTTAGGCTGGGTAGCGGTATTATTACTTGCTATCGTTTTGATGTTTGTTGATTTACCAATACTTGATCCCATACTTTCAATCGCTTTTACGCTATTTATTCTTTTTAATGTTTTAAAAAATATTCGTGTGGCAATAAAACTATTTTTGCAGGCAACACCAAACAAAGCCTTGCAAGAGAGCATAAGTTCAGCACTATCTACATTAGATTATATTGAGGAAATTCATCATTTTCATTTATGGTCACTTGATGGTGAAAGGCATGTACTTACCGCTCATCTAGTGTTAACTCGAACCCTTGATCAACAAGAGCTTAGTGCAATGAAAAGCGAGATATCAACACGACTTTATCCCTATCACCTTGAACATACCACATTGGAGTTTGAGTTTGACGGTGAAATCTGTCGTGACAACAAAAGCAGTAAAGAGTAATCTCATCATTTGAAAAGGTTAGGAGAAAACATTATGAAACTATCATTATTTATCATTTTAGTATTCTGTTGCAGAGCCACTTCTGCTTTCGCAGAAGAGTCAAACCACACGCAAACTATCCAAGTATACAAATGGACGGATGATTCTGGGATAATCCATTACTCCCAGTTCCCCCCTAAAGATAAAACAATAACTTTAATGTAGCAGAGACTCAGGTATCAATCCCTATCTCAGTTCCTCCAAAAGAAGAAAACATCAAGGATTCGATGGTAAATATTAAGCAATACATCGAAGAAAGAGCAAGCGCTAGAAAAACTAGAGCAGTGCAAAAACAAATAGCAAAAACAAATAAAGATAATTGTACAACCGCGCGTAAGAACTTAGAACTTTATCAAAGTGGCCGAAGAATAAAAACACATGCTAATGACAATAGTGAAATTCAAATATTATTGGAAAAAGATCGTTTAAACCGCATCAAACAATCAGAAAAAAACATCAAATCTTATTGTTAAAGGCTAAAGGTCAAATGTTAAACACTAAACTAAGATCTCAATTGCAAGATACGTCTTGCTCCATTTAGCACCACCATAGCAATGATAAAACCAATAATAAGATCAGGATAACGTGAACCAGTAAACGCTACTAGCACTCCCGCAACTATAACGCCGATATTAGCAATAACATCATTGGCTGAGAATATCCAACTGGCTTGCATATGAGCACCTGTATCTTTTTTATTAAAAATCAAAAACAAACAAACGACATTAGCAAATAAGGCTAATAAACCAATGGTAATCATTAAGCTAGAAACAGGTTCGCTGCCATAAATAAAGCGCCTGATCACTTCGCTTAATGCGCCTAACGCTAAAATAATTTGTAACCAACCCGATGCATGGGCTATTGATAGTTTATCCTTAACACTTCGACCGACAGCAATAATGGCTAGCCCATAAACCGCAGCATCGGCTAACATGTCAAGTGAGTCGGCAATTAAACCCGTTGATTGTGCAATCCAACCCAGAATGATTTCTACAAAAAACATCAAACCATTAATGATTAATAACCAGCGCAATACGCGAAATTCTTGAGCTTCATTGTCTTTTGCTGCGTCATGTACTGCTAAAGTTTCTTCATGACTACTCTCTTTTGTGCTGGATAAGCTTGCACCATAAGCGAGTGATTCAAGCTTAGTGGTTATTTCTGCTAAATTATCATCATGGAACACGGCAAGTTTTCGGTTAGGAATATCAAAGACTAATGCCACTTTTGGTTCAGCATCTTCAAGTATCAAGCGGATCATTCGCTCTTCTGAAGGACAATCCATTTTGGGAATAGTGAATTCACTAACAAATTTACCCGACAATACTGCTTGCGTATCATTTTCAGGTGCAACATTTTTAGGTACAACATCTGTTTGACATGAACCGCTACAGCATTTTGACATACTTATATTCTCTGTTATTTATTCTTAGTGATTTTTCTATTAAACCATGCTAATGGATGGAAGTGATAACTAGGCGTTACTCACTGCGATGTTTAAATTTATTTTGATAGTAATAAAGCATGAAAAAAACTATAACCGCTATTTGTGCCAACAGCCCTTGCCACGTTGAACCAATACCTATCCAACTGATTTCAATATGAATGGGTAACGGTGATATAGTGACTATCGCAGCCTCTTGCAGGGCTGATATTGCTTTGCCCATTAAAATAAACGCTAAGGCTAATAACAAATAAGTCGTCGTTGAGAAAAAGCGCGCAATAGGTAACTTAATTGAATATTTCAATAAACCCCAAGCAACAATCGCTAATAAGCCGCAACCAATGATAAAGCCCCCAAGAACAACTGAAAACTGAGCAGGTGACGCTTGTGTTAATAGTGATTGATAAAACAATACGGTTTCAAACACTTCTCGGTACACGGCAATAAATGACAGCGCTGCCAAGCCCCACAGGGTGCCAGTTTGTAACTGACTATTAATATGTTTTTGAATATAAGTTTGCCACTGCTGTGTATTGGTTTTGCTGTGCATCCAAATACCCACATACAACAACATAATGGCGGCAATCATTGCGGCTACGCCTTCCATCACTTCACGACTAGCGCCACTAATGCTAATTAATGACTGTGCTGCTGCCCACGTAGCTACACCTGCCACTAACGCGCCTAACCAACCAAAATGAACAAATTTTAAGGCGTCTTTACGTTGAGTACGCACCAATACGGTCATTAACGCAATAATCACCAGCAAGGCTTCAAGACCTTCGCGCAGTAATATAATTAAGCTCGCACTAAAGAGCGCGGTATTGGACAATGATTCTTCAGTTAAAAGTTGCTCTGCTTGTGTAAGCTGCGCAAATACTTTATCAGCAAGTGCGAACAGTTGTGCTTCTTTATCGGCATGGCTAATAAATTGACGCAAAGCGATTAAATCGACTTCAATATTTTTTCTTAGCACATGATCATAGGCATTTAAACTATTTTCAACTAACTCAAAGCCATCTAAATAGGCACTTATAGCAAGTGTACTTGCTGTGGAATAATTTTTATCTTTATATTCCCTTAATGCTAGCTGTAACTGGCTTTTCGCAACCGCTATTGGACTTTGCTGCTGGTCAAATAAAGCTAAGGGTTGTGCTCTAAGTAGCTCTACTTGTTGTGGCGTTAATTGTTTTGAGTTTTTGTTTGCTTGGCTTATTTGAGCTATTTGGTTTGGGCTATAGCGCACCCAGTTCATTATATTAGGTAAGTCATCAAGCTTAATGTTATTTTCACTCAGTTTGTTATCTTTAAACGCTAAGCTGCCAACATAAAAGGCTAAAGACCAACGTTGTTGCTCTTTTAGCTGAGTAAAAGCAGGCATTGCAGTATTATCTAAGCCGTTGGAAATAGCGTCAAACAAGCCTAATAGCGAGCGATTTTGTGCGCGTTCTTTATCAATAAAGTTAGTAGGTTCTGGGCTTAATTGTGTCGCTAAAGTGCCATCTCCTCGACCAGAAACGCCATGACAACTTGCGCAATTTACTTGAAATAATGCTTGGGTATTTTCTAATGACATTAAATTTCGAGGTAATAACGTTGCAGGCATAAGTGTTAATAATGAGCTGCGTAATTTTGCAGCTAATTGTCTAACGTCAAATAATGATGATTTTTGCTTAACCGCTTGCTGTAAGCGCTCTGCTTGCGTTAACAATAAAGGGGCATTTAGCCCCTTAAGTGCTGAAATTTTGTCAATAATTATGGCTGAAAATTCAACCATTTCTTGGTATTCGTCAGTATTGATCACTTTGCCTTGAGCAACTGCCGCCGCATAATCGACACCAATATACTCGACTAGCTGACTTAATTGTCTAAGCTGTATTTGCTGACTCGCTTGTGTTGTTTGTGTTGCTTGAATTGCTTGAGTGTCAGCTTGTGTTGCTTGAATTGCTTGAATGTCAGCTTGTGTTGCTTGAATTGCTTGAATGTCAGCTTGTGTTGGATGGCTCTCTTGAGCTTGAGCTTGAGAAAAGCTTGACCACGAACATAAAATACAAAAACTGAAAAATACTATTGATAAAGAGCGGAGCATCGACGAATTCCTGAATACATTAAATGATAATTATTCTCAATTATAAACCTTATAGTGACTATAGTGTCAACTCAATTATTTATCTTTTGTACAACTTAAATTTATAAACAGCAAGATCATTCAAGTGTTTTTGATAACGAACAAATATAATTTCTATATTATTAAATGATATATGGAAAATTCAGATGAAAAAAATAACTTTTTTAACAATGATATTGGCGTTTACTACTTTGCTATCTCTTGTAGCCACGCTTATACATGGCTTTTATTTTGATATATCAATGTTTCACGCGTTAATACTACATCCTATTTTTATAATTATAATTTTGCTAATACTGGCGTTGGTTGAGCAGTACCTAAAAAGAAAAACATCAAAGAAAAAATAAACGCAGTGGTACTTTTTTACTGATAATTGATGATGGGTTGAAACCAAACATTTCTTTAAATACTCGTGATAAATGGGCTGAGTCGGAAAAACCTGCATAATACGCCCCTTCGGTAAGTGATCCTTTATCATTGGCATATTCTATGGCGTATCGTAATCTTCGCCATAATGAATAACGCCTAATAGGTATGCCTACTTGCGCTTTAAATAAATGTGCCAATCTACTTGTTGATAAATGCACACTGCTGGCTAAATCATCTATCGGTAACTGACTATCTTGATGATTATCAAGTTGCAGAAGTACTTGTTTAATACGTTCATCAAGTGGCGTTTGGCAAATGCCCTTTATAGTAAGCTCATTTATCACTTTTTCAATTAACTGCCCTACATAATCACATTTCAAGTCTTCAGTAGCTAAATCACTTAAAGATTTCAAGGTAGATACACAAAGGCTGACTTCTTGAAAACAATTAAAAGTAATGTGTTTACAACTTAGTCTCAGTTGTTGATAAAAAGCACTTTGAGCATCAATAAAAATAGTAACAATAGCAGTATTGTTTATTATAAGTTTATGCGAATAATTAGCAGGAATTATAATCGCTTTAGAGATAAGCTGATTATTGTGTTCATTATTGACTTGAATAAGCGCCTCAATACCAATAATAATTTGCACGCTATGATGATGATGCAATATCGTGTCAAAGCTTTGACCAACATAGAGTACACATTGAGGATGAAAAAATAGTTTATTCATATTTTTTGTCTAAAATTTAATTATTTTCTTGCTGTAAGTTTTTTAGTATTTGACACTCTTCAACGATATTATTAGGGCAAGACTGCGCTAACTCAGCTAACGTTTGCTCCAATAATGATAATTCTGTTATCGTTTTTCTGACCTTTTGCAATTGTTCAATAATTAAAGTATCCACTCCCTCACAAGATGATTTTTTATCATTCTTGACCTGTATTAATATTTTTATTTGCTCAATAGGGATTTGTAATTCTCGACAACGACGGATAAATATCAATTGTTCTATATCAGCGTGTTGGTAATCTCTATAGCCGTTAAGGTTTCGTATGGCCAAAGGGATCAACCCCGCTTCTTCGTAATAACGAATCGTTTTATTAGGAACTTGGGTTAATTTCGACAGTTGACTGATTTTCATTTTATTGTCTTTATGCTTGACCTTACTGTTAGAGGAAGGTTTATCATGCGCCAATCAAACGGCTATTTCAACGACATTAACGTTTAAATACTGGCTATCATAAACAAAAAAATAGGTCACTATGATATTTTATCACGTATATAATTCTACTAAAAAGCCGATCTATTTTGGTTTACTGAGTTTATTCTTAAGCATTTTTTTTGTGTTACTCAATAGTTCAGAGGCATTAGCGCAAACCTCGAAAGTAGCACAAGAAAAATCAACGGTTAACTTGCTAACCCTCACACAAGCAATACAACAAACCTTAGCAAATAACCCCAGACTTAAGGCATTTAAATATCGGCAGCAGTCTCTTGATGGCCAACAACAAATGCAAGCACTAGCACCTGCTTACGAGTTAGGTTTTGACGTTGAAAATTTTGCTGGTACAGGACAGTTAAATGGCATTGATGGTGCAGAGTTTACTGTCTCTTTATCCTCAGTAATTGAAATGGCAAATAAACGTGAGGCTAGGATTAGTGTCGTTTCTGAGCGAAGTATTTTATTAGAGGCTGAACGAAAAATTGAAACCTTAACTTTATTAGGTGAAGTAACTCGACGATATATCATCGTATTAAGTGCTCAAGAACAGTTGTTATTGGCACAAGCTTCAACTGCTCTGGCTGAAGATACCTTACAGGAAGTTGAAAAACGCTCTACCGCGGGCATTACACCTGTGGCAGAAGTTAAGCGTGCAATGGCGGCAGTTGGCATGGCAAAGCTGACTTATTCTGCTCAACAACAACAATTAGCTATTGCTAAACGTACTTTAAGCATGTTGTGGAAAGAAAACACACCAAGTTTTAACCTGGTTAAGGGGAGTTTGTATCAATTTTCTAATGATATTGACTTTGACCGATTATTTGCCAGAGTTGTGCAAAACCCTGCTATTGAGCTATTTGTAAGCGAGCAGCGATTGATTGCTGCACAACTTTTACTAGCACGAAGTCAGTCAAGTGGCGATATTAAATGGTCTGTCGGCTTAAGGCAGAATCAAAAAATAGAGGAAACCTCTTTAGTTGCAGGTTTTAGTATGCCGCTATTTTCAGGGGAACGAAACAATGGTGCCATTCGATCAGCATTGGCGGCAAAAGATGAAAGTGATGCAAGAAAAGAAGCCTCGTTATTAAAACTTCATAGTCAGTTATATCAGGCTTACAGCAATCGAAAACAAGCCATTTATAAAGTGAATAATCTTAAAGAACATATTATCCCATTATTAAAGCAGGCACTAAATGACGCACAAAGCGCTTATCAATCGGGACGTTATAGCTATCTTGATTATTTAACGGCAAGGCAAGAATTATTATCCGCTAAACGAGCACTGATTGATTCAGCAACGTTAGCGCTTCGTTATGGCGCCGATATTGAACAACTGACGGCTGAGCCTTTAACTTCTTTAACTTATTTAAAGAACAGCAGCAAGCAACTAGCGCAAGGAATTACACAATGAACACTTTTTTTACTCAAAAGCTAATCACTAAGTCGCTTACCAAGTCGCTTTCTAAGTCGTTCATGTTAAGTACCTTTGTGATTTTATTAAGCTCCTTTACTCTTTTGGCGAGTGAAGATGACGAAGCACATGAGGAGATCACCGATCGCATTACCCTAACGCAAGCATATGCAGAAAATGCAGGCATTAAAGATTCAACAGCGCGAGCGGGTGAAATTAATCAAACGTTAACGCTTTATGGCAAAACTGAAAATGATGCGAGCAAGGTAAGCCAAGTCAGAGCACGTTTTGCTGGCATGATAAGAAAATTAACGCTTAATATTGGAGATAAAGTAACAAAAGGCGAGATTATTGCTGAAATTGAATCAAGCAGTAGCCTAAAAACCTACGCGGTAATCGCGCCGATATCAGGGTCGGTAACGGCTCGTTTTGCCAATGAAAATGAGTTAGCAGACCAACAAGTTTTATTAACTATCATCAATTCCGATGAACTGTGGCTTGAATTGCAGGTATTCCCAAGTCAAAGGAAAAAAGTCGCGATTGGTGACAAGGTCATGGTGTCATCTGTCTCCAATGAAACTGAGTCTTCAATTAAATATTTATTACCGAGCGGTAATAATCAGCCTTTTACCCTTGCTAGGGTATTGATAGACAATGAAGCGCAGCAACTTTCTCCCGGTTTATTACTCAGTGCTGAGGTAGTCACCAATAGACAGTCCGTTGATTTAGCCATTGAAAATCGTGCCATGCAAAGGGTGGGCGGAGTCACTGTTGCTTTTGTCAAAACAGCTTATGGTTATCAGGTGCGGCCAATTAAAGTGGGTATAACGGATGGCTCGCACTCAGAAGTGCTTGCTGGTTTAACCCATGGTGAAACCTACGCGTTAGAAAACAGTTATTTATTAAAGGCAGAGTTAGAGAAGTCGCTAGCTGCGGATGATGACGACTAACGAACCAATTTCAAGTAGTTAAGGTTAGAGAATAATAATGATTGAATCACTAATAAAATTATCTATTACCCGCCGTTGGTTGATGATGTTTATAGCACTGTTTATCGTTGCGGTTGGTATATGGAGTTATCAAAAACTGCCTATTGATGCGGTTCCAGATATTACCAATGTACAAGTACAGATAAATACCCGTGCAGATGGTTATTCGCCATTAGAAACTGAGCAGCGCATTACTTATGTAGTAGAAACCTCTCTGATGGGTTTACCTAACTTATCTTATACCCGTTCTTTATCTCGTTATGGCTTGTCGCAAGTAACGGTTGTTTTTGAAGAAGGCACCGACATTTATTTTGCTAGAAACCTTATAAATGCGCGTTTAAGTACCATTAAAAGTAAGTTGCCAGACCAATTGGAGCCTGAAATGGGTCCTATTACTACTGGTTTAGGTGAAATTTTTATGTACACCATAGATGCTAAGCCGAATGCGCGACAGAAAAATGGGCAACCCTATACAGCCACTGCTTTAAGAGAAATACAAGATTGGATTATTAAACCTCAACTCGGTTTAGTTGCTGGTGTTACTGAAATTAATACCATTGGTGGTTACGACAAGCAATACCATATAACGCCCTATCCTAAAAAAATGCTGCAATTTAATATTGCATTGAGTGACATTAATGAAGCATTGAACAAAAATAACAGCAATAAAGGTGCAGGTTATATTGAACGAAATGGTCAACAACTTACTGTGCGTTCGGTCGGTCAATTAAAAAATATTGCTGATATTGAGCAAGTGGTCATTAAAAATCTTAGCAATACTCCGATCAGAATCATAGATATTGCAGATGTTGCTATAGGGAAATCTTTACGAACGGGTGCTGCGACCCATAGTGGTAAAGAAACTGTGCTTGGTAGCGCAATGATGCTGGTTGGAGAAAACTCTAGAGCAGTGTCATTAGCTGTGGCAAAAAAATTAAAACAAATTCAACTTTACTTACCACAAGGCGTAACGGTTAATGCTGTTTATAATCGCACAACGTTGGTTGAAAAAGCGGTTTCTACCGTACAAAAAAACCTGGTTGAAGGCGCATTATTAGTCGTTATAGTACTGTTTTTATTACTTGGTAATGTTAGAGCCGCATTAATTACTGCTGCGGTGATCCCCCTTGCTATGTTGGCAACTATTACGGGTATGGTAAAAACAGGGGTATCGGCTAATTTAATGAGCTTAGGTGCTTTAGATTTTGGCTTGATTGTTGATGGTGCTGTTATCATTGTTGAAAATGCTACCCGTAGACTTGCTGAGGCACAAAAACAATCTTTGGTTACTCAAGGGCATTATAAATTAGCGCGTAAAGAACGGTTAAATATTGTCTTTGAAGCCACAAACGAAGTCATTAGGCCGAGTTTGTTTGGCATTATTATTATCACTGTCGTTTATATTCCTTTATTTAGCTTAACAGGGGTAGAAGGTAAAATGTTTCACCCTATGGCAGCTACCGTTGTTATGGCGTTAATCGCTGCTCTAATTTTATCTTTAACCATAGTACCTGCTGCGGTTGCTTTATTTATGAATGGTAAAATCAGTGAAAAGGAAAGTAGTATTATTGTAGTGGCAAAGTCAATTTATAAGCCTCTGCTCATCTTTGCCATGAAAATTCGTTGGTTTATTTTAACGTTAGCAATGGTCTTAGTCGCTTTTTCACTTTGGCTAGCAAGCACTCTTGGCTCTGAGTTTATTCCACAGCTAAATGAAGAAGATATTCTATTACAAGCGCTGCGAATTCCTGGCACTGGTTTGGAGCAGTCTCTTGCCATGCAAATTTCGTTAGAAAACCGCATTAAAGAGTTTCCTCAAGTAAAAAATGTTTTTTCTAAAATAGGTACGCCAGAAGTAGCAAATGATCCTATGCCACCTAATATTGCCGATACCTTTATTATGCTTGAGCCACGTAGTACTTGGGCAGATCCGTTAATGAGCCATGATGAACTAGCCGCAGAAATTGTTGAGGCGGTTAAAGGGCAACCGGGAAATAATTTTGAACTCACCCAACCAATAGAAATGCGCTTTAACGAGTTAATTTCAGGAGTTAGGGCTGATCTAGGTATTAAGGTCATTGGTGATGATCTTGAACAGTTACTCTCTTCAGCTAATGCAATAAAAGAAGTGCTTGAAAATATAAACGGAGCGGAGGATTTACGGGTTGAACAAGTAACTGGTTTACCCATGTTAACCATTACCCCTAACCGAACTGCTGTTGCCCGTTATGGTTTAAGCATTGATGAAATTCAACGCTTTGTTGCCACCGCGATAGGTGGTGAAAATGCGGGGGTAATCTATGAAGGAGATCGTCGTTTTAATATGATTGTGCGACTGCCTGAAGAAATTCGTCAAAACATTGAACGTTTACATGAACTACCCGTTGCCTTGCCAAATAATACAGCAATGGCTTACGTTCCATTATCTGAATTAGCGACCTTAACGGTCGGCTTAGCGCCGAATAAAATCAGTAGAGAAAATGGCAAACGCCGTATTGTGGTTACTGCAAATGTTAGAGGCCGAGATTTAGGTTCTTTTGTTAATGAAGCTAAGCAAAAAATTAATCAACAGGTAACTATTCCTACCGGCTACTGGCTAGAGTATGGTGGTACTTTTGAACAATTAGCATCCGCAAGTAAACGTTTATCTTTGGTTGTTCCACTAACCTTAGCCTTAATACTTGGCTTATTAGTGATGGTATTTAGTTCAGTAAAAGATGCCTTAATTATTTTTACCGGTATCCCGTTAGCTTTAACAGGCGGGATAATATCACTTTGGCTACGGGACATGCCTTTATCAATTTCTGCGGGGGTTGGTTTTATTGCCTTATCAGGCGTTGCTGTTTTAAATGGATTAGTGATGCTGTCTTTCATTCGAGAGTTGTGTAAAGAACGTAAGGAGCTAATGTCTGGCATAATTGATGGTGCAATGCTGCGTTTACGCCCCGTGTTAATGACGGCACTGGTGGCTGGCTTAGGTTTTGTTCCTATGGCACTTAATATAGGTACCGGTGCTGAAGTACAAAGACCTTTAGCTACCGTTGTTATTGGCGGTATTATTTCTTCAACCTTATTAACGTTATTTGTTTTACCTATTTTGTATCGTATTGTTCATACGAAAAGCTTTAAATAAGGTAAGCCTCAATAGAGCCAGCAAGATCAAGTGTTGGGTTTTGACAAGGCTTATATTTAAAATTAGGAAAGTAAGCTGATTTTCCCTTCAGCTCCTTTCTTATTTTATGTGCTAATGCCGCATACACCAGCAAACAACTCATCATTACCGTTTGGGCTTTTTTATTGCTAATTTACTCTGTGAGATGTTATACAACCGCTTCACCTACAGCATGAGCACTTGAAGGGTTTTGGCCAGTAATGATGCGTTCATCTTCAATCCCAATAGCCCGACATTATTCAACCAAGCGCCCTGTTTTTGAAAATTTACCCTCATTAAAATTTGAGCCATTAATTAATTTGATTGGTATAACAGCACAGCATGATAACTTAAGCCAGGTTTTCGACTGTACTGTTTTTATCTCGCCATGCCATGATAAAACTAGAAAATTCACTCACAGGTAAGGGCTTACTGATATGGTAACCTTGCACTTTATCACAACCAATTTCCCTGCAATAGGCAAGTATAGATTCGGTTTCCACACCTTCGGCACAGGTACTTAATCCTAAGTTCTTTGCCAGATCAACCAATGATTTAACGATGATCCTCGCTTCTTCACTATGGCTGACTTCGGCAACAAACGAGCGATCTATTTTTAGTTCACTAAAGGGTAAGCGGTACAATTGTACAAGCGACGAAAAACCGGTGCCAAAGTCATCTAAAGACAAGGCGAAATTTTTTAGTCGCAGGCGGGTCAAAATATCTGCCGTTAAACTGACATTATTCATTGCGGCTGTTTCAGTTATTTCAAGGGTAAAATAGGCTGGGTCAACGTCCGCCGCTTTCATAATGCTCACAAACCTATCAGGCATCTGCAGGTCAGTGAGATTATGTGGAGATATATTAACTGCCATAGATAACTCTAAGCCCTCGCTATGCCATTGTTTCATCTGGCTAATAGCTTGGCTCATTACTGTATCAGTTAGCCCGGCAATTAAACCTGTTTGTTCTGCCAGACCGATAAATGCGTCGGGGTAAATTAACCCTCGCTGAGGATGTTGCCAGCGCACTAAGGCTTCCACCCCATCAATGAGGTTTTTTTTGTCTGACTTAAGGCACAGTTTAGGTTGGTAATGTAACACCAGTTGTTGCTTGTCGATCGCCGTAGCCAACTCTCCCTCAGTTAACTCAGTATTAGCCTTTCTAGCTTGATTAAACAACGCATCCAGATCCAAAACACTGACTGGTTTGGGTAGAATACCGAACATCTTCAGGCCTTGTTGTATCCCTAAATGTTCTGCGGTTTGCAAAATCTTTTTGTCCATGCCACTCATCACACAAACTTTGGCCTTAACAGCATGCTTGGCAAGTAATCGAATCAATTCGATGCCATCCGTATCCGGCATAACCAGGTCGATAAATATCAGACTTGGCCTAAACGACTTGCAGGCCGCTATAAATTCATCGGCACAGGCCGTTTGTAAAATCACGTAGCCTGCTTCATCAGCCACATCGGCAATAAAATCGCGCATACCTTCATCATCGTCAATAATCAACAGACGGTTTGGGTTAGCTTCATCTCTTTGCTCTGCTAGGTTCATATATCGTTATTCCTCTTACCGCCAAATGCTGCGCATATGGCTTGTTAATTTATGATGATGTTATTGTTCTTCCAGCACCTGCCGCACTTTTTGTGCCAGTGCGGCTTTTCGGTAAGGCTTATTCAACAGATGCTTGACCGTCGACATTTTTTCGTCACGCGTCACAGCGTCTGTAGCAAAACCAGAGCTATGTAACACTTTAATTTGTGGATAGCGCTTAATAGCCCATTCAGCTAGTTCCACTCCATTCATGCCTGGCATGACGATATCAGTAAGTAATAACTTTATATGAGGATTAGTTTCCAATATGTCCATTGCGTCGGCTCCTTTGCTGGCCTGCAAAGTGCCATAACCCAGTTCACTTAACAGCGATACCAGAATAGCCCTTATATCGTTATCATCGTCAACGACTAAAATGGTCTCGCCGCTACCCAATACTTCAGTATCTTTGTTACTTTCGGTGACGCAGTGCTCAAATAGCTGTAGACCATCTGCATTCTTCGCGCGAGGTAAATACAAATTGATCGTGGTGCCTTCTCCTTCTTCACTGTACACCATGATATGTCCTCCGCTTTGCTTAGTGAACCCCTGAACCATACTTAAGCCTAGGCCATTGCCTTTTCCTACTTCTTTGGTGCTAAAAAAAGGTTCAAACACCTGTTTAATTAGGGCTTTACTCATGCCTATGCCTCTGTCAGAAACTGAGACTTTAACATAATCTCCAGCACCAAGGTTATCATGCTGCGCTGTATACTCTTCATCAAGTTGCACGTTGTCGACGTCGATGGTCAATTGTCCACCATTCGGCATAGCATCACGGGCGTTGATTGCCAGATTCAAGACGGCGGCTTCAAGCTGATTGGGGTCAACCAAGGTCAACCACTGTTCTTTAGCAGTGACAATTTTTAGGTCGATATTTTTGCCAATTGTACGATGTGCTAGTTCGTAAATATTGTTCAAAAATTCATTTGCATCCAACAATTGTGGTTCCAACAACTGCTTGCGCGAAAAGGCCAACAAGCGCTGGGTTAAATTGGCGCCACTCTGTGCTGCATTCATCGCCGAATTTAAGCGGCGTGTCAGCTTATCATCCAGTAGCGGTGAACGTTCCATCAGTTCCAAATTACCCATAATCACTGCCAACAGGTTGTTAAAATCGTGGGCGAGTCCACCACTGAGCTGACCGACCGCATCTAACTTTTGGCTCTGCAATATTTGTGCTTCTTGCTCTTTATGTGTAGTCAGATCCATAATCTGTTTGACAAAGTGCAGTGGCATACCTTCGCTATCGCGCACCAACGAGACGCCAAGCTGAGTCCAGACATAATCTCCATTTTTATGTAAGTAACGTTTTTCTTTCTGATGAAGTTCAATCTGCTCTGTCAGTATCTCATTTATGTAATCGAAATTTAACTCCATATCCTCTGGGTGAGTCAGCGCCTGGAAATTGGTTTGCAACAGCTCGTCTTGACTATAATCCAATAGCTTGCAAAGCGCTGGATTGACATATATAAATAGCCCCTCGAGCGATACCAGCGCCACGCCATGAGGTGCTGCCTCACATGCGCCTTTAAATTGGCTTTCGCTCAGGTGAACGGCCTCCTCCAATCGTTTTTTTTCGGTAATATCCACCATAACCGACAAAGACTTTACAATATTTCCTTGACCGTCGCGCTCGGCAATAGCTGACAGCAGTACCTCCATCAGCTCACCATCTTTTTTTACAAACTGGTGATAAATGTTTCTACATTTGCCACTGCGGAGAAACCCAGGGAGATGTACCAGCAGAGCCTGCTGACGGCAGTCTTCACTCATAAATTCCACTAACAGATGCCCAATGACTTCCTCTCGTTTGTAACCGAAAGTCTTGAGCCAGAAATCACTAACATTGACTATATATCCATCCTGGTCGACGGCGTGCATTAACGCTGGGGTCTGGTTATATATTTGTCGATACTTTTGTTCGGCTGCAACCTGGGCTGTTATATCGTGCATTGACGCTACTGCCCCTAATTTGGCCCCGTGTTTATCGTACAAGATTTGTGCCTTGGTTCGTACACGGCGTATCGCGCTACCTTTGGGCTGGATAACCATTTCAAAGCCTTTTACTCGTTCGCCATTCAGTGCTCTAAATAAGGGTATTTCCTCGCGTTGTAGTGGCGTTTTGCCATCAGCCTGAAACAGACTGTAATAGTTAGCTACTTGTTCAGGTGGCAAAGGTTGTTCAGGCATACCGTGAAATCTGCGGGTCGCTTTATTAAATAGGGTAAGAGTCCCTTCAGCGTCACAGGCGACAATGCCATCCTCAATACTGTCTAATACCGCGGCGGTAAACTGCTGGCTACGCAGAAAGTTAGGTTTTTCCCGTTCAGTATTGAGCAAAGTGTTTTGGGCAATATCATTGCTGGCACTGGCAACGTGGGTCGCCGTTTCAATATGTTCAAAGACCATAGCAGCAAAGTTGTTCAGCAGTTGTTTTTTTGCCTCAGTAAAATCACCGTGTTCTTGCAGGTCAAAGAGTGCCACATAACCTAGTAATTTACCCCCTGTGGCAATGAGAGGCTGCATTGCAGCAAATTTCAGAACAAGTTGGTCTGCGTTCAAGGGGTGAGCAATAAAACGTTCATCGTCTGGGTCGGTCATGACCACCAAGGAATTTGATAAGGCTGTTATTTTGATAACCCCAGTAACGCTGGCAAGCTGCTTATCATCAAAACCAACACTGGTGTTAAACCAGATACCTTTTTCGTCGTGTAGTGAAATCAACGCATAAGGCATGGCAAAACTGTGGGCGATAATATTCACAATACGGTGTAAACCACAGCCATTTGGGGTTTGCAATATGGCTTTACGCTGCAAAGTCTGAATACAAGTAGCCCGTTCTTGGCGGTTGTTTTTGTCTTTCTGAGGCTCGCCTATTTCATGATTATACGTCATTAACTGTCCTCAATTGTGGTTTATTTCTAATTTCAGGCACTGTGACTGTGTTCATTACACTGCACCTTTTTTTTGCAACATTTTGGCAACTTTATCTAGTATTACCGGTGCCTTGGTTGGCTTGGTAATAAAACCATTGGCCCCTGTTTTTTTTACTTGGCTTACTAATTCCCGATTGCCTTTACCAGATAATATGATGATTGGAATATCTTTGAGGCGAGAGTTGGATTTAATTGTTCTGGTTGCTTGCAAGCCATCCATGCCCGGCATATTTATATCCATCAGGATCAAGTCTGGATCTTGCTGAGCCACTATGCCAATACCATGACGCGCATCGTTAGACAATAATACTCGATACCCTTCTTCGCTTAAGATATCGCCTATAACTTCTGCAAAGGCTTTGTTGTCATCAATTACGACTATAGTGGCGGGAACAGGTTTAATTGCCGCCAGCAGATCTCCAAGGGCCGTTGAATGTCCCCCGCAGGCAGCATCCAACGCCTTATTCAGGCTCTTGATATTATTATTTACGTCTTGCGCGGCAAGGGTTATCATTTTTTGTAGTTTTTCTGGGTTAAGCGCCTTGGATAAACCCGCAATGTCGTTAGGCTTAAGCTGCGACAGTATGCTAGTCATTTCCTGCATCACATTATCGCCTAAGATTTGTAATTTTGTTGCCGAATCCTTGCCGATTGATTGGCCTTTGTCACGGACTTTTTCTACCGAATTGACTAAGGACTTAGCTTTATTACCCGCACTGCTAAATTCCCTGCCCATTTGCCTTTGCTGCTGGGTTAGCTCAAAGTCTGCCAGCATTTGCTCAACACTCAGACGAAGGCGAAAAACATCGTGGCGTGGTTTGTCCACCACGTAGTCACTAAAAATACCACGGCGACATAGCTCATAGGCTATTTTGGCCTCGTTAATCTTGCATAGTAGAATAGTTTGATGGGGAATAGCATGAAGCTGTGCACAGTTACGATGCAAATCCAGATATAAGTGTTCATTGTCACGAACACTTTCTCTGGCGCATAATAATAACTGCGGGTGATGTTGCTCAAAAGCCTGTACTGCAGTTTCATCGTCTAGTGCTACGACGACTTCGATATCCAATGTTTTTAGCAAATCAAGGATTTCATCAGCATCGACCTTATTATTCGTTAATAATAATACACATTTATCAGTTTTCACCTTTATAAAATTCCATATAATACGTTTAGATTTTGTTTCGACCTAAAAGCTTATACTGTTTTATTTGGATTTTAGATCACTTTTTCTATTATTTATTCATTTTAAGCTCAGGGTTAGTTATGGATTCAGCTTTGTCAAAAACAAATATTAGTTAATTTACAATCCCATCGTGTTTGAGAAAAACTCTTATAGTCTTAATTACGGGCTACTATTTATTATTATTTTCTTGGCAAATAATTAACATCTGCTCATTATATTGGCGCATATAATTAACTAACTTTTTACGCTCTAATCGTTGATCTTCAGAAGTAATAACATCGTCTGCTGCGGCGCTATTTTTTTGGTTGATGTAATTTTCTGGCAAGTTCGTCTGCCATGACACTTTCAAGTGTTAATTTAAAATCAACGAACGTTCCATTGGGTAAAGGTAACGCTATAATGAGAGATTGATTGTCACTAAACAGAGCCGCCTGTAACTCACTATTACTTGTAGATAGTGCGCCAGTGTTGATGTTTTTATAAAATAGTTTTTTAGGCGCTGTTGTCAGTACTTGAGAAAAAACCGATGCAGAAAAGAATGCTTGAGTGCACACTATTAGTAAACACAAAGAAATTAGTAGGCACCAAAAATTTATTTTTCTTTGAGAATTTATATTGACAATCTTAGTCTAAAGTATCTCATTGTAAAATATCCCTTTATGTTTATATTTTAATTGTTTCTCTCACCTTAGTCGGGGCGATTAGGCTTCTTTCAGCCTATCGGGTTTGTCAGCTTCGCTGGGCAAACAAAAATGCGCGATTAAAATCTCGCCTACATCGCGCTATATTGTTATTGGATCTATTTACAGCTCATAAAAAAGCGAGAAAATGTTGCGATAGATAAGGCTGAACACGTTAAATATTATGGTTTCTTCTTCTGCTTGCTGCAACTGGTTTGGCTTTTGCCTGTCTAGATTTAGCGTTGTTATGATTACTGTTATTGGCTGAACGTTGGCCGTCTTTATGCTCAACATGCGCTTTTTTAGGTTTTTTAGCTTTTAGTGGTTTAATTGCCCGAGACTCGCCTAATTCATTAGCAGGGATGAATTTTTCTAATACTTTACGTTCAATATGCTGCTGGATAACATGCTCTATATCCCACAGTAAGTTCAATTCGTCTGCACACACTAATGATACTGCTTGGCCTGTATTACCTGCACGAGCGGTACGACCAATGCGATGAACATAATCTTCAGGCACATTAGGTAAATCGAAATTAACCACATTCGGTAATAAGTCAATATCAATACCACGTGCTGCAATATCAGTTGCGACTAAAATTTGTACGCCACCGTCTTTAAAAGAGGCTAACGCTTTAGTTCTTGCTCCTTGGCTTTTATTGCCATGAATAGCCGCAGCGGTTAAGCCTTCAGCCTCTAAATATTTAGTTAATTTATTAGCGCCGTGTTTAGTTTTAGTAAACACCAGCACTTGTCGCCATGCATTTTCTTTAATTAAATAAGTTAACACCGCAGATTTACGCTTTTTATCTACCGGCGTTAACCACTGAGTCACTTTTTCAGCCGTTGAGTTTTCAGCGTTTACTGAAATTTCTAATGGGTTATGAACTAAACCTTTAGCTAAAGCGCGAATGTCAGCCGAAAAAGTCGCTGAGAAAAGTAAGTTTTGACGTTGTTTAGGCAATAAAGAAATGATCTTTTTTATATCGCGAATAAAGCCCATATCTAACATGCGATCGGCTTCATCAAGAATAAGTACTTCTAATTGAGAAAACTTGACCGCATTTTGATTATATAAATCCATCAAACGGCCAGGCGTTGCCACTAACACGTCTACACCTTGTCTAAGTCGCATCATTTGTGGATTAATTTTAACACCACCAAAGACGACTGTTGAATGCAAGTTTAAATACTTACCATACGTAGCAATACTGTCACTTACCTGTGCGGCTAGTTCTCTGGTTGGCGTTAACACTAACGCTCTAACATTATTTGATTGTACTCGACTTTGAGCTGTACCGCCTTTAGATAGCTTTTCTAATAAAGGTAATGTAAAACCTGCTGTTTTTCCTGTGCCTGTTTGCGCGGCTGCCATTACATCGCGCCCAGAAATAACGGCTGGGATCGCTTGTGCTTGTATCGGTGAAGGGGTAACGTAACCCTTATCACGAACCGCTTTAAGTAATGGCTCAGACAAACCTAGGTCGGTAAAATTAATAACAGTGGCGCTCATAAATAATCTCTTGAGGTGAAGTTATGGGATACGAGCAGCGAGTAACGAAGATCAATCTCTGTCTATTAAGACACCTGCAAGTTAAGGGCGTGCAGCATACAGTATGCTTAAGTGTAGTGCAAAGAAATAACTTTTTCAGGGAAAATAAAAGCCGAACATCCATCGCTGCTCGGCTTTAGTTTCTTTTGTCGGACTGAAGTCCAACCTACATTTTAATCCACATTAATTTGTAGGGGGGGTAATTTATCTCCCCTTTTTCATGCCCTCTTTATTACGGCATCATCTGTTCTTGTTCTTCACCTTCTTTTTCAATCACTTCAGGTATAAGATCTTCTCTTGAAACCCCTAAAGCTAACGCGACTAATGAAGCTACATAAATTGAAGAGTAAGTACCGACAAACACACCAAAGAGTAATGCACTTGCAAAACCATGAATTAACGCACCACCTTTCCAGAACAATGCAGCTAACACTAATAACGTTGTTATTGACGTAATAAACGTTCGACTTAAGGTTTGTGTTAGTGACATATTAATGATTTCTTCTGGCAAAGTATCCCGTATTTTTCTAAAATTTTCACGAATTCTGTCTGAAACTACAATAGTATCGTTAAGTGAATAACCAATTACCGCTAATATTGCGGCGAGCACAGTTAAGTCAAATTCTCGCCCCAAAATAGAGAAAAGACCTAGCGTTAATAAAACATCATGAAACAAAGCGACTACAGAACCTACAGCAAAGCGCCATTCAAAACGAAAAGCAACATATACTAAAATACAAATAAGTGCGGTTAACATGGCCAAACCGCCCTGCTCTGCTAATTCATCGCCAACACTCGCGCCAACAAACTCTATACGGCGCATATCTACTTTTAGCCCCGTACCGGTTTCAAGTATTGATAATATTTCATTACCAAGCATTTCGGCTTTAACATCTTCACGTAAGCCAAGACGAATAACGACATCACGGCTGCTGCCATAAAACTGTACTTTGGCATCATTATGACCATTATCTTGCATGAGTTTACGTAACTTTTGTAAATCTGCTGCTTGTTCAAAACCTATTTCAATTAGCGTGCCGCCAGTAAAGTCTAAACCAAAGTTTAACTTATTCACGGTGAGTGATGCTATTGACGCTATCATTAATAGCGCACTGAAAACCATCGCAATTTTGCGATAGCGCATAAAACGGACGGTTTCTTTTAATTGTAAAATTTGCATTGTATTTAAATTCCCGTCTTAACTATATTGATAACTTTTTAAGGCTTTTACCGCCCCAAATAGCATTAACAATGGTTCTTGAACCGACCACAGAAGTAAACATTGAAGTAAGAATACCGATTGATAATGTTACCGCGAAGCCTTTTACTGGCCCTGTACCAACAGCGAATAAAATCAATGCGGCAATTAAGGTAGTGATGTTGGCGTCAATAATGGTTGAAAATGCGGCGTCATAACCTTGATGTATTGATTGCTGAATGGTTTTTCCTTCACGAATTTCTTCACGAATACGCTCAAATATAAGTACGTTAGCATCAACCGCCATACCAACCGTTAGTACGATACCTGCCATACCTGGTAAGGTTAATGTTGCACCAGGGATCAAAGACATTACGCCGATAATTAAGACTAAGTTAGCAAGAAGGGCAACGTTAGCCACCACACCAAAAGCGCGATAGTAAATAGCCATAAAAATAAAGACTAAACCAAAGCCTATTAAGATTGCTTGAAAACCAAGTTGCACGTTTTCAGCGCCAAGGGTTGGTCCAACGGTACGTTCTTCAACAATAGCAATTGGCGCAATTAACGCACCCGCACGTAATAACAAGGCTAAATTATGTGCTTCAGCTGGTGAGCCAGACCCCGTAATACGAAAAGATTTACCTAATCGCGCTTGAATAGTGGCAACTGAAATAACTTCTTGTACTTTTTCAAAAACAATATTGCCTTCAGGATCACGTCGCTCGGTTGGCTTGTATTCAATAAATATCGTTGCCATGGGCTTGCCAATGTTACTTTTAGTACCATTAGACATTTTACTGCCGCCAGCGCTATCAAGTGAAATGTTTACTTGTGGGCGAGAGTATTCATCAAAACCTGATTTAGCGTCGGTGATATGATCACCTGTTAGCATAATGCGTTTTTTCAATAACGTTGGTTTGCCATCTTTATCGGTTAAAAGAATTGAACTTGGGGGAATTCGACCATTTAATGCCGCAGATAAATCACCTTCTGTATCAACTAAACGAAACTCAATAGTTGCGGTAGCATTAAGAATTTCTTTTGCTTTAGCGGTATCTTGTACGCCCGGCAATTCTATAACAATATGTTTTTTGCCTTGACGTTGTACTAATGGCTCAGCAACACCTAATTCATTAACACGGTTACGAATAATAGTGATGTTTTGCTGTAAAGCGTACTCTCGAATTTCTTTTAACTTTAGATCTGTCATTTGCGCAGTAAGGGTTAACGTGTCTTCGTCAGTATTAAGCAATAAATCACGATAACGTTGTTTCAGTAAAGCTTGACCTTTTTCAAGATCTTCTACTTTACGAAACTTAACAACAATTGCATCACCGTCTTCTTTTACACTGCGATAGCGAATTTTTTCATTCAGTAAGTCACCACGAAAATCACCAACCATCCCAACCTTAGCTTTGTTGATTGCTTCCTTCATGTTTACTTCCATTAAGAAGCTAACACCACCACTTAAATCTAAACCTAACTTCATTGGTGAGCCACCAATAGCAGCTAACCAGCTAGGTGTTTCGGGTGTTAAATTTAAAGCTACCGAGTATTTTTTACCTAAGTTGTCATCAAGCACATCACGCGCTTTTAACTGGTCTTCAGTATTTTTAAAACGCGTTAATACTTGGCCTTTTGCTAACGCGATACTGGTGTAATCAATTTTGCTATCACTTAAATACCCTTTAATATTATCAAGGGTGGCAACGTTTGCTTCAACACCACGTAAACCAGAAACTTGTACGGCAGGAGCTTCACCATATAAGTTAGGCGTGGCATAGAGCGCACCTAAAGCAACGATTAACGCTACCATCAGTGTTTTCCATAAAGGGTATTTGTTTAACACAATCTGTCCTTTTTATTTAAATCTATTGTTCAGGTGTTTTCACTATCTTAGTGCTTTTAGCTACAAACTTTTCATTGTGCCTTTAGGTAACACTGCGTTGATTGCGCCTTTCTGTACTGTTACTTCTGTACCTTCGCTAATGCTAACCACAATAAAATCTTTTTCATCAGATACTTTAGTGATTTTGCCAACAATACCACCTTGCGTTAACACTTCATCACCTTTAGATAATGCTGACATTAGGCCTTTGTGATCTTTAGCTCGCTTAGCTTGCGGGCGGTAAATCATAAAATAAAATACTAAACCAAATACCGCTAGCATGATGATCATTTCCATACCACCTCCAGCTGTTGCTGGGGCGGCTGCTGCGTGGGCTGTACTGATAAATAAACTCATAATTTTTATTCCTTACTTCTTTTTTATAATTGGTAGGCGGGAACTTGTCCCACCTATGGTTAAATTTGCTTACTACCTTCGGCCAAAGGCGGAACTGGTAAACCTCGTAGTGCATAAAATTCTTCAACAAAGGCGTCTAATTTACCTTGCTCTATTGCTCCGCGCAAACCTTGCATTACTTTTTGATAAAAATGTAAGTTATGTAAGGTATTTAACTGTGATCCTAAAATCTCTTTACATTTATCTAAATGATGCAAGTAAGCACGAGAATAATTTTTACAGGTATAACAATCACAGGTTGAATCGAGTGGCCCTGTATCGGTTTTGTTACTGGCATTACGAATTTTTACCACACCCGTATTAACAAATAAATGACCATTTCGAGCATTTCGTGTTGGCATGACACAATCAAACATATCAATACCGCGGCGAACACCTTCAACTAAATCTTCAGGTTTTCCTACCCCCATCAAGTATCGGGGCTTATTTTTGGGAATCAAGGGGGCGGTGTGATCTAAAATTCGAATCATATCTTCTTTTGGCTCACCAACCGATAGACCGCCAATAGCATAACCGTCAAAATCAATAGCTTTTAAACCATTAACCGAAACCGCTCTCAAATCTTCATACATGCCGCCTTGCACAATACCAAATAAGGCTGACGGGTTATCACCATGAGCATTCTTTGAGCGCTGCGCCCAACGAAGTGATAGTTCCATTGAATCTTTAGATTCTTTATGTGTTGCAGGGTATGGCGTACATTCATCAAAAATCATGACGACATCTGAGCCTAATTTACGTTGAACTTCCATTGATCGTTCTGGCGTAAGCATGATTTTCTCACCATTTACAGGAGAGCTAAAACGTACCCCTTCTTCCGTAATTTTACGCATTTTTCCTAAACTGAATACTTGAAAACCACCAGAATCTGTTAGAATTGGCTTGTCCCAGTTGATAAAGTCATGCAAATCACCGTGCTGTTCAATAATGTCTGTACCCGGGCGTAACATTAAATGAAAAGTATTACCTAAAATTATTTCAGCGCCAGTGTCGCTTACTTCTTCAGTTTTCATTCCCTTAACGGTGCCATAAGTACCTACTGGCATAAATGCTGGCGTTTCTACCGTACCACGACCAAAAGTTAAACGACCACGACGCGCTTTGCCGTCAGTGTTAATTAATTCGTATTTCATTCTCTCTTGCATTCTTTCTTGCATAAATAATATTTCCTACCTATCAGCGAAACAGGCTGACGGTTGTTGTTCAACAAAGCTATGGGTTAAAAGTCGAGGGTTACGTGTTAGGCTCTCGTTTTTTTGTGTTTTTGTTTATGTTTGCTTAGTTAGCGCTTGTTTAGTAAGAAACATCGCATCACCATAACTAAAAAAGCGATATTTTTCGCGAATTGCATGTTGATACGCATTCATAATATGGTCATAGCCAGAAAAAGCGCTCACTAACATTAATAAGGTTGATTCAGATAAATGAAAATTTGTTAATAGGGCATCAATTAATTGGAATTCATATCCAGGCGTAATAAAAATATCGGTATCGCCATAAAAGGCGGTGAGTGCTGTTCCTTTTGCTTGTGCTGATTTAGCTGCGCTTTCTAATGAACGTACCGAGGTTGTTCCCACCGCGACGATTCGACCACCACTGCGTTTTGTTTTCTTAATTTGTGCGACAACCTCACTTGAGACTTCAACATATTCTGCGTGCATAATATGATCGGCAATTTCATCTACTTTCACTGGCTGAAACGTACCAGCGCCTACGTGTAAGGTAACAAAGGCTAATTCAACACCTTTGGCTTTAATTTGCGCTAATAAGGTATCATCAAAATGTAAACCTGCTGTTGGTGCCGCTACTGCCCCAGGTTTTTTATTGTAAACGGTTTGATAGCGCTCACGATCACTATTTTCATCGGGTCTGTCTATATAAGGTGGCAATGGCATATGACCAATATCATCTAATATAGATAACACTGATTCTTCTCCATGAAACTTCAATTCAAATAAAGCCCCATGACGAGCAACCATAGTGGCTTTTACTTTGCCTTCGAGCTCACCGTTTCCTAAATAAAGATCTGCGCCCACTTTAGGTGATTTACTCGCACGAATATGAGCCAATACGGTGCTTTTATCAATTAAACGCTCAACCAATACTTCAATTTTACCACCGCTTGATTTTTGTCCAAACATCCGTGCAGGAATCACACGAGTATTATTAAAAACTAATAAATCCCCTGCATTTAATTGCGCCAGAATATCTTTAAAACCAAGATCAGCTATTGCACCACTATTGCCATTAAGCGTCATTAAACGACTACCCGTGCGCTCAGCCATAGGAAAACGAGCAATAAGCTCGGAGGGTAAATCAAAAGAAAAATCAGATACACGCATGATAAATATTTAGGGAAGCCTTGCTTAAAATGAGGAGTAAAATAAAACGCGTAATTTTAGAGGTCCAAGCCTTTGATAGCAAGTTAAATAAAAAATACTCTCGTCCTACCGCCATCTTATAATCTGCTACATAACAACATTACTAACAACATAAGTACCAATTATGTTCAGTATTTAACTAAAATTAACTATATTTAACTAAAACTAACTAAAATAGCCTGTTTAAATATTGTTTTTCAAGTATGCTTTTTATTATCTTTACTTAATACTTGTGTCTGATTATGAATAACCTTGCGCTTGCCATAGCTAAAACTATTATCAACGGTTTTGACCGCCATATACATCTTTTCATTGAAATAACACAATCAGCCCAACAACGTTTCCAAAAATGCCAATGGAGCGACGTTCAACAAGCAGCAAAAGCAAGAACCACCTTTTATGAAGAACGCGTAAAAGAATCTTTTGAAACCATCAAACAAGATTTCCACATTGAGTCCCTTGATGATGATTTATGGTTGCAGGTAAAAAAAGAGTATGTGGAATTACTGGCAGAGCACAAGCAACCAGAGCTTGCTGAAACATTCTATAATTCAGTTTTTTGCCGCTTATTTGAACGTAGGTATTATCACAATGATTATATTTTTGTAGAAAGCACTGCTCAGCGCCTTGACGACAGACCAACACCCGTCATTTATACTAGCTATAAACCTGCTAAAAAAGGTTTAAAATTAACCGTTTGTGACATTATGAATGCGCATAAAAGCACGGTACCTTTTGTTGACCTTGAAGCCGATGTAGACATATTAATTCGCGCTTTTCGCCGTAAAGCCCACAAAACTCGATTCAAGGTAGAAGACTTACAATTTGATATATTAAATTTCACTTTTTATCGTAATAAAGGAGCTTATTTAATTGGTCGAGTATTATCTCCTGCGGGTCAAACCCCTTTTATCGTTTCCGTATTAAATAATGAAAAAGGTGGCTTATACATAGATGCACTACTAACAAAAAGTGAAGATATGGCGGTTGTATTTGGCTTTGCCCGTGCCTACTTTTTTGTTGATTGTATTCACCCTTATGCTTTAGTTAACTTTTTGCAAAACTTAATTCCTCATAAAACAAAAGCTGATTTATACTCCGCCATAGGGTTTCACAAACAAGGGAAGACTCAATTTTATCGAGATTTTTTAAACCACCTTGACAACAGTGATGATAAATTAATGTTAGCCCCAGGAATAAAAGGCATGGTGATGTCGGTATTTACCTTACCTTCTTACCCTTATGTTTTTAAAATTATTAAAGATAAATTTTCTCCTAGCAAAAACATGACACGCGCCGATGTTAAGGGTAAATATCGCTTAGTAAAGCTTCATGACAGAGTTGGTCGTATGGCCGATACAATGGAATACTCCGAAGTTGCCTTTCCTAAAGACAGGTTTAACGAAGAGCTGTTAGAAGAATTACACAAAGTTGCGCCTTCACTTATTCGTTATGAAGATGATCTTTTGATCATTGAACATTTATATATAGAGCGCCGGATGGTGCCGTTAAATCTTTACCTAGCTAAAGCCAATGATACAGAGTTAGAAGAAGCACTCTATGGTTATGGTCAAGCCATTAAACAGCTTATTTCAGCAGATATTTTTCCTGGTGATATGTTATTGAAAAACTTTGGTGTTACTCGTCACGGCCGAGTGATTTTTTATGATTATGATGAAATCACTTACATGAACGAGGTCAATTTCAGAGTAAAACCTGTTGCCGTAACTGAAGAACAAATTTATGCTGCTGAGCCTTGGTACTCGGTTGATCCTGGCGATATGTTCCCAGAAGAGCTAGCAACCTTTGCTTTAGCCAATCCTAGATATTTAAAAGCCTTTAAAATTCATCATGAAGATTTATTAACGGCTAGCTACTGGCAACAATCTCAAAAAAATGTAGCCGATGGTATCTATGAAGATGTTTATCCTTACCCTGATAAGTTTAGGTTTTGTGAAATGCGAAAAACAATGAAGTAAAGTTTCGAGCAAGTAAAGCGACGAGTTTCGAAAACATCAAACGCTAATGGTATTGTCTTCGAGACTCGAAACGCTATTTGCTCGTTCATCACGTATTTATGGCTGTTTTGGCTATTTAATAGCCGAACAGTCATGCAATTTAAATTTTTAACAATTTATTCTTTACCTTTGGCTGTGCATCAGTATAATTCGAATCCGTTGCAGGGGTGTAGTTCCAATTGGTAGAACAGCGGTCTCCAAAACCGATGGTTGGGAGTTCGAGTCTCTCCACCCCTGCCATTTTCTCTTTTTATCATTACCTTTTTATCGGACTGAAGTCCAACCTACATTAAAACCTTCATATTTACAGATTACTAAAGTTTACTTTTGTGTTTTCAGTCTTCACTAACTCTGTCATTATATAACTCGCAATATCTTTTCTATCGCAAAGTCACGTATCTAAGTCACATAGTTAAGTTAACGTATCTGAGCAAAACCTTTTTATGGGTACTTTTTATGAGTATTAATCAAAGACAATTCGATCAACTCACTGAAATGGGCATTAGTCTATGGCAGCATAAAGCTACCTCTTTTAAAAATAATTCATCAAACAAAGATATTGTAAAACAAGCAGAAAATTATATAGCGCAAAATGACACGTCTTTATCTGATTTAACTAAACAAATGATTTTTATTGATATACTACAATCATTTGGCATATCAATTGGTGAAATAAGCCATAAAAAAGATCATCTTGATTTAGGTTTATTTAATTGGTATTTCAGTTTAAAAGATCATATCAAGCCTGCTATTTATTGTGCTAACAATAATTTATTTAGCCCAAGCATAACGTTAATTAGCCAGTCTCCTGAATTAAAAAAGCAGTTATGGCAAGCCATAACTAAGTACTTACTATAAAGTGCCCACTATAATTAACCTATTACAAACAGTCAATTACAAGCAACCTATCACAAGAAACCATGAAAAATTCTTTGAAATTTACCCAAATAATCGCCACAGACATAAGTCAACTAATGCCAATTGAAAACGCCTGTCACTCTCACCCGTGGAATGAGAAAACTTTTGCAACGTGTATTGGGGGTCGTTACTTTGGTGAGAAGCTTGGTGAAACGCTCGGTGAAAACCTGCGTCAACCACAGGCCCTTGTGGGATTTTATGTTGGTGAATTCGTCATTGATGAAGCAACGTTGATGGATATTTGCGTTGAACCCAGTGAACAAGGCAAAGGGTTTGGAAAAAAACTATTAAATCAGTTTATTCAACAAGCCAAAACAAAAGGTGCGTTAAAAATATGGTTAGAAGTACGTGCCAAAAATATTAGCGCACAAATGCTCTACATGAACGCGGGGTTTATTGAAATAAGCCGACGTACTGGTTATTACCCAAGTAGTCGAGGCTTTGGTTATGAAGATGCCATTGTGATGTCACTTACCGTTTAATTGATAGACTAACGACTTTCATTTAAAGCAAATATTAAAAACGGTATAAAAACTCACATAAAAATCATCTAAAAATTAATTTAAAAGAAAAAGTCGCTTAATGCGGCTTTTTTATTTGTGCTACAATTCGCCAAATTTTTTAAACAATGATGATCCGTTGAAATATCTTGGATTTTCATTTTGTGTGTACCGTTGTGTGTACCAAGGCAATATAAATGACAACCAATACTCCACTGGCAGCAGCGGTAGATATCCGCAGGACTTTTGCTATCATTTCTCACCCTGATGCGGGTAAAACCACCATCACTGAAAAAGTATTATTGTTCGGACAAGCTTTGCAAAAAGCTGGGACAGTAAAAGGTAAGAAGTCAGGCCAACATGCTAAATCCGATTGGATGGAAATAGAGAAAGAGCGTGGTATTTCAATTACTACCTCAGTCATGCAATTTCCCTATAATAATTGCTTAGTGAATTTGCTCGATACACCTGGGCATGAAGATTTTTCTGAAGATACTTATCGAACATTGACTGCTGTTGACTCTTGTTTAATGGTGATTGATGTCGCCAAAGGTGTTGAAGCACGTACCATTAAATTAATGGAAGTCACCCGTTTACGTGATACCCCTATCATTACTTTTATGAATAAAATGGATCGCGATGTACGTGATCCAATGGAAGTGATGGATGAAGTCGAAGATGTACTAAAAATCAAATGCGCGCCTATTACTTGGCCGATTGGTATGGGTAAAGAGTTCAAAGGTGTTTATAACCTGTTAACTGATGAAATATCTTTATATAAATCAGGTCAAGGTCATATCATTCAAGAAAAGCGAATTATTAAGGGCATTGATAATCCTGAACTTGATAATGTGATTGGCAATTATGCTGATGACTTACGTGAAGAACTTGAGTTGGTCGTGGGTGCATCGCATGAATTTAATCTTGAAGAGTTTTTAAGCGGCGAATTAACACCGGTATTTTTTGGTACTGCCTTGGGTAACTTTGGCGTTGATCATATGCTTGATGGTTTAACTAAATGGGCACCAAAACCCTTGCCACGCCTAACCGATACACGAGAAGTAATTGCAACCGAAGATAAATTTTCAGGTTTTGTTTTTAAAATACAAGCGAATATGGATCCCAAACATCGCGATCGTATCGCTTTTATGCGTATTTGCTCGGGCAAATATGAAAAAGGCATGAAAATGAAGCAGGTACGGTTAGGTAAAGACGTAAAAATTGCTGATGCTGTTACGTTTATGGCAGGTGATCGCTCAAATGTTGAAGAAGCCTTTGCCGGCGACATTATTGGTTTGCATAACCACGGTAGTATTCAAATTGGTGATACGTTTACTGCGGGCGAAATGATGAAATTTAGCGGTATCCCTAACTTTGCGCCTGAAATGTTCCGACGTATTCGTTTACGCGATCCACTAAAAGCGAAGCAATTACAAAAAGGCTTGATTCAGCTATCAGAAGAAGGTGCAGTACAAGTATTTAGACCTTTTATTAATAATGACATGATTGTTGGCGCCGTTGGTGTTCTACAGTTTGAAGTAGTAGTACAGCGCTTAAAAACTGAGTACAAGATTGATGCTATATATGAGCCTATTAATGTAGCAACGGCTCGTTGGTGTACGTGTGAAGATGAACGAACGTTAGATCAATTTAAGAAAAAAGCTGGCGATAACCTAGCCTTAGATGGTGGTAATAATTTAACTTATATTGCGCCAACGATGGTTAATTTGTCTTTAGCACAAGAGCGTCATCCAGATATATCGTTCCACTCAACCCGAGAACACTAATTTGGTGTCCTATTTCGTCATTTTTCGGCGTTGCTTAATAATTTTTATTCTGTCACTTAGTGTACTAAGCTCCCTTATAAAAATAACCAAGCGCCTTGTAAAATAAACGAACTAGTTAACCAAATAGAATTAAATATTAGAATTTAGTTTGCACTAACTCTGCAAATAAAATGTAATCTATTGATTGGAAAAGTAATAAACTAAAAAAGATTAAACATTATGAATATTAAACAAATATTATCAGAAAAAGTTAGTGCGGCCATGGTTGCAGCAGGTTTACCAGCAGACACTAACCCAGCTATTAGCTTGTCTAATCGCCCTCAGTTTGGCGATTACCAAGCTAATGGTGTCATGGGCGCAGCTAAAAAGCTTAAAACTAATCCGCGTGAATTAGCCACTAAGGTTTTAGAAAACTTAGACCTTGACGGTATTGCTGACAAAATTGAGCTCGCTGGCCCTGGTTTTATTAATATTCATTTAAGCCCAACATGGCTTGCCAGTCAACTTGCCTTAGTTGCTCAAGATACTCATATCGGCGTAACTCAACGTGGTGCTAATCAGCAAGAAAAGGCACAAACAGTAGTGGTTGATTACTCTGCGCCAAACCTTGCTAAAGAAATGCATGTTGGTCACTTACGCTCAACCATTATTGGTGATGCGGTAGTCCGCGCCCTTGAATTTAGAGGCGATAACGTTATTCGTCAAAATCATATGGGAGATTGGGGTACACAATTTGGTATGTTAATCGCGCATTTAAGCGATAAGTTAGCCGGTAATGAAGTTGCCGAAACCGCCCTTGGTGATTTAGAAAACTTTTATCGCGAAGCCAAAGTACGTTTTGATAATGAAGAAGGTTTTGCTGATAGAGCTAGAGCTGATGTAGTAAAGTTACAAAGTGGCGATGAACAATGTGCCAAGTTATGGCAACAGTTTATTGATATCTCAATTACTCATAGTGAAGATATTTATGACAAGCTAAATGTCTCACTTAAGCGCAGCGATATTATGGGTGAAAGTGCCTATAACGATGACTTATCTACCGTTATTGATGAGTTAATGGCGAAAGAAATTGCTGTTGAAGATCAAGGTGCTAAAGTCGTTTTTATTGACGAAATGGCAAATAAAGATGGTGAGCCATCAGTCTTTATCGTGCAAAAATCTGGCGGTGGATTTTTATATGCTACCACTGATTTATCTGCTTGCCGTTACCGTAGTGGCAAATTAAAAGCTGATCGCATTATTATTTTCACCGATGCTCGCCAATCACTGCACTTTAAACAAGTAGAAATTGTAGCGCGAAAAGCAGGTTTTTTACCCGAAAATGTTGGCTATGATCATTGCCCATTTGGCATGATGATGGGTAATGATGGCAAGCCATTTAAAACCCGTACCGGCGGAACCATTAAATTAGCCGAGCTATTAGATGAAGCCGTCATTCGTGCAAAAGACTTAATTAAAGAAAAAAATCCTGACATTAGCGCTGAAGATTTAGCTGAAATAGGTAAAAAGGTAGGTATTGGCGCAGTTAAATTTGCCGATTTATCAAAAAATAGAACCAGTGATTATATTTTCAGTTGGAAAACCATGCTCAGCTTTGAAGGAGCGACTGCGCCCTATTTACAATATGCTTATTCACGTATTCAAAGTATCTTTAGCAAAGCTAACGTAGCCCAGTTTAATCAAGATATTCAAGTTATTGAACCCCAAGAAAAAGCGCTGGCATTAAAATTATTACAACTTGAAGATGTAATAGATGCGGTAATTAGTGAGTGTACACCTAACTTGCTCTGTAATTACTTATACGAATTAGCTAGTCTTTACATGAGTTTTTATGAAGCGTGTCCTATTCTCAAAGAAGGCATTGCCGTTGAAGTGAAAGAGTCTCGTTTGGCCTTGTGTCAATTAATCTCTCTAACATTGAAGCAAGGTTTAGACATTTTAGGTATTGAAGTAATGGAGCGCATGTAGCCTTCACTTCACTAGAATATAAAGAAAAACCAACATTTTATTGTCGGATTTTTATGTTTATATGACTAACTTTTATCAAAAAAGCAGCTAAACAAAATCTAATTGCAAATCAGTACAGCCTTTTTTGCAACGAATACCTGGGATTTTACTGTTTGAGGTAGTACAGTGCTCGGGAGTAAATAAGTAAAGCGGTTGTTGGCATTTAGGGCAGAGAATAGTTTGCCCTGCCATCACTTTTTTCATCATTTGCTTTTGTTTAGCAAAAGAATTTTTACTGTCTTTTTGCAGTGCAGAAAACTGCTGTATATCAATCACTTTTTTATAACCTTCATCTTTTAAAGGCTCATATTACCTGATAACGCTTGTTGCGTAAAAGTGTTAAACTAAGCCATATTAATTTACCCGCTTTTTCTAGTATTTATGACCACGACCTTTGAACATCATATAACTGTTGATAGCACTATTGACGATAAAGAAAATACCGCTTTAGTGATCCTTTTTAATAGCCTTGAAAAAACAGACCATGCGCTAAGTAAAGCGCAGATTAAAGAAGCGATCAACAAAGGGGCATTATGGTTAACGCGAGGAAAACATACTCAAAGATTACGTCGGGTTAAAAAAGCTCTGCAATGCGGTGACCAACTGCACTTCTATTACAACAGCAGCGTGCTTGCTAGCAAAGTCGACAATGCGACTCTTATTAGCGATGAAACGGACTACAGCGTTTGGTACAAGCCTTTTGGCATGTTATCACAGGGATCAAAATGGAGTGATCACTGTACTATTGCCCGCTTTGCTCAGCAACATTTAACACCTGAACGACCTGCTTTTATTGTCCATCGGTTAGACAAAGCGGCAACAGGGTTAATGCTTATTGCCCACAGTAAAAAAGCGGCAAGAGCCTTATCTACAATGTTTGAAAATCGCACGACAAAAAACAACTCGCTAAGCTATTCTCTAAACAAGCACTATCAAATTATTGTCCACGGTGATTATAGCAAAAAGGAGCAGCCACAAGTGATCACCAGTGATGTAGATGACAAAAAGGCCCGCAGCACTTTTACTTATTTAGCTTATGATGAAAAGAGTGATCAATCTCTTATTAAAGTGAAAATAGATAGCGGAAGAAAACATCAAATACGTATTCATGCCGCTAGCATAGGCTTACCTGTTGTCGGTGATAGATTACACGGTATAGCTGATAAAAATGAAGCTAAAAATCTACAATTGTGTGCGGTGAGTTTGAACTTTATTTGTCCGTTGTCTAAAATTAAAAAGCAATTTGAACTAGATGACAACCTTAAACTGCATTTAGCTTGTCAAAGTATTTACAGACAACTTAGCTAACTGCTTATCGTGATACTTAGCCAGAAATATAAGCGCACAAATAGCGCCTAGCAGTGCCACAGCCATGTCTGACTGAGTATCCCAAATATAACCTTGGGTGCCTAAAAAGGCTTCGGCATCTTCCCCAGTAGAAATAGCAACCCACCATTCAATTAACTCATAAAACGCGCTGAATGCCAAACAAATAGAAACTACAAAAACATTAAGCCAAACTCGGCCATTAACAATACCTTTTCGTATCAATACTTCTCGCGCAATAATCGCTGGTACTAAACCTTGTGCAAAGTGCCCAACTTTATCATAATTATTTCGCTCAAGATTAAAAATCTCTTTAATGGTATCAAACAGTGGCACTTCCGCGTAGGTATAATGACCACCAACCATTAAGATAATACAATGAAATAAAATCAGAGAATAAAGTAATGGTGTTAACCGAAATGAATGGTAAGTAAAGAGTAAAATTACAGCGCCAATCATCGCTGGCAGCACTTCTAAAAACCAAGTAAAATAATCTTTAGGAGCAATACCCGACCAAATCAGTGTTGCTAGATAAATAAAAGCCCATAGGTATTTAATAATATTGCCAGCCTTAAATGCAATACTTAAATGCATCATCATCAAGTACCGATAATGACTCACCGACTATATCACTTGGATCCAACACACTCAGTAAATCGAAACCTTGCTGACGTTGCTCTTTCGTTAATGCTTTATAAGGTAAGCGGAAATTAGGACCAACTGCACCTGTCATCATCAATGCTGTATTAATAGCAATAGGATTAGGCTCACAAAAAAGCCACTGCATTAAACCTTGCAAGCGAGTATTCAGTTCAACATTTTCATTATCCATCAACTGGCGCATTAAACGCGGTATAATATTTGACGTGACTGAAATAACACCGTGCGAGCCATGCTGATGACGAGCATTATGGCTTTCGTCATCGTTACCAGACCAACAAGCAATTCCTTGTTTTTCATAGTAAGCAATACGCTCATTACCTCCACATTCTTTCACGCCGATAAAGTTTTTATGCTTAGCTAATATTTCAATAATATCTGGGGTAAGATCTTGTCCTGTTCGTCCTGCCACATTGTAAATAAATGCAGGTCCAATATCTAACGTGAGAGTAAGATGCTCAATAACACCTGCAATTGATGTGCGGCCATAATAAGGGTTTATTTGCAAAGTAGCATCCATACCTGCAGCAAAGCCATTTTTGGTCGCTTTAATGGCTTCACTGGTATTATTACTGCCGGTATTACCAATAATGAGTAATTTTTCACCAAATTTATGTACACTGTGAGCGATTAAGATTAAGTGCTCTTCCCAGCTTAATAAATGCCCTTCACCTGTAGTTCCACCAACAATAATGCCGTCTACGCCAGCATCAATTTGTTTTTGAACAAGAATATCATAAGTATTTAAATCAACTTCACCTTTGGAAGTATAAGGCGTTTTGATTGCGGTAATTAAACTGGCTGCTTTGAACTGCTTCATTATTTTCCTAGTTTTCACTTAAATTAGATGGTTAATACAATGGCTATAAATTAACAATGACCAATATTGTCAGTAATTTTGCGCATTATAAAAATTTCATTCGTGCTGACATGTTGATACTCAAAAACGTGATGATTTAACTGTAATACATTATAAGCATGATAATTATTACTATCATTGAGATCGGCTGCATAAAGTTTATCACCAACAACTTCATCTTTTGTTATAGTAAAGTGAATATCGCCCACTAAGCCCCAATCACCTAATTCAGTTACTTGCTCAACAACTTGATCCGCTTCGCCAACATTCACTTGTATGGTTACAAAAGTAAACTCAAAACTGCCATCAGCACTTAACTGAGCATATTCGATAATTTTCTTATTTGGCCCGTCTATCTCTTCACGAAACCAACGTCCAAATAATAACTCTCTTTCATATTTCACTTTACTTTGCTCATTTAAACGTAGCTCATTAAAAGAAAAATCAAAAAAACTTATTTATACTGTGTAAATACTATATAAGCGCGGTGATGTTTATTTTAATGGTAATCAGGCTTAAAGCCAATTCAAATAATTTATTTATATTTCATATAGTGATTAAATACATTATCAAAACCAATAATTTTCCAACAATAACATAATTGCAACATATTATTGCTTCCATTTACTCTGGTACATACCCTATTTCAAATAATTAGATGTAACTCTTTTCAAAAAGGTTTAAATTAGTTCAGATAAAATTATTTACGTTAATTGAAATAAGATGAGATAAAAAACATGATCAAACCTAATGTGCAATTATTATTAACTGGGAATGAATTAATGACTGGTGATATTGTTGACAGTAATTCTGCCATGATCGCACAACAGTTGAAAGAATTAGGATTAGAAATATCACGCAAGGTTACCATCGCTGATGATCTAGAATCATTAGTACATGAAATAAACCTACTTGCAGCACAGGCTGATATTTTAATTATTAATGGCGGTTTAGGCCCTACAATAGACGACCTAACAGCTCAAGCCTTAGCAAAAGCAACCAATGTTGAATTAGTAGAACATTCAAAGGCACTAGAGCACCTAACCGCTTGGTGTAAAAAACGAGGGGCTAAGTTAAATACGCCAAACCTAAAGCAAACCATACTCCCTCAAAATTGCAGCATAATTGCAAACAACCAAGGCAGTGCTGTTGGTTTTAAAGTGAACCATTTACATTGTGATATTTACTGCACTCCCGGTGTTCCTAGCGAATTAAGGGGAATGCTAACCGAACAAATAGTACCTGACATAGCTTTAAGCCTTCCCAATGAACTCATTTGTGATGTAACTCGTTTGCAAGTATTTGGCTTAGGTGAATCAACTTTACAAAGAATGATTGATGAAGAGTTGCCTGATTGGCCCGAAAGCATAGAATTAGGTTTTCGAGCAGGAATACCATTATTAGAAGTAAAACTAACCACAACAAGTCAAGAAGCCCACAATCACAAACATTTTTGGCAAGAAAAACTAATAAAAATTTTAGGCAACCATTTAATAGCGCAAATCAACCACAAACCTTTAACTTTAGCAGAGCATGTATTATTAAAATTAGCCGATGATAATTTAAAAATCACCACAGCAGAATCATGTACGGGTGGGTCAATTGCCAGTATGATTACTCAGGTAGCAGGCGCTTCTGCATCTTTTGAAGCAGGGTTTGTCACTTACAGTAATAACATGAAAACAAAGTTGTTAGGTGTATCAGAGCAGTTACTCAGTAAATATGGCGCAGTGAGTCAAGAAGTTGTTATTGCCATGGCACAAGGTGCGTTAGAAAACTCATCCGCAGATTTAGTTATTGCAGTCTCTGGTATTGCTGGACCTGATGGAGGGTGTGACGAAAAACCTGTTGGCACAGTATGGCTAGCATGGGGAAGTAAAGAAAACTTAAAATCAGTTTGTTTATTAATGCCGTTACCAAGACATTATTTTCAAAAATATGTTGCAAGTATTGGGTTAGATTTAATCCGGAGGGAACTGATCAATAGTCAAGAAGTTCCCTTTTATATTATCGAGCGTCAAAGAAAGTGAAAATTATGAGAGTATTATTAACAACTCATTGCTAAGTAAATAAAAAATTTATATATTTATATATTTATACAAACAAACAATTACTTTATTATGCTAAACCTATAATAAAAAACTACTATGCAATAGCACTATTTTCATATATTGGAGTCTATTTTGGCTGAAAAAAACTTTATTACCAGTGGTCGCAACACTATTATTCACAAAATAAAAAAATTTGATCTATTAATTATCAATGGTGAAGATAATCCTGTTGTGATTCTTAGTCACCGAGGTATTGGAATTTACAAAGGTAAAATTCCAGAAAAACGTGCCATGGCAAAAAAAGCTTATCAAGAAATTGTTCATGTCGAATCAAGTGTAGTATTTAGTGAAGAAAAAACGCTGTTATTCATACAGGCGCTTGACGGAAAAGAGTATAAAGTTGATTACAGCAAAGTTAATACAAGTAACTTTATTAAAATACACCAAGATAATTACATTTAATTCAAATTAGTAAAATTAGTAAAATAAACCCTTTTAGCCAAGCCATCAATGTAGTTCATTGAATATAAAAATAATGATGATGTCGGAGTAAACCTTTATGACTCAGCTCAGTTTAATTGCTAATGCCAAAAACAATATTGATTTGATCCTAACGCCAATCAAAGATGGCGTTGATGTTACAGAAGCAACTATTCTTGAACTAATAGCAAAATCAGAATACACCAAATTACAAACTAATACAGCCAACATTAAAAATGCTATTGCTGAACTAAATGATGTGTTAAAACCGCTACAAGATAATCAGACTGGTAGCGATATAATTTACCAAATTCTAGAACGTATTGATGCAACTATTTCAATATCAATTGACGCTGATGAAATGGGCGCTACCGCTGAAATTTGTGCCGCTCAAGGAGGTAAACATTTATCTGCGAAAGCTATTTTAGCAGCAGCCCAAGAAGCGGGAGTAAAAAAAGGCTTTAGTAAAGAAGATCTTATAAAGCTTGCTAAATTAGCCGCTAAAGGAGAACCAACGAGTCAAGTCACCTTACAAATTGCTATCGGAAGATTAGCGGTAAATGGTAAAGATGCCGTAATAAAACCACTTGTAGAAAGTGCCCAGTCTCGAATTTTACGTCCCAAGAAAAGAGAAAATGGTAGTGTTGATATGCGTGACTTAGGCGACATCATCTGTGTTAAAATTGGCGAGCCAATCGCTAAAAAGATTCCGTTAACTTCTGGTAAACCGGGCTATACAGTAACTGCAACTGCATTGTTAGCTAAACCTGGAATTGATGTATCTTTAATTTCAGGTGATGGCACAGAAATCAGTCCAAAAAATGAAAATGTCTTAGTATCTCAAAAAGTTGGCTTACCTAAAATCATCCCTAATGGCATGGAGGTTGATGAAGTATATAAAATTAAAAATGTTAGTGTTGCTACTGGTAATATTAATTTTACTGGGAGTGTTATTATTGATGGTGATGTTAATGAAGGTATGAAAGTAATAGCCAGTGGAGATATCACTATTGGTGGCTTTGTTGAATCAGCTATAATTGAAGCAGGAGGAGATGTCACTATCTCTGGCGGTGTAATAGGCCGTAAGCATGATCTTGAAAAGACCCAAATTACTGATATAAAGATGAGTGTTAGTGTCAATGCAAAAGGTAATTTATATGCTAAATATTGTCAATATGCACAAATCAGTTGCGGCAAGGATATTCGTATTGAAAAGCAATTACTTCATAGCCTAATAAATGTTCATGGCAATTTAAAAGTTGGTACAGAAGAAAAATCAAACGGTACACTCATTGGTGGTTTTATTAAGGCTGGAAAACATGTTAGTGCCGGTATTGTCGGCGCTACCGCTGGCAGTAATACTATTGTTAGTTTTGAACATAAAATCATGAAACTAAAAGAACAAATGCAAGACATTGAAACACGATTGAATTTTGAGAATGAAAAAACAACTGCGCTGAAAATAGCATGCGATAAATTAAAGAAACTGCCAAAAGACAAAAAAAATCCTGGAATGTTAGCTAAAGTTATTTCAACCTATCAATTCCATGCCAAACGTATGGGTGAAATTTTATTCGAAAAAGAAGCGCATGAAAGTACAACCCAAAAGTACATGGAAAGTGTGCATGTAGAAGCAACAGAAAAGTTATATCATGGTGTTCAGATCATTGTGGGTGATTTTAATGATAGGTCACGAAGAGAATATGGTCCAAGTAGAATGATTTTCAAAGAACGAAAAATCCATATAGAACCCATTGTTAACAGCTAAATATACTATGGCTAAAATACTTTTACTACTACTGTTCACCAGTTTGTCTAGTTTTAGCATCCAGGCTGAGCAATGTTCTGTCAATTTCAATTATGGCGTTATAATCGATCCTAATCATATTCGCATGATTGATCATGGCAAAACAGTGATGCAAATTAATGGCGAACACCAACTTTTTGTCGAAGGTAGAGAAATAGAACTAAAGCGTGAACAGCAGCAGCTTATTAAGCAGTTCTCTCTCGGTATACGTGTTCAAGTTCCTGAAATTGTCTCTATTGCCATAGAAGGCGTTGACATAGGCTTAAAAGCAGTCAACAAAGCTATTGGCAGTTTGACGGGTGAAAATAGCGCCTCTCAACAAAAAATTCAAACTAAGTTTGATGAGCTGAAATGGCGAATTCGAACTCGCTTTAATCAAAGCGCCAACAATTATTATATTGCCCCACAAGATTTTGCTGATTTCGATGATATTTTCACCGGTGAATTTGAACAAGAAATAGAAGAAATAATTTCTGATTCTATTGGCACCATATTATTAGCAGTTGGTGAAGCGATGATAAGTGATAACTCCAACAGTCGTGGTGGTGAGCAACGCCTGTCGACCTTTGATGATCGTATGGAAACCATAGGAAACGATTTAGAACTAGAAATTAGCGCTAGTGCAAATGCGTTGGAAAAGAAAGCTGAAAAATTTTGCCTCAAGTTAACCGAATTAGATGAAATTGAAAGTAAAATCCACCGTTCAATCAAACCACTCAAGCAATTTAATCTAATAGAAACGAACTAGCTTTCAGTTACGAGTGAATAGTTACGAGTAGCGAAATACCACTCTAAACTAATCACTCAAAAGTTATTACTTTTTCTTCGTAACTTATATACTCGTAACTCGTAACTACCAATTACATATTAGGATAGTTTGGCCCACCCGTTCCTTCTGGCGTAACCCAAGTGATATTTTGACTTGGATCTTTAATATCACACGTTTTACAATGAATACAGTTTTGAGCATTGATGACAAACTTATCGCCCTCTACCGTTTTCTCCACCTCATAAACCCCGGCTGGACAATAAAGCTGAGCAGGCTCATTAAACTTAACTAAATTAACATTAATCGGAATACTACTATCACCAAGTTTTAAATGGCAAGGCTGTTCTTCTTCATGGTTAGTATTTGATAAAAATACCGAAGAAAGCTTATCAAAACTTAGTTTATTATCTGGCTTAGGATAATTAATCACTGGTACTTGAGAAGCAAGTTTAAGCTGAGCATAATCTAACGTGTCATCTTTAAAATTAAATGGTAATTTTCCACCAAAGAAATTTTGATCTATCGTATTATAAACGCCACCTAACATGGTACCAAACTTGTGCATAGCTGGACCAAAATTACGCGTGTTATATAACTCTTCATATAACCATGAGTTTTTAAACTTATCAGTATATAAAGTTATGTCTTGCTTACCTTCTTCACAAATACCTTTACTAGTAATAAGCGTTTCTATAATCGCTTCTGCAGCTAACATACCTGATTTCATCGCGGTATGATTACCTTTAATTTTAGCAAAATTAATCGTTCCTGCATCACAACCTACTAATAATGCGCCAGGCATAGTCATTTTAGGAAGCGAATTAAAACCACCTTTTGCCATAGCACGAGCACCATAAGAAACACGCTTACCACCTTCAAGATACTGACTAATTTTAGGATGATGCTTATAACGCTGAAATTCATCAAATGGACTTAAGTGCGGGTTGCTGTAATTTAAATCTACAATTAACCCTACAAATACTTGATTATTTTCCGCATGATATAAATAACCACCACCGGTAGTATCTTTTTCTAATGGCCAACCAGCGGTATGAACAACTAAACCTTCTTGGTGTTTATCAGGGTCAATATCCCAAATTTCTTTAAAACCTAAACCATAGTGTTGAGGAGAAGCATCACCGTCTAAAGTAAACTTTGAAATTAACTCTTTACCCAAGTGCCCACGACAACCTTCGGCAAAAACGGTATATTTAGCGCGCAACTCCATTCCAGGCATAAAAGAAGCTTTTTCCTTACCTTGCGCATCTAAGCCCATATCACCCGTAACAATACCGCCAACACTACCATCATCATTGTAAATAATACTTTGAGCAGGAAAACCTGGGAAAATTTCAACGCCTAATTGTTCTGCTTGCTCTGCAAGCCAGCGACAAAGATTGCCCATACTGGCAATATAATTCCCATCATTATGCATAGTTTTAGGAACTGAGAAGCCAGGTAATTTAATTCCGTTACTTTCACTATGTAGCAAGTAAACATCATCGCTAGTAACTTTAGTTGTTAAAGGCGCACCTTTATCTTTCCAATCGGGAAATAATTCGTTTAAGGCTCTTGGTTCAAATACTGCACCAGAAAGAATATGTGCGCCTACTTCAGAGCCTTTTTCAACAACACACACCATCAGCTCTTGTTGCTTTTCCTGTGCCAATTGCATTAAACGACATGCAGTTGACAAGCCAGCAAGACCTGCACCAACAATTACTACGTCAAAATCCATCGATTCACGTTCCATGGTATCTCCCATATATATTTTATTTATAAAAATTCAAACAGGTGTTTGATATTCAAACAAGTGTTTGATAGTATCTCATTAGCGGTTGCCAAGCAAGGTGATATTTCCTTTAAAGAAACTATAAAATATCGCCTTCGTGTAGTTAAATTAATAGTTTCTACTATGCTATATTGGTCACCTGTTTAAAACAAAACTACAATTACAGCAGCAAATAAAGATATTGTATATTACTTTGAAAGTTTTCACCAAGATTACGTTGACGTTTACGTAAGGTAATAGTAATCTTTTGAGTAGTATCTTTTTAATAGTAATCAATTTTGATATGGCTTAGTTTTATACTAAATTAGCTTTATACTAAATTTGTTTTTACTGAATAAACAACCCCAGAGGCAACGATGAAAGTATTAGTTCCGATTAAGCGTGTTATTGACTATAACGTCAAAGTTCGCGTAAAACCCGATAATTCAAATGTAGATCTTGCTAATGTAAAAATGGCAATAAACCCTTTTTGTGAAATTGCAGTAGAAGAAGCCGTTCGCCTTAAAGAAGCAGGTACTGCAACGGAAGTTATCGTTGTTTCAATTGGCGATAAGTCTTGTCAAGAACAGCTACGCACAGCACTCGCTTTAGGCGCAGACCGTGCCATTCAAATTGAAACAACTGAAAGTTTAGATTCATTAAATATAGCTAAACTTTTACAAAAAATTGTTGAAGAAGAGCAGCCTCAATTAGTTATTTTAGGCAAACAAGCGATTGATAGTGACAATAATCAAACTGGACAAATGTTAGGTGCACTAACTGGAATGCCGCAAGGTACATTTGCTTCTGCGGTGAAAGTTGAAGGCGATAAAGTTCATGTTACTCGTGAAGTTGACGGTGGTTTACAAACTTTAGCCCTTAGTTTACCTGCCATTGTAACGACTGACTTACGCTTAAATGAGCCTCGCTATGCTTCATTACCCAATATAATGAAAGCAAAACGTAAACCACTAGATGTTAAAGCTGCGGCTGATTTAGGTATTGATTTAGCGCCACGCACTAAATTATTGAAAGTTACGCCTCCTGCAGAGCGTAAAGCAGGTATTATTGTTGAAACCATTGATGAGTTAGTAGATAAATTAAAAAATGAAGCCAAGGTGATCTCATGAGTATTTTAGTATTTGCAGAACACGATAACAGCACATTAAAAGCTGAAACACATAAAACGGTTGCCGCAGCTCAAGCAATTGGTGGTGATATTACCTTATTAGTTGCTGGTTATAATTGTCAGAGTGTTGTTGACGCTGCAGCTAAAGTGAATGGAGTAAGTAAAGTTTTAGTCGCTGACAATGCCGTTTATGAACATCAACTAGCAGAGAACGTAAGCTTATTAGTGGTTGAGTTAGCTAGCGATTATGAACACATTGTTGCTACAGCACTAACGACTGGCAAAAACTTTATGCCACGTGTTGCGGCATTATTAGACGTAACTCAAATTTCAGACATTATTGCCGTAGAAAGTAGCGACACTTTTGTTCGTCCAATTTATGCTGGTAACGCCATTGCAACAGTACAAAGCCTAGATAGTAAGAAAGTTATTACGGTACGTTCAACTGGTTTTGACGCAGTAGCAACAGATGGAAACGCTGAAATTGTATCATTAGACATTGTCACTGACGCAGGAACATCAAGCCACGTAAGTGATGAATTAACTAAATCTGAACGTCCTGATTTAGGCGCAGCTAGTGTTGTTATTTCTGGTGGTCGCGGCATGCAAAATGGCGATAACTTCAAATTACTAGATGGCATTGCTGACAAACTTGGCGCAGCAATTGGTGCCTCTCGTGCTGCTGTTGATGCAGGCTTTGTACCTAACGATATGCAAGTAGGCCAAACAGGTAAAATTGTTGCTCCTGACTTATACATCGCGGTTGGCATTAGTGGTGCAATTCAACATTTAGCGGGCATGAAAGATTCAAAAGTCATCGTAGCTATCAACAAAGATCCTGAAGCGCCTATTTTCCAAGTCGCTGATTACGGTCTTGTTGCCGATTTATTTGATGCACTACCTGAACTTGAAAGCAAATTATAAAAATAAGCTATAACAGTTACCTATCAATATAATAAAAAGAAAAAGTAAGTCTGTCTCTAGGCAGTAACTTGCTATAATAAAACCACTCTTAGCAGTGGTTTTTTTCATCTTGAATTTCTCACCTTAGCAAAGACACTACTATTACTATTGGCTACACATAAATGAAAAATTAAAAAGGTATCCGTTTCGATGAAAGAAAAGCTATCTAGCCTTGCAGACCTAGCCGCCGCCTTTGGTAAAGCGCCACTGCAAGTAGAAAATGACAAATCAGGCACAGATCAATCCTTAGTATATTCCACTAACTCTGGGCGTATAAAACCTAAAAAACAAACCTCTAAAGTAATGGCGAGTGATGGTTTTGCTCATGTTCGCAGAGAAACAAAGGGTCGCAAAGGAAAAGGGGTTATTGTTATTGGTAATCTAGGGCTTGATACAAAAGCATTAAAAGAATTAGCTAAGAAACTGAAAAAGACCTGTGGAACAGGCGGAACCGTTGTAGACGAGACGATTGAAATTCAAGGTGACAAGCGTGAAATAATCAAACCGCTGCTCGAAAAAGAAGGATTTAAAGTTAAATTTATTGGTGGATAGAAATAATGATTAATTAGGCTCAGACCCAAATAATATAAATCACATTTCAAACTGTATTTTAACTAAGTGCGATCAAGATCTAACCCAATAAGAAATGCTTCAAATTCTGCAACGGGTAGCGGACGTGATAAAAGGTAGCCTTGCACATTATCACAACCCAACGACTTTAAAAGTTCCAATTGATTATTGTTCTCAACCCCTTCCGCTATCGAGTTTAAACCAAATGATTTCGTTAACGAAATAATGGTTTCAACAATGGCTTGGTCAGACGTTGTTGCATCCATGTAATCAATAAATGATTTATCAATTTTTAACCGATCCACTGGCAGTGAACGTAAACGTGACAAAGAAGAATACCCTGTGCCGAAATCATCAATCGACACCCAAAAACCTTTATTTCTTAATTTTGCTAAAAATGGCCCCATATTTTCGTTTGCTAAAAAAGCCCCTTCGACAATTTCAAATTCAATTAGGTGTGCCATATTTTGATACTTTTCGGCAATTTTTTGATAATCTGCCTTAAAATCAGCTTCTTTCAGATTTTTAGTTGAAATATTAATAGCAACTCGTCCAAAATTGAACTTTTGCTTTTGCCAGTAGTTGACTTGCTGAAATACTTGCTCTATTACCCAGTTATCTATATCGCGCATTAAACCTGAACTTTCCGCTATTGGGAGAAACTCAATGGGGGTGAGCAACCCACGTTCAGGGTGTTGCCAACGAATTAATGCCTCGGCGCCAGAAATTTTTCCAGTTGCAATTGAAAACTGGGGTTGATACCACATTGTAAATTGATTAGTAATTAGCGCTTTTTTAATCTCTGTCGACATGGTCATGCGCTTGATAACTTGTTCGGTCAATGCATGTTGGTAATAAGCAAAATGACCTTTACCCTGTTTTTTTGCTACATACATCGCCGTATCGGCATTACGTAGTAAATCGGCAGAGTTATCACTATCGTTTGGAAATAATGCAATGCCCATTGATGCCGAACAGGAAAGCATACCTTTTGTAGTTTGAAACTCGTTATTTGTGGTTTTTATTATATTGTCAATGGCATGTTCATAATTTAATGCATTTTGTGACTTTTCAAAAAAAATAATAAATTCGTCACCACCAAATCGGGCAACCACATCACTTTTACGTAAATTATTTTTAAGTTTAAGTGCCAACGCATTGATTAATTCATCGCCCACCGCATGACCATAGCTATCGTTGATGTCTTTGAAATTATCGACATCAATAAAGCAAACGACTAATTCATGTTTGTCACGACGGCATCGTTTAATTTCATAGTCTAGTAGCGTAAGAAAGCGCGAACGGTTAATTAAGCCAGTATTGTGATCATGTTGTGATAAATATAGCAATTCCTGCTGATAATTTTTCATTTTAGTTATATCAGTCAAAATTTGTACAACCGTAGGCTTATTCGGCTCATCAGTAGGCAAAACAAACATACTTGTCCAATTAATTTGTTTTGAACCATCTTCTCGAATATATTCTATTTCACCTTGCCACGGTTGACCGGTTTTAATGCAGTTATTAAGTAACTGCTGTTGTGTACGCGTTAATGGCGCACTTCTAAACTTAAGAATATTCTTGCCAACAATTTCATCCATTGGCTGCTTGATAGTATTTATAAAACCTTGATTTGCTTCTAAAACATTTCCGTTGGCATCCAATACTACAATACCATACTCAGCATTTTTGAATATTTGAAAATAAAGCTCTATCTTCTTTTGATCATTAACACTCGTGGTGATATTGTAGGCTAAAACCGAAAAGCCTATGATATTATCTTGCTCGATAATGCTTGAAAAGCGAAACTGTAGCCAAATAGTCTCATCAGAATGCTGCGCTGTTGGTTCTATTTGCAATATAAAAAGTTCATTCACGCTTTTTTTGTGCCGCAGATTATCAACAATCTGTTCAAAAACGTCTTTATTCTGACTAGAAAAGTAACTTAAAAAATTCTCATGCGTAACATTACTATCGGTACTGTTACTAAACAAAGCATGCCAAGCTTTGTTAGTACTAACAATATTGAGTACTATGTCTAGTTCCAAAATACAAACGTCTAAACTTTCCACTAATCGTCGGTAATTCTGTTCCGATTGGTGGCGAGTTTGTTTTTCTGATTCTAATTCCAAGGATCTTTTGTCGAGTTTTTTACGCACCACTGAGTTATGAAAATCTGTAAATTGTTCGCTGTTGATAGGTACTAACGGTTGACTGATTAACCTTTGCTGTTGCACGTCAGCAATTATTGATTCTATTTTTCGTAAAAATACTTTAGGCTCTATCGGCTTGATCAGAAAAAAGTCAGCGCCAAGTGCATAGCCCAATTGTTCGTCTTTTGGTTCAATATAAGTGGCCGTGTAAAATATAAAAGGGATAGCTTGGTACTCTGGTTGGCTCTTAACCCAACGACAAAATTCAAAACCATCCATTTCAGGCATCATAATGTCTGAAATAATCACATCAGGTGTCACTTGTGATAGTTGGTGTATAGCCTCTTTACCATCACTTGCTGAATAGACAATATGACCCATAGCCGCTAACGACACTTCCTGTAGCACTCTTGAGTTTTCATCGTCTTCAGCAATAAGTATTATCATTTTTAGTCTATCTCACAGCTCAATTATGGCCAATATTTGATTAATAATAATTGACGGGTCAATTGGTTTTTCGATATAACCATCACATCCTGAGTTCATCAATACTTGACGGTCACCCGACATAGCATATGAAGTTACCGCAATAACGGGCTGAACAACTCTTGCTGCGCGAATACGTTTGATCACTTCAAAACCCGTAATATCGGGTAATTGAATATCAAGTAAAATAAAATCAAATAATAAGTTACTAGCGGCATGAACACCGTCTAATCCATTAAAAATAGGAATTACAGTGATATTATTTGCTTGTAAAATAACACTGATCAACTCCATATTATCGGGATTATCCTCGATAATTAACGCCGTTAACGGTTTCTTCATACTCACTACCTTTATGCTCTTGCCAGGGGCGAACTGTCGGAATAACGACGCTAAATTTTGATCCCTCATCTACTACACTATGCACCATTATTTGTCCCATTAAAATATTTTCAACTATTTTTTTGGTTAAATATAAACCTAAACCAGTGCCAGAGCGTTCCATTTTTAAACGTTCGAATCTTGAAAATGGCATAAACAACTCTTCCAAGTTATTATCACTAATACCAATACCTTGATCCTGTACTACTATTTCAATATCTTGGTCTACGCTATTGACGAAAATTTTAATTTCACCTTTTAGAGAGTATTTAACCGCATTACTGAGTAAATTTAATATCACTTGTTTTATTCGGCGTTTATCTGTTGTTAATATCACAGAACCCAATGCTTCAATATTTAAAGCGATACCGTATTTTTTCGCCTGTTCTGCAATTGACTCAACAACATCACCTACTACATCACGTACATCAAATTGTTCATTGATTGAATCAAAACGTTCAGCTTCAATTTTAGAAACATCAATAATATCGCTAATCATATCAAGCAAATGTTTCGAGGCATTGTTTACACGACGTAAGTGGTCTTGCTGTTTTTCATTCAATTCACCAGATAAGCCTTGCAGCAATACTGAACTAAAGCCAATAATAGAATTAAGTGGTGTACGCAGTTCATGCGACATAGTGGCTATAAACATGGATTTAAGTCCATCGAGTTGTTGCAATTTATCACTAGCTAATGCCATACGATCGTTAGCTAATTGCATTTGGATTTGTTGCTGTTTCTGACCAGTAATATCACGACCACTGGCGTATACCATATCACCAGTATTGTTGGGCAATGCATTCCAACAAAACCAACGATACTCTCCTTGTTTAGTCAAATATCGATTGTTAAATTCGACCATTTTATAATTTGGATCAGCTAGTTTTTTCACTTCAGCCATCGTAGCTTCACGATCGTCTGGGTGAATCAATTTTTCATAGGACATTGCTAATAATTCGTTTAACTCATAACCCAAGGTCGTTGTCCATGCCTTGTTTAACTGTTTGAAATAGCCGTCAAAACCAGCTAAACAAAATAAATCGAGGGAGAGATCAAAAAACGTACTCAATTCAAATTTTAATGATTCATTTTCTGATAAATCTGAGATGTAACCAATGTAAACAGGTTGATCATCAATAATACTTTCTAATACGGCAAGTCGAATATCAAACACTCTGCCATGCTTATGTTTTCCTTTTACTTTACGTTCGAAACCAATGACTTTCTTAATGCCAGTGGCAAAGTAATTAGCTAAATAGCCATCATGTTCGGAATGATAAGGCTCGGGCATTAACATAGTTAAATTCTGACCAATAACTTCATTCGCCACCCAACCAAAGATACGTTCGGCTGCGGGATTAAAACTTTGAACAATTCCCTTACTAGACGCTGAAATAATAGCATCCATGCTGGTATTTACAATTGCAGCTAAATGCGTATTACGCTGTGTTATTTTGGTGTTACTTTTAGTTATTTTTTGTGCGGCATCGGCAACGGCTTGTCGTAATCGGTGTGTTTCTCCTACGACTCTTCTTATATATAACCAAAAGCTTATTGCTACGATCAGGTATAAAAATAAAATTTCCCACAACCATTCAAACTCAGTAATAGGTAGTTCAATTTCATTTATAAATAATTTAGTGGTAAAAACGAGGTCAATATCTTGATTGACAATACGTGCAATGAGCTGCTCATTGGCGGTAATTTGTGATGAATTTAGTTTTATTGGTAATAATTCAGTTATTGACTGCAAAGGTTCTAACTTACCTTGTTTAAACTGACCTGCTTGAATCATTTTTGCGCTAAGTTCAGGGTTTTTCTGCTGCCATAATGCTGTAGGTTGGTAATTAATTTCTATCCAAGTTGGCAGTTTTTCCGCACTTTGAGTTTTCCAATATTGTGCAGATAATAGGGCAATTAATACTGTTTCTTTTTGCGATGCTGAAGGTAAGTCGTTTTGCCCCGAAGAAATGGTAATATTAGCAACAAGTGTTGGAAGTGACTGTTCAGGACGATTCTCCGGCAATATTGACAATAACCGGTGCCGACTGTGGTTTACAATAGCTGTCCATTCATCTGGAGCTGATTCCCTTTTCACCATATCATCAATAACATGAGATGGCTTATCACTCAGCCACAGTTTTTTAACCTCGTGTTGATTATTAACAGTACTTAATTCAAATAAACCAATTTGGACGAGCCAAGCGTTACGATCAAATAAATCATAACTGTTCTTTATTCTGTCAATTTGTTGCTGATTATTTTTATTTGCGTCTGAATGACTGATTGAGCTAATTAGGATTAGCGAGCTGACACTTTGCTTAAGACTTGAATATAACTGCTTTGACAATATTTGATACTGATTTTTCTTTATCTTTTCTATCGCATTTTTTTCGAGAAAATATATACCAAAGCCAACAATAATTCCAACAAGCACTAACAATAATGGTGCCCATGCAAGCAATCGGTTGCTGAAGTTAAGCTTTCTACTGATCATTTTATTCAAAATGTTAAGCCTCCTTTGCCAAACAGTTATATATTTGTCAGTATTACTTTAAAGTATACTTCCTATTTTAAATAACTGTATACTATTTGGATAGTCCTAGCGATCTATGAAAAATACAATAGCAAAAAGCCCGACACTTTCGTAACGGGCTTTTTGTTTGTACCTAA